>Ga0315902_10011387_pt1 | contig 11676 bp, 10 predicted proteins | sample LakEriMetagenome_9_FD_203523 | JGI IMG/M metagenome (GOLD analysis project Ga0315902, IMG submission 203523) | Freshwater fungal communities from buoy surface, Lake Erie, Ohio, United States - Buoy 12 MA117 | ecosystem: Environmental > Aquatic > Freshwater > Lake > Lake biofilm | place: USA... | reverse complement strand
ATGCAAAAATCATCAGTATCGACATTGCACCCTGGGAATACGGATTCCGGCACACGGCCATTTTACAAGCTTTGGAAGCCGTAGATCCGGCCACCCTTTCCAATCGGAAAGAAGCGGAAGTCAGAATGCATGCTCACATCAGTGAGCCATCCGTCATCAATTTTCTGCTCAAAAACCTATACCGTGCGGCGGAGGACAAGTTCAAATGGAGATTCAATCTTGAGGTACTGAGCCGTGAAATCCGCGAAATTGGTAAACCTGTATGGCCGGAGCACCCGGTGACCCGACCAGTCCTGTTTGTCCGAGGTACAAAATCAGACTATCTCGAACCAGAACGGTGGAATGAGATCAAGGAACATTATCCGAACGCAGAATTGGTCAGCATTGATGGCGCGGGACATTGGGTACATGTGGACAGGCCAGTCGAGCTGCTGGAAACCGTGACCGCCTTTTTGAAGTAAATATCCGGACCTAGAATGCTGTCATTTCCATTCGAGGCTTTTCAGCATAGTTAGAAGATCTTTCCGCAGATGTTCCTGCACGGGAGCCAATGAATCGGCGTTAGGCACCACGTTGAAGTAGACAGCGCCACGGAGAAAATGCCTGACGCTGTCGGTCACAAAAAACTGGGTGGCCGACGCCGCCTCTCCTCCAAGCGAGTAAAGCACACCTCCAACACCCGGACGGAAAGAAATCACCTGCTCGTCGATTGAACTCGCACGTGCAGTGTGTTTGTAAACAAGGGTATATGTATCGTCTAGAAACCGTCCAACATCCCCGTTCAAGGGTTTGTAGGTCAAGTAGAGCTGGGCATTGTATTTTGGCATAACCAGATACCACCAACAAGGCTCAGCAAGTCCATTGGTATCCGGAACCGGGATGGCATAAGAGGGAATGTCAAACCGGAAAGGGCAATCCTTTGGGTCGAATGAACTGAAGCTTGACGGCGGAAGTTCGATTCGGAAATATCCCCGGGGGCGCGGAGTAAACGACTCTTCTCCACAAGACGGGAGAAGGAGAATGGACAAGGAAAGGAGCAGTGAACGAACCATGGTCCGTAAAAGTCCGAAATCGAATTGAATCCACGGTTGCCGTGAGCCACCGATTTGGGACAAAACGGTTCAGATCAAAAGGGAAGATCCCCACCCAGATCATTCAGGGGCGGCTGGCCTTCTGACTGTCCCAGTTCATTTTGTTGGTTGCCACCTGCCTGGTCACGTTTGCTTAGCATCGTCATATTTTCGGCGATGATTTCGGTAGCATAGCGCTTCATTCCATCTTTTTCCCAGCTGCGGGTACGCAATTTTCCTTCAATGAACACCATGTGCCCTTTGCGAAGCTGGAGCTTTTCGGCAGCTTCGGCCAGGCCACGCCAAAGAACCACATTGTGCCATTCGGTCTGGTCCTGCCGTTGACCCTCTTTATTCTTGAAATACTCGGTGGTTGCAAGCGGGAATTTTGCAACCATTACTCCGCCTTCCATATGGCGGTACTCCGGATCTTTTCCAAGGTTACCGATCAGAAACACTTTGTTTACTCCTGACATGGGGATATAGGTTAGGTTAGGTTCAGGTTTAGGCTGGAAGAAGGGTTTTGTGAAAAATATCCGAAGTCAAAGTTAGCAAGCCGTGCGACTTTTCAAAATCGAATCGTTCAGCGACAATGAACCACAAAACGCCCGCCAGAACCCATTAACCCGGGTTTCCAAATCAGCCTTGCTGCTCCAGGTAGCGGGTGAAAAGACGAGGCATGGCGAAGTCTTTCAAGTCATCGAGCTCGACCTTTCTATAGAGCGCTGAATCGGGGAGCTCACCGTCGAAATGGACTTTCCAAACTTGCACTCGGAGGTCCCTGTGGGAAAGCAAGTGCCTGGCCTGAACGGGCAACCCCCGGATTACGGCACGCCCTTGCTCCATTGCCAAACGAATTTCCTCCGGTGGTTCGGGCGATGGTTTTTCATCCACCGTCTCCACTCCCGGCCACTCAAAAAGGTCTTGCCAGATCCCCTTCTCCATCCGTTTTCGAATCCAGGTGAACTCACCATCGCTCACAAAAAAATACTGTAGGTACCGAACCTCAACCCTGGTCCTACCCGCTTTGACGGGCAATTGTTCGATTTCTCCGTGGATATAGGCATGACATGCCAAAGAAAAAGGACATTCACTGCATACCGGATTTTTCGGTTTGCAGACGGTGGCTCCCATCTCCATCATGGCCTGATTGTGTTCAGCCGGATGATTTCTATCGAGCAAACGATCGGCCCATACCGCGAACTCCTTCTTGCCCTCGCCCGAGTCGATGGGGGTACGAACGCCGAACAGCCGGCTGATGAACCTAAACACGTTTCCGTCAACTACAGCTTTGGGCAGATCAAAGGCGAAGGATGCGATGGCGGCGGCAGTGTATTCACCTACTCCTTTGAGTTCAAGCAGTCTTTCATAATCCTGTGGAAACTGCCCGCCATAAAAATCCACTACCTGCCGAGCCGCGGCCAGTAAATTCCGGGCCCGCGAATAGTACCCCAAGCCCTGCCACAACCGCATCACCTGATCATCGTCGGCCTCCGCAAGTGCCCGGACATCCGGAAAGGCCTCCACGAAACGCAAATAATACCCAAGTCCTTGATCCACACGGGTTTGCTGTAAAATTATTTCAGACAACCAGATCCGATAGGGATCTTTGGTTTCCCGCCAGGGCAAAGCCCGTGCGGAGGCTTTGAACCACGCACGTAAAACGGGAGAAAACTCCGGGATTTCCATTGGGAAAGGGGATCAAATTTAAGGAACTAATATTTTGTATTTCAACCAGAAAGCATATCTTTGCATCCCCCTTTTGGGAATCTTATCAACATCCCTAGTCATGACCAAAGCAGAACTAGTCAACGAAATTTCGACGAAAACCGGCATCGAAAAGGTTGCCGTGCAGCAAGCCGTCGAGTCAATGATGAAGGTGATCCGCAACTCGCTGATCAATAACGAAAACGTTTACCTACGCGGTTTCGGCAGCTTCATCGTGAAGAAACGTGCGAAGAAAACCGGACGTATCATCACCAAGAACGCTTCCATCGAAATCCCAGAACATTTCATCCCGGCATTCAAACCCGCCAAAACCTTTACAGAACGGGTGAAAAATGCACATCACAAGAAAAACCACCCCTCCCAGTAATCCATGATGCGGGGATTGCCATTGCGAGCTTTGCTCATCGTCTGCACCCTGCTGCTTTCTGCTGTTCTCTACTTCGCGCCTTCGCAAATCAACCCCGAAGGCAACAAAACTGCTCCTGCATCCGTCGTCGGAAAAACGGACTCGACCGGATTCGACGCAGACGCGCTCCTAGCTTCGGCTGAGGCCGCACTTGACTCGACCGCCAAGACAGCGCTCGACAGGCTAAAAAAGGAATTGAAAGAAGGTAGCAACGATGCCGATACCGCACTCATGCGTAAAATCGGTCTTCTTTGGGATCAAAGCGGCATTGCTGCAGCCTCCGCAATTTGGTTTGAACGAAGGGCATTGGCTGCACCGGCGGAACAAACCTACCTCGAAGCCGCTTACCGCTACTTCGATGCCTTCCGGATGGCAGGTGACACCAGCCTCCGCTCTCTGTTAGTGGCCAAGGCGATCGGATCGTACTCCAAAGTTTTGGAATTCAATCCGGAAAACCTGAATGCCAAAACAGACCTTGGTGCCTGCTACGCCGACGGCACCTCGGAACCGATGAAAGGGATCATGATGCTAAGAGAAGTGGTCGAAAAGGATCCTAACCACGAGATGGCCCAATACAACCTGGGTATGCTTTCGGTCAAGTCCGGACAGTTGGACAAAGCCATTGAACGATTCAACAAAGTATTAACTATAAACCCTGAAAGACACGAAGTACACTATTACCTTGGACAAGTGTTTCTGCAAAAAGGCGACACTGCCGATGCCATTCGTGAATATGAATTGTTCATCAGGACTGCCAACTACGACGTGTCTGATCTGATCAAAACCGTGGAGGAACTCAAAAAGAAATCCTCCTGAAAAAAATAATTTAAAAATCCAGTATCATGCCCTCAGGTAAAAAAAGGAAGCGCCATAAAATGGCGACGCACAAACGGAAAAAGCGCCTTCGGAAGAACCGTCATAAGAAGAAGAAATAATACCGGGATTCGCCAGGTCACTCGGGTAGTGACAATCACCTGATTTATTTTCTATCGTCACCGAACGAATGGATACCGGCCTTTGCGCAGGATCCGTCGTTTGTATTCGTACCCGAGCATTACGCCCGCTGTTGTTCTATTGCCCGAACCCGGCCGGGTTGAGTGGTGACTGACGTGTCCAGGATTTCTTTTCTGCAAGCTTTGAATACCGAACTGATCATCGATTCCTCCTCCTCGGAAGTCAACATCGCACTTCTTGAGGAGAAGCGTCTGGTGGAACTCAACAAGGAGAAGAAGGAGAACAGTTTCTCCGTCGGAGACATCTACCTTGGTCGAGTCAAGAAGCTCATGCCTTCGCTCAACGCCGCGTTCGTTGATATCGGCTATGAGAAGGATGCCTTTCTGCACTATCTGGACCTCGGACCTCAGATACACTCCCTGTTGAAGTTCATGAAGAACACGCGCGAAGGACAACAATCCGTAGCGGTTCTGAACAACTTCCAGACCGAACCCGATATCAACAAGGCCGGCAAAATCACCCAGGTGCTCCAACCCAACATGAGCATCATGGTTCAGATCGCCAAGGAACCCATCTCGACCAAAGGGCCCCGGATTTCCTCCGAAATCTCTTTTGCAGGGCGCTATGTAGTACTTGTACCTTTCTCTGATGCCGTTTCTGTCTCAGCCAAGATCAAAAGCTCAGCGGAGAAACAGCGTTTGAAACGACTGGCCACCAGTATCCGTCCCCGCAATTTCGGCATTATCGTCCGTACGGTGGCTGAAGGCAAGAAGGTTGCGGACCTGGACCGGGACGTACAGGAGATCTCTGCGAAATGGGAGACCCTTTTTGAGCAGCTGAAAACCGCAACGCCTCCATCGAAAATGCTTGGGGAAATGGACCGGGCATCCACCATCCTTCGTGACTTGCTGAATCCGAATTTTCATGCGATTCACGTCAACGAATCCAAGACTGCGGAGGAGATCAAGAGTTACCTGCGCGGAATCGCCCCCGACCAGGTCGATATCGTTCGCCTGTACAAAGGCAAACTCCCCATCCTCGAACACTTCGGCATAGACAAACAAATCAAGTCTTTGTTCGGCAAAACCGTTACCATGCCGGGTGGCTCTTATCTCATCATAGAGCACACGGAGGCCATGCACGTGATCGACGTCAACAGCGGAGGACGCAGCAAAGGCTCGGGGGATTCTCAGGAAACCAATGCGCTTCAGACCAACCTGATGGCTGCCAAGGAGATCGCCAGGCAATTGCGCATGCGGGACATGGGAGGCATCATCGTTGTCGATTTCATCGACATGAAGAACACCCTTCACCGGAAGCAGTTGTTTGACACGCTGAGTGCTGAAATGAAGCGCGACAGAGCCCGGCACACCATTCTTCCACCGAGTAAATTCGGATTGGTTCAGATCACCCGCGAACGCGTTCGCCCGGTCACAGACATCGTCACTTCCGAAAAATGCCCGGCTTGCGATGGGACAGGTGAAATCAAATCATCGCTGCTCCTTGTCGATGACATCGAAAACAACCTGCGCTATCTATGCCAGGAGCAAAACGAACAGGGGCTCACTTTACAGGTGCATCCTTTCCTGGCAGCTTATCTGAAACGTGATTTCTGGCTGATGAAGTCCTACCAGTGGACCTGGAAAAAGAAGTACAAGCAATGGGTGAAAGTGGAACCCATCTCCTCCTATCACCTGATGGAATATCATTTTCTGAACCATCAGGGCGAGGAAATCAAACTTTAACAGTTTTCAGCTGACTTCCTGAAACCCCGTTTACCAAAAACCGTTTCGTTGCGCGAAAAGGCGATCTATGCTTTTGGGCGCCCAATTCAGGCGATAGGCTAAATCGACACTGATGAATGAAAATGAATCCTTGATGGCGGGATTCCCTCTGCGCGAGGTGGCCGGTCCGACAAATCCGTTCGTGCCCAAACCTGTCGGGTCACTCATGTACTTCGCCAGCTCCTGTTTGACGGGGTCGTTCGGATAAAGCTGCTCAATTTCCTTGTAGGTAGCGTAAGCATCGCTCACATCGTCAAGGTAATCGGTCAGGAAACGGTAATAGGCGAATTCCAATGAAAGGGTAATGTTCTTGTTCAAGCCGTACCTGAAACCAAACCCCATCGGGATTCCGATGTTCCAGGGACTGTACATGCTCTTGGAAGCTTTGGCCTCATCAATCGCCCCTTGCCCCTCGGTTCTCCAATCAATCAAATCGGTTTCGTACTCGCCGTCACGATCTATGACATGGCCACTACCACTCGATTGAGGTGCGTCACGCAGGGTACCGTCATCCCAATGGTGATACCGGTTGTCTATGTCCACGTCCCCACGGAATAGATCCGCCTTGGGCCTTCCATAAAACACCCCGACACCGGCATAGACGAACATAGCCATGGTTTGACGATGTAATGGGAGTCGACGATTGGGATAGTACGTATAGCTCAGGTGCGAAGAAAAACCAACCAAATCATTCCTGAAATTCAACCCCCGGTTGTAATTGCGCAACTCAGACCCTGTGCGATCACCGATTGAAACAGCCTCGTCATACTGCAGCCTGTTCCAGCTGAGCCTGGCCTCGAGATTCACTGGAGAATAATGCATACCTGTAATGCGACGGGCGGGAATGATGTTACGCAAAGTCACTGCCATACCCGGACTGATGGAACTACCTTGAAAAAACTCGTCGTTACCGAGATCTCCAAAATAATTGGTCACACCACCTGAGATTCCCAGATTCATGGAATGCTGAGCCGTTGATACACCCACCGGAAACAAAAGAAGAAATAACCAAACGTTTTTCATGCCTACTGAATTATCCAACTAATGTAAGCAGTACTTGGCCGGAAACAAGGAGTCGACCGATGAACTTTATCAACCGGACAAATGACTTTGTTCGATGAGCTTCCAACTTCCCGACGGATCAGATCAGGAACACTCTCACGCTATTGTTTTACAACGATTTACAAAATCGACTTGACAACCTTTAAAAGCCCCTAAACGGTATCAGCGGGCTGAAAAACCGCTGTTTAAAAAGGCTAAAATCCGAATCATACCGGCATTCTGAATTTCGGAACCTGAGTAACCAAGACATGCAGTCAGGATTATGATTCCATGAATCGTGAAAGCGAAAGTTGGAATGACGCGCTGTTCCGCAGACATGTTGTCGGATCCACATGCAAATCGAACTTTTTCCTCCTCATCAAGTCGGTAAACGAAAGCAGAATCCATCAAATCGTTGTTCTTTTGAATAACCAGATGCAACTCCGTCATAGTCACACCAAGCCATTCGGCCACTTGAACATCGGCAATCACCCGCTGACCCCTTAGGAGGATAACCGCATTTTCAACTTCATCTTGATTTTCCACGATTCAGGTTTTTCAATTGTCCATTCGGCCGGGGGCTAGCACACATGCCTTCCGTATCCTGCGAATCTCCCCGTCGATATGGACAAAACGGACTGAAACGATGTATGCCCCGGGAGGCATCAATTCACCATCATCGTTGGTGCCATTCCATGACCAACTCGCCTCGGTACCCAAATACTCATTTGCGGCGATCTGACGAACCCGGGATCCGAATTCATCATACAGGTGTACTGCGGCCATGAATCCGGGCTTGTTGAGGTGTGCGTGCATGAACAGGACGTCATAATGACCATCATTGTCTGGTGTGAACAATCGGGGCTCAAGGTTGAACCAACCACTGCCCTCCTCCACAGGTTCCTGCTCCTGTGAATTCTTCAGGCCCGGCGTCGCATACCCACATTGAAACGACGCACTGTGCCAATTCTGTTTGTCGTCGGTCAAACCATCAAGTCGAATTCGTTCCAATGAAACGCCCTCAGGATCCGCCAACAACGGGAAGTGAAAATCGTCAGAGTACTGAAACCTATCCAACACCCGTAGTGAGGCATCCAGTAAAACCACTACACCCTCGTCGTCGTCATAACCGCTCAGGTCGGTACGGATCAGGTTAAACTTCCCGTTTGTTGGATACCGTTGTACGATCCTGTCCGGTGCTGAAGCAGCAACGAGGTAATCACCCGGCATAAGCAATCGGCTTTCTGACTGCATTCCGACAGCCCCCTTCACTATTCCATCGGCCGGATCTGCGTAAGCTAAGCGCAGATCATTACAATCGACAGGATGGGCTGACCGGTTTACAATCTCCACAAAATCACCGTCATCCTCAAGAGGATTGAACAGGACTTCATTGATAAGTACATCGCCATTACCCACAGCCATTGGCAATCCCAAAGGAATCCGGTTCCGTCCTTCGAGGATATTTCCGGAACAATCATTCAATTGCGCACTTATTTCCAATTCATAGTTCACGCCCCATCCCATAGGCATTGGCCATTCAATTTCCATGTGCGGCTTTCCTTTACCAATGCGTACTGAAGCAGCTGTCCAGCCTACCGGATCAAGTTGATACAATTGTGGATCCTTCGCAATTGTTGTATCCGGCCATTCGCTGAAATACAAGAGGGTCGTCATGCTATCCACCGGATATGCGTGCACCGCCCGAGGCGCAACCGTATCTGAAAAAAGGCCGAATTCAGAATTGCTCAAGCCGGGAGTGCCTCCACTCGGATCAATACATGCCTTCCAGTTTTCACGACTGCTGCAGGCTGAACTGACATCTATCCTCTCCAGGGACCACCCCTGGTCGTCCCGAAGGGGATCGACATACATGCCGTTATCGTAATAAATGGCGTCTATCAGTTCGTCCGCAGGCCCCGTCAGCCGAAGTGAATCGCCATCGTTATTCAGGGAAGGAAAACAACTGATCCCGGCGCAGCGACTGTATCCCGCTGATGAAAAAGCCTCCGCTGCCGCGTTACTCGTATAAACCACATACTCGCCCGGCTTGAGAGTGTCCCCCGTAAGCGGGCAGGAAGAAGATGCATCGTGAAAATAACAACCCTCAAGCGATAGAACCCTTGCCGACCGGTTGTACAGTTCAACATACTCGTACTGCGGAAGCGATGGCGCACCGGAAGGATTAGCCATGATTTCCGAAAACACCACCTGACCGGGTTCTACGGAAAACACCTTGTACACGGGCCAATTCAAAGTGTCGGAGATTGCATTCCCGCTTTCATCCTGAATTCCGGATATCTGCAACAGGTAGCTTATCGTGTCTACAACCGGCCCTGATAAATGAAGGATGAACCTTCGTCCATCCTGTGCAAGGGAATTGATGGAATCCGGAACTCCAAACGGAGTCATCCAATACCGGAATGGATCCAGTGCCGTCAAGGTATCCAACGGCTCGTTCCACAAAACTTCCAAGGCGGAAGTCCCCGCAATGGTTGCAGAGATCAGTTGTGGCGGCTCCCTGTCGTGTTGATAGGGACCTGCGTATACATCGTCTAAGAAAGATTTTTGTGCGTTGCTTGAGGTGTAGACACATTTCCATCCCAGGATCGTCCCCGCAGGTGCCGCAGAATGAAATGCCGTGCCGACAGGGATCAACTGACCTACAGTTCCGGAACCGTACCATACCTGCCAGAATCCTCCCGGATAACGGATCACTTTCATTCGTAAATCCACACCATTAGCGACCAGGCTGTCCGGACCACGCAACAAGACTGCACCGGTGAAGCCGTTTTGGACCCTCAATTCAAAAGCATCTGCAGATCCGGTTTCGCCAAATTGGAGATAGAATCCATTCAAGGGACCTTCCAAATCCGCTGCATCGGCCCAGAGGTAATATCGCACGTAATTCTGGGAGGATGGTGCAAATGGCATCCGTAACCGAAATCTCCATTCGAGCGTATCAATACCCGATTGAAAGAAGGTGACCAGTGACGATGAATCGCTACCTGCTGAAAACAGTCGAAGCTCCCCGTTGTCAACGATGAACTGGAGCGAGTCGCCGGTCCATGGAGTACCCTGAATAAAATCACCGTCATTAAAATCATCCAAGACTTGCGCGCCAACAGACTGCGACAACATCACAAAAACAACACTGATGATCCAAATCGACCTGCATCTACCCATGTTCCGTATTTTTAGCGATGCAAAGCAAGTCAGGCTTCAACCTGTTATCCGGTAATTAAACGCTTACATCCGTTTAAAACGGGTTCTGCAACGAGCATGAAATTCACACACCCTGTTCAATTGAATCAAAAACTCATCCTATGAAAGTGGCTGTTGTAGGCGCTACCGGCCTTGTCGGCACGCGCATGATCCGAATCCTTGAAGAACGCAACTTCCCGGTCAGTGAATTCATTCCTGTAGCCTCAGAACGTTCCTCCGGGAAATCGGTGGAATTCCGAGGAAAATCCTACACCGTGATCACTCCTGCAGAGGCTGTCGATCAACAACCTGACCTGGCCTTGTTTTCAGCAGGCGGCCAGACCTCTTTGGATTGGGCACCTCGCTTCGCTGAAGCAGGCTGCATCGTCATTGACAATTCTTCTGCCTGGAGGATGGACCCGGAAAAGAAGCTTGTTGTTCCGGAAGTCAACGCTCATGTACTTACCCCCCAGGACCGAATCATTGCCAATCCGAACTGCTCCACGATTCAAATGGTGGTGGTGCTGAAACCCTTGCACGACAAATACCGCATCAAAAGGGTCATCGTATCGACCTACCAGTCTGTCAGCGGAACAGGTGCGAAAGCGGTTGAACAACTCATGGGCGAGCGTCAGGGCGACCCGGTTACAAAAGTCTACCCTCACCCGATCGACTTGAACCTCTTGCCCCATATCGATGTATTCCAGGAAAACGGCTACACCAAGGAAGAAATGAAGATGGTGAAAGAGACCTGTAAGATCATGGGAGATGAAGGCATAAAAGTCACTGCCACCACGGTTAGAGTACCGGTCATTGGCGGTCACTCTGAGAGTGTCAATATCGAATTCGAGAATGAATTTGACTTGCAGGAAGTCCGGTCACTGTTGGAAAACGCACCGGGTATTATTGTACAGGACGACCCGTTAAAGGCTTTCTATCCCATGCCACTCTATGCCGAAGGGCACGACGAGGTTTTTGTAGGTCGGTTGCGTAGAGATGAAACGCAGGATAAAACTTTGAATTGCTGGATTGTTGCGGATAACCTCAGAAAGGGAGCAGCTACGAATGCTATTCAAATCGCCGAGTACATGGTCGGAAGAAAACTACTTGGCTGAACCTAGGCGATTCACTTTTTCTTGACCAATGCAAGGGGATTCAAAACACCCTTGTAGGAAGTGAGGTCCATTTTTATCGACCCGACCAGGATCTCTGCCTGCGCGCGAACCGGAATCCTATTCTTATCGTCGGTCACCCAAACGGTCATCCCTTCCTGCTCCTTGAACACACGACCTTCCAGCAGATAGGGTTTGAACACGATGCAATTAAAAATACCTGCATCAGTCTTCACCCTTTGTTTTCCGGAGTACTTGATGACCATCGGAAAAGTTTCATCGTCTAGGTAGCAGGGTATGGTGAAGGTTTGACCGATGGAGGCATTATCGAAATCAAGAGTCCTAGCATAATAAAAAGCGGAAATCAGGTCCTGAAC
>Ga0315902_10011383_pt1 | contig 11678 bp, 14 predicted proteins | sample LakEriMetagenome_9_FD_203523 | JGI IMG/M metagenome (GOLD analysis project Ga0315902, IMG submission 203523) | Freshwater fungal communities from buoy surface, Lake Erie, Ohio, United States - Buoy 12 MA117 | ecosystem: Environmental > Aquatic > Freshwater > Lake > Lake biofilm | place: USA... | reverse complement strand
CGTTCCCACGTGTTACTCACCCGTCTGCCACTCCCCTTGCGGGGCGTTCGACTTGCATGTGTTAAGCCTGCCGCCAGCGTTCGTTCTGAGCCAGAATCAAACTCTCAGGTTGAGTTGACATCTGACATCCTCGCGAGCCCGAAGGCCAACGAGGCGCTGATTAAAGCGTATGCGTTTATGTTAACGGGAACCGACGCACATTTCGAAACCAAGCCGAAGCCTGATCTCAATCTGTAAGTCAGTTATTAGTTTCCAGAAAACACATAACGTCAGCGTCGCTTGGCTTGCGATTACTCGCTTGCCCGCAGCACGCCGCCGCCTGCGTTTCCCTTCTCCAAAATCACAATGTCAAAGAGCGCCCTACAGAGAATGTTTCTCTGTACCCGCAGGAGCGAGGCCGAAGCCCTTTTCTTGCGGGCCGAAACCGTTAGTGGCCTCGGCGGGAGGCGCGGTTTCTATTCGCGCTCCTCAGGTATGTCAACGACCTTTTCCGACAAAAAACGCTTTTTTCAGCTATTCGAAAAATCACTGAATTTTCAAAGGGTTCTTTGCCAACCCAAAGCGTTTGGCGCTGCCCGCGCCGACGTTTTGAGATCGCAACGACATGAACTTATCGATTCCCCTCACAGGCTTCAAGCTTGGATTGGGGTTTCGTCCACAATGCATTGCGACATATCGCTGAACGAGCGTCGCTTGCGCCGGGGTGCCTGAGATCGTGCGCCCAGAGGTGTTTTCAAGCCCCTAAGCCAATCACACGGAGCTCAGTGCGTGGTGATGTAGGCCTGCATGGCGGCCGCTTCGGCCTCCACGGCGGCGATCCGGTGCTTCACCAAATCGCCAATCGAGATAATCCCCGCCAACTTACCGGCGTCGATGACAGGCAGGTGACGGATACGCCGATCGGTCATGCGCTCGAGGCATTCGTCGATCGTTTCGTCCATGCCCGCGGTGATAACCTTACGGGTCATCACCGCCGAAACCTTCTCTTCCATTGCGTCCGCGCCGCGTTTTGCGACTTCCCGCACGATGTCGCGCTCAGACACCACGCCAACCAATTCGCCTTCCAGATCAATCACCACCAGCGCGCCGACTTTGTGCGTATTGAGTTCTTGTGCGGCGTGATGGAGCGAGGCTTCGACCGACAACGTGTGAACGGCCGCGCCCTTGTCGCGTAATACATGCGCGATCAGCATGGGTGCTTTCCTCCTTGCCCCATAACTTGGATCGGGAGGATGCGCTCGCCTTCGGCCAGCTTCAAGCGATTACACCTGCCTTGCCGGCGCCTTTCTGCTGGTTAAGCTACATCCATGGCGTCCTACAAAGACCGCGTCAAAGCCGATCTCGATCGCTGGATCGCTACGGATCTCGTATCCGCCGATAAGCGCGCCGCCATTTTGGCGACCCTGCCTGATGCGCGCCGGCTCGACGCCGCAACTGCCCTCGCTTGGGTGGGCGGCGTTCTGCTCGGGATCGCCGTGATTTCGTTTGTCGCCGCGAATTGGGATGCGATCCCCAAACTTGCGCGCTTCAGCTTGATCATCGCCGCCTTCGCCGCCTTCGCCGGCGCCGGAGGATGGTTCGCCGAACGCGACCGCCCGATCGCTTCCAACATTCTGCTCACCATCGCCGCGCTCATCTTCGCATCGAGCATTGGCCTCACCGGCCAAATCTTCGACATCGCCGGCGATCCGCGCGCCGCATCTTACGGCGCGGCGATCGCCGCGTTTGCACTTGCGATCGCTGGCCGCTCGACCGGCGCCGCAACTGTCGGGCTCGTCTTTACAGCGATGGGCGATTTCTCCGCAGGCGATTGGTTCGCCAGCACTGAATCGGAAGCGCCATGGATGCTTGTCGCAGCCCCCCTCGGCGCATTCCTCGCATTGCGCTGGGGATCATCCGCGCTCGCGCATGTCTCCGCACTCGCCATCATCTATTGCTTCGGCTGGTTCGGCGGACGCTCTGAAGCAGAGGCAAGCACTTTTCTCTTCCTCTCCATCCTCATGGGCGCGATGGCTGCTGGCGCGCGTTGGCTCTTCGGTCAAGAACGGCCTTTCTCTGGCATTTTCTACGGCTGGTTCGCGGCGGGTGCTTCGCTCTTTTTCGCCATCGCCGGCTATCTGCCGTGGTTCGGCGCCGAAGGCAGCGCAAGCGCAGGCTACGCACATCGCATCGTTTGGCTCATTGCATCGGGCGGCTTGCTCGCACTCGGCAGGTTTGATCGCCATGCGCTTGTCACCACTGTCGGCGTCCTCGGCTTGATCGGCGCCATCGTCGCGTTACTCGCCGATCTCGGCCTCGATCTGCTCGCGTCAGCCGGCGTCTTCTTGCTGTGCTCGATCATCGCGCTCCTCGCTGGCCTCGCCTTGCGTCACAAGGATAAGCCCGCATGAAGTTCGGCCCTTTCCTTCGCGTCGCCAGCGTCGCACTCGTCTGCGTGCTCATCCTCATTGGCGTTGTCATCACCGAAGGCATCGCGCGACGCGGCGGCCAAGAAGTGCTGTTGGCGATGGAAGCTGTTGACCCACGCTCGATCCTCAGCGGCCATTACGTGGCGATCGACATCGCCGAGCGCCTAGAACCAGGCCAGCACTGCCCGCCGGAGCAAAATGAGGCGTGGGTCGCGCTCACGCGCCGCGGTGGGGAGATTTATGGTGTCGCCGGCGGCGCGACGTCGCGAGAACGTGCGCAACTCGTCGGTCCGCTCCCCGTCAAAGCCACGTTCACGTGCCAAGAGCCGATTGAAGAAGCGCCTGGAATAGAGCCCTTTCCCGGCTCAATCCGACTCGACCTCAACATCGACCGCTTCCACATCAATCAAGCCGACGCATTGCGAATTGAAGGCATTCTGCGCGATCAAACTTTCGACAATCCAACGCGCGCCTACGCCATCGTTTCCGTCGGCCGCGACGGCCGCGCGCGCTTGAAGGGCGTGCAGATCGATGGCGAACGGCTTGAGCTATCCTGGCTCTAGTTCGGTTGGCTTGAGCCACCCGCGATAGCGCACGATCAGCCCGACCAACGGGTGCGAAATCTCGACAAAGAAGTGAAAAACGCCGCCCTCTTCGGTCTCGTAGGCGTCAGATCGCGGTGCGAACCATAAGGACAGCGGCACGCCAAATGCCCGCCACGCCCGCATCACCAGACGCAACCGCTCGCCATCGCGCACCAACGCCATCGCAAACTCAAGCGCGCCAAAGCGCTCCACCAAGAGCCGCTCCCAGCGCCCTTTCCCCTCATATTGCGCGCTTTTGAAGCGATGCGTGCCGCACGTGCGCGTCCACATTTCCGCGCTACTGCTCACATCAAAGCTCACGCGCACCGGCGTTTCAGCCTGCTCCGGCGGGAAACTCATCATCAAGCCCGCGAGCCAAGCGAGCGGGTTTGAGCCGCGCTCGACGCTCGCAACGCCCGCCGCTTCGCTTACATTATTGTGCATTTCGCGCACGCGCGCAGGCAGCTGATCCCACGCATTGCCCAGGATACACCGATAGAGCGGTGCGCCAGGCGCCGCCGCGTCGCGAAAGCCGGTGTAGATCGTGCGCGACGCGAACAGGCGCTCGTAATCAGCGCATTCAAGCTCACGCACACAAGCACGCGCGCCAGACGCCTGCGCATGGCCATGGAGCTGCTTCAGCACAATTGCCTGCACCGCCATCGCCGGAATGAGCGGCCCGTCCGCGCCTTCCGCGATCAAGTGCCACGAGCGCATGCGTATGCGCCCGTCCGCGTCCTTGCCCTTCACCTCAACAAACATGCCGCCGCGATGCTCGCCCCAACGCACTTTATTCGTGGCCCAATGCATCAGCGGCGCAAGTGGCGCGAGCGTGCGTAAGAGCCCAAACCGCACCAACCACGCGCACAAAATCAGCGCACGATGCAGCACCTCCGGCACAGGCCCCGCGCCCATCCACACACGCCGCGCTTCAGGCCACAGCTCCCCAAGCACGCGCAAATCCGGCACGTCGACAAGCGAGAACAACGTGTTAGGCAATGGCGTCCGCCCCGGCGGCGCGATTGTGTAGCGGCGGTGCTGCGTGAACGGCCGACCGATCACTTTCACATTCGGCCCCAACCGCGCGACAGGTTGGCCCGCATAGCTTGCGATCGCGCGGATCACATTCTCGCCCACGCCCGCGAACGGCGAGGGCGCGATGGCGCCAGCGATCTCCTCCACACGTGTCATGTCTTGTGTGAGCACGCGCACGACCGCCGCCGTCAGCACTGGAAAACTGGACACGCCGGAGAGCACATAAACACCCGCCGCTTTGGCTCGCGCATCAAACGCGCTGACACCCGCGACAAAATTCGAGCCATCCGCCAAATCGAGATAATGCACACGCGCGTCAATCGCGGCATCGACCAAGCGATACGCGCCCGCGCCATAATCCTGAAACGGCCCGCTCGCGTCGATCACGACGTCGGGCGAAAAACGCGCCAATTGCGCGCCCAAATCCGCGTCGCGATCGAACACGGCCGCTTCAAGCTTGGCTTTCACCGCGCCCCGCGACGCGCAGAACGCCGCCGCCTTCTCCGCCGATCGCCCCGCCACCAAAATCGTCAGTCGCGGTTCGCTCTCCAACAATTCGACGATCCGCCCGCCGAACGTCCCGTAACCGCCGACGATCAGCAGCCTCATGCGATGAACCGCGCGCGCATGTCCGGCGCCGGCGCATAGCAAACCTCGCGCGCGCCAAACCAACGCAGCCGGTTGCGCGCGACAAAATCATACAATCCATCGCGCCACGCCCGCGGCAGCACGCACCCCACGCCGAGGAGCGCATAAGGTGCGCCTAGCAATGCGAAGATCCCCAACGCTGCGTCCGACTTCACGCGCGCCTGCCCCGCGTCGAGCAGCACATACGTGTCGAACACATCGCCGCGCAGGCCGAAATGCGCGTAGAGCGTTTGGCCTAGCTCAGATTGCGTGGTCAGAAAGCGCAATCGCCCGCGTCGATCCGCGTGCAGCAAAAACTGCACGAAGCGCGAGCACATCACGCACGCGCCATCGAAAATCACGATGGCATGGGTATCGTCAAAAGCCGGCACGCGCGGGTCGCGTCGGTAGGCGAATGTCTCTGTCGCAGGAGCCTTGCGAGTCACAAAGCGAAGGTAGCCGCATCCGCCGAGTAAAGCAGCGGACACGGCGTCGCGGCTTTAGTCCAGAATGCGCTGGTCCATCACTTCGGCTGGCTTGGTGCCTTCACAACACGGCCCCCCCACGGGCTTGGCTGGCACGCCCGCCACCGTGCAACGCGCGCCAACGTCGCTCAGCACGACCGAGCCTGCCGCAATGCGCGCATCTTCGCCAACAATGATGTTGCCCAGCACCTTGGCGCCCGCGCCAATCATCACGCCGCGCTTGATCTTCGGGTGGCGATCGCCGCCAACCTTGCCGGTGCCGCCCAACGTCACCGAGTGCAGCATCGATACATCATCATCCACGACCGCCGTCTCGCCGATCACGATCCCATGCGCGTGGTCGATGAAAACCCCAGCGCCGATCTTGGCGTTCGGATGAATGTCGACAGCGAAGAGCTCAGAGATGCGGCTCTGCAGATGATAGGCCAGGATGTGCCGCTCCTGCGTCCACAGCCAATGCCCGATGCGATAGGCCTGCAAGCCGCCATAGCCTTTGAAGAAAAGGAACGGCTGCAGATACGTCCTGCACGCGGGATCGCGCTCGCGCACCACGCGCATGTCGCGCGCCGCCGCCCCGGCGAGAGATGGATCGGACGTATAGGCCTCGCGGATCACCTCGCGCAGCTGCAACGCCGGCAAATCGCCGTGCCCGAGCTTCTGCGCCAAATGATAAGACAGCGCGTCCTCGATTTTGTCGTGGTGCAAGATGGATGCGTGCAGATACGACGCCAGCAACGGCTCCTCGGCCGCAGCTTGCATGGCCTCGACGCGCAATTGCGACCACACGCCGCCAGACGCCTCGAACACGCGGGGCTGAGCTTCAGCCATGATTTTCCTCCCTAGCCCTGGGCCAGCATCTCTCTGGCCAGAGCGTCCGGTAACAGCCCTGTTACCGCCATGTGGTGGGCGCGCAGGACCGCCGCAACCGTCAGACTATCGCGAATATAGCCTGACGAGACCTTATCCAGAACCTCCAGAAACGGCGCGCGACGCCGCTTCAGCACCTCGGTCGGGTCCGGCTTCGCCTCGCCTGAGTGGAGTCCAGTCGCCAGGAACACCACCGCGATCTCGTCGGTGAAGGAGTTCGACATATCCATCTCAAGGATTGGCATCAGCGCGCCCGCCACAAGGCCCGTCTCTTCTTTCAACTCCCGCGCTGCGCACGCGCGCGGCGCCTCACCCGGATCGGCGCCGCCCTCGGGCATCTCCCAGGAATAGCGCTTCAGGGGAAAGCGCCACTGGCCAACAAGATGCACGCAGCCGTCGTCATCGATCGGCAGAACGCCCACCGCCACGCGATGCGGCCGCACCACGCTATAAATGCCCTCAGCGCCATGAGGGTGAATGACAGTGTGGCTGTCGACAGCAAACCACGCATTCTCAAATGCACGGCTCACGCCCTTGACGATCCACGGATCAATGTCTTCTTCCCAAGTGTCACTCATAACCCTTGCATAGCCGCCGCGGCCGAACGGCGCCACGGAGACCATATGACACTTCCCGCTTCCGCTATTCCGGCCGCACCCAAAGAGAACGATCCCGTCAACGCCGCAAACGAGAGCGCCGATATGCTGGCGTTGCTCGCACGCCGCCGCTCGACCAAAATCGCACACTTTGTAGAGCCAGGCCCATCGCCCGAACAGATCGACGCGCTCATCGCGCTCTCCACGCGCGTGCCCGATCACGGCAAGATCGGCCCTTGGCGTTTCGTTGTGATCGATGGCGACGCCCGCGCCCGCGCCGGCGAAGCGCTTGCCCAAGGGATCGCGAACGATGAAGGCGTGGACGAGGCTCGCCTTGCTGGGGCGCGTGGCATGTTTTTGCGCGCGCCGAGTTGCGTAATGGTCGTCTCGTCGCCCAAGCCGTCGCAGAAAGTGCCGGAATGGGAGCAGCTCATGTCGGCCGGCGCTGCGTGTTTCGCGCTTCTGCTCGGTGCGCATGCAATGGGCTTTGCCGGCGCGTGGATCACGGAATGGCCAGCGTTTGATGCGCGCGCGCGCAAAGCGCTCGGTCTTGCAGAACACGAACAAGTCGCCGGCTTCGTCTATCTCGGCACAGCGCGCGAGCCCGCGATCGAACGCGTGCGCGCCAATGCGGATGGCCGCGTTACGCGGTTCTGATCAGCCACGCGCGCGGTAGGTCGCCACGCCCTGGTCGGGCAACCAGAGCCCGTCCGGGGCCGCGCCGGTTTGCCAGAACACGTCGATCGGCATGCCGCCACGCGGATTCCAGTAGCCGCCGATGCGCAACCAAGTCGGGCTAATCGCATCCACGATCCGCTTCGCCACGCCCACCGTGCAATCCTCGTGGAAAGCGCCGTGATTGCGGAAGCTTTGCAGGAAGAGCTTCAAGCTCTTGGATTCCACGATCCACCCCGCCGGCGCGTAATCGATCACGAGCACGCCGAAATCCGGCTGGCCCGTGACCGGGCAGATCGAGGTGAATTCGGGCGCAGTAAAGCGCGCCAGATAGAGTGTGCCCTTGTGTGGGTTCGGCGCACGCTCCAGCACCGCTTGATCCGGACTTGTCGCGATGGAAGCGGCGCGACCGAGCTGGCTAAGGTCCTTGGTGTCTGAACTCATGGCCGACACTTGAAGACGCACGCGCGCGCTTGCAAGCCCTCACTCCAAGCCCACCTCGCGTTGGGGCGTTTCTACCCCAGCAACGTTGTCCGACCGGTCAGTGCACAAGATTCCCATCAAAAAGGTCACATGCACCGGAAAACCACCCCTTTGCTGCACTGAAGTCACACTGCGCAAACTTGCGGCGAACGCCTCTCCCGCCGCCCAAGAAAGGGGCGCACCATGCATCCGTGGCGCGACTGCAACGCGAATGGCTTTCCTGTCACGCTCAAACAGCCAAAGCTTTGTGAGCTTAACCTATCGTTCACGTTAACACGTGAACCTCGTTGCATAAGCTGCGGCGAGAAACCCGCGGGGAACTAAGGATGCGTATGATGAAGAAACTGCTTGGCCTTGCCATGTTGGCTAGCGCCGCCACGGTTGGCACGACAGGTGTTGCCGCTGCCGAAGGCACAGTGACGGCGAACGTCGCTCTGACGAGCAATTATGTGTGGCGCGGCATCACCCAGTCCGACGGCGAGTTCGCTGTCCAAGGCGGCGCTGACTACACCAACGGCATGTTCTACGCCGGCGCCTGGGCGTCGTCAGTTGACGATTTCGGCGCGGACGCGTCCGCAGAACTTGACCTTTACGCCGGCGTCACGCCGACCTTGGGTCCGGTCACGTTTGATCTTGGCGTTGTCGGCTATTTCTATCCGGGCGCCGACGACCTCGACTTTTTTGAATTGAAGGCAGGCGCCAGCATCAGCCCGACCGAAGCACTCTCGCTCGGCGCAGTGGCGTTTGCCACTGACGAGTTCGGCGGCGACGGTGGCGACGAGGCGCTCTACCTTGAAGCAAATGCAGCATTCGCGCTGAGCGACGCATTCGGCATCTCGGGCGCCGTCGGCAACCAAGAAGTCGGCGACGACGATTACACGACCTGGAATATCGGCGCTTCGTACGCCTTCCACGGCTTCGGCTTCGACCTCCGCTACCACGAAACGGACATCGACGACGCTGACGAGGAAATCTCGTTCACGATCAGCCGCGAACTCTAAACTTTAGAGCTCACGCAGACTTTGGGGCCGTCGCGGCAACGCGGCGGCCTTATTGTTTGGGCCATTTCGGCGCGCGGCTGACCATACCAGGCGTCTTGCGCCCCAACACGCCGCCAATGAATTGCGCTGCTTCCACCGCACGATCCAGATCAATTCCGGTGTCGAAGCCCATGCGGTTGAACATGTAGAGCAGGTCTTCCGTCGGCACGTTGCCGGCAGCACCCGGCGCAAACGGGCAGCCGCCGATGCCGGCGAGCGAACCATCCAATACGCGCACACCCTCTTCCACAGCAGCGACAGCATTGGCGAGCGCGGTGTTGCGCGTATTGTGAAAGTGCGCACGCAATTGCACGTGGGCGGGAATGGCCGCCTTCACCGCCTTGAAGCGCTCGTGCACATCGTTCGGCGCGCCAACGCCAATCGTGTCGGCAAGCGCCAATTCAAAGATGTCCTGCGCCACACAGCGCTCGGCCACCCTCACCACCTGCGCCACCGGGACTTCGCCATCGAACGGGCAGCCAAACGCTGTGGAAACCGTCGCCGTAACACGCGCGCCGTTGGCCTTCGCCAGCGCGACCACGTCAGGCCACACGGCGAACGTCTCTTCCACCGTCGCGCCATTGTTGCGGATCGAAAAGCCGTCAGAGGCGCAGAAGGCGTAGTTGATCTGCGTTGCGCCCGCCGCGAGCGCCCGCTCGACGCCGCGCAAATTCAAGGCGAGCGCAATGTAGGTCACGTCATCGCGCCTCGGCACGCCGGCAAACACCGCGTCGCCGTCCGCCATCTGCGGCACCTTCTTCGGATTGACGAAGCTGCCCGCCTCAAGCCGGCGCAGGCCCGCGGCGATGATATGATCGATCAGCGCGAGCTTGTTCTCGGTTGAGACAATATCCGGCTCGTTCTGCAGGCCGTCGCGGGGGCTGACTTCAACCAGTTCAAGCTTTTCCTTGGCCACGTTTTTCTCCAAACGGGGGCAGCGCCCAGCCATAATGTATGGCTCCGGCGCGCAAACCGAAACCCGCCAAAGCGCCCGCACCCCCGGCCCAAGCCGGCGGTACGCCGGCAGCGCTCAGCACAACGAATCCAGCCGCCGCCAGCAGGGCCGCCGAGATCGTGATCTCCCGCTTCAACAGCGCCGAAGGCTGACCCGCGAGCACGTCGCGGATCACGCCGCCGAAGCACGCCGTCAGCACCCCCATCGCGACGGCGACGAACGGATCAACGCCCAACGCCAGCGCCTTCCCGGCGCCAATCACCGCATATGCCGCCAATCCCAACGCATCGAGCCAGATCAGCGTCTTGGCACGCTCCAGATGCGGCGCGAGAAACCACACCAGCAACGCCGCCACGAGCCCAATCGCCAAATACGTCGGGTCCCCCACCCAAAACACCGGCGCACCGATCAGCAGATCACGCAACGTGCCCCCGCCCACGCCAGTCACCACGGCAAAAAACCAGAACGTGATGATGTCGTGCCTATCGCGCGCCGCCGCCAGCGCGCCAGTCAGCGCAAACACGGCCACGCCCGCATAATCGAGCGCCGGAGGCAAAACGGGGAGCGTCTCAGGAACCATGAAAGTGTCACACCGGGCAGGTCTGAATCAGTCCATCCTATCGCCCTGGGTGGATGGTGCTGCCAATGGAGGCGCAGAATGTTTTTCGCAGAAAGTCTCGGGGCCATGCCCCAGGCCGTCACGCCGAGCGCCCTTCTGAAGCTGATCAAATTGAAAATGGCCGGCCGAGCCAGCGTTAGCTCCGAGGAATTGTTCGCCATCGTCACCGAAGTCGTGCGCGAGGCGGATCTACGCATCACGCCCGAAGCCGCCATCGAATTCCTCGCCAATGCCGGCAAGCTCAATTTCGAAACCAACACGAACACCGCCCGCGTCCAAGCGGCCTAAGCGGACAATGGTGCGAGCGGCGGGACTTGAACCCGCACCGCCTTACGGCGAACGGATTTTAAGTCCGCTGCGTCTACCGGTTTCGCCACGCTCGCACTGGGCGCTGGATACCGGGCTTTGCCCCGGCCGCGCAAGGATGGCGCAGCATTCGGCGCGCGCCTACCTACCTCCCGATCGGCGAGGGACGCATGCATGCGTTGGACAAGCTGGCTTGGACGGCGTTGACGACGCGCCAGGCGCATCTTTGCGAAGGCGGCCCGCTGGCGCGCCGCATCCGCACCGACATCGGCCCTTGGCGGCGTGCGTTGACACTTCCCATGCCGCGGTCGCCGCGCTCGCCGAACTCATCCCCGCTGATGACGACATTGCCCTGCTTGAGCCCGCCCCGCCCGAGCCGGCGCCTGGTGTGGCGCTCGCCGCGACTACACTCGGCCGCTTAGTCGGCATTCGCGATGACGGCAAGCTCGTCGCGATGGCCGGTGAGCGTTTGCAGATCGCGGACTACATTGAGATCAGCGGCGTCTGCACGCATCCAGATCATCGCGGGCGCGGCTATGGCGCAGCGCTCATGCGCACCGTCGGCGCGCGCATTATCGCTGACGACGAGACCCCGTTCCTACACCCGTACGCCAACAATTCCAGCGCAATCGCGCTCAATCAATCGCTCGGCTTTGAGACGAGGTGCGAAGTCACGCACGCGGTGTGGAAGCGGGCTTAAGCCGCGCCCTCCTCGATCTCTTCCGGCGTACCGCCAGCCGAGAGGATAAGCGTCTTCAAGTCTTCCGCCGCCTTCGCCAGCGCGTCCGGCACAGCAGAACGCGCCACAAGGTGCACCCCATAGTCGCCCGGCGCGAACCACGGATACGAGCCGAACGACACCGCGCCCGCCGCATCAGCCTCCAGCTTTTCCAAGCCCTCAGCGATCGCGCCTTCGACAACGCCTTTGCCGCGCAAGGTGACGCTCTTCACAACCGCACCGCCTTTGATGCGGTGGCCAACATCTTCCAACATTCCGC
>Ga0315902_10011379_pt1 | contig 11682 bp, 12 predicted proteins | sample LakEriMetagenome_9_FD_203523 | JGI IMG/M metagenome (GOLD analysis project Ga0315902, IMG submission 203523) | Freshwater fungal communities from buoy surface, Lake Erie, Ohio, United States - Buoy 12 MA117 | ecosystem: Environmental > Aquatic > Freshwater > Lake > Lake biofilm | place: USA... | reverse complement strand
TAGCTGAACGCGTTGCTAACTTAAAAGCCGGCGAAGGTTTGAATGCTGCAACTGGTGAATACGTTGACATGATCAAAGCAGGAATTATTGATCCAGCAAAAGTAACTCGTTCTGCATTACAAAATGCTGCATCAATTGCTGCACTGTTCTTAACAACAGAAGCAGTAATTGCTGATAAACCAGAAAAGAATCCAGCTCCTGCCATGCCAGATGGTGGCGGAGGAATGGACTTCTAAAGAAATATCCATATAAAAGGGACTCGCAGGAAATTGCGAGTCCCTTTTTCATGTTATGAAATGTTTTAAAAAGGTTATTGATTTTCTTAGGCAAACAAGAGCAGAATGTCACAAGCATCTTTATTGGGGAGAGTCTGAATGAGTGGTCAGCCAGTTAAATTAAGTGATTTTGGTTTAAGTGAAGAATTTGGTTATATGCAACATGTTGACCCTGTGACAACTCTTCCTCCCGGAAATGAAGCCTGGGATGAAATGGGAAAAAATCTTCCAAAGCATTTGATGGGTTCAGATTTTCGTCAAAAAGTAAAAGACTTACCACCATTCAAAATTGAGACTCTAAAAACTGATGGAGAAATAAGAAGAGCTTTTCTGGTTCTTTCTTACATTGGGCAGGCCTATCAGTGGTCTGATAATGAACCAGCTCATGTGATACCAGAAAGATTAGCTAAACCTTGGTATGAAGTTGGAAAATTAGTTGGTAGACCTCCAATTCTTAGTTACACAACATATTCAATTGATAATTGGTATCGCTTAAACAAAGATGGCGCAGTTGAGTGCGGCAATATTGCCCTTTTGCAATGTTTTCTAGGAGGACAAGATGAAGAATGGTTCATTATTATTCACATTGATATTGAAAAAAAAGCCGGTAAAGCACTAAAAGCAATTGAGGATTCTCAAAAAGCGGTTACAGCAATTGATCTAAATTCACTGGAAAAGGCACTTACAAATTTAAGAGATGCCATAAAATCTATGTATGATGTTTTGGCACGAATGCCAGAAAAATGTGATCCATATGTTTATTTCCACAGGGTAAGACCATATATTTTTGGTTGGAAAAATAATCCAGCGTTACCAAATGGTGTTATTTATGAAGGAGTTGAAGAATACAAAGGAGTTGGACAAAAATTTAGGGGCGAAACTGGCGCCCAAAGTGCAATAGTTCCAGCTCTCGATGCAGTTTTAGGAATTGAACATGAGCAAGATGAATTAAGAGATTATTTGATGGAGATGCGTCAATACATGCCACCAAAACATGTGGAGTTTATTGAAGCAGCTGAAAATGGGCCAAGTGTGAGAAATTTTGTACTGAGTTGCAATAATGAAAAGGTAAAAAAACTTTTCAATGAATCTGTCGAGCTAGTTGCTGATTTTCGAGCGCTACATTTAGAGTACGCCGGAACCTATATTCATGCGCAGGCTCAAAAAACTCCTGGAAATCCTTCCGCCGTTGGAACTGGGGGAACACCTTTCATGGTTTATTTAAGAAAACATAGAGATGAAACTAGGAATCAACCAGTTAGTTAAGTAGAGTTTCAAATACTTAAAAGGGGAAATAATGATATTTGATTCAATAAATTGGTTAGCAGTCATACTTGCTACACTTACTAGTTTTATTAGTGGATTTATCTGGTTTGGTCCAAAAACTTTTTATCCGATTTGGTGGAAAGCTTTAGGTAAATCACCAAGCACTGAACCAGGTAGTCAACAAAACATGGCCTTAGTGTTTGGTTCAATAATTGTTGCTCTATTTGTTCAGAGTTTCGTTTTTTCAATTGTTTTAAGTTGGTATGGGGCAAAAGTTGGAGATTTAACACCAGCAAATGGAGCCTTGGCAGGTTTGATCGTGGGAGTTGGAATCGTTGCCGCATCTCCTTTAAGTCATCGATTAATGGGACAACATGGTTTTAAAGTTTGGATTTTAGAAGTGGGCAATGATGCTCTAAATTATGTATTAATGGGAATCGTTTTAGGAGCAATGCTGTAAATGCCAACCAAATTTGATCAGTCAGATCCGATGTATGAAAAAATTATGGCCGCTCATGATGCTGCTGTTAGTCAAGGTTTAACTGAATATAAGGATCCCAAAACTGGATTCTCAGTAATGACTGAACCATTTTTAAAAGCTAAAGGTTTTTGCTGCAAAAATAATTGCAGACATTGCCCTTATCCAAGTTAAAGAACTGAAAGTTCTTCCAACTTCTTTTTTAAATCATTATCAGATGGTTCAACCATGTGTGTGCCATCAGAAAATGCAATAACTGGAATTGATTTCTTACCACTGATTTCTATGGCCTTTTCTTTCCCTGCTTCATCATGTTCAATATCAACATAGGCGTAGTTAACTTGATTTGTGTCAAGAAATTTCTTTGATCTACGGCAATCTCCGCACCATTCGGCGCCATACATAGTGACTTTGTTTTCAGACATTTAAATTCTCCTTAAAATTTATCTGCGTTGCAGATGGAAATTCCTCTCATTATTAAGTGTAATAGGAATCATGATGGGTGCACCCGGACCATGTCCTGCTTGTGAAAAATGCGATCTAGAACGTCGCGGAGGAAAAGACATGTGCCCTAAATGTTTCTACATCCAACCATGTTGCGATGGTGGGTTTTGCGAATAATCTAAAGTCATTTAACTTTTATCAGCGCCATAAATAAGAATTACACATGATTTTCAAACAAAATCTTTTTTGATTACTTAAGTTAAGAGTATTTAACTAATGTTCCAACCGCCATCAACGGAAAAGACTTGCCCAGTTACATATTTTGATAAGTCACTTGCTAAGAAAGCCAATATCCCTCTAAAATCATCCACTTCCCCCATACGCCCTAGTGGAACTTTTTCGCAATAGCGTTGAATAAAGTCTTCTGGTTGGTCTCTTAATATTCCACCTGGGGCTATTGAATTAACTCGCACTTCGGGAGAAACGGTAGTAGATAGCCAACGAGTTAAACCGATAACACCACTTTTGGAAGCGGCATACGCAGCAGGATTACCCATATTTGTATTGGTGTACAAGTTCCAGTCCGGTCCGTGTAAACCATAAATTGAAGAAACATTAATGATATTGGCACCCTCACCCTTTCTTAACAGAGGTATTAATCCTTGAGATAATTCAAATACTGCAGTTAAATTCACTTCCAATGCTTTACGCCAGGTCTCAATAGATTGTTCTTCAAAAGAAACCGCCCAGCCTTTTAAATCGGCAGAACCTACCAAAGCAGCGTTATTTACAAGAATACTTAAGTTCGACAAAGTAATTTTCAATTTTGAAATCAATTCAATTCTTTGCTCTTGAATTGCAAGATCACATTCGTAGTGATCTACGCTAACGCCCCACCTATTAAATAATTCATCACAATACTTTTTAAAATCAGAACTAGGAAGGTCTACCAGTATCAAGTCGGCGCCAAGTTCGGCAAGCGTGTCTGCGAAAATCCTGCCCAGTGCTCCGTTCGCGCCAGTGATCAGTGCACGCCGGTTGCCTAGATTACTTAATTCTTTTATCGAAGTCATGAGAAATCTCGTTGTTTATTCATAAGAAACTCTGCAATCTCAAAATCTAGCAATGAGTCAATATCAATTGACCGCTCTACTGGCACATGAACAGCTTTGACTCGACCTTCAAAAATTGAATTATGCTTCATCACGAATTCAGGACGTGCAACATAACAAAGAGTTGTTACATCATAAATTTGCGGAGCATCTTGACGGCGAGTTATTGTCGGATCAGTATAGTTCACTAAATTTACACTACCATCCACATTAGTTTTTACCATATTAAAATAGGGATTTCTATGAGCATCCGTGACAGTGATGACGACATCTGCTTCCTTTTTGTAAAATTCATCCAAACAGTTTTCAATATCTTGGCGACTTCTTAAGGGGGCAGTTGGAGGTAAAGAGACCATTACTTCGGGTAAAGATCCAGAAGTGGACTGTAGGAATTCTAAGCCGTGTTTCCATGCAAGTATTTCAGGAGTATCGTCTAAAGCCAATTCAATAGGCCGCAAATAGGGAATTTCTGCGCCAAAAGTTGAGGCTATTTGCGCTATTTCACCGGAGTCAGTCGAGACAATTACACGCTCAATTCTTTTTACAGAAAGTGCTTGCTCAATGGAGTAGGCAATCAAAGGCTTTCCAGCAAGTAACTTCGTATTTTTCTTGGGCAAACCTTTTGATCCCGAACGAGCAAAAATGAAAGCTACTGTTTTCATGGCATTAAATCAATAACTGGAGGGGTTTTAATGACTTTGACTCGAGACCCTTCAGTTGCTGATTCTCGAGCAGCTTCTACAACTTCTAAAACCCTTAAGCCATCCATCCCAGTTACAAGTGGCTCTTGAACGTTAGTGACAGAATGAATAAAATTTTCCCATTCTCGCATTAGTGTTTCCTCAATATCCACACCATTTTCTACAACCTCTTTCCAGTTATTTGTTTTTTGTTCATAAATTTTCACGGTGCCATTTGTTCCGTCCCACCTTATTGTCCCTGTTTCACAAATAGCAGTACAAGATCTTGTTCGGTCATGACGAATGAAATCTAAATTTAAATTTGCAACAATTTGATACCCAGCCGAATTGGCTTCGAACCCTAGTGTGAGATGTGCCGTATCCTCGACATCAATTTCAAGTTCACTTTGCCTGGTTAATGTCGCATTAACCCAATCAAGTTCACCAAAAATCCATCGAAGGTAGTCAATTTCGTGGCTAAGTTCCAATAACACCCCACCACCTAGGTGATGGTTTGCTGAAACAGTCGTTCGATAATCCTTATTGGTACGCCAATCAGGTAAATATTGTCCTACTTCGCAGCGAACAGATAAAACTTTTCCAACAATTTTTTTCTCAATGAGTTCTTTAAAATGCATTAAGGAAGAAGAAAACCTTAGATTATAACCGGTCATCAATGTCAAGTTTTTTCCTTTGGCTAATTCAATCAATTCAACTACTCGATCCGTTGATGAGGAAAGAGGCTTTTCAATAAGTAAATGAATCCCCGCCCCCGCTAACTCAAGTGCCATTTTAATATGAAACGGTGCAGGACTTGCAATTATTGCTACTTGAGGTGCAAAATATTGTAATTGATCTTTTTCTAAAAACCCATCAGATAATTTTATTGATTCGTTAGTTTTATTTTTTGCTAAAATTTTGATCTTAGCTTCAGGAAATAGTTTTCTAGCCATCGCCAGGTGTCGCAAACCCATGGCTCCTTGTCCAACAATCAGAATACGGCTAATCAAGCTTGTGGCCACCTAATTTCACCTCGATTTAGACTTACAAATAATTTCGAGTTCTTCTTAGGTTAACTATGCCACTTATGGAAGCAAATTTGGGTTCATTTACCAGACTATTTTTAAGAAAATTGAATAAGCTATGACTAATCACAAGATTTGTAAAGATAACTGTATGCATTCGGATGATTTAACTTTATCGTTTGCCTCGCCTGATAATTTTCCTTACATTGATTTATCGTAGAAAAATCAGCAACTTTTGTCTAGAAGCCAAACTAGTAATTTTGATCATAAGACTTCTTGTAAAATTCACCAAGATGCAGTTCGTTCTCAAATTGCTTTAATTAGATCTATCTCTAAGTACAGATGTAATTACTTATTAAATCCCCCCTTCAAATCTTCAGGTCTTCCAATATCAAGCCAGGGTTCATGTATGGGATACGCAATTAAACTATTTGATTCTTCCTTTAATCGTTTTAGAAGTGTAGGCATATCACAAGTCTCTGATTTATTTATAAAACTCAAAGCTGAAGGCTCAAGGACATATACACCGGCGTTGATGTAACTCCTAGTAATTGGTTTTTCTTCAAAACCTGTAATCTCTAAACCTTCGGTTTGAACCACCCCAAATGGATTTTGCCACTCATATCCCTTTACAGCCATTGTTGCACTCGCATTATTTTGTTGATGAAAATTAAGTATTTCAGCATAATTGATATCAGTGACTACATCACCGTTTGTAACAATAAAAGTAGAATTAGGTTTTGGATCTAATAAGCTCAAGGCCCCTGCTGTTCCCATAGGAGTGGATTCATTCAAGTATAGTATTTTAACTCCAAATTTTTCACCATCACCAAAATAATCTTGAATCATATGACCTAAGTAATGAATTGCTATTACAAAATTATTAAAACCATGACTTTTTGCTCGGTCAATTATGTGCTCTAAAATTGGTTTACCAGCTAGTAGAAGCAAAGGCTTAGGTGAATTTATGGTTTGGGGGTATAAACGGGTACCCTTGCCTCCCGCCATAATTACAAACAAGTTATCGTGAGTAGTAGGTGCATTTAATTCGTCCCAAAGATGTAAACCTATAACTTCATTTCTTTCGTTAACTACAGGGACTTGTTGAATTTTATTAGAAGTCATAATTTGTAAAACTTTTTCTCTATTTAATTCCGGTGATACAACAATGGGATTTCGTTTAACTATGCTCTCAATTGGACTATCCAAACTCAAACCTTTAAGCAATCCTCGCCTTATGTCACCATCCGAAACCGTGCCAATTAGCAAGTTTGATTCATCTGTGATCAAAGCAATCCGTAAAGCAACTTCATCAAGCAGGTTAACAACATCTTTTATTGTTACCTTAAGTGGTAAAAGGGTTTTTCGCCAAAGTATATCTACGTGATTCATTTTTTATCAGCTATTATCATATTCAAATTCTAGATCATAAAAAATTTTATTAACGATTTGTTTCAATGAGATTTCACGAATAATTTCAACAATTTTAGCGCTAGCCCCACCAACACCATAGGGGTTAATGGTGGTTTTCAAACTATCTTTGAAAGCTGCTGAATAGATTGTATCCAGTGAATCTCGAATACTTTTTTTATCAGGTTCGCAATTTACTACACTTTCTGCCTGCAATCTACCTTTTTGCCTATCTCCAATATTTATTGTTGCTTTCTTAAAAGTGGGCACTTCCAACAGTCCACTTGAGGAGTTCCCTACTACTGCGTCCACGAATTTTATGCAAGAGAAATATTTTAATTGACCCAATGTAGTGAATGCGTGAGCGTTTGGGTTTTCGGCAATAAAATTTTTTATCATATTTGAAATTTCTTGACCCCCTGTGTCAGCATTAGGCATGGTGAAAATGAAGGTCGTTTTTTCCTGATCCTTAAGGGCGTTTAGTAATTCTTGCATCTGATTAGCTGGAGACGATTTTGCTAGGGTTTCTGGGTGAAAAGTAATCAATAAGCTTTTCTCATCAAAAGATAAGTTCAACTCTTTCTCTAATTCACTCTTTGAAAGTAATTTAAGATTATTTATGCTATCAATTCCAACGCCACCAACAACAAAAACTGAACTTGGCTTTTCACCTAGTTGGACTACCCTTTTTCCATATTCCTCCGTAGCAACAAAGTGTAAATGAGACATTTTTGTAATCGCATGCCGAAATGAATCATCATAGGCACCAATGGTTTTTTCACCACCATGAAGATGTGCTACAGGAACTTTTGCTACCATCGCTGCCGACACAGATGCGAATATTTCGAATCGATCACCTAAGACTAAGACTAAATCAGGTTTTAATTTATCAAGTGCTTTTGCAACTCCAATTAATGCGCGACTCATTGATTCCGCAATACCTAGATGCGAATCATCTCCAGAAAGAATTTCAACTTTTGAATTTATCGTGAAACCATCTTGCTCGATCTCCTTAACAGTTAATCCGAAACTATTGGATAAGTGCATCCCTGTTGCAATAACCTGTAATGTCAAATTGGGATTATCTTTAATATCTTTCATAATCCAACGTAAAAGGCCATAGTCGGCTCGACTGCTTGTAATAACACAAATCTTACGATTCATCAGTAATCAAATCATCAACTAAATAGTTACGTTTTGATTTTTTGCCAACAATTTGATCCCAATTCATTGGGGAAATTCCAGTACCAGGCCTCTTTGCAGACACATTATCAAGACTGAAAACATCACCAATCTTAATTTGCTTTATCGCTACCAAAGATTTACGCACAATCTCTCGATTACTTCTCTCACTAGGCATCATTTGCTTAACTCCGTCACCAAGTGCTAGTTCAATATTTCTAATAGCCCTCACCATTTCTTTTAGCTCTTTTGGCTCAAGGCTTGATTTATGGTCGGGTCCATAGAGATTTCGATCCAAAGTAAAGTGTTTTTCAATAACTGTGGCACCAAGGGCAACGGCAGCAATTGGGATTTCTATTCCCAATGTGTGATCAGAGTATCCAACTGCAACGTCAAACTCCTTATGAATTGTTTGCATCGCTTTGAGATTGATATCAACCATGGGTGCAGGATACGAAGTCGTACAGTGCAAAACAGTTACGACATTTTTTGGTACACCAGTTTTTTCAAGAATATCTAAAGCTGATTTTATCTCATTAAGGTTAGACATTCCAGTTGACAAAATTACAGGTTTATGAAACTCTCCAATATGTTTTAGGTAGGAATAATTAGTTATTTCTCCAGAGGGAATTTTAAATAATTTTTGACCAAGGCTTTGTAATAAGTCAACACTTTGAATATCAAAACCCGTAGATAGAAACTCAATGTGCCTACTTTTACAGTAAGTGATTAATTCCTCATGCATATCTACACTAAGCTCTAATTTTTTGAGCATAGAATATTGTGTTTCATCTCTTGCCGTAGTTTCCTTTTGGTAAGCGGCTTTACTAGCGTTTTTAGTAACTTGACGCTCAGCACTAAATGTTTGAAACTTAACTATGTCTGCCTTGGCATCAACTGCAACATCGACTAAGGATTTAGCAATTTCGATATCACCGTTATGGTTAACGCCGGCTTCAGCAATTACGATAACACTCATAATTGTATGTTTTCTGTAAGTTTCGTTAGATTATCAAGATCTTTTGTTACTAATTGCCCCATGCCAACTTGACAATCTGTACCTATTGAAATTCCTTGTTTCAAAATGGCGCCACTTCCAATGAAACTTCTTGCCCCGATCTGTGTGTTTCCATTTAATATGGCGCCTGTTGAGACGTGACAGTGGTCAGACACTTCTGTTCCATGTTCAATTAAAACACAAGAGTTAATAATGCAATTAGTCCCAATTTTCACACCAGCATTGATTACCGCCCCATGTAACACAATGGTTCCTTTATTGATCTGCGAGTGAGGGGAAATGTAGGAATATGGCGAAATGATTATTGGCAACTCGAATCCTACTTTTATTGCTTCCGTGAATAATTTAATTCGGAGGTCAGCATTTCTTATTTGTCCCACTGTTATCAAAGCAAATTTGTAATCTCTTACAATTTGAGTTAAGTCAGAATCAGATCCAATGACTTTATAACCATTAATTACTGTGCCAATTTCTTCTTTCAAACCAACCAAACCAGCAATCTTAAAATTTTTTGCTTGTTCAATGACATCTATGCAGGAAAGGGCATGACCGCCTGCACCAATCAAAATAATGTCTTGCCTTGTCATATATTTCCTAAATTTGAACTACTCGGAATGTTGATAATTCTACTTGAAAGTGATTTTGCAACGACTAAATCCATACTTGGATAATCTAGGAAAGGTTTTAATTCATTAAGTAATACCCAGGAGGGCCTCGTCATTATTTGCGAATTGTTAGTTGACTCTAGAATTTTTTGAAGATTTTCTGATTCATGTTCTTCTAGTATCAAAGTTTGTAACCAGTAATTACTTTTACAATTTTCAGGTTCTTGGAAAAGTTTTATTCCCGAGAATTGGTCAAAAACATCACTATAAAGACTAAATAAATTTCTTTTAGAAAATAACTTGCTATCAAGTAGTTCTAGTTGAGCGCAACCTAAAGCTGCATTTATATTTGGCATTCGGTAGTTAAAACCTATGTCATCATGCCTAAATTCCCATTTGTGAGAAATTTTTGCTGTCGTGGTCAAGTGTTTAGCTTTCTTGGCAAGTATTTCATTATTGGTAAGAATCGCACCACCACCACCTGTAGTAATAGTCTTATTGCCATTAAAACTTAAAGTTCCAAATAACCCAAAAGTACCTACGTGTTGACCCTTGTAGTAACTTCCTATTGCTTCTGCCGCATCTTCAACCATGTTTAAGTTGAATTCTTGACAAACACTAATCAAACCTTCAAGATCACTAGGATGCCCAAATGTATGCATAGGCACTAAAGCGCGGATTATTCTCCCCGTTTTCTTGTTTACGCACTGACCAGATTTTTGCTCAGTTATATCTGCTAAGTATTGTCTGAGTTTATTTGCATCGATTCCCAAAGTTTTTTCTTCAATATCAACAAAATGTGGGACGGCAACGCAATATGTTACGGCATTTGCCGTTGCAACAAATGTTAATGCGGGGATTAATACTTCATCATCTTGACTAACGTCAGATAACTTTAATGCAATATGTAAAGCAGCAGTCCCATTAACAACCGCTACTGCATAATTAGCTCCAGTATATGTCGCAAGATCTTTTTCAAATTTATCAACGTATTTACCAACAGATGAAACATAACCTGAATCTAAACAATCTTTCAAATAAACCCACTCATTTCCTTCAAATGAAGGTTCATGAAGTTGCTGAGGATTAGTGCCTAGAACTCGCCTTAAAGCATCAAGAGTTTGTAACGCCAATTCATTGTTCATAATCTTTAAACTTCCACCAACTTCTTTTAAATGTTGTATAGATTAGATTTGTATTGAGATAGATTGGAAGGAATAGAAAACCACTCAATAGTTTCTTGTATTCCTTTTGCAAAACCATCAATTTGTCCATAACTTGGGGACCAAGAAAGAAGATCCTTGGCCTTTGAGTTATCTGCCCATAATCTTTCAACTTCGGACTTTTCTGGGCGAACCCTATTTTTGCTAGAACGTATTTCTAACTTGAGCCCCATTTGATCAGATATGAGCTCTGCAACTTTTCCAATAGAAATTTCGAACCCACTTCCAATATTGATGACTTCACCTAACCCAGAATTAGACTCTATTGCAGATAAATATGCATTTACTGTGTCGGAAATATAACTAAAGTCTCTAGTTGGTTCAAGTGCACCTAGTTCAATTTCTTCTTTACCTTTAAGTAATTGTGTAATTATTGTCGGAATAATTGCACGGGCAGATTGGCGAGGCCCATAGGTATTAAATGGCCTTAAAGTCATGACCGGAAGATCAAATGAAGTGAAGAACGAATTGACTAATTGATCTGCTCCAATTTTACTAGCTGAGTAAGGTGATTGACCCTGAAGTGGATGGTTTTCATCAATCGGAACATATTTTGCAGTTCCATAAACTTCGCTTGTTGAGGTGTGGATTAGCTTCTTTACTTCAAGTTCACGAGCGGCTTGGAGAACATTTAGAGTCCCTTTAATGTTGGTGTCTACGTATGAATCTGGCGAATGGTATGAGAAAGGGATTGCAATTAAAGCAGCTAAATGCAGAACGTAATCGCAATCGAATATTGCTTTTTTTACACCATGAGGGTCTCGGATATCTCCTGAGAAAATTTCTATGTTTTGTTTAATTTTAGGGGTACTGTGATCAAGCCATCCCCAGGAATTAAACGAATTGTATTGAACAAAAGCTTTGACTTCGTAACCCTTTTTTACTAAGGCCTCTGTTAAGTGCGATCCAATGAACCCATCTGCACCAGTAACCAAAACACGATTATTGGAAGTCATGTTCAGCC
>Ga0315902_10011376_pt1 | contig 11685 bp, 10 predicted proteins | sample LakEriMetagenome_9_FD_203523 | JGI IMG/M metagenome (GOLD analysis project Ga0315902, IMG submission 203523) | Freshwater fungal communities from buoy surface, Lake Erie, Ohio, United States - Buoy 12 MA117 | ecosystem: Environmental > Aquatic > Freshwater > Lake > Lake biofilm | place: USA... | reverse complement strand
CGAGGGGAACCGGAATTTCCAGGCCGCATGCCCCGGACCCAAGCCCCAGCCAACCAAGGTGTTGATGTAGTGATTGTTCTCGTGATGAATCGTGGTGAAGACCTGCCAGGGCTGGGTGATCTTCCCCAGCACATCGGGCCCCAGGGTCCACAGTTCATCCAGCCACAACCCCCTCCCGCTCGCCCCCCACCTCATCAGACCAGCCACCCCCAGCAACAGACACAACCCCAGCCATTCCGTGCGGGTGGTGGACCGACCACCGCTGTCGGTGGCGGGGGACAGTGGTGGAGGCCCTGCGGATGACGGCATCATCATCGCGTCAGCAGTTGAGGGTACTTGTCGCGGATCTGACAGGCCCTGGGCAGGGCATGGTGCTGGATATAGGGCTGCGTGGGATTCTGGCGGGCGTAATCCTGATGATAGGCCTCCGCCGAATGAAACGGTCCGAGGGGTTCGAGACTTGTGGCAATCGGGCGCGGAAATCGTCCGGCCGTTTCCAGGTCCTGGATCTTTTGCTTCGCGGCCGCGAGCTGGCTTTCGTCGGCATAGAACACGGCCGACCGGTACTGAGTGCCAACGTCATTCCCCTGCCGGTTCTTTTGCGTCGGATCGTGGGCGTCGAAGAAGACGTCGAGCAGTTGGTCGAGGGAGATTCGAGAGGGATCGTAGGAGATCCGAATCGCTTCGGCATGACCCGTGTTCCCTTCACACACCGCCCGGTAGTTGGCCCGCTGGGGATCTCCCCCACAGTAACCGCTTTCGACATCCAGCACCCCGGCGAGTTGTTCGAACGCGAGTTCCGTACACCAGAAACAGCCTCCCGCCAGCACAATCTGTCGGGTTCCCGCGGGAGCGGAGGGGGCGGCGAGTTCCACCGCGGGGTCGGCCAGTTCCGCCAGGCGGTCGGCGGGAGTGAAGTCGAGAGCTTCCGAATTCAGGCAGTACCGCAGGCCGCTTGGCGGAGGACCGTCGTTGAAGACATGCCCCAGGTGACCCCCGCAGCGTCCGCAAAGAATCTCCACCCGCACCATGCCATAACTGCGGTCGACTCGCTCCTCGACATTTCCCGGGGCGATCGACTGGAAGAAACTGGGCCAACCGGTTCCCGAATGGAACTTGGCCAGTGAGGAAAACAGAGGCAATTTGCAGCCGCCGCAGCTGTAGACTCCCGCTTGCTTGTTGTCGAGCAGAGTTCCGCAGCCGGCCCGCTCGGTCCCGTGCGCACGCAGGATGCGATATCTCTCCGGAGAGAGTCGGGCTCTCCATTCCGAATCCGACAGCACAACGAGGGGAATCTCGGAGGGGGGCAGCAGCTTGCCTTCCCGATTGAAAACCGACAGGAGGGGCATGATCACGCGGCTCGACGAACAGTGTGGACGAAGGCGAAATTCGGACCGATCGCAGAATATGTTAGTCATCAGCCATGCACCGGGACCAAGCGCGACCCGGAACACGTGGGATCGAGCCGTTTTACCAGACCTTGGCACCGCCAGACCCCGCGCTCCGGAGCGCTGGTTTCCCAGAGCCCATACAGTCTGGAATTCGAACGACCTCTGGGATGGAGACACGGAGTCCAAACCAATGGTAAGCAAATTTTTTCTGGAAAGAAAAAGTTTATCTACGACTCGCACTTGCCGCCAACCCCTCTCTGGTTTTACGATCTGGGCGGAGGAACCGAACGAGTGGTCCAAATTCGAGGGGGGTTTCCCCGAAAGGGAATCATGTCTGCCGTGTTGTGTTCCGCGCCAAGAGCGATGCGGATCGTGACTTGGTGTGGATTTTTGAGTGTGTTCCTGGTGGCAAAGCCTGTGTGCGCCTGGCAGGCCCCTCCGGCAACAATCTCCAGTAGCCCCAGTCGTAATTTCAATCTCCGCGGCAACCGAGAGAAAGACCTCGCCTCTCGTCCGGCTGGAGAGATCCTGCAGGCCAATCGCCCCGCCCTTGTCGATAGCATCGCACCGGCGGCGGCCCCCGATCGCTTGACCTCTTCCGATATCTTCCTGCTGAAGATTGTGGGGGCCTTTTTGATTGCCTCGCTGGTCAGCCTGGTCGGTCTGAAGTTTTTGTTCTCGCATGGTCGCAAGTCTCGGTCACCAATCGTCGGCCCACCTCCCATGGGGTCAGGCCCCCCGGATCCCGACGGTCTGCGCTGGCTTTCGGGAACTGTCCGCTCGGTGACAAGTCGGGAGATCAGTCGCCGTCGGGGGGGAGAATCCCGGTCTGATTCCCAAGACAATCTGGCGAAACCCGACAGCGGTTCCCCCACTCCCCGCTCGAAAGACCGTTAGGTCTCTGCGTCCTGTGTGCGAGGGGAGTTCTCTGTCCGTCCCTGAGGGATGTGGGGCAATCCCTGTTGCCGTCGCTGCCCAAGGTTTGGGAACTCCCTTCCTTCCCGCTGTTGTGGTGGATCCCGCGCTTCCGATAACATCCATCGGAGTTGGTTGATTTCTTGGCCGCCCGCGCGAGGTTCACGGCATGTCCTCCCCTCGACCCCCCTCCGCAGCGAACGCAACCCCTCCGGGTCCGGAGCGGATCGATTCCAAAGCGGGGCCCAACATCGCGGTTTCACGGCGGGGTTGGCTGCAGGGTACTGCAGGGACCCTGGCTGGCAGTCTGGCCTCACGCGCCGGAGCCGATTGGTCGAACCGTCCGGGAAAAGCCCGCTCGGTCATCATGATCTTCAATTGTGGGGCCCCCAGTCATCTCGACCTGGTCGATCCCAAGCCTCTCGCCAGCGACACCGTGCGGGGCCCTTTTGCTCCCATCGAAACGGCGGTTCCCGGGCTGTGGTTCACCGAGCTCATTCCTGAAGTCGCCCAGATCGCCAACGAACTGGCGGTGGTCCGCACCGTGCACCACACCCACGGCGGGCACAACTCGGGCATGCACTGGTCGATCGTGGGCCGCCCCTACAAGGTCGACAGCACGCTGATCAATCCCGCCCCATCGGATCATCCCAGTCTGGGAACGCTGGTCGGCTGGCTGGCGCAGCGCGATGGCTACTCGGGGCACGTGCCCCCCTACGTCATCACCCCCTACCCGCATTGCGACAGCACGGTCTACATCACCCCGGGGCAATACGGCGGCTGTCTGGGGGTGCGTTACGATCCGTTCGTGCTCGATGCCGACCCCAACGCCAAGGACTTCCGCGTCCGCAACCTGGGGCTGGCCGAGGGGCTCACTCCGCAGCGGTTCCAGGACCGCCAGTCGCTGCAGGCGGGGCTGTCCTCCCACAGCAGACCCATTGTTTCGGGTTTGGCGGCCTCGCACGATGTGTTTCATTCCCGGGCCGCCTCGATGATTCTCTCGGGAGACGCCGCACGGGCGTTCGATCTCTCAAAGGAACCCGATTCCGTCCGCGAGCGGTACGGCCGCCACTCGTGGGGGCAATCGCATCTGCTGGCCCGCCGGTTGGTCGAGGCGGGGGTCCCCTTTGTCTCCACAGTCAATGGCCGCAGCATCATCTGGGACACCCACGAAGACAACTTCAACCGACTGCAGAAGAATCTCGTTCCCCCCATGCAGCGAGCCTGGGTCGCACTGATCCAGGACCTGAAGGAACGAGGCCTGCTCGACAGCACGCTCGTCCTCTGGATCGGAGACTTTGGGCGGACGCCGATGATCAATCCCAAGGCGGGGCGCGATCATTGGCCGCAGTGCTACAGCGTGGTGCTGGCCGGCGGAGGCCTGCGCGGCGGTCAGGTGATCGGCGCGTCCGACAGCATCGGGGCCGTCCCCAAGGATCGCCCCGTAACCCCGGCCGACATCCACGCCACCATCTTCTCGGCTCTGGGCTACAGCTCACGGGAGATGACCTACCAGATGGTCGATGGCCGGCCCATGCCCCTGAGTGATGGGCAGCCAATTCGCGAATTGCTGTAGCGCTGGAGGGCACCAAGGTTCCAGAGGCCACGGCGTCCCGACCGCAGCGTTAATCGTTGAGATACCACACCCGCACGGTCTGCAGGTGCAGCACCAGGGAGGGGTCCAGGTGGATTTCACTCCGCAACTCGTCGACCAGCGCGGGGACCAACAGGGTTTCGACACTCAGCGGCTGAATCGATTCGGACTTGATCCAGGCGTTGATCCGGGCCATCAGCTCTGGCATGGGTTCGTATTTCGAAACCGCTCCGAAGAAATTCTTTTCCAGGGGCTGTGGGCGAAAGTCTCGGTAGGTCAGCATCGGTTGTTCCCAGGTGAAGTCGGTCAGGCCGCGCCTGTTGCACGTTGAAGCAGGCGACCCATCCAGCCATTCGCCAACGGCCATCATTCATTGGTAGGCCTCTTCCGCAATTCTGATGAATTCCACGCGGCTCCACAGCGAAGTTCCATTCCTTCTCAACCTTGAGCCCAGCTTCCTCATCAAATTGGCCCAATTGGCTGGAATCCCAGCCCAGTCGTCGAACCGCGCCGCCACTTCAGTCCCGGTACCAGACCCGGACGGTTTGCAGCCACTGCATTCCGTCTTGCGTCGGAAAGGTCGATCCCGCCTCCCGATGATTGGCTCCCATCCACGGCAAGACCACCGTCTCGATGTTGACGACCGTCACCTGTTGCTGATCAATCCAGGCGTTCGCGGCGGCGACCACTTCGTCCAAAGAGTCTGACTCTTTGATCAGCCCGAGGAAGGAACTCATTTTCTCGACACCCGGCTTGAAATCCCGGTAACGCAGCATGGAGTTCTTCCCCAAAGGAACTGGCTCAAAGAAATTGGCCCACGACCGCCAAGAAAAATCGGCTCCGGCCGGTTCTCAGTACCCATTCCTCCGGCAACCCTACACCGACAGCTTGTCCAAATCATCCATCAAATCATCGAGGGCGTCGCGCGGGCCCGCAGGCTTTGACTCCTGCCGCTTGGGCACCCCCACGCTCATCCCCACCGCGTCCCGGCCGTCTCGCACCAGTTCCGTATCCCGTTCCTGGGCGGCAATCTCCAGAGCCGACGGCGCGCCGAACAGTTTCGACAGGTCGATCTTGAAGTTGGCGTCGCGCTCGACCTCGGCCCCCGCAATCGCCGGGGTCTTGTGCTCGGGAAAGATGATCGCGTTCTCGGGGCAGACCCGGCTGCAGGCCGGACACCCCTTTTTGCAGTTGTCCTGCTGCTCGACGAGGATCCGGTCGAGGGTGTCGACCCCGTAGACCCCAAACAGGCAAAAGTCGATGCACTCCATGCAGTTGGTGCACCGGCTGTAATCGATGATGGGATACCACCGCCGCTTGGGGGGCTCGTCGGTGGTGGCTACCGCGGGCGGGGGAACCTCTCCCGCGTCGGACGCTCCACCCGCCGCCGGTGCCGCACTGGGGCCCGGGGCCCCGTTCACGGGCAAAAACGGATTCAAATACCGCTGCAGTTGGGCCGGCTGGGGAGAGCCGCCAATCCACTGCATCAGGTCGAGTCCCACAGTCTGCACGCTGGCTTCGCGGGCAATCCGGCGGATCTCATCGAGGTAGACTCGCGGCTCGCTTTGATCGCGCAGGTCGAGGCAGTAGAGCTTGCGTTTGGGAACTTCGAGAGCGCCAATGGCGTTGGGCCGGGCCTCTTCCTCGGCCGGTATTCCCTCATCGTCCCCGGCCTCGGCCGATTTCAGCAGGGAGATTCCCATCTGCCCCTTGACCCCGTTGCGGTCGAGGATCCAGCGGGCGGCACGGGGATACAGCCACGAGAGAATGACCACGTCCCCCGGGACCCGGCGCAGGTAGAGCAATCCGGAGTGATCGGCCGTGAGGTCATTGAGGTGGGGGACCAGTGAGACATCGACGTCGTTTTCGACCAGCAGGGCAGCCGCCAGTTCCTCCTCGAGCTCGCGCTTGGCGGGATTCCGCCCAGGGGCCTGCGAGATGACCACGGTAATTTTTTTCTGGCCTGCCATGGGTGCCTACTCGTTCATCTGCCCTTTGATCATCCGCTGGGTCTGTTCCCAGCCCGCTTCCAGAACCGCCAGGTACTCGCGTGCATCCAGCAGCGGGGCCTGGGTCTCCAGTTCGTACAGCCAGCCTGTCTCGTAGTTGTCGGTGTTGATGGCGGTGGGGTCCGACGCCACCTTCTCGTTGAAGCGCACGAGCCGTCCTTCGCAGGGTGCGTACAGCGACGAGACCGCCTTCGAACTCTCGATCTCGCCAATCTCCTGCTTGGCCCGCACCACAGTCTCGGGATCGACGTTCCAGTTGAGAAAGTAGACATCCTGCAGCAGACGCACGGAATAGGCGGTGAAGCCCACCCGCCACACATCTCCCACGGGCTGCAGCCAGAGATGACTCGAAGAGTATCTCCGGTCCGCCGGAATGCGGGCGGGAAACTGTCCCATCATGAACACCAACGACTCGCTCTCGCTCATGGTTCCAGTAGACCCGGAAACCGGAGTTGATGCAAGCAGCCTGCGGGGCCAGGCAGCCTTCCCGGGGGAGGGCGGGGTACTTCACTGGAATTCCGCCTCGGACCAACACGATCTGGCAGGCCCGCCGAGACCGTCGTATACTCGGTCAGAAGACAGCTCTTCCGTTTCGGGAGCCCCCCGTGTCGATGCAGTTGAAGACGACCCAGACGCAGCCCTCCGGGCCCCGGTCGACCCCGATCTTGGGTCCCGGGTCCATTCGTGATCCCGCACTGCTCCGTCTGATCACGGAAGCCAAGCGCGTCGCCCAACTGGCCTACTGCCCCCACAGCCACTTCCCCGTGGGAGCGGTGGTCGAGGCCGAAGGGGGGGAATTGTTCGTCGGCTGCAATGTCGAAAATGCCTCGTTCGGACTCACGATCTGTGCCGAGCGGAATGCCGCCTTTCAAATGGTGTCGCATGGTCACCGTCAGATCCTGACGGTGGTCATCTACACCCCCACTGCCGAACCAACCGCCCCCTGTGGTGCCTGTCGACAAGTACTCAATGAGTTCGGACCCCGGGCTCGGGTGGTCTCGGTCTGCGACGGCCCGGGCCTCATCGACACCACCCTCGAGCGGCTGCTGCCACAGGCGTTCGGCCCGGGCAACCTGTCGGCTCTGAAGTGAAAGCCACGGGGCATGCGCATTTTTCTGTCGCACCACAGTGACGACAAATCGCTGGTCCGCGAGGTCAAGCAGGCGCTTCCCGAGTTTCTCCAGACCTGGCTCGATGAAGATCGCATTCGCTGGTCCGACAACATCGCGGTGCGGCTGCTGGAGGCGATCAACGTCCACTGCGATTTCCTCATCCTGTTTCTGCGCGCCAAGACACTGAAGTCCAAGTGGGTGCAGCGGGAATTGAGAGCCGCACTGCGGCGCGAAAAAGAGCTGGGCCGCACCTTCATCCTGCCCGTCGTGCTCGATTCCCGCACCACGCTGGCCGCACTCCCGGCCTTCCTCAAAGAACGTCTCTACATCGAAGCCAATCCCGGTCCCAAGCAGGTCCCCCGACTGGTCGAAGATCTGCTGGCCCGGCTGTTTCAATTGGTGATCGAGAACAACACGCTGGGGGGTGGCCTGGGCCCTGACCGCCAGGTTCCCATCGAACGCCGCGTGCTGCTCGAAGCCCTCGTCCAGGGACCCTCCCGAGAAAACCTCTGGCTGCGGCCGATGCTCCGCGGCCCCCTCCCCGACGAGATCTTCGACAAGCTGCTCGCCCTGCTGAAAAACCTGGTCGAAGTGGTCCGCCAGCACCTGGACCGACTCGACCGCCGTCCGGGCAAATCCACCGGCATCACCCGCCGCATCCGATCCAACATCTTTCTCGCCCGGGGCGACGCCATCACCAACGGAGAGGTCGGCACCCTCTCGATCCCACAACGCACCTCGCACCCCACCCGTCTCGCCGTGCACATGGACGATGATGGCGAACTGGCGATCTTCTTTCGGCCCTCGGAGGGGGCGACGGGAAAGGCCTACGCCCGTCAGCAGGCGGTGGGACGCATCACCAATCCCCATTGGCGGGCCGAACATGTGGGCCACCCCCCGGTTCCGCGCTGGATTGATGTCGATCTGCAGACCCCCGCTCGCAGAACCGTCGAGGCAACGGGAACCCCCGTCACTTCCCTGGCCGACACCGAGCTCAATGAATACGTCAACGTCCGCGTGCATCCCCAGCTCCGCTGGATCCTCTCGGTCCCGATTGAACTGCGGGTTGGCGGGCGGGCGGAGGTGATCGGCACCTTCAGCGTTGATGGCCTGAATGGCGATCTGAGTGAACGACAGTTGGCGGCGGTTTTCCGGCAGGTGCAGGATTACAGCGGCAAGATCGCCCGACTGCTGCGGGATCTGCCGTACGAATACGTCGCAGTGGTGAAGGCCCAGGACCAGCCCGTCCCCTGACCGAACTCTTGAGTCCTGCCCTCTGGCCCCCCGACGGGGCCGCGTTGTTCCCACGCAATTGCAAACCCCATCCCCGCCACTAAACTGGGGATTCCCCTGGTATCGGGCCGCCGCTGCCGCTTTGCACGCCGATCTCTCGCCCGGGGAAGCGCCCCGGCACCCCCGGTCCCGGGCCCCCATCCATCGACGCTTTCGGCGTCCTCTTTTTCGCACCCCCCACACCATGCCCCGCTACGACCCGAAACGGATTGAACCCAAGTGGCAAGCCTACTGGGAACAGAACGAGACGTTTCGCACCCCCGACTTCCCCCAGGGCCCGAAGCTGTATGTTCTGGACATGTTCCCCTATCCGTCGGGGGAAGGTCTGCACGTCGGTCATCCCGAGGGTTACACCGCTACCGACATCACCTGCCGGTTCGCCCGCATGCGCGGCCAGACCGTGCTCCACCCCATGGGTTGGGATGCCTTCGGTCTCCCCGCTGAACAGCACGCCATCAAGACCGGCACCCACCCCCGCGAAACCACCTACCGCAACATCGCCACCTTCCGGCGGCAATTGAAGATGCTCGGCTTCAGCTACGACTGGAGTCGTGAACTGGCGACCACCGATCCCGACTACTTCCGCTGGACGCAGTGGATCTTTCTGAAGCTGTTTGACTCGTGGTACGACCCCGAGTTCGGCTGGACCGATCATCGCGGCCAGGCCCGCGTCGGCAAGGGACGCCCCATCGCCGAACTCCCCATCCCCGCCGACATCCAAGCACAGGGAACTGACGCCGTCCGCCGGTATCAAGACCGGCACCGCCTCGCCTACCAGCAGGAGGCCCCCGTCAACTGGTGCCCCGCCCTCGGCACCGTACTGGCCAACGAAGAGGTGATCGACGGGAAGAGCGAACGGGGCAGCCACCCGGTCGTGCGCATTCCCTTGCGGCAGTGGATGCTGCGGATCACCGCCTATGCCGAACGGCTGCTGTCGGACCTCGACCATGTCGCCTGGCCCGAGTCAATCAAGCTGCTGCAGCGCAACTGGATCGGTCGCAGCGAAGGGGCCGAAGTCGATTTCTACCTCGGTACCCCCGGCAGCCCGGCCAATGCAGCGGGCTTCGCCGCGTGGCAGACGTCGCGTGCCGCCTCGCGATTCCCCCTCCAGCCCAGTGAAGATGTCGTACGGGTCTACACCACCCGTCCCGACACGCTCTACGGGGCGACGTACATGGTCCTGGCCCCCGAGCATCCCTTCGTCGATCGCCTCACCACGGCCACTCAGCGCAGTGCCGTCGAGGCGTATCGCCAGCAGGCCTCGATGAAGAGTGACCTCGACCGCACCGACCTCGCCAAGGAGAAGACCGGCGTCTTCACCGGCAGCCACGCGCTCAACCCGGTCAACGGGCAGCCGGTGCCGATCTGGATCGCCGACTACGTTCTCGCCAGCTATGGCACCGGGGCCATCATGGCGGTCCCCGCGCACGATCTGCGCGATTGGGAATTCGCCGTCCAGTTCGACCTGCCGATCATTCCCGTCGTCGCACCCCCCGAAGGTTACGAACACTCCCGCGACGAACTCGCCCTCGAGCGCACGGTCAAAGGCACGGTCCAGCGCCCCTTTGCCGGCGAGGGAACCGCCATTCATTCCGACCGCTACAACGGAACTCCCACCGCGCAATTCAAGAAGCAGATCACCGGCGAACTCGCCGAGCGGGGATTGGGGCGGGGGGCGGTCAATTACCGTCTGCGCGACTGGCTCTTCAGCCGACAGCACTTCTGGGGCGAACCGTTCCCCATCTGGCACGAACTCGATGCCGACGGAAACCCCACCGGCCTCATGCGGACCGATGCCGAGAGTGAACTTCCCGTGCTGCTGCCCGAAATGCGGCACTTCAAGCCCCACGGCCGCCCCGAGCCCCCCCTGGCCGAGGCTCCCGACGAGTGGCGGTTCCAGACCGCGGCCGACGGCGTACGGCTGGCCCGCGAGACCAACACCATGCCGCAATGGGCGGGCTCGTGCTGGTACTACCTGCGGTTCATCGATCCGAAGAACAGCCAGGCGTTCATCGATCCGGCCAAAGAGGCGGCCTGGATGCCGGTCGACCTCTACATCGGCGGGGCCGAGCACGCGGTGCTGCACCTGCTCTACTCGCGCTTCTGGCACAAGGTGCTCTACGACCGGGGCTGCGTGCAGGGTGATGAGCCATTCCACCGGCTGGTCAATCAGGGAATGATCCTGGGAGAGGCTGAACTCACCGGCTATCAGCGTGCCAACGGAACGTGGATCTCGGCCCGCGACATCGCCCCCGGCCAGACCGATGAAGGGGTCATCGAAAAGGGCACCGGGCAGGCGGTGAAGCCGGTGTCACTCGCCGCCAGCCAGGTCACCAAGAAGGGGGGCGACTTCGTGCTCGCCGACCAGCCCGAGATCATCGTCGAGAGCCGGTCGTTCAAGATGTCGAAGTCGCGCGGCAATGTGGTCAATCCCGACGTCGTGGTCGACCAGTACGGGGCCGACTCGCTGCGACTGTACGAAATGTTCATGGGCCCGCTGGAAGCGACCAAACCCTGGAGCACAACCGGGGTCGAGGGAGTCAGCCGGTTTCTCGCCCGCGTCTGGCGCTCCATCACCGACGAACAGGCCGACGAAATCCGCCTGCACCCCGGTGTGCAGAATGTCGAACCGACGCCCGAGCAGAATCGCCTGCTGCACAAAACGATTCAGGCGGTCACTCAAGACATCGAGAATCTGTCGTTCAACACCGCCATCAGCCGGCTGATGGAGTTCAACAACGCCCTCGCCTCGAGTGAGGTTCGGCCGCGAAAGATCGTCGAGCCGTTCGTGCTGCTCTTGGCACCGCTGGCACCGCATCTGGCCGAGGAACTCTGGCAGCTGCTCGGCCATGGCAAGACCCTCGCCTACGAGCCCTGGCCCTCTTTCGACCCACGCCTGCTGGTGCTGGCCGAGGTGGAGATTCCCGTGCAGATCGGCGGCAAAATGCGTGGCAAGGTCACCGTCCCCACCGGGGCCGACGAGGCGACCGTGCTGCAGGCCATCCACGCCGACAGCAAGTTGGGGGGTCAACTGGCCGGCAAGCAGATCGTCAAGACGATCTTCGTCCCCGATCGCATGGTCAATCTCATCGTGAAGTGACGGCCGACGCAGGACGCCTGTGCCTCACACCGGGCCTGGTGCTGTGCGATCGCCTCTCAGGCACACACGGCATCAACCCGGCGCGGCGAATCGTTTCGGGGGGACAGTCACTCATGGACTGTCCCCCTTGTTCTTCTGGTCCGCTGCGTCACCAATCCGTCAATTGGCTACAGCATGCTCCGAATGTGGCCCACCCCGCCGGCGTCGATGACGTCGATCCGTTCTTCACTGGGCCGCAGTCCGCCGCCGAAGTAAACCTGTGGACGATGCT
>Ga0315902_10011375_pt1 | contig 11685 bp, 9 predicted proteins | sample LakEriMetagenome_9_FD_203523 | JGI IMG/M metagenome (GOLD analysis project Ga0315902, IMG submission 203523) | Freshwater fungal communities from buoy surface, Lake Erie, Ohio, United States - Buoy 12 MA117 | ecosystem: Environmental > Aquatic > Freshwater > Lake > Lake biofilm | place: USA... | reverse complement strand
TGCAGGCCGTTGTTGACGACACCGATTGGCACCTGCGTGCGGTGCACGACGGCGCAATCGTCAAGACCATCCGTGCTCGCGATCTCATGCGTCAGATCTCGCAGGCCACCTGGGAATGCGCCGACCCCGGCATGCAGTTCGACACCACGATCAACCACTGGCACACCGCGTGCAACACCGGTCGCATCAATGGTTCGAACCCGTGCTCGGAATACATGCACATCGACAATTCCGCATGCAACCTCGCCAGCATCAACCTTCTCCGTTACCTCGGCGAAGACGGCGTGTTCGACATCGAGGCCTACAAGCACACGATCGAGATCATGTTCACGGCGCAGGAAATCCTCGTCGGAAACGCCGATTACCCAACCGTTCCGATCGGTGACAACTCCCGCAAGTTCCGTCAGCTCGGTCTCGGCTACGCCAACCTCGGTGCGCTTCTCATGGCCCTTGGGCTTCCTTACGACTCCGACGAAGGCCGTGCCCTTGCCGGTGCGATCACCTCACTCATGACTGGTCACGCCTACGCCACTTCGGCTCGTACCGCTTCTCGTATGGGTCCGTTTGCTGGTTATGCCGAAAACGCTGAGCACATGCTTCGTGTTCTTGGTCAGCACCGTGCCGCAGCGGCGACCATCGACGAAGAACTCGTTCCTCCGGCGTTGCTCTCAGCTGCACAGCAGTCGTGGGACACCGCGTGTGAACTCGCCGCTGAAGTTGGCGTGCGTAACTCACAAGCGTCAGTACTCGCACCGACCGGCACCATCGGCCTCATGATGGACTGCGACACCACTGGTGTTGAGCCCGACCTTGGTCTGGTCAAGATGAAGAAGCTTGTTGGCGGCGGCACCATGTCGATCGTCAATCAGACGATTCCTCGTGCCCTCACCAAGCTTGGTTACACCGATGCGCAGATGGACGAAATCGTTGCCTACATCAACGAGAACATGTCAATCCTCGGTGCACCACACATCAAGGCCGAGCACATTCCAGTGTTTGCCTGCTCGATGGGTGACAACATCATCCACTACACCGGCCACATCCGCATGATGGGTGCGGTGCAGCCGTTCATCTCTGGGGCCATCTCCAAGACCGTCAACATGCCTGAAGATGTCTCGGTTGAAGAGGTCGAGAAGATTCACATCGAGGCCTGGCAGCTTGGCATCAAGGCCGTTGCCATCTACCGCGACAACTGCAAGGTGGCACAGCCCCTTTCAGCGTCAAAGAAAGATGATGACGAAATCGATCCTGTTGCTGGTGCAACGGAAGTCATCGAGCGTGTTGTCGAGAAGATCGTCTACCAGCCGGTCCGTCAGAAGCTTCCTCGCACTCGCGTGTCGCGCACCTTCGAGTTCCGCGTCGCCGACTGCAAGGGCTTCGTCACCGTTGGCGAATACGAAGACGGTCGCCCAGGCGAAATCTTCGTTCGTGTGTCAAAGCAGGGTTCCACCCTTGCCGGCATCATGGACGCTTTCGCTATCTCGGTGTCACATGGCCTTCAGTACGGCGTGCCGCTGCGCTCCTTCATCGAAGCGTTCACTGGCATGCGGTTCGAACCAGCCGGCATGACCGACGATCCCGATATCCGTATCGCGAACTCGCTCATGGACTATCTCTTCCGCCGCATGGCGATCGAGTACCTCTCACCTGAGGAGCGTGCGGAACTCAACATCCTCACCACCTCAGAGCGCATGCAGCCGACGCTTCCGGGTGTTGACGAAGGCATCGAAACCCGTCAGGGCTCAGAGATGCCGGTTGATCCGCCATCGATCGAATCAGTCACGACGCTTCTCACCGAGACGCAAACGACAATGGTTCGTGAGGTCAAGACAACCAATCACGATGCACCGATGTGCATGCAGTGCGGTGTCACCATGCAGCGTGCTGGCTCCTGCCACGCATGTCCGTCATGCGGCACCACCAGCGGTTGCAGCTGATTTTCGCAAACGCAGAACGCAGTCTGAATGGTGGCCCGGGCTTCGGCTCGGGTCACTTTCATTTGTGCGAATGTTCAGCCGGTCTCGTTAACGCTGTCACTGCGGCAGTAAGGGTCACATCAGCCCGGATTGATGGCTTGCGCGAACGTCATGAACACCCACGGCTTGGGGCCCTTGGTGTACTCGCTATGGACGAACTCGAGTTCAAAGCCAGCAGCCTTAACGAGTTCCACAGGGTCTCGGGTGAGATGGCAACCATCGGCCAGACGCTTTTCCAGCGGATCAAGGCGACGCTGCCATGTCTGGGTCTTGGCGTCGGGGGCCAAGCCGTGTTCGAGGAAGTGGAAACGACCGCCGGGCTTGAGGACTCGTCGGAGTTCGGCGAGTGCTTGTTCAACACCAGGAATGGTGCAGAGCGTGAATGTGCACAGGGCGCCGTCACAAGAGTTGTCGGCAAGCGCGACCGTTTCGCCGTGCAGGCCCGCGTACTGGATGGGAATGGGCGAGGCGGCAATTCGTGGCACCGCAATCTTGCGCGCGGTTAATGCAGGCTCGACGGCATAGACGAGGTCGATCTCGGGCGGGTAGCTCGCAACATTGAGGCCCGACCCAAATCCGATTTCCAAAACCGTTCCCGACAAGCCAGCGGCAACTGCGTCGCGGCCCTGTTGCATGGCGGGCGTGCCGAGTGCTTTGTCGATAAAGCGGGGAACGATGTGCGTGCTGTAGAAACCCATGAACGCGACCGTAGTAGTTGAGGGCGATGCGATTTGGTCCGTTCTATGGTGAAAGAAAACGTTGAGGGGGAGTTATGCAACTTTGGAGCGAAGAGATCGAGGCAATGCGACCCGAGGCCCGGGCCGTTGTCGATGCGGGCATGGCCTTTATCGCCGAAGCGTTTGCAGGCGATGGCGAGCCGCCTAAGGATTTGCTCGGAGCCGCCCAGCACATGCGCCGCTCGTTTGAACGCATGTATTCACCAGTGCCAGAAGCGATTGTGCGCGACATCGCCGGAGTGCCATGTCGGACCTTCATTCCCGACGATCCGGCGACTGCGATCTATCTCCATTTCCATGGCGGCGGGATGGTGATCGGTGCTCCCGAGATGAGCGACTCTTCCAATCTCGATCTTTGTCGTCGATTCGGAATGGCCGTGATTTCGGTGGGGTATCGCAAAGCCCCCGAGCATCCGTTCCCTGCGGGACCTGACGACGGAATCGCCGTTGCGAAATGGGTCATCGAAAACGGAATCAGCGAGTACGGCTCTGATCGCATCATTGTCGGTGGCGAATCTGCAGGGGGTTACATGGCCGCTGCAGTTGCGCTGCGCATGCGCGATGAACTCAACGCAGTCGACAACCTCCTCGGTGCGAATCTGGTGTTTGGTGTGCACGACTGGGGTCGTTCACCAAGTCAACGCGGTCTTCGAGTGCTCGATGGTCCTGACATGCTCACCCCTGAAGGCATGGCGATGTTTGGCGACTGCTATTTGCCCGGCATGACGATTGAAGAACGACGATCGCCGAATGTGTCGCCACTCTTTGCGGATCTTCATGACTTGTGTCCTGCATTTATGAGCGTCGGAACTGCCGATCACCTTCTCGACGACACACTGATGCTCGCACCGCGTTGGGTCGCTGCAGGGAATGAAGTCGAGTTATTTGTCGCCCCAGAGATGCCGCACGGATTCCAAGCATTTCCCTGCGGCATTACATCGGCATGGGCGGCAGCACAGTTCGACTGGTTCGCTCGACGACTTGGGTCCTAACGCGACGATGCCCGCCCCGAAGGGCGGGCATCGAATGCGATCAGAAGTTTTCAGATCAGTTGGACATGCAACCGTTGGTGTAGATCACTGCCGGAAGCTTGCCCTGCTGACAAACAACTCCACGGTCCTGCGTGACCCATTTGCCGTCACGAGATGCCAACACATCGGTGACGCCCAATGTGGGTGCGCCGCTCGCAGCGGGTGGGGTGAGTTCTGCCCAGGCGTAGGCCCAGCCTGAGTCACAACCAAAGCCGGTGACCTTGACGGTGGTGCCGGCAGTCGTCGCAGCATCAACGCCAGCGGTGATAGCCGCCGAGGTGCACGCAGCTGCAGCTCCGGTCGGACCAACTGGGGCCGGTGTCGGAGTCGGAAGCACGCAAATCTTCTTCTTGGCTTGAGCGTCGGCGGAAAGCGCTGCCTTCGTCTTCGGGCCGTAGGTGCCGTCGACTGTCAGGCCAGCGCCCTTCTGGAATGCCTTGATGCTGGAAATTGTGTGCGGTCCAATGATTCCGTCGTTGTTACCAACATCGCAACCAACGGCGTCGAGCCATTCCTGCATCTGAATGATGTCGGCCTTGGTGAGGGTGCTCACTGGCTTTACACCAGATGTCGTGGGTGATGAAGCAGCAGTCGTGGTCGTCGTGCTCTTGTCGCTTGACTTGCTGTCGCTACTGCAGGCGGCAACGCCGGCCACGATGGCCAATGAAAGGACAGCGACGCCGAGAATTCGGCGTGCAGAATGAGAACGCATAGTTCCTCCGGGGGTAGGGGTAGAAGGCGAAATTGCCTTGCAGAACGGTAGTGAGTGGGGTGCTCAAGGCCGTGGACCCCAGCGATGTGCCACGCTCTCAGGAGATAGAGAAGGAGTGGGGCGTGTCCGGACCATTAGAAGGTGTGAAAGTCGTCGAACTTGGTATGTGGGTGGCCGGGCCGGCTTGTGCCGGGATCCTTGCTGACTGGGGTGCAGACGTCATCAAACTGGAACCACCCGGTGGGGGAGATCCGGCTCGGACCTATCAAGCACTGTTCGGCACGATGATGCCCGACAATCCCGTGTTCGAGATGGACAACCGTTCGAAAAAGTCGGTTGCGGTCGATCTGCGAACGCCCGAAGGTCAGTCGCTTGCGCTTGAACTCCTCGATGACGCTGATGTTTTCGTCACGAACTTGCGCCGTGGCGCACTGGAACGTTGGGGGCTCGGGCCCGATGAAGTGATGGCGCGCAATCCGCGACTCATTTATCAACTCATTACCGGGTACGGAATGGAAGGACCCGATGCTGCGCGTCCCGCGTACGACATCGGTGGATTCTGGGCGCGATCCGGTGTGGCTTCACTTTTGCAAACACCCGATGGTCCGCTTCCGTTCCAACGCGGCGGTATGGGTGATCATCCCACCGGAAGTTCTGCGTCGGCGGCGGTGTGTGCAGCGTTGTTCAGTCGCGAGCGCACCGGTAAAGGCCAGTTGGTATCAACCTCACTCGTTCGTCAAGGCGTGTACACGATCGGTTTCGACCTTTCCATCACGCTTGGTTGGGGCGATCACATCGGTATCGGTGCCCGCGAAACCATGGGCAACCCCGCCATGAATAACTACACCTGTGGCGACGGAAAAAAGATTTGGCTCATCGGACAAGAAGCGCAGCGTCACTGGCCGCCGTTGTGTCGCGTCGTTGGCCATCCCGAATGGAATGAAGAAGGTCCATACGCAACACCTCTTGGTCGACGCGAGAATGCACGTGAGCTGATTGCTGAACTCGATGGAATCTTTGCGACGAAGTCGCGAGACGAATGGGCAGTGATCTTCGACACGGAACCCGACATGTTCTGGGCGCCGGTCAACGATATTGACGATGTTCTGATCGACGAGCAGGTTCACGCTGCCGGCGCCTTTGTGGAAGTTCCTGAAGCAAACGGGTCGGCGATGCGGGTTGCGAGCCCGTCTGACTTCTACGGAACCCCGTGGGCCGCTCGTTCAGGTGCTCCGGAACTCGGACAGCACACTCGCGAAGTGCTTACTGCGATGGGTCGCACCGACGCGGAAATCGATGCCATGTTCGAAGCGGGAACAGTCGCATGAGTGTTACTGGGTACGACCTTCGACTGCGTCCGGCTCAACCCGCGACTCCGGCGGCAGACGCGTTCACAATCCATCGATCGCAACTCTCCAATGGTGTCGAACTCGCTTACGTGCGCGAAGGCATCGGTGGGTATCCGCTTCTACTCATCCATGGATATCCGGAAACCAAGCGAATTTGGTGGCGAAATATTGAGCCACTCGTTGCTGCTGGGTTTGAAGTCATCGTTCCTGATCTCCGCGGCCATGGAGACTCCGGCTTTTCAGACTGTGATAATTACGACCTCGTCACTTACAGTCGCGATCTCTACGAACTCACCCATGATGTTCTTGGACACCAGAACATCGGGCTTGTAGGCGGAGACGTTGGTGGTGTGGTTGCTGTCGACATGGTGCAACGGTTCGATGGCTTCGTCGATGGCTTGTGTTTCTTCGACACCGTTCCGCCAATGGTCATCGATGCCTACGTTGCCGCAGGCATCGACATCGGTTCAATCAAAGCAATCGCTGATGGTCCGACGGGTGACTACCGACGTCGCCAGGGCGGCGAACCCGATGTACTTGCCGCTGAATTGAGTACTCCTGCACTGCGGCGCGCGTGGGTTGCAGCAATGTACGGACCGCGCCTTTGGGCATCTCCAGGCACGTTTACCGATGCAGACATTGATTTCATGACCGAACCTTGGGCCGACGAAGAGCGTCTGCGGGCCGGCTGGGCGGTCTATCAACTTGGTTACGGTCGAACGGCGGAGGAGTTTCCAATCCTCGACCGTACCGTTGACATTCCCACCCTTCTTTTCTATGGGGCAGACGACCAGGTTGTCGGACCCGACTTCATTCATTGCTGCGAAGTCGCGTTCACCGACCGTGTCGGACCATTCGTACTTCCTGGTGCCGGGCATTTCCTTCAGTGGGAGAGAGCCGATCTCTTTAATCCCGCTGTCGCGATGTTCTTTTCCGCTCTTCAATCGAAAGTGTGACCATGACGATGTCCGAAACGCTTGATCCGCAAACTCCAATCGTGATCGGTGCATCAGAGATCGCTCATCGCGATGGTCCCGACTTTGCATCCGCATCAGCCACTGAGCTCATGATTGAAGCGGTTCACTGTGCGTTGGAATCCACTGGTGCGGGCGACGTACTTGGCGCACTCACGGGGGCCGTGCTCGTGCCTCACGGAACATGGACAGAGTCCGATCCCGGCCGTGCGATTGCTGACGCGATTGGCGCACCGAAAGCTCGAACGATTCGCAGTGAACTTGGCGTCCTGCAGCAATCGTTACTGGCACGAGCGGCAACCGATGTGCGATCGGGCGCGATCGATGTCGCGATCGTGGTTGGCGGCGAAAACCGTTGGTCAGGAGTCGTCGCCGGCAAGGCGGGTACGGATCTTCCTGAGGCTCCAGCGCTCGCGTCAGCGGCGGAACCCGATGAAGTAATCGCGCCGAGAGAGATGGTGATTTCGCAGATTGAGATCAATCGCAATCTGACGACCGCAGCGCATCAGTACGCGATTATTGAATCCGCACTTCGACATCATCTCGGTCGCTCAGTCGGTGCGCATCAGCGTGAACTCGGCGAACTATGGGCACGTTTTGCTGAAATCGCTGCAGAGGCTCCTGCTGGGTGGGACGCGCGAGCAATGAAGTCTGACGAGATTGCGTTTCCGTCGGAATCGAATCGGATGATTGCTGCTCCCTATCCCAAGTGGCTTATTTCCCAATGGAATGTCGATCAGGCAGCAGCGCTCATTTTCACGACGGTTGGTACGGCGAGTCGTCTTGGTCTTGATGAGTCGACGTGGGTTTTCCCGTTGGCAATGGTTGAGTCGAATGCCGTCATTCCGCTGCCCGAGCGCGCCGATGTCCATCGCTGGCCCGCTTCGCAACTTGTTTCAAAGGCTGCGCTCGAGGCATCAGAAATTTCAATTGATGAAATCGGTCCGATTGATCTCTACAGCTGCTTCCCGTCCGCCGTCGAAGTTCAGGCGCGAGAAATTGGGCTTCCAATCGATCGCGATCTCACCCTCACCGGCGGCATGACCTTCGGTGGCGGGCCGTTCAACAACTACGCGCTGCAGGGTGCAGCCGCCATGGTGCGCAAGCTCCGCGAATCGCCCGATCCGACCTTTGGACTGACCAGCGCTGTGAGCGGTCTCCTCACGAAACCCGCTGTCACCGTTTGGTCCAACCGTGAGCCGAGAACCCCGTTCGTTTCGCTCGATGTCAGTGCTCAGGCCGAGGAAGCAACGGCGCGCCGGCCGGTTAACCCAGACCTCACCGGTGCCGGAGTCGTTGTGGGTGCCACGGTGATTCCAGGGCGTGGGGGAGAACTCACCACGGTTGCACTGGTTGAGGTCGAGGGAATTCGCACGGTTGTACAAAGTCAGGATCATGCGTTGGGCGAGACATTCATGTCCGCTGATCCGGTTGGACTCGCCATCATCATTGGCGATCCGGGGGAATTCACGATGGCCTAAGTCGCTGAGGCAGGCCCGGGTCGGCCCATTCGTGCCCAGCCAACCGGCTGGGAAGTTCGGGCCCGCCCAATGCGACGCTTCGGCGGAATCGTGGCAAACTGACGGTTCGTCAGATTCTCGGTACGTGCCGAGAGACGCTTAGGAGGCCCCCATGGAAATCCCTCGCATCATCTCGGTCGATGATCACGTCGTCGAACCCCCTGATCTGTGGTCGGCCCGACTCCCGGAGAAGTACCGCGACCGCGGCCCGCGTATTGAACGTCACAAGGTGTCGATGACGATTACCGGTGGCTATGGCTTCACCGTCGACGATCCCGACGGCAAAGACTGCGACGTTTGGTACTACGACGATCTCGTCTACCCATTCACACGACTTTCGGCCGCAGTGGGCGCCGAGGTTGTGCAGAACGAACCGTGCACCTTCGACGACATCCTCGTCGGTTGCTATGACCAAACCGCACGCCTTGCCGACATGGACGCGAATCATGTCGAAGCATCAATTTGCTTCCCGAACATCCTTCCTCGCTTTTGCGGACAGGCATTCCTCGAACGTGAAGACAAGGAACTCGCGTTGCTTTGCGTGCAGGTCTACAACGACTGGATGATTGACGAATGGTGTGGCGGCGCTGGTTATGGCCGACTTATTCCTCTCACGATGATTCCGCTGTGGGATGTTGACTTGGCAGTTGCTGAGGTCAAGCGATGTGCAGCAAAGGGCAGCCACAACATCACCTTCTCGGAAAACCCTGTTCCGCTCGGCCTTCCGTCGTTGCACTCAGGCCACTGGGACAAGTTGTTTGCTGCGTGCGTCGAGACCGACACCGTCATCAACATGCACATCGGTTCCTCGTCCAAGATGCCTTCGACTTCTCCCGATGCTCCGTTCATCATTTCCTCAACACTGACGTTCCAAAACGCAATGGGCTCTTTGCTCGATTACGTCTTTGGCGGCGTCTTCGAACGCTTCCCTGATCTGCGCGTTGCCTATTCAGAAGGTCAGGCCGGCTGGCTTCCGTACATCCTTGAGCGTTCCGACAAGTTGTGGGAAGAGCGTTTGCTCGACACCACCGGTTTTGGTTCCAATCTCAAGCAGCCGCCGTCCACCTACATGAAGCAGAACGTTTGGTACTGCATCTTCGATGACGAAACTGCCATGAAGAACCGTGATGTCATCGGGATCGACCGCCTGACATTTGAGGTCGACTACCCGCATGCCGACTCCACCTTCCCGCATACCAAAGAGGTTGCTGAGCGCATGGCTGCGAAGGCGGGCTTCAACGACTACGAGGCGCATCGCTTCTTCCGGGGCAATGCCATCGACCTCTACAAGCTCGACAAGTACTACGGGATCATGAAGTAGATCTCTGCATCAGAGACTTTCGAAGGACCCGGCCCAATTCTGAGCCGGGTCCTTCTCGTTTTCCGGCTGGGAACTATCGGATGTAGAGCCGACGCAGGCTCGCCGCTAGCCTTCGCCATCGTTACGACACACCTCTGGGGGAGACATGACTGACAAGCGATTGCTCGATCGAGTTGCCGTGATCACCGGCGCCGGCGATGGCATTGGTAGGGGGATTGCGCGTCGATTTGCCCAAGAAGGCGCCCGTGTTGTCATCGCCGAGATCGATGGTGAGACCGGACCGATGGTGGCGCAGGAGTTGCAAGATGACTTCGGAGTCGAAGCGTTCTACCTCCATACCGATGCGACCAAAGAGGAAGACAATCGCCGCGCAGTGAAGGAAGCAGTGGCTCGATGGGGAACCATCGACATTCTGGTGAATAACGCGTGGGGCGGCGATCGTGCTGGTCTGCAGCGTGTCGACAAGATGCCAGATGAAGCAATGGACCACGCGTGGCACATGAATGTGATGGGTCCGCTGTGGGCGATGAAAGAAGCGTTTCCCCATATGCGCGCACAGGGCAAGGGACGCATCATCAACATCTGTTCGCTCAATGGTGTGAATGCTCACATGGGCAGCGTTCACTACAACTCCACCAAAGAAGCGCTCCGTTCACTCACCCGCACCGCAGCGCGTGAATGGGCAGGGTTTGGAATTACGGCCAACGTGATCTGCCCCGGCGCCAAGACGGCTGCATTCCGAATGTTTGAGCAGATGGCCCCGCAGGTGGCGGCGGAATCAGAAGCAGCGAATCCGATGGGTCATCTCGGTGATCCTGAAACGGAAATCGCACCGGTCGCTTTCTTCCTGGCGAGCGATGACTCTTGCTACATCACGGGCAACACACTGTTCGCCGACGGCGGCAGCCACATCAATGGCGCTGTTTGGGTCCCCGACCTCAGCGACTGATCTCACTCAACTTTTCATTTCGAACGAGCGACGCAGACGCGTCACGAAAGGTGCACCATGAAAATCGGACTCGTGTGGGGATACTGGCCAGCACAGCCCCCAAAGGACTTTGTTGAAATCACCCAAGAAGCAGAGAAGGTCGGATTTAACTCTGTGTGGACGGCAGAGTCTTGGGGCTCCGATGCGTTCACTCCGCTTACATGGCTCGCAGCAAACACCTCAAAGATCAAACTCGGGACCGGTGTCGTCCAGTTGTCTGCACGCACCCCCGTTGCGACGGCAATGGCGGCAATGACGCTTGATCATCTTTCGAATGGTCGCGTCATTCTCGGCCTCGGTGTCTCTGGCCCGCAGGTTGTCGAGGGTTGGTACGGCCGTCCCTCAAATAAGCCATTGGCCCGCACCCGTGAATATGTCGACATCATTCGCCGGGCACTGCGCCGCGAGGGGCCACTTGAGAACGACGGCGAGTTCTACCCGATGCCCTATCACGGCGAGGGTTCCACTGGTCTTGGCAAACCGCTCAAGATCATGACCCATCCGTTGCGTTCGGAAATTCCGATTTATCTCGGAGCTGAAGGTCCGAAGAACGTCACGCAGACTGCAGAAATCGCGGATGGTTGGCTTCCCCTCTATTACTCGCCGTTCCGTCAAGAGGTGTACGCCGAGCAACTCGCCGCCGCCAAAGAAGGCTTCGGAATTAGTTCCCTCGTGACCTTCAACGTCACCGACGACGTTGCGACTGGCCTTTGGCCGGTAAAGGCAACGCTGGGCTTCTACATCGGAGGCATGGGAGCGAAGGGGCAGAACTACCACACCAAGCTCATGGCTCGGATGGGATTCGAAGAAGAGGCCTACAAGATTCAGGACTTGTTCTTTGCCGGTAAGCGCGATGAAGCAATTGCTGCTGTTCCCGATGACTTCGCCGATGAGATCTCATTGGTCGGACCAGCGTCGCGGATCAAGGAGCGGCTTGAGCACTGGCGCAATTCGCCAATTACCGAACTTCTCATCTCGGCGCGTAGTCCCGAAGCTCTCCGTCAGGCAGCTGAGCTCGTCAACGGCTGAGCGCGTCGCTTTCTACGTTTTTCTTTCCCCCAACCACTTTCAACATCT
>Ga0315902_10011374_pt1 | contig 11686 bp, 11 predicted proteins | sample LakEriMetagenome_9_FD_203523 | JGI IMG/M metagenome (GOLD analysis project Ga0315902, IMG submission 203523) | Freshwater fungal communities from buoy surface, Lake Erie, Ohio, United States - Buoy 12 MA117 | ecosystem: Environmental > Aquatic > Freshwater > Lake > Lake biofilm | place: USA... | reverse complement strand
CTTCCGATCTGAAGCGCTCTCAGGCGTTTCCGGAAACGTGGTCCCCCCGCGCCACCTCGCGACGCCGAGGACGCGCAAGCCATCCTTCGCAAACGCTTCAATGACCTCATGCAGTCGGCCGATCGTCGCTTCGCCCAGCCCGCACAAACGAAACACCGCCTCTGGCGCACCCTTTGCGGCCGCTATGCGCATATCGCCATCGCGCCAGAGCTGCGTCACCGCCATGGTTTGGGGACGAAGCGGCCAGCTCCGCTCAATTGCGCCCGTGGCGACGGGCAGTCCGATCGCGGTCGCCGCTTCATGAATGCCGCGATCCATCGGATCTATTGGCCGCACGCTTGACGCGAGAGCTGCGCAGGCCACCAGATCGCGCCCCTCTTCACCGAGCGCCACATCCACATTCGCAACGCCGTCTTTTGTCCAAACACGAACGAGCCGCATGTGATTTTGCGTCAAGGTGCCGGTCTTATCGACACACAAAACCGTCGCCCCGCCCAGCGTCTCGATGACGGCGCTCCGGCGCACCAGCACTTTATGGGTGGCGAGGCGCCAGGCGCCCAGCGCCAGAAAGACCGCCAGCACCATCGGAAATTCTTCCGGCACCAGCGCAATCGCCGTCGTGATGCCGGCAAGCGCGCCGGCGACCCAGTCACCGCGGAAAACACCGAAGGCCAAAACCACCAGGCCGCAAAATGCGAGCGCAAACAGACCGAGCAGGCCAACAAGCTTGCCTGCCGTTCGCTGCAGCGGCGTCGGCTGTTGATCGATCTCGGCAAGCGAACGGCCAATCTGGCCAAGCGCCGAGCGGACGCCGGTATGCGTGACCCGCGCCACGCCCTGTCCGCGCACCACGAGCGTTCCAGAAAACAGAAGCGGCGATGCTTCGTGGGTGGGCGCGGGGATGTCGGCAAAGGCCTCGTCGCTGAGCCCCAGACGCTTCAAGACCGGGGCGGACTCCCCTGTCAGAGACGATTCATCGACGCTTAGAATGTCGCCTGCGACCAACACGGCGTCGGCGCAGATGCGATCACCTTCGCCGACGAGCATGATGTCGCCGGGAACAATTTCTCGCGACGCAACCTTCCGCTGGACGCCGTCGCGCATGATGCGGGCGTGAGGCTGCGCCAGCTCGCGCAGCGCCGACAACGCGCGCTCGCTGCGCGCTTCCTGGACGACAACAAGTGCAATCGCAGCGCATGCGCCCAACAGCAGAAAGACGCCCTCGCCAAGGCCACCGAGAAAGAGATAAAGCCCCGCCGCTGCGAGCAGCAGCAGGAACATCGGTTCACGCAGCGTCTCGGCCGCGATCTTGGCGAGTCCGCGACGCCCCGGGCTCGGCAATTCGTTTGCGCCCCATTGAGCGAGCGCTCTTTGGGCTTCTTGTTCGCTTAGACCCGTGAGGCTTTGTTCATTCACCGGCGCGGACTATGCCCCCACCGGACAGCGTTCGCGACTTTGGAGCGCGGCTGTTGGGGCAATTGCACGATGAGCGCTCTCCTGCCGCACGCGACGGCGAATTGGCTGGACATCAGAGCAGCGCCGCACCCAAGCTCAGTTGAGCCCGATCAAGGATCGCCAAATTAAAGCGGGCATGAAACGCCATGACCAACGCTGCGCCGTCGGATCAGCCTGCGCCGCTTTTCGCTCTGCGCGGCATCTGCAGGACTTATGGCGAGGGCGAAACCGCCGTTCGCGCGCTCATTGACGTCGATCTCGATATCAGCGGCGGCGAATTGATCGTGCTTTTGGGCCCGTCGGGCTCCGGCAAGTCCACCCTCCTCAATATTCTGGGCGGCCTAGATCGTCCGAGTGCGGGCGCCATCCATTTCCGCGGCGCCCCGCTCACTGGACAGAGCGAACAGGCGCTGACGCAGTATCGCCGCCAACACGTCGGCTTTATCTTCCAATTCTACAATCTCATTCCAAGCCTCACCGCGCGGGAGAATGTCGAACTTGTAAGTGAGATTACCGATAATCCACTCGACGCGGCCGAAGCGCTTGACCTTGTTGGCCTCGGACAGCGCCTCGATCATTTTCCATCGCAATTGTCTGGCGGCGAGCAGCAGCGGGTCGCGGTCGCGCGCGCCATCGCCAAAAGGCCAGATGTGCTTTTGTGCGACGAGCCGACCGGCGCGCTCGACGTCAAAACCGGCGTCCGCGTACTCGAAGCGCTGCAGGAGGTGAACGAACGCTACGGGTCGACCACCTTGATCGTCACCCACAATGCCGACGTCGCGCGCATGGGCGCCCGCGTCATCCGCTTTGGCGATGGCCGGGTCCGCACTGTCGAAACTAACACTGCTCGCGTTCCACCTTCAGAACTTGTGTGGTGAGCAATGCGCGCGCTGAATAAAAAGCTCTTTCGTGATGTCTGGCGCATGCGCGTTCATGCGCTGGGCGTCGCACTCGTGCTCGGGTGCGGGCTCTCGGTTATGGTCATGGCTGTGGGCATGCGCGGCTCGATGGAGCGCACGCGCGCGGCGTATTACGCTGAACGCCACATGGCTGACGTGGCGGTCTCCGCCGTGCGCGCGCCGCAGCGCGTGGTCCGAGAGCTGGCCGCGGCGCCCGGCGTGCAAACAATCGAGACCCGTGTGAGCGGCGTTGCGTTACTTGATCTGCCAGGCGTCTCCGAACCGCCTTCGGCGCGCCTTGTGTCCCTGCCGATTGAGGGAAGGCCTCGGGTCAATGATCTGACGCTTGGGCGCGGCCGCTGGCCAGACCCCGCGCGCGCCGATGAGATTTTGCTGAGCCAGGCGTTCGCCGATGCGAACAACCTCCGGCTCACCGACACATTGGACGCCACAATTCACGGCCGGCGACAGACCTTGCGGATTGTCGGCATCGCCAACTCGCCTGAGTTTGTCTTCGTCGCAGCGCCCGGCGAACTCTTCCGTCAAGCCAAGCGTTTCGGCGTGATTTGGATGAACCGCGAGGCGCTGGCGCGCGCCTATGATCTCGACGGCGCCTTCAATGACGCTGTCTTCCTGCTTGGCAGGAATGCCAATCAAGCGGAAACGATCGCCGCGATCGATCGCATACTTGAACCCTACGGCGGCGGCGGCGCCTACGGCCGCGACCGCATGGTGTCAGACCGCTTCCTCAGCGAAGAACTTCGTCAGCTTTCCACCATGGCCATTTTTCTGCCGGCGCTGTTTTTGATCACGGCGGCGTTTTTGGTGAACATCGCGCTCGGCCGCGTCATCGCCACTGAGCGTTCCAATATCGGTCTGCTCAAGGCGTTCGGCTATTCCAATGCAGCTGTTGCGTGGCACTACGCCAAGAGTGCGCTCATCTTCGCGGCGATCGGCGCCCTCATCGGCTCGGCCGCCGGCATTGCGCTTGGCCGGTCGGTGGCGGACCTCTACCGCGACTATTATCATTTTCCGACGCTTGAATTCTCCGCCTCGCCCGCGACCTTCATCGGAGCATGGGCCGCGGGCTTTGCCGCTGCTTTGACGGGCTGCATATTTTCCGTGCTGAAAGCAGCGCGGCTATCTCCGGCCGAAGCGCTGACGCCGCCACGGCCGACCACCTTTTTCTCAGCTGGCCCCACGCTTTCACGCTTTGAAGCCGGTCTCGACGCAAAGTCGCGGATTATTATGCGCCGCATCGTGCGTTTTCCCCGCCGCGCTGGGACCACCGCGCTAGGTGTCGCTTTTGCCATCGCGCTGCTTGTGGTGGCGCGCACCATGCCCGCGGAAATGGATTATCTGCTCGACGTCAATTTCGGCGTCGCCAATCGCCAGGACGTGACGCTGACCTTTACCGAGGCGCGCGATAGCATAGTCCTCCATCAAGTCGAGCGCCTTCCAGGCGTACTCTATGCGGAGCCCTTCCGGGTCGACGACGTTATTTTGCGCCATAATGGCCGCACCGTGCACGAGGCCGTCTTCGGCGTGCCGCAACAAGCACGCCTCAGCCAAATCGTCGGCGCAGGCCAAAGGGTGATGGCGCCGCCGGCGACAGGCATCGCCTTGGCGCGCGCCCTTGCGCAAAAGCTCGGCGCTGAGCCGGGCGATGAGATCCGCTTAGAACAGACGCGTGGCCGGCGTATCGCGACGAATGTGCGCGTGACGGCCATCGTTGAGCCGATGATTGGTTCGTCCGCTTACATGGAGATCGCCGCGCTCTCGCGTCTCATGCGCGAGCCCGGCCGCATCAGCGGCGCTCACCTGCGCATGGACACGAGCCGCTACGAGGCGTTCGATCACAAGATCAAGGAAATTCCCGGCATTGCCGGCGTGAGCTTTGTGGCGCAGGCCGAGGCGTCTATGCGTGGCGAGTTCGAGCAAGGCGTGGGCGTCATGAACTTCATCTATGCCGCGTTCGCCGCGATCATGGCGGGCGGGGTCGCCTTCTCAGCCGCGCGCATAACCTTGGCCGAACAAGAGCGCGATCTGGCGACGCTGCGCGTGCTTGGTTTCACGCGCCTTGAAGTCTCTTATATTCTTGTCGGCGAGCTGATGGCGCTCGCGCTGATCGCCATACCCGCGGGTCTTGGCCTTGGAACGCTGCTATCGGTTTGGCTGATGCAGCTTTTCCAGACGGACATGTACGCCTTTCCGTTCGTCTTCAATCCAGCGGGGTACGCCTTCGCCATCGCTTTCACGCTTGGATGCGTGGCAATTGCCGCAATGGTGGTGCGCGCCGGCATCGACAAACTCGATATGATCGCCGTCCTCAAAGCCAGAGACTGATATTATGCGCCTGCCCTCCCGCACAGATCTAATTTCGTGGGCGCAAGCGCCGCTCAAGCTCAAGGCTGCGCAACGCGTGTGGCTGGGCGCAGGCATTGCGGTTGCGCTCCTGTTGGTTTGGCTGGCGTGGCCTCGGCCGATGAACGTGGAAATCGCCATCATCGACCGCGGCGTCGTGCGCAGCGAGGTTGTCGACGAAGCGCGGACACGCATCCACGATGTGTTTGTGATCGCCGCGCCCGTCAGTGGCGAGCTGCAGCGCATCGACCTTGAGCCAGGCGACGCGGTCGAGCGCGGGCAAGTGGTCGCCTCTATCCTGCCGGCGGATCCAGCACTGCTGGACGCGCGCGTCGCCGCGGAGGCCAGCGCGGCCGTGGCCGCGGCGCAAGCAGCACTTGGCGCCAGTGAAGCTGATCTGCAGCTGGCGCAAAGTGATCAACGGCGCATCGCCACGCTCTTTGCGCGCGAATTTGCGTCACAGGCAGCGCTCGACGCAGCCAACGCCGGCCTGCGCGCAGCACGCGCCGCGGTCAACGCACGGCGCGCCGAAGTCGCGCGCGCGCGCGCGGCGGCGGGCGCTCCATCCGCGCGGGCGCGTCGTGCGACGCCAGTGACCAGCCCTGCCGCTGGTCGCGTACTGCGCGTGCTGCAACAAAGCGAGACGATTGCTCTTGCCGGCGCACCCTTGATCGAGATTGGCGACACCAGCCAGATCGAGATCGCGGCGGAGTTTCTCACCCAAGACGCTGTACGCATGCAGGCTGGCGCCTCAGCCCAAATTGAAAATTGGGGCGGCGATACGCCGATCCCAGCCCGCGTCTTTCGTATTGAGCCCTATGCCCGCACCCGCATCTCGGCGCTCGGTGTTGAAGAGCAGCGCGTCAACGTCATCCTCCAGCTTAGCGACCCTGACGCCGCTCCGCCGCTCGGCCATGGCTTCCGCGTCGATGCACGTGTGGTCTTGAACGAAGAGCGCGATGCGGTCCGCGCGCCGACCGATGCATTAGTGCGCGACGGCGACGGCTGGGCGGTGTTCGTGGTTCGAAACGGGCGAGCCAGACTGACGCCGATTACTCTGGGCGACGGCGGCGACGATTATCGGGCGGTGTCATCTGGAGTGCGAGAAGGTGACCGTGTCATCCTCTTTCCCGGTGACGCTACGACCGAGGGCGCTCGCGTCCAAGCAATTCAGCGCCGCAGATAGCCCCCCCCGCCGTTCTGTTCGAGATCCACGCGGGCGCAGAGGTGCGCCATCAGCGGCACGCGCCTTCTGGCTAACCGTCTTCGTTATCGCGACGCTGTTTATATTTGGAACGTTGATCCTTGTGGATTTGCTTCAATAGCGCGCGGTGCGCGGCGTCGGCCGCCGGATTTTCGTTGCGCGCGATGAAGGCGCGTTTGCGCTGCAGCATCAAATAGGACTGCCGGCGCTCTGCGCTCAAACTTCACCCCGCCTTATGTTGCGGGATTGGTTGGGGTGGAGCTGACGATCTGGGCCATTGCGCTACGCAGGCCATGCAGCTGATCCACCAGATTGAGCACAATGCCAACGCCTTCAGTGTTGACGCCGAGATCGTCTATCAGGTCCCGGATCAATTGAGCGCGCGCTAAGTCGGCTTCGTAGAAGATCTGCTCCACTTGCGTTCCGGCAGGAACGAGCCAGCCTTCCTCGATCCAAACGTCGAGCGTTTGGCGATCGAGTTGCGCATGAACGAGGAACTCTGCCGTAGCAAAAGTCATAGGCCCATATCCTTGCGTGGATCATAGCCTGGCCCTGGCGCCCAACTCGAAACGAACGCCTCTAAATCGGCGTTCGGCGCCGCCGGCAACACGACCTTCAGTTTGACGAACGCATCGCCGTTGCCGCCCGCACGTGGCGCGCCTTTGCCTTTCAAGCGCAGCACCGCGCCGGTGTTCGATCCCTTGGGCACCGTCAACATGACCGGCCCTGAGGGTGTTGGCGCCTTGATGCGCGCGCCGAGCACGGCCTCTGAAAGGCTGATGGGGAGTTCCATGTAGATATCGTCGCCGCGACGCTCGAACAGCGGATGGGGATCCACGCCAAGCTCTATCAGCGCATCGCCCGGTGGACCCTCGCCTGCCGACAGCGCGCCTTTGCCTCTCAACCTAAGAATATGCCCCTCTTGACTGCCTGGAGGGATCGCAACATCGAGCGAGGCGCCGTTCGGCATCGTCAGGCGCCGCGTTGCGCCATTGATAGCGTCGAGGAAATCGATGGCGAGGCGATAGTGCAGGTCTTCGCCGCGAACACGCCTTGCGCTCTCAGCCTGCCTTCGAAGAAGTTCCGCGAAGATGTTGTTGGTGTCGGCAAAATCGGCAAAGCCCGCGCGGCTTCGATAGCGATCATCACCATCGGCGCGGGAGGCAAAATCCTTATAATATCGTTGCGTCGGCCGTTCGGCCCCCGTGGCGTCGATCTCGCCGTTATCGAAGCGCTGACGCTTGGCTGGGTCCGATAGGAGGTCGTAGGCGCCGGCGACTTCTTTGAAGCGCGCCTCGGCGGCCTTGTCTCCAGGATTGAGATCGGGGTGAAGCGTCTTAGCGAGCCGACGATAGGCTTTGCGTATATCGTCCGTGCTTGCGGCGCGGGCGACGCCCAAAACCTCGTAAGGGTCTGTCACGACCACAATGTTCCTTCATCGCCCACCAGCGCCCATCTTCTACTGCGGATCACGTTGGCATGTTGAGACTGCTCAACTCACCGCAGCCTGAAAGGCGCCGCTTCAGTGCGCTGCTGGGAAATCGCGGCGCCACAGAGCGAGGCGCAATGGCCACCATTGCGAGCAATGTCTGCCGTCGGACCTAGCCCGAGGCGCGTGCCGTCGCATGCTAGGTTTTTGCGCATGCATTTTCTTATAACCCGCGACCCAGCCGGCCTTTGGCACTGGAAACTCCTTATGGCGGACCTCAGCACAATAGCGAAGAGTGTCATGGAGTACGCCACACGCGTGGCCTGCGAGGACGGCATTGACCTTGTGAGGACCACCAACAGCGGCACCCCAATCCGCTACACGCCCAAGCAGAACATGGACGAATAGTGTCCATTCTACGCATTCCATACTAAAGCCCCATTCCGCTCAGCCCGCCGCGAGTGGAAACGCTTCCATGAATTGCATGGCCGCCAGTCTCGCATAAAGACCCCCGCGCGCGACCAGGGTCGCATGGTCGCCCTCTTCCACCACGCGTCCAGCTTCCATCACCACGATACGATCCGCCTCCAGCACAGTTGCGAGGCGGTGAGCGATCACGAGCGTTGTGCGCCCCTTGCGCGCCTCGGCGAGGGCTGCTTGGACATAGCGTTCATTCTGCGCGTCGAGCGCGCTCGTGGCCTCGTCGAGCAACAGCACTGGAGCATCGCGCGCCAGCGCCCGCGCCAAGGCAAGGCGTTGGCGCTCTCCCCCGGAGAGCGCCTTACCGCGATCGCCGACGAGCGCGTCCAATCCCCCGCGAGGCTCAAGAAACGGCCATGCCTCGGCGCGTCGCGCCGCGGCTTCGAGTGCGGCGGCGCTCGCGTCCGGCCGGCCGAGCGCGATATTTTCGCCCGCCGTGCCTGAGAAGAGATGGGCATCCTGCGAGACATAGGAAAAGCGCGTCCGCCACGCGCGCGGATCGGCATCGCGTGCTTCAACCCCGTCGAGCAGCAGGCGCCCGGCTTGTGGATCGTAAAAACGAAGCAACAAGCGAAACACTGTGCTCTTGCCGGCGCCGGAGGGGCCGACGAGCGCGACAGTTTCGCCGGGTTTCACCGTCAAGGAAAACTCGCGCAGCGCCGAGCGTTCGCCAGCGTCAGGATAAGCAAACGAGACGGAGTCGAACTGCACGAGACCACGGCCAGGCTCGGGCAACGCGACGGGCGAAGCCGGCGCTGCAATGTCGGGCGTCTCGCTCAAGATCTGCGTCAAACGCGCCGTCGCGCCCGAGGCCTTCAACACATCGCCCCAAACCTCCGACAGCATCGCGCCATTACTCGCTGCCAGAATGGCAAAGAGGACAAACTGCGCCAGTGCGCCAGGCGTCATGTCGCCTGCGAGCACCGAGCGCGCGCCCAGCCATAAGACGAGCGCTACGCCCAGAAACATCACACTGATCGCGCCGGCCGTCAGTTGCGCGCGGGCGTGAATGCGTTTGCGCGCGGCCTCGAACGCCTTTTCCACGGCCGTTCGAAAGCGGGCGCGCATGTCATCTTCGCGCCCAAACGCCTGCACGGTGTCTATGGCGTCAATGCTCTCCGACGCTGAAGAAGATGCGTCGGCGATGCGATCCTGCGCAGCTGTCGCCAGCTTTGACACCCGGCGCCCGAACAACAGAATTGGCCCAAGCATGGCCGGGATAATCAACAGCAGCAGACCCGCCAGTTGGGCATTGGTGATGGTCAACAGAACGGAAGCGCCAACCAGGGTGATCGTGGACCGCGCAGCGATCGAGGCCGTCGATCCAACCAGATTTTCCACCATGGCCGCATCGACAGTCAGACGAGACAAAACTTCGCCCGTGCTGACACGGGTGAAGTAGCCGGGCGATAGCGATAAGAGATGATCGTACACGTCAGCGCGGAGGTTCGCGACGATGCGCTCACCTATCTTGCTCACGAAATAGAAGCGGCCTGCGGAGAATAGCGCCATCAGCAACGCAACGACGCCCAGGCCCAGGAATGCGCGATCCACGGCAGCCGGGTTACCGACGACAAAGCCATGATCAATGACGCCGCGAAACGCCAACGGCACGGCGAGGCTCGCCGCCGAAGCAAGCAGCAGGAAGATTCCGGCCCCGATGAGGTCAAGGCGGTGTCGCCCGAGATACGGTAACAAACGCTGTAAGGGCCGGATGTCACGGGCGCGCGGGCGTTTGGCCGCGGCGACGCTCATCTTCGTTACATGCTCAGCGCCGTAACTCGGCCGGTCAGTTGCGGATTGGGTCATGCCGAGATGTGGCATACGCCGGCCTTGCCGCCAAGATCGAGCGCCTCAGACAAGAGGCGCGTCGAGCGTCAATCCAGCGGAGCCTTATCGTCAAATGGTTTAGCCTTCAGGCGTCTTTGCATGAGCTCCGACGCCGAACGTTCAAACGCCGTGAGCCGGATTAGGCCAAAAGAAAGCAACAATCACCAAAGCCCAAACCAACGCCCAAAATAGCCACGTGACAATTGGATGGCGTGCCTGCCATTCGAGTATGCGCTTATGCAGCATTGGCGTTGGTCTCCTGCCTAGGTGCGCAATCGTTTCAGGGAGACGACGGCGGCGTCGCAGGCTGTGTCAGCGTTGCGAACTCATCGACACGCAAGTTGAGCAAGGCTTCGCCCTGCTCTTGGGGCAGGAGCTCAAGCGCCTTGCCGCGCCGCTGGAAGCGACGCACCGAGGGCAAAACGCCGAGGAAACGGGCTTCGTCGGTCGCGGCCTCTGGACTTGCGCATTCTCCTGGCTCTTCTTGGATTGGCCCAACCGCAAGCGCGTCAGAGAACGCCGTCATCGACGCTGAGAATCGATTGCATCCGGTAAATCCCCTGATCGCGCCGGTGCTGGCGTCGATCTCCATATAGACCTCCACGCCACCTCCCAAGGATGCGCCGGCTATCTGCTGGACGACCCAAGAACCACCGAGATCCTCCGGCAGTTCGCTCGAAGCTGGCGAGCCGCAACCCGACAATGCCGTTGCCGCCAAACTCAGAAGAGCCAAATGGGGCAAGAAATTTGCGCGCCGCATAGGAGCCTCATGCCGGGTCAAAGGCGCCCTTTGACGCGCCGACTGAAGACGCCAGTCTAAGCTCCCTTTGCGGACGGACTTTGATATAGCTCAATGCCCACGGGGTCGTGATCTGCGCGACCATATCCCTAGAACGCTGAATCTTGCAGGTGACCGACACAAATGGCTGAACACATGGTCGAATATGGATCGGAGCTGTCCTTGACGGGTTTGGCCGATACCTTCTTCACGTTCGCCGCGTATTTCGGCGTCGCTGTAGTTCTCACCGCCTTGTTCGTGATCATCTACGTTCGCACAACGCCGCACGATGAGTTCAAGCTCATGCGCGAAGGCAATGGCGCAGCAGCGCTCGGCCTCACGGGCGCGCTCATCGGGTTTGTCATTCCGCTTGCGCAGGTGATCAGCGTGAGCGGCGCGTTGCTGGGCGCAGTGATCTGGGGCGCAGGCGCGCTCTTGGTTCAGACCGCCGGTCAATTCGGCGCGCGCCTATTGTTTCCCACGCTTACCGCGGACATTGCCGCCGGCCAATATTCAGCCGCGATCGTACAGGCGGGCATCGCGCTCTCTTTGGGTATATTGCAGGCTGCGTGCTGGGCCCCCTGACGTGCGAGCCGCTCAAGACGAGATCACTGGCGCACGAGAGCGCCAGCCTCGTCTAACCACCAATCTTGATTCACTTCCCCAAAAGCCGGTCAAACTCCTTCTTGGAAACCGCGTAGCATTCACACGACAAGTTCTTTAAGCCCCGCCGATCCAGAATGGTCACCACACCGCGTGTGTATTCGATGAGCCCGCGGCGCTGCAGCGCGCTTGCCGCGCGGGTGACCCCGGTTCGCTGAACGCCAAGCATCATAGCCAGAAATTCCTGAGTGAGCAGAAACTCCTCGGATTCCATGCGATCGTGCGTCATCAGCAGCCATCTGCAGCAGCGTTGCTCGATATTGTGAAAGTGATTGCAGGCCGCAGATTGGGCGACTTGATTGAAGAGCGCGTGCGTGTAACGCAACATCACCGCCCGCATCGTAGCGCTAGCCGCCAATTCTGCCTTGAAGCGCGCTGCTGGCATGCTGAGGCCCGCGCCCGGCACTTGAATATAGACGCTGGTCGGCGCCTGCCGGTCGCCGAGGACTATGGGCAAGCCTACGGTGACGTCCACCTGAGTGGTGGAAATTCAGGGCGTCAGCCGGTGTAATCGCATCAGGCCGCGCGCGGTGTAAGTATCGGCGCTGCCGCCGGTGGCGCAAGCGCGAATTTGTCGGCGTCTT
>Ga0315902_10011373_pt1 | contig 11686 bp, 5 predicted proteins | sample LakEriMetagenome_9_FD_203523 | JGI IMG/M metagenome (GOLD analysis project Ga0315902, IMG submission 203523) | Freshwater fungal communities from buoy surface, Lake Erie, Ohio, United States - Buoy 12 MA117 | ecosystem: Environmental > Aquatic > Freshwater > Lake > Lake biofilm | place: USA... | reverse complement strand
CCGCCACCGCATCCGCCCGCGGCTCGCCGAAACCGCAGGCGATGACGCCGCCGTTGACCACCAGATGGTTGATATAGCTGTAGTCGACAAACCCCTCGGCATCGCGCTGGCACTCGGGCGCCGGCACGTCGATGATGTCGAGCCTCTGGCCCCGCGCATCGGTCGCTTCCGACAGGATCGCCCGCACCTCGGCGGTCACCGCATGGTCGGGGTGGCCGGGTTCGCGCTGGTCGTGCAGCAGCACCCGCCCCGGTTCGGCAAAGGCCGCGACGATATCGACATGCCCCCGGGTGCCGCGCGCGTCATAATCGCGCGTGAGCCCGCGGCGCAGCCAGATCGCCTTGCGCGTGCCCAGAAGCCGCGCCATCTCGGCTTCCACCCGCGCCTTGTCGGCATGCGGGTTGCGCCCGGGGTCAAGCTGCACCGTCTGGGTCAGAAGCACCGTGCCCGCCCCGTCGACATGGAGACCGCCGCCTTCGTTGACCAGAAGCGACGGGATCACCGGCACCCCCGCCAGCCCCGCGACAAAGGCCGCAAGGCCCCGGTCATGCGCCGCCCCCGTGGCCACATTGCCGCCCCAGGCGTTGAAGATCCAGTCCACCGCCGCGACCGATCCATCGGCCGCATGGACGAAGGTCGGCCCCGAATCGCGCATCCAGAAATCGTCGATCACCCGCCCGATCTGCGCGATCCCCGACCCCAGCATGTCGCGCGCCCGCGCCGTCTCGGACGGGTCCACGATCATCGTCACCGGCTCGAAGGCGGCCACCGCATGGGCGACCGCCGTCCAGGCGGCATAGCCCTCGTCCCGCTCGGCCTGCGTGGCCCCAAGTGTCGCGCAGACGCGGGGAAAGCACATCCAGATCCGCGCCTGCGGGGCGGTCTCGGGGGGCATGGTCCAGGTGGTCATCGGCATTCCTTCCGGGCATGGCGCGCGCCGCAGCAGGCTAGAGCGATCCCCCGCCGACATCCAGCACCCCCGGGGCAGCACCCCCGGGCCTGATGCCGCGTGACAGCGCCGCGCGGGCCTGCTTTGCTGCCCCCGACAGCCCCGACGAAAGGCCCTCCCGCCCATGAAACCGACTGTTCCCCAGACCCCCGCCCCCGCCGATGCCGCCGCCCGCCGCGCCGTGGCCCCCGTCATCTGCTACCCGGTCGACAGCCTGCCCCCCGCGCCGATGGAGCTTTACAGCCGCGCGCGCGCCACGCTCACGCCGATCGCGCGCCACACCGCGCCCCCGCGCGATGCCGTGTCCTTCACCGTGCCGGCGGGACATTTCTTCCGCATCCATTCCGTGCGCGGCCCGCAGGTGGGCGATCTCAACCTCTGGAACGCGCAGGACCTCTCCGAACGCTTCTTCTCGGGCAAGACGCGGGCGCTGCACGGCACGCATCTGTCAACCGGCGACAGGATGTGGTCCTCTCTGCCGCATCTGCGCCCGATGGCGACGATCACGCATGACACGCTCGACTGGTACGGGTTCGATGCCTATGGCGCCGCGGTCCATGACGTGATCGGCACGCGCTGCGACCCCTATACCCATGCGCTGCTCAGCCATGGCGGCCAGTATCACCATTGCTGCCATTCCAACCTCACCCGCGCGCTGGCCGCCGCGACCGGCCTGCCGCCGGACAGGGCCGAGCCCCATGTCCATGACGTGCTCAACGTCTTCATGTGCACGGGCTTCAGCCGCGACACCGGGCAATATGTGATGAAGGCCAGCCCCGTCCGCCCCGGCGACTATCTCGAATTCTTCGCCGAGATCGACCTTCTCGGGGCGCTGTCGGCCTGCCCCGGCGGGGACTGCTCGTCGGAACATTCCTCCGATGCCGCCGCCTGCCACCCGCTCGAGGTCGAGGTGCTCGCCCCCGCGCCGGGCGCGCTTGCCGGCTGGCAGCCCCCCGCCGCCAACCCTTACGACCGCAGCCACGGGCTCTGACGGCCCGCCCTTCCCTTCGCCGCCCCCCGGCTTATCTCGCCCCCCATGCTGATCGTCCTGTCGCCTGCCAAGTCGCTCGACTTCGCCCCGGTTTCCCGTCCCGCCACCGCCCCGCGCTGGCAGGAGGATGCCGCGCGCCTGGCCCGCAGCGCGCGCAACCTCACCCTGCGCGACCTGCGCGCGCTGATGGACATCTCCGACGATCTCGCCCGGCTCAACCGCGACCGCTTCCGCGACTTTGCCGCCGATCCTGCGCCCGAACGGACGAAACCCGCCGTCTTTGCCTTTGCGGGCGACACCTATGTCGGGCTCGACGCCGCGACCATTTCGGACGCCGACATCGCCCATGCGCAGGACCGGCTCCGGCTGCTTTCGGGCCTTTACGGGCTCCTGCGCCCGCTCGACGCGATCCAGCCCTACCGGCTCGAAATGGGCAGCCGCCTGCAGACCCGCCGCGGCGCCACGCTCTATGCCTACTGGGGCGACCGCATCGCCCGCGCGCTGAGAGAGGATGCCGCCGCGGCCGGCACCGACACGCTCATCAACTGCGCCAGCGTCGAATACTTCACCGCCGCTGACCGCCCCGCGCTGAAACTGCGCGTCATCACGCCCACCTTCCTTGAAGACAAGGCCGGCCGGCAGTCTGTCGTCAGCTTCTTTGCCAAGCGCGCCCGCGGTGCGATGGCGCGTTTCGTCATCCTCAACCGCCTGACCGACCCCGCCGACCTTGCCGGGTTCACCGCCGGCGGCTACCGGCTCGACCCCGCCCTGTCCGCGCCCGACCGCCCCGTCTTCGTCCGCCCCGCCGCCTGACCACGGTTGCGACTCCCGCGGCTTTCTGCGAATCCTCTGCCATCGCCCGCTCCGGCATGGTGGAGGTTCACATGCGCCGTCTCGTCCTTGCGCTCCTTCTTGCGCTCCCGGCAACACTGACGCAGGCCCAGGACCTCTCGCCCTCTCCCGTGCCGGACCGTCATGCCGCGATCTCGCGCGGCGTGGACTTTCCCGGCGGCGACCTGACCAGCATCTTCGACACCACGCTCGACGCCTGCGAAGCGGCCTGTCTGGCGGACGCCCGCTGCACCGCCTTCACGTTCAATCAGCGCGCAGGCGCCTGCTTCCCCAAGGGCAGCGTCACCGCCGTGACCCCCTTTGACGGCGCGATTTCGGGCCGCATCGTCACAACCGATCCGCAGGTGCTTGGCGAAGTGCCGGCGCGGCAAGCCGAACTTGCCTTCATCGGCCCCGACACGCTGGCCGAAGCGCGCGACCTCGCGCTGCGCATCGGGCGTTTCCATTCCACCGACGAACAGGACAGCCGCGATCTTCTGGCCGCCGCGGACGAACAGCGCGCGGCCGGCGACACGCTCGCCGCCTACCGTCTGACCGGGGCTGCCGTGGCCCTGTCCGACCGCGCCGATCTCTGGCTGGACTACGGCAGGCTCGCGCTTGACCTCGCAGCCGGCGGAGAAGCCTCCGCCGCCCAGGCGACAACCCGCGCATTGCCCCCGCTCGTCAACGCCTATCTGCGCGCCGGCGATCCGGCCTTGCGTGCATCGGTCCTTGCCGACTTGGCCCGGGCGCTTGAAAACGACGGGCGGGGACGCGACACGATCCCCGCCCTGCGGCTCGCGCTCGACCTCGGTGGCGGGCGCGAGGCCGAGGCCGCGCTCGACCGCGCCATCGGCCTTTACGGCTTCCGCGTCGCCGATACCCAGGTCGACAGCGACGCCGCCACCCCGCGGATCTGCGTCAACTTCAGCGAAGACCTCGTCCAGGCGGGCGTGGACTATGCCCCCTTCGTCCAGCTTGCCGACGTCGCCTTCAGCGCCGAAGCCACCGGCAACCAGCTCTGCATCGACGGCGTCGCCCATGGCGAACGCTACCGGCTGGTCCTGCGCGCGGGCCTGCCCGCGGCCAGCGGCGAAACCCTCGCCCGGCCGGTCGACCTGTCGCTCTATGTCCGCGACCGCAGCCCCGCAGTGCGCTTCACCAGCCGCGCCTATGTCCTGCCGCGGACCGGCGACATCGCGCTCCCGGTCGAAACGGTGAACCTCGCCGACATCGACCTGCGCCTTTTCCGCGTGTCGGACCGCAACATCCTGCGCAGCATGCAGGACGGGTTCTTTGCCCAGCCGCTTTACGACTGGCAGCAGCCCTGGTTCGAGGAAACCCTGGGCGTTCCCGTCTGGGACGGCAGCGCCAGCGTCGCGCAGGACCTCAACCGCGACATCCTCACCCGCCTGCCGTTGACCGAGGCGCTCTCGGGTCAACCTGCCGGCGTCTATGTCCTCACCGCCGCGGTGCCCGGCGCCGACCCCTATGAAAAACCGCCCGCGACCCAGTGGTTCATCCTCTCGGACCTGGGCCTGTCGACCTTCAGCGGCAATGACGGCCTGACCGTCGTCGTCCGTTCGCTCGCCGATGCCACGCCACGCCCGGGGGCCGAGGTGACGCTGCTCTCGCGCGGGAATGCCGTCCTTGGCACCGCGCTGGCCGATGCCGACGGCGTCGCCCGCTTCGAACCCGGGCTGATCCGCGGCACCGGCGCGGCCCAGCCCGGGCTTGTCACCGTGACCGATGCCGGCGGCGACATGGCCTTCCTGTCGCTGACCGACCCTGCCTTCGACCTTTCGGACCGCGGGGTGGCGGGGCGCGAACCTGCGCCGCCGATCGACGTCTTCCTGGCCACCGACCGCGGCGCCTACCGCGCGGGCGAGACGATCCACCTGACCGCGCTCATGCGCGATGCCGCCGCCCGCGCCCTGCCGGGCCTGCCGCTGACCGCGATCCTGACCCGCCCCGACGGCGTCGAATACAGCCGCATCGCCTCGCTGCAGGACAGCGCCGGCGGCCATGTCTTTGCGCTCCCCGTCGCCGGGACCGCGCCGCGCGGGCGCTGGACCATCGCCGTCCATGCCGATGTCGACGCCCCCGCGCTGGCCACCGAAACCGTGCTGGTCGAGGATTTCCTGCCCGAACGCATCGACGTGGAGTTGCGGACCAAGGGCGCGATCAGCCTGCGTGACGGCGGGTCGCTTTCGGTTGCCGCGACCTGGCTTTACGGCGCCCCCGCCGCCGACCTGCCGGTCGAAGGCGAAATCGTGCTGTCGGGCAGCACGACGCTCGATGCCTTCCCCGGCTATCGCTTCGGCCGCGACGATCTTCCCTTCGACACCCGGATCGAAACGCTCTCGGGCCGGACCGGCGAAACCGGACCGACCGCCATCCCGCTGACCATGCCCGCGGTCGAAGGAGGCGTGAGCCAGCCCCTGACCGCGACCCTGGCTGTCCGCGTCACCGAAGGTTCCGGCCGGCCTGTCGAACGCCGGCTCACGGTGCCGGTCGCGCCGGACCTTCCGATGATCGGCATCCGGCCCGCCTTTGGCGACGGTGTCCTGCCCGAAAACGGTCGTGCCGCTTTCGACCTGATCGCCGTCACCCCCGACCTCGGGCCGGCCCCGATGGACGTGACCTGGACCGTCAACCGGGTCGAGACGACGTATCAGTGGTACATGCTCTACGGCAACTGGAACTGGGAACCGACGACCACCCGCACCCGTGTCGCCTCGGGCAGCGCGACACTGGGCGACAGGCCCGTCACCGTGACCGCGCCCACTACCTGGGGCCAGTACGAAATCGTCGTCGAACGCAGCGACGGCCCTTATATCGCCGCCTCCACCGGCTTCTCGGCCGGCTGGTATGTCGCGGCCGGGGCCGGCGCCACGCCCGACCTGCTCGACCTCTCGCTCGATGCGGCCGAATATGCGCCCGGCGATACCGCCACGCTCCGCCTCGTGCCCCGCGCCGCCGGGATCGCGGTTGTCTCGGTCCTCTCGGACCGGGTGATCGCGCTGCGCACCGTCGCGGTGACCGAGGGCGAAAACCTCATCACCCTGCCGGTCACCGATGACTGGGCCCCCGGCGCCTATGTCACCGCCTCGGTCCTGCGCCCGATGGATGCCGCCGCCGGGCGCAACCCCGCCCGCGCGCTCGGCCTCGCCCATGCCGCCATCGCGCCCGGCGACCGCGCGCTGGCCGTCACGATCGAAGCGCCCGCCGAAGCCGACCCGCGGGGGACGCTGACCGTCGGCATCGACGTGCAGGGCACGCAGCCCGGCGATCAGGCCTATGTCACGCTGGCCGCCGTCGATGTCGGCATCCTCAACCTCACCGGTTTCCAGTCGCCCGATCCGCAGGGCCACTATTTCGGCCAGCGCCGGCTCGGCGTCGAACTGCGCGACATCTACGGCAACCTCATCGACGGGCTGAACGGCGCGATGGGCACCGTCCGCTCGGGCGGCGATGCGATGGGCGACACCGGCTTCCAGTCCCCGCCCCCGACCGAAGACCTGCTGGCCTGGTTCCAGGGCCCGGTCGCCGTCGGCGCCGACGGCAAGGCCACGCTCAGCCTCGACCTGCCCGCCTTCAACGGCACCGTCCGCCTGATGGCCGTGGCCTGGAGCGACCATGCCGTCGGCCAGGCCTCGGCCGATGTGCTGGTGCGCGACCCCGTCGTCGTGACGGCAAGCCTGCCGCGCTTTCTCGCCCCCGGCGACAGCTCGCGCCTGCTGATCGAGGTCACCCATGCCACCGGCCCGGCCGGCGAGATGGGCCTGTCGGTCACCGCCGGCGACGGCCTCGCGGTCGCGACCGATCTCCTGCCCGCGGCCTTCCGGCTCGAGGACGGCGGCCGGCAAAGCTTCACGCTTCCCGTCACGGCACGCGACGCGGGCCTGCAGACGGTCACCGTGACCGTCACCACCCCCGACGGCCGCGACCTCGCGCGCACCCTGACGCTCCCCGTGCAGGTCAACGACCCCGAAATCGCCCGCACGACGCGCCTCAGCCTCGCCCCGGGCCAGACCTTCACCTTCGACGACAACGCCTTCGACGGCTTCCTGCCCGGCACCGGCACGGCCACCCTCTCGGTCGGCAGCCTCGCCCGGCTCGATGCGCCGGGCCTGATCGCGATGCTCGACCGCTATCCCTTCGGCTGCACCGAACAGGTCGCCTCCGCCGCCCTGCCGCTGCTCTATTTCGACGATGTCGTCGCCGCGATGGGCCTGACCGGGCGCGACGACATCGCCGGGCGCATCGCCGATGCCGTGACCGCGGTCCTGCAGAACCAGTCCGCCAACGGCGCCTTCGGGCTCTGGGGTCCCTCCTCGGGCGACCTCTGGCTCGATGCCTATGTGACCGACTTCCTTTCCCGCGCGCGCGCCCGCGGCCATGACGTGCCCGAAACCGCATTTGCCACGGCGATCGACAACCTGCGGAACCGGGTCAACTACTATCCCGACTTCGACAAGGGCGGCACTGACCTGGCCTATGCGCTCATGGTCCTGGCCCGCGAAGGCGAAGCCAACATCGGCGACCTGCGCTACTTCGCCGATGAACGGGCCGCGGCCTTTGCCACTCCGCTCGCCGCCGCCCAGCTTGGCGCAGCCCTCGCGGCCTATGGCGACCAGCAGCGGGCAGACGCCATGTTCCGCCGCGCGCGGAGCATGATCGAAAAAGCCCAGCCGGACCGTGACTCCGCCCTCTGGCGGGCGGACTTCGGCACGGAACGGCGCGACGCCGCCGGCGTGCTCGCGCTTGCGCTCGACTCGGGCTCGGCCGTGATCGACACCGAATCGCTGCTCTCCCGGATCGCCCTTCCGGCCTCGACCGTGTCCACCCAGGAAGCGGCGTGGAGCCTCATGGCCGCCCATGCGCTGCAAGACGACCTGCGCAGCACCGCCATCACGGTGGATGGCCAACCCCCCGCCGGCCCGCTGGTCTGGCTGCGCGAGGCCGACAGGGCCGGCGTGCCCGTCGCGGTCGCCAATACCGGAACCTCTCCCGTGGACGTCACCCTCACGGCCTTCGGCGTGCCGGCGGCCGACGAACCGGCAGGCGGCAACGGATACGCCATTTCCCGTACCTGGTATGCGCTCGACGGGACGCCGGTCACGGCCACCGACGTGCCCGTCGGAACGCGCCTTGTCGCGGTGCTCACCGTCGAACCCTTCGGCCGCCAGGCCGGGCGGCTGATCGTGAACGACCCCCTCCCCGCCGGATTCGAGATCGACAATCCCAACCTCCTGCGTGGCGGGGATATCGCCGCGCTCGACTGGCTCGACACCGCGCCCGCCGAAACCGCCCAGTTCCTGCAGGACCGTTTCGTCGCCGCGGTCACGCGGGACGGTGAAGACAGCTTCCGCCTCGCCTATATCCTGCGTGCGGTCAGTCCGGGGACCTATCGCCACCCCGCCGCGAGCGTCGAAGACATGTACCGCCCTGCCCTGCGCGCCCGCACCGCTCCCGGCAGGATCACGGTGACCGAGTGATCCTGCCGCCGGCGGTGCACCGGCCTCTGCCATGACCCGCCCGCACGGCGGCCAGGGCAAGCCGGCGCCCGCCGGCAGGGTGCCATCGTCCTTGCCGCCGATGACCGCCCGCCCTCTCTTCCTCCTTGCGCTCCTGCTCTGGGCCCTCGCGCTCGCCCGCGACGCCTTCGACGCCTGGATCGACGCGACCGTCCTGCCGCCGCTCGTGGCCGAAACCTCGGTCGAGGTGCTCGACCGCCACGGCGCGCTCCTGCGCGCCTATACCGTGGGCGACGGCACCTGGCGGCTTGCCACCCCCCGCGATGCCATTGATCCCCGCTACATCGCCATGCTGATCCGCTACGAGGACAAGCGCTTCTTCCGCCACCACGGCGTCGATCCTGTCGCGCTGGCGCGCGCGCTGGCCCAGGCCCTCCGCAACGGCGGCATCGTGTCGGGGGGCTCCACGCTCACCATGCAGGTCGCCCGCCTGATCGAGGATTCGGGCACCGGCGCGCTCTCGGGCAAGCTGCGCCAGATGCGCGTCGCCCTCGCGCTCGAACGGCGCTCCTCCAAGGACGAGATCCTCGCCCTCTACCTCACCAACGCCCCCTTCGGCGGCAATCTCGAAGGCGTCGCCGCCGCCACCTATGCCTGGTTCGGCAAACCCCCCGCCCGCCTCACCCCGGCCCAGGCGGCGCTGCTCGTGGCCCTCCCCCAGGCGCCCGAAAGCCGACGCCCCGACCGCCACCCCGCCGCCGCCCGCGCCGCCCGCGACCGGGTGCTCGCCCGCATGGTCCGCGACGGCCTCCTGCCCGAAGACGAGGCGCAGGCCGCCCTGACCGAACCCGTGCCCGCCGCCCGCGCCGATTTCCCCCGGTTTGCCCCGCACCTCGCCGACCGGCTGCGCGCCGCCGACCCGCTCTCGGCCTTCCACCTCACGACGCTCGACGCAGGCCTCCAGCGCGCGCTCGAACAGCTGGCCGCCCGCGCCGTGGCCGACCGCGGCGACCGTCTCCAGATCGCGCTCATCGCCGCCGACCACCGGACCGGAGAGATCCTTGCCAGCGTCGGCTCCGCCGCCTATGCCGCCGATACCCGCCAGGGCTTTGTCGACATGACCGCCGCACTGCGCTCGCCCGGGTCGACGCTGAAACCCCTGATCTATGCGCTGGCCTTCGACCGCGGCCTCGCCCATCCCGAAACCCTGCTCGACGACCGCCCGACCGATTACGCCGGCTACCGCCCGGTCAATTTCGACGGCCTCTTCCGCGGCGAAATTCCCGCCCGCAGCGCGCTGCAACTCTCGCTCAACATCCCCGCCGTCAGCCTGCTCGAGGCGATGGGCCCGCCCCAGCTCATGGCCGCGCTGCGCCGCGCCGGCGCGGCGCCTGTGATCCCCGACGGCGGCGCACCGGGCCTGGCCACCGCGCTCGGCGGCCTCGGGCTCAGCCTGACCGACCTCACCCGCGCCTATGCCGCGCTTGCCCATGGCGGTCTCGCCGTGGACCTGCGCACCTCGCCCGCGCCCACGCCCGGCTTCCTGCCCCGCCGCGTGACCGCCGACACCGCCGCCTGGCAGGTGGCCGACATCCTGGCCGACACGCCGCGCCCCGCCGGCATCCGCGGCGAAGGGATCGCCTACAAGACCGGGACAAGCTACGGCAACCGCGATGCCTGGGCCATCGGCTTTGACGGCGCCCATGTCGTCGGCGTCTGGATGGGCCGGGCCGACGGCACGCCCGTGCCCGGCGCCTTCGGGGCCGAACTGGCCGCCCCCGTCCTCTTCGCCGCCTTCGAACGCCTCGGCCCCCGGACCGAACCGCTCCCCCCGCCGCCGCCCGCCACGCTGATCGTCGCGGCCGACCGCCTGCCCCCGCCCTTGCGCCACTTCCGCCGCGCGGGCGATGATCCCGCGGGCGGCCCCGCGATCCTCTTCCCCCCCGACGGCGCAGTGATCGAGGGCACGCGCCTCACCGTCCGCGTGCAGGACGGCCAGCCGCCCTGGACCTGGCTGGCCAACGGCCTGCCCGTCGCCACCACCCACCGGCCCGAAACACAGCTCCCCGACCTCGGCTCCGGCTTCTCCGCCCTCACCGTGATCGACGCCACCGGCCGCGCCGCCTCCGCCCGGGTGGAACTGCGCTGAAAGGCCGCCGCCAGCACGGGCTCCCCGCCGAACGGAGCGGTCTCCTCCCCACCGGCCCCCATATCCCTCATTCTATGTCCCCAAATATCCCGGGGGGAGCCGCGACAGCGGCGGGGGGCAGCGCCCCCCTTGCCCTCAGCCCTCCTGCCAGCGCTCTGCAATCCAGCGGCTCACCATCAGGTCGAGATGCGCGCCCCCGCCGTTCTTGAAGACGGTGATCTCGGCCGCATCCCGCCGGCCAAAGGCGGCAAGGTCATAGAAATCCGCCACCACGTCGGCCTCGGTGATCACCCCCGCCCGGATCGGGTCGATCAGCTCGCCGATATGGGCGATCACCGTCTCGCGGTTGTCGCAGAAGATGCGCCCGCGCCGCATCGCCGTGTCATCGGCCTCGCGCATCGCCGGCGTATAGGCCCCGATCAGGTCAAGATGCGTCCCCTCCCGCAGCCATTCGCCCCGGATCAGCGGCTCCTTGGCCATCGTGGCACAGGTCACGATATCGGCCGCCCGCACCGCCGCCTCCAGGTCATCGGCCAGCCGCACCCCGGGATGGTCGGCGCAGAACCGCTCTGCCCCCGCGCGCGTCCGGTTCCAGACCGTGAACCAGGCCCCCGGAAAGGCCGCGCCATAGGCCGCAAGCAGCGACCGCCCCATCATGCCCGCCCCCACGATCAGGATCTCCCGGCTGTCGGGCCGGGCCAGCCGCCGCGCGGCCAGCAGGCTGTCCCCGGCCGTCTTCCATTTCGTCACCAGATGGAAATCGAGGATCGCCTCCAGCGCCCCGTCGGCGTCAGAGCACAGGTTCACCACCCCCCCGATCGCCGCCTTGCCCGCCGCCACATTGCCCGGAAATATCGTGCAGACCTTGACCGCGATCCCAAGCCCGTCGATCCAGGCCGACCGGTTCAAAAGCGTGTCCTGCCCGCGATAAAGCAGCACATCCGCCACCTGCGCCCGGGGCCGCGCGTGCCCCGCCGCAATCGCCTCGGTCACCCCGATCCAGTCCAGCCGCGCCTCCCCTTCCGCAAAGGGAATCATCGCCACGCCCATCGCCTCGCCTCCGCTCATGTCATCTCTCCCCGCGCGGGCGGCGGCGTGCGGCGGCGCGATTCCCGCCAGACCAGCACCAGCCCCGCCACGACGATGAGCCCGATCCCCGCCAGTTCCCGCGGCCCCGGCCATTCGGCAAAGACCACAAGCCCCCAGAGCAGCGCCATCGGCATCGCCAGATATTCGAAACTCGCCACCAGTGCGGCATCCGTGCTGCGATAGGCGGCCGAGATGAA
>Ga0315902_10011371_pt1 | contig 11688 bp, 9 predicted proteins | sample LakEriMetagenome_9_FD_203523 | JGI IMG/M metagenome (GOLD analysis project Ga0315902, IMG submission 203523) | Freshwater fungal communities from buoy surface, Lake Erie, Ohio, United States - Buoy 12 MA117 | ecosystem: Environmental > Aquatic > Freshwater > Lake > Lake biofilm | place: USA... | reverse complement strand
CCAGAAATTTTCGATGTAGTTATTGTTGGTTCTGGAGCCGGCGGTGGTATGGCGGCTTATACCTTAACCAAGGCAGGCGCTAAAGTTTGCTTATTGGAAGCGGGGAGTTATTACGACCCTGCTGATCCTCAATATATTACCCAAATGAAAAATCCTTGGGAATCGCCTCGTCGCGGTGCTTCAAGTACCAGACCTTTTGGAGATTTTGATGCTGCATACGGAGGCTGGCAAATCGACGGTGAGCCTTACTCAGCGGTAAAAGGTACCGAATTTCATTGGTTCAGATCCAGAATGTTAGGGGGTCGAACCAATCACTGGGGTAGAATTTCTCTTCGCTTCGGTCCAAATGATTTTAAAAGAGGTTCTTTAACAGGTATTGGAGATGACTGGCCTATCGGTTATGACGATTTGAAGCCTTTTTACGACAAAACAGATAAACTAATTGGTATTTTTGGTTCTGTCGAAAATATGTTCAACGAACCAGATGGTATTTTCCTACCTCCGCCACCCATGCGTTTGCATGAACACTTTATCAAAAAAGCAGGAACGAATTTAAAAATTCCTGTTATTCCATCCAGGCTTTCTATCTTAACCAGACCGATAAATAACGAAAGAGGCTCTTGTTTCTATTGCAGTCAATGTAGCAGAGGTTGTAATAAATACGCCGATTTCTCTTCTTCTTCCGTCTTGGTTATTCCTGCCATGAAAACTGGAAACCTTACCCTTATAAATCACGCAATGGTTCGTGAGGTACTTACTGATCAGGCTACAGGTTTGGCAACAGGGGTATCTTATGTTGACACTAAAACCATGGCCGAAGTCTCTGTTCGTGCTAAACGAGTGGTTTTAGGTGCTTCTGCCTGTGAATCTGCCCGTTTACTTTTGAATTCTAAATCGGCTCGTTTCCCTCAGGGATTAGCTAATACCAGTGGGGTAATTGGTAAATATTTAAATGACTCTACAGGTGCAAGTAGAAGTGGATTTGTGCCTTCCTTGATGAATAGGGATCGTTACAATGAAGATGGAGTTGGCGGAAGTCATATCTATTCTCCATGGTGGCTGGACAACAATAAATTAGATTTCGCGCGCGGATATCATATCGAATATGGTGGTGGTATGGGTATGCCAGGTTACGGTTTTGGTATGGGAATGCATAATAATAACGGAAAATATCCTTATCCAAATGGAGAAAAGTTACCTGCTGGTGGCTATGGTTCCAGATTAAGAGAAGATGTAAATCGCTTCTATGGTGCACACATTGGTATGGCTGGTCGCGGTGAACCAATTCCTTTGGAAACCAATTACTGCGAAATTGATCCTGGCAAAGTGGATAAATTTGGTATTCCAACGTTACGTTTCCATTACAAATGGTCGGATCAGGAGATTATGCAAGCTAAACACATGCAGGACACTTTTGAAGAAATGATCATCGAAATGGGAGGTATTCCTTTAGGTAATAAGCCTGGACCTGAAACAAATTATGGTCTTGAAGCCCCAGGTAAAATTATCCACGAAGTTGGTACCGTTCGTATGGGTGATAATCCAAATCGTTCTGCTTTGAATAAATATCAGCAGGCACATGATGTTAAAAATTTGTTCGTCGTTGATGCAGGTCCATTTGTTTCTCAAGGTGATAAAAACGTAACCTGGACTATCCTTGCCTCCGCTATGCGTACTTCTGAATACATCATTGATCAAGTTAAAGCTAATAAAATCTAATTGCCATGAAACGCAGAGATCTTATAAAAAATATAACCCTTACCTCGGTAGGGCTTGCTACTGCTCAGGTTTTACCCGCTCAAACAGAAAATATTGCGGCTGGTAAGCCCAAAAAGCAGAAATCTAATTACGGTAGAACACCAGATGAGGTAAAAAGAGACGAGAAGCTTATCTCAGAAACGTTTTTTACACCAGGCGAAATGGCTGTTATTACCAAATTATGTGATATTATATTACCAGCTGAAGGGACTTCGCCATCTGCCGTGCAGGTAGGCGTTCCCGCTTTCATTGAGTTTATCGCTAAGGACATGCCTTATCAGCAAGTTCCCCTCAGAGGTGGTATCATGTGGTTAGAAAATTACTCGCGCAAGTTATTTGGAAAATCTTTTGTAGCTATTACCCCAGCGAATCAGATGACCATTGTCGATGCTATCGCTTATCCGGAATTGGCCACTCCCGCTGTTTCTGCAGGAGTAGCTTTCTTTAACCTTATGAGAGATTTGACATTAACAGGTTTTTACACCACAGAGGCCGGCTTTGAAGACCTTGGTTATGTAGGTAACAGACCCAATAACTGGGAAGGTCCACCAGCTGAAGTACTAAAGAAATTTAATTTTTAAGGGTATTTCAAATATTAAGTTAGAATGCGTTCTTTTGATCATGTTTTAAATTTATGGGATGATCGTAAAGAGGCATCTTATAACGAAAACCAAATAGATCTATTCCTTTACCGGTCTAATTTACTTGGTGCAGATTTAAGGATTACTAATTTTGGAGGGGGAAATACCTCCTGTAAAACAATAGAATCTGATCCCTTAAGTGGTGAATTAAAAGAAGTTATGTGGATAAAGGGTTCCGGTGGAGATATCGGAACCCTTACCCGAAAGGGTATCGCGGGCTTGTTTACCGAACGCCTGCATTCGCTAAAAAAAATATATAAAGGGCTTCCTTACGAAGATGAAATTGTTCCCTTATTGCAACATTGTCTCTACGACCTGAATAGTGCTGCACCGTCCATTGATACACCACTGCATGGACTTTTGCCTTTTCCTCATATAGATCACCTTCATCCGGATGCGCTCATAGCAATTGCGGCAGCAAAAGACGGTGAAGCTATTATGAAACAAATTTGGGGTGATTCCATAGCCTGGATTCCCTGGCAAAGACCTGGTTTTGATCTTGGATTACAACTTGAAAAGTGTTATGAAGAAAATCCAGGTATCAAAGGCATTATCCTGGGGAGTCATGGTCTTTTTACCTGGGGAAATACCTCAAAGGAATGTTATTTCAATAGTCTGAGTGTTATTGAGGAGGCCTCCATTTTTCTTGAAAAGGCTCAGGAGAAAAAGGGCTCTATTTTCGGAGGATTAAAAATTGAAAGTCCAACTTCACCTTATAGATTAAGTCAGGCGGCTCAATTAATGCCCATTTTAAGAGGGCTTTGTTCGGAAAAAAATCAAATGATAGGTCATTTTTCAGATGATCCTGCCGTATTGGCTTTTATAAATAGTAATGATTTGGAGAGACTAGCTCCTCTCGGCACTTCTTGCCCCGATCATTTTTTACGCACTAAAATAAACCCCCTGGTTTTATCTCTTGCTATTACTGAAGATATATCAGACAGTGCAGCCATAAGAGAAATTATTAAACCAGCTTTCGAGCAATATAGAGCGGACTACGCCGAATATTATGAAGCCTGCAAAAGGGAAGATAGTCCTGCTATGCGAGATGCAAATCCGGTAGTAATCATCTATCCGGGCATTGGTATGTTTACTTTTGCCAAGGATAAGCAAACTGCCAGAGTTGCGTCAGAATTTTATCAGAATGCCATTAACGTGATGCGTGGAGCGGAAGCAATTTCAAGCTACACGGCTCTTCCAAGGCAAGAGGCATTCAATATAGAATATTGGTTGTTAGAAGAGGCTAAACTACAACGTATGCCTGCTGAAAAACCACTGTCCCGCCGTATTGCCCTTATTACTGGGGGTGGCGGAGGTATTGGAGGCGCTATTGCTAAGAAATTGGCTGCTGAAGGAGCTCACATTGTTATCACTGACCTGTCGGAAGAAAGATTAAAGGAGGGGATTCAATCCTACAACAAAGATGTCGCCAGGTACTTTTCAGCAGATATAACTCAGGAAAATGATCTGTTGAAATTAATTGATTTTACTTGTTTGCAATTTGGAGGCGTCGATATCATTGTTCACAGTGCGGGTCTTGCTATATCGAAATCATTGACCGATACGTTGGAATCTGATTGGGATATTTTACAAAATGTATTGGTGAAAGCGCAGTTTCAACTTTTTAAGTTAGGCGTTAATATAATGAAAAAGCAACAATTTGGTGGAAATCTTGTGACCATTGCCAGTAAAAATGGATTGGTTTCAGGGCCAAATAATGTAGCTTATGGTACAGCCAAAGCGGCTCAACAACACATGACCCGATTACTCGCCGCCGAATTAGCCAAAGAAAATATAAGGGTAAATACCGTCAATCCTGATGGAGTTATCGTTGGAAGCAAAATATGGGAAGGAGAATGGGCGGAAGGAAGAGCAAAAGCTTACGGCATATCAGTGTCTGACCTACCCGCACACTATGCCAAAAGGAATCTTTTAAATCAAATTATTTTACCAGAGGATATTGCTAATGGTGTTTTTGCCCTTTTGGCCGTACTTAATAAATCGACGGGACTCACCATTAATGTTGACGGAGGCATACCTGAAGCATTTGTTCGTTAAAGGTTGGACTCAGGCTTTTTATCCTTAAATTACTCTCTTTATGCGAATAGATTCATTGCATATTTCAAGACATAATGATTTGTTTTTGGAAAAACATAGCCAATCATTTCATTTTCTCAAAAGAGAACTTTCCGATAAAGGTGTTGATGTTGAGTCTATTATAACCAAAATACAACAATTCCAGGTAGCTATTCCCAGCTGGGCACTTGGTGCAGGGGGAACCCGATTTGGTAGATTTTCTATGGGTGGTGAACCTGGAGATCTCTTTCAGAAAATATCGGACATAAGTATCATCAACGATTTAACGGGGGCTGCAGGCGCCGTTTCGTTACATATTCCCTGGGATATTCCGGAAAATGTGTCAACATTAACCCGGTACGCGAGTGATTGTGGGATAACTTTCGATGCCGTAAATTCCAATACCTTCCAAGATCAACCTGATCAAGCCCTTAGTTATAAATATGGTTCTCTCTGTCATACAGATAGAAAAGTTAGAGAACAGGCAATACAACACAATATAGAGGTCATTCATTATGGAGAAGCATTGGGTTCAAAAAGTATAACCGTATGGTTGTCAGATGGCTCCACCTTTCCAGGTCAAACTAATTTCCGTCAAGCGCTGTCAAGAACAAAGGAATCTTTACAAGAAATATACAGACATTTACCCGCCGATTGGCAAATGTTTATTGAGTATAAACCCTACGAACCTCAGTTTTACAGCACCGTAATTCAAGATTGGGGAACCTCCCATTTATTAGCCTCTGCTTGTGGGCCTAAGGCTTTTAGCCTGGTCGATTTGGGGCATCATTTACCAAATACCAATATTGAGCAGATTGTCGCAACCTTGCTGTCTTTGGGAAAATTAGGTGGATTTCATTTTAATGACAGCAAATATGGCGATGATGATCTCACCGTTGGTAGCATAAAACCTTACCAGTTATATTTGATTTTTTTAGAATTAGTGAGTGGACTTGCTGATCCAACGGTGGTGAATCCCCCCATTTCATACATGATCGATGCGAGCCATAATGTAAAAGATCCATTGGAAGATCTTATGCAGAGTATCGAGGCTATTCTCCTTTGCTACGCACAGGCATTATTGGTAGATTTTAAAAAACTGAATGAGCTGAGAGATAATAACGAAGTGGTTTTAGCGCAGGAACTGATTCAAGATGCCTATAGAACAGATGTGAGACCTCTACTTAGAGAGGCCAGATTGCGAAAAAAAGCGGCATTCTCGCCTATTCATTGTTATAGGGAAAATGAAATAAGGAATCAGCTCATTAGAGAAAGAGGAATTACAAATAAAGCAAAAGGATTGTAAATGATGTCCATCCTCATTTTCGATGTGGGTAAAACAAATAAAAAAGCCATTTTATATGATTATTCATACAAAGAAATATGGCAAACGTCCACTGTTTTACCTGAAATAACTGATGAAGATGGCTTTCCTTGCGACGACATTCATGCCATATTAGCATGGATGAAAAACGTTTTGTCAAATCTTATTAGCGATGGAACTTATCAGATAACCCATCTGAATTTTTCTGCTTACGGAGCAAGTTTCGTACATGTCGATGAGGCTGGGAATATTTTGACTCCTCTTTATAATTATACAAAGCCGATATCATCGGATATCAGAGTATCATTTTATGAAAAATACGGAGATGAAAAGAAATTGGCCTTAGAAACCGCTTCGCCAAGTCTCGATTTTTTAAATTCCGGTTTACAATTATATTATATAAAATACCGATATCCATCTGTATTTGAGCGTATTAAATGGAGCTTGCATTTACCTCAATTTTTAAGTTATTATTTCACAAAATGGCCGGTTTCAGAATTAACCAGTATTGGTTGCCACACGGCCTTATGGAATTTTTCAAAAAATGAATATCATTCCTGGGTTTATGAAGAAGGGATGACCGAAAAATTTCCTCCCTTAACAACTACGGGTACCCATTCAGAAACAACCATATCAGGCAAATTAATAAATATTGGCGTAGGTATTCATGATAGCTCTGCTGCCTTGTACCCTTTTTCTTTATTAACGGATGAACCCTATTTACTTTTATCGACAGGAACCTGGAGTATTGTATTCAACCCCTATTCAACGCAACCTTTAACGGCGGAAGAGTTAGAAAACGACTGTTTACTTTTCCTTCAACCCAATGGAAATCCAGTAAAAGCGGCCAGACTTTTTTTAGGCTATTCCTATCAGCAAAAATTGGAAGAAATAGGTAAATATTTTAAACATGATTTGAAAAATTTGTCAAAAGAACCCTTTGATAATCCTCTTTTGGATACCATTTCAACATCCACACAAAGGTATTTTTCATTTCCTTTGCTAAATATGGAGGAAATGCCAGCATCAGCAACCGATTTATCCCTTTTTACATCTTTTGAAATTGCCTATTACCAAATGATTTGGGAATTAAGTACTTATCAGATTAAGGCAATAAAAATAGCCACTGAGGGAAAAGAATTTCAACGAATGTACATAGATGGAGGATTTTCAAAAAACAATATATTCATTCAAAGTTTAAAAATACAACTTCCTGCCACAGAAATAATTGTATCTGAATTTTCATCAGGGGCTTCATTAGGTGCAGCTATGCAAGTAAAGGGACATTAAAATTATCTACATTTTACTTTGAAAAAGAAAAATGTAATGATTTTAGTCTAAAAATCAGAATAATTATATACTTTTAGATAACAACTTAAAATTTAAACATTGAAAGTAGGATTATTCATTCCCTGTTATATGGATCAATTTTATCCACAAGCAGCCATTGCAACATACAAACTATTGCTAAAACTAGGATGTGATGTAGAATATCCTGAAGGACAAACCTGTTGTGGCCAACCTTTGGCCAATGCTGGAAATGAGGCAGCATCGAGGGGAAGTTACCTTCATTTTGTAACTATGTTTGAAAAATATGATTATATCGTAGCCCCTTCGGGAAGTTGTGTTTATCATGTGCGACACCATTTTGACACTTTGGACCAAACCGATGCAGTTAAAAAAGTACGTGCAAAGACCCTTGATTTAACGGAATTTTTACTTGACGTATTACAAATCAGCTCTTTACCCGCCAAATATCCACATAAAGTAGGATTGCATCAAAGTTGTCATGGACTACGAGGTTTACATTTAGCCACTTCAAGTGAATTGGTGAACAAACCAGCGGCCTCCAAACTGCATGAATTATTAAGCATGGTAGAAGGCCTGACATTGGTTGAATTGGATAGAAAAGACGAATGTTGTGGATTTGGGGGAACCTTTTCAGTAAAAGAACCTGCTATTTCCGTAAAAATGGGTAAAGATCGAATTAAGGATCATTTTTCAAAAGGGGCGGAAGTCATAACTGCCGGAGATATGAGCTGCCTTATGCATTTAGAGGGCATAATATCGAGGCAGAACATACCAATTAAAGTAATACATATTGCTGAAATATTAAATGCAGACGGAATATGATGCCACATGCCCAAAAAGCGGCTATTTTCAATAAAGACGAAGCGAGAACAGACTGGCACGATGCCTCCTTATGGATGGTTAGAAAGAAGCGGGACTTTGCTGTTTCGGAGATACCTGAATGGGAATTTCTTAGGGAATTTGCCTCAGATATAAAAATGCACACCCTGTCAAAATTAGATGATTACCTGGAAGCATTTGAAAAAGCAGCGATTCAAAATGGTGCCATCGTGCATTGGGCTGCTGATGCAAAGGAGCATAATGATATCGTTTTATCCATTTTAAATAAGCACCAGGCGAGAAAAATGGTCAAGAGCAAATCTATGCTCACCGAAGAGTGTCACCTCAATGAATTTTTAGAGCGTCATAACATTGAGGTTATCGATTCAGATTTGGGGGAAAGAATTATTCAAATGTTGAATGAACCACCCAGCCATATTGTACTACCTGCCATACATTTGAAGAAAGAAGAAATTGGAGAATTATTTCATAGAGAGTTACATACAGAAAAGGGGGCCACTGATCCGCAATATCTTACCGAAGCCGCACGGCATCATTTAAGGGAAAAATTTCATACGGCACAAGTTGCATTAACTGGCGTTAATTTTGGTATAGCTGAAACAGGAGAAGTAGTTGTTTGTACCAATGAAGGTAATGCCGATATGGGCGTTCATTTAACGCCTGTTCAAATACATAGCATGGGTATCGAAAAACTGATACCCAGGAGAAGCGACCTCGCTGTATTTACCCGTTTATTAGCCAGAAGTGCTACTGGACAACCCGTAACAGTTTTCACCTCACACCATAGAAATCCAAAACCTGCGGGTGAAATGCATATTATTTTAGTGGATAATGGGAGAACGGAACAATTGGGTAAACCCGATTTCCGAAGTTCACTAAAGTGCATTCGCTGTGGCGCTTGTATGAATACTTGCCCTATTTACAGAAGAAGTGGCGGACATAGTTATGAGACCACGATTCCAGGACCTATTGGTTCGATATTAACACCAGGTATAGATTTAAAAAAACATGGACAATTACCCTTTGCTTCCACCCTTTGTGGTTCATGCACTGATGTTTGCCCGGTTAAAATAGATATTCATACGCAACTTTATAAATGGCGACAGATTGTCAGCGAAGCAGGTTTGCCCGAAGCGGGAAATAAAACCATGATGAGCATAATGGGAAATGGCTTAGCCTCTCCTTCCTTTTTCCATCGTTTGGGAAATATCGGGAGGAAATTATTACGCCTTTTTCCAGGAAAAGAAAGATTTCTCTCCTTCACGGTATGGACTAAAGACAGGGATTTACCCAAAGCACCGGTCGAATCATTTAGGGAATGGTATGCAAAACAAGCTAAGGATGCCAAGTAAAGAATCAATTTTATCAAAAATAAAAGCCAATAGACCAAATCTTTGGCCTCTACCCGATGTTCCTATTTTCGAAACATCTGCTACCGACAAGAAGACATTGTTTATAAAAATATTGGAAAGAGGAGGAAGTAAAGTACATTGTATTGACGATAGTACACAAATACATCAGGTAATAACTACCCATTTTCCCGAAGATAAAAGAATGGTCTCTACTTTACCCACTTTAGAGGGAATAGAGGGAATAACCACTCTTCATCCCGATTTTTATGAAGGGACTGAGGTAGCCATCATTGAAGGACTTATTGGCGTAGCTGAAAACGGAGCCCTTTGGGTAACTGAGAACGAGCTGGGAAATGTGCGTGTTTTACCTTTTATTGCACAACATTTAGTCATGGTTATCAGCGAAAAAAACATTGTTGGGACCATGCACGAAGCTTATAAAATTTTAGGACTGCCCACTACTGCAGGCTTTGGTGTATTCATCGCCGGACCATCAAAAACCGCCGACATAGAACAATCATTAGTTATTGGGGCTCAGGGAGCTCGTAGTTTATTGGTCATTCTCACCCCTTAATCGATTCATCATGCTTTTAGAAAAACTCAGCGCCCACCTCGAAGAAGTAAAAGAATACGAAAGAGAACCTGTTCCGGCCTCCCGCTGGCGAGGATTTAAAAGTTTTTTAGGAATGTATGCCGGTGAGCACACAGCTGGTACAGAATTTGTCATCGGCCCCTTGTTTGTTGCTCATGGCGCGGGGGCTATGGACCTTATATTAGGTTTACTCCTTGGCAATTTTTTAGCTGTTCTTTCATGGGCATTTATCTGCGCACCCATTGCCATAAGAGAAAGAGTAACTTTATATTATCTGCTCGAAAAAATATGTGGTAAACACCTTACCAACGCTTACAATCTGGTCAATGCCCTCATGTTCTGCTTTTTAGCAGGTTCCATGATAGCCGTTTCAGCCACCGCAATTGGTATTCCATTTAATATACCGCTGGCAAAATTAACCGATTGGCTACCTTCTGGCATACCCTGGATAATCATTGTGGTCCTGGTGGGAGCTGTTACCACTTTTGTAGCTACCTTGGGCTATGATAAGGTAGAAAAGTTTTCAACCATTGCTGCACCCTGGATGATTTTAGTATTTTTAGCCGCAGCTATAGCTGTTTTACCTGAATTGGGCGTAAAAAACTGGGGCGATTTTTTTCAGGTTGCGCAAGATAAAATATGGACAGGAAAACCCCTTGCCGGTCAAAGTAAATTCACCTTTTGGCATATCTTATTTTTTGCCTGGTTCTGTAATATGGCTATGCACATTGGCATGGCTGATTTGTCCATACTAAGGTATGCGAAAAAATGGACTGCTGGCTTCGCTTCAGCTGGAGGAATGTACGTGGGACACTATATTGCCTGGTTAGCTTCAGGTATTTTGTACGCTCTTTTTTTACAACAAAGCAACGAAAATTTAGAATTTGCACCAGGTCCTGTTGCCTATTCAGCCGCTGGTATTACCGGTGCATTATGTGTAATCATTGCAGGTTGGACGACGGCTAATCCCACCATTTATCGGGCAGGACTCGCTTTACAAGCTATCATGCCCAAAGCAAAAACTTGGAAAATAACCTTAATTGTAGGCTCTATTACCACTTTAGCCGCTTGTTTTCCTGCTTTAGTCATGCAATTACTCGATTTTGTGGCCCTTTATGGATTAATTCTCATGCCAATGGGAGCCATTATTTTTATAGACTACTGGCTTTTTCCTCGCATAGGAATACAATCTAATCTGGCGGCCGTGAAAAATCTTACCTTTAATGTCGCTGCGTTAATCACCTGGCTCGGAAGTTTGTTAGCCTGCTATTTAATTGCCAAAACGACTGGATTGGAAATATTTTTCCTTGGACTTCCAGGCTGGTTTCTTGCTGCCCTGATTTATATTATTTCTTCTTATGTGTATCAAAAAAAATGGTCAAAATGAAGATATTACTAAAATTAGTATCGATTGTGGGACTTATTCTAACTATTCTACCTTCTATTGGGGTATTCTATGAGGTAATCAGTCAGGAGGAAAATAAGTACTTTATGCTTGTTGGCACGCTACTTTGGTTTGGACCTAAGATTATTTTTAAGGCAAAATAGGTCTTATCCCGGATTCAGTTGCCTTTTCAACGATTCTATTTCCATTTGCAAGGCTATATTTTTTTGAATTTCAACAGCTGAACGTTTTTTCTCTGCCTCAACTCGTTTTTTCTCTGCCTCCGTTCGTCTTTTCTGTAATTCAATTCGCTTATTTGCGTTTTCCACTTGCTTTTTCGTCCGCTCGTAGCGTTTCTCCGATTTATCTAATAATTTATCTTTTTGGGCAATAACAATATCCTTTTTTCC
>Ga0315902_10011369_pt1 | contig 11689 bp, 6 predicted proteins | sample LakEriMetagenome_9_FD_203523 | JGI IMG/M metagenome (GOLD analysis project Ga0315902, IMG submission 203523) | Freshwater fungal communities from buoy surface, Lake Erie, Ohio, United States - Buoy 12 MA117 | ecosystem: Environmental > Aquatic > Freshwater > Lake > Lake biofilm | place: USA... | reverse complement strand
AGAGCATTATCATAGTCCCCTATTTTGTGATAACATTTAACAAGTAGGTCACGATGATCGTATCTACATTTATCTTCCTTTTGTGCGGTATTTAAAATATGGATAGCACGTTCTACATCCCGATCCAAATAGTAATCAACCAAATCTGGCATAAATATATCACATCCATTATTTATAGATGTTATAATCGTATCTATAAATTTATTATAATCTCCTATCTTTTTATAGTAGTTTACTAATAACACATTTACTAAATGACATCCTGGAATATGTGACGTATATTTTTGATTAATTTTGCTATACTTAATCGCTAATATAGCATGATTTACGAATAGTTCTTCGTTTACATCATAATAATATCGTGCTAATATATGTTGAACATGTCTATCCTTAACATTTATAATATTTAACATTTCATCTAAATTACCCAAATACAAATAAATATTACATAAAATATGGTTAAATACATTGGCATTATTATTTTGTAATATTTTTATACATCGCAAAGCATTTTCTATATTATATGTATTATAGTAATATATAACCAGGGATTGATATATCCATTGATTATAACCAAGTGATTCTAAATATTGCGCTACAATATCAGACTCTTCACAAATAATACTCAATCTAATATAGTTTAAATATATCATATTCAAAGCATAACCTTCCACCTTATTTTTATACGTTAGTAGAGTTTTAACATCTATGTTATCTACTATATTCGGATATTTTAAAAAAAAATTACTCAAATATGATATTAGATTAAATATATCGCTATTTTGGTATGTGTTAAATATTTCCATTAGTTTTTTTATTGTGTCACTAATAACAATATAGCCTATACAATATTGTTTGTCATACTTATCCGCAAATAATACACTACCATAATTAATAGATCGGGAGAATAAAACATATGATAGTATATCAGCACTATCCACATTAAATTTACTATAGAGTTTTTCAATATTATCTGGTATCACATTAGTGTTACATAAAATTTCAGCCATATTATACATACAACAACTACAATTTAATAGAAGTCCATTGATAATATATTTATGTTTTTTCCGTATATTGTTTAGATTAGTATAATGTGTAACTAAATCATGTATTGCTGGTAAGTAGTTTTTTTCAGCTGATTTTTTAAGGAACTTAATTCTATTGTCCTTTGTTATTGCCAGTTCATAATATTCTAGACCAGTCTTCTCTTTCTTTTTATGTAATCTAAATGACGGCATATTATATTCTATAGCTTATACTTTTATACAACAATATGTTTTCATATAAGATTTTCCAATATCTTTATATAAAAAATGTTTAGATAAATAAGATTATAATTGTAGTAATTAAATGACAACAGAACTAAAATATGGTATAGAATTTTCAGAAATTTTAGCTAAAATAGTGGATTATACTATTATAGACACATCACAATATACATATATTAAATCACATGCTATAGTAACATTATCTAATGGTGTTCGTATATCTCTTAAAAATCTATCTATGTGGCCATACAATATAATAGAGATAGAAACGGATAATTGTTTTTTAACATGGTGTCCAGATAGTTTAGATGAGATCCAGACACTTCTAAATATGCACAACATTCTTGAGATTTCCAAATCACAAACAAGTCTATATAAGTTAGTCCATTTTCTATTTGATCTATTTCATCTATTAGCTAATAAAAATACACTGGAAAACAGTTTTTCTAATTTAAATCTTAATATAGATAGCCTATCCTATACAGATATTCAATATCAATCTATGGATTATTAATGGCTAACATAAAGATTTAACAATATATTATTTGTTATGATAATATAGCCTACATTACATTTTTATTATTTGTTATGATAATATAGCAAATAATAAAAATAAGTACTATATACCATTGAGTTAACGGTTATGTACATAACTGTCATAATCAGTGACAAAAAAATGGAAATTTTATGATTTTGTAAATTATCCTAATTTTTATAATGGTAGTCACACCATAAAAAAAAGTGTCTGTTTGTTTATTGAGACCAGTAAATTAAATAACTATTTTTGTGCACATAAGTATTAATAAGTATTAATAAGTATTAATAAGTATTAATAAAGTATTAATAAGTATTAATAAGTATTAATATAACGTCCCAAAATTACTTTAGTAGTTGTTATAATATACTATAACTTAGCACATATGAATATAAAAAAATTGAAAATGTGCTGTCGTGATTTTGTACAATATAATAACTTAATAAATAATGTTTGACGTAGAAGAGAGTTTCACACTGCCTATTGAAAGTTTTCCAAATGACTATTTTGAACAACCGTGTCTTGATGATAGTACGAAATCCCAATTAGAAATGAAAATTATGGAAAATAACGAACTAACATTCTTGTTAGCTAAACAACAGGTAGATTTTGATAGCACAACTCAATATCTTTCAGATACTAATGTGGAACTTAAGCAACAACTAGAGGCTAAACAAGCTGAAATTAAACATTTAGAAGATATGGTACTTCAATATAAGTGTGATATTGGAATACTAAATATGAAGATTTACCAAATGTCATATGAAAATCAGCGTATGAAAGAATACATTTCTGATTTAGTAAATGAGACAAATACTATGAGATCACAAATAGAGGCACTTAAAGTGAAAGATCGCTCTAACATCTCTAAAATTAATGTTTTACAGAAAAAAGTGCATAGTTTAAGTACTACAAAACGAGTAACAAGATCTAGTATTAGACTGTAAGATATATTATAATTTATTTTATTTTTATCTGGCATAGACTTTTACAAATTTATCAGTTAGTCTTTAATATTTTCATTTACACACCATAAAATAATACAAGTGTGGCACAGTAGACTTTTTTGTTCCACTTTTAAGTTTGTTATTTAAAGTGGTGTAAACACCAAAATTTATAACAGATGTTTTATGGTCTGGGACAAAAAAGTCTACTGTGCCACACTTGTATTATTTTATGGTGTTAATTTACTATTCCTAAAAACTAACTAAGAAATTTGTAAAGCCTTAATCTGGCATAAGAATTACAGTTTAGTTTTTTTCCGACTAAGAAACTTGGGTATGAACTGCTTAACTCTATGCTTGGCTACGAAGTTATTCTTGATATGGAAGAAAATAAAACATCTAGCAAAGATTTCATTATTTGGGTGTGTTTCCAAAAATTCTACGCAATATAAATAGTTCCAATTTAATACTATTTTTACGCACGTTTTTACGCGCCTTAATTTGTCTCACATATTTGTTAGGAATTTTTTTATTACCACCACCAGCCAACAACATTTGATCACCACTTTCCAGGAAAAAGTCCATAGCACGTTCTAAAGCTTTATAATTACTATAATTAGGTATCTCTAATTCATAAAAACATGTGTGGGCTACTGGTAATCGTTGATCTATATTTATATCAGTAGGTTTAGTGGGCTTTATGAAAATAGCTAACTTAGTACTACTATTTATATTGCGCAGGCCTGTCCATAAATAAATCAATTCTTCCAGTCTATTAGGTGACAACGATGATACATATCTATTAATGTAATCATTTATAGTATCATTAAAACTACCCGTTAATATGGTTTTACTTAATACGAACTCCGTAGTTAGTAGTGAACCAGTTATGAAGTCTGATAAACCTATATTAGCATTATTAAGTTGATCACTATATTCCTCAAAATATTCAGGTAACCAAGTAGGATTCTTAGCTCGCTCTGCGTTTAATGATTGTTCAATATTTGTGTTATTAATTTTTGTTAGTTTATTACGTGATAAAACACTTGTAAATCCATTAACAAAATTTACTAGGTTTTCATTAATATTGCCATCCTGATCATAATATTGGTATTTACATAGAAGATACGTTTCTACAAATTTACGATGATCAAATAGAGTATTTAGATGTGTCTTCTTTTCTTCGTAAATTTGGGTTTTACTAGTAGTGCTTGTTGTTGATATTATTTCTTGTACTATATCATAAAAACTTTGGTCACCATCTGTATCTTTAATAAATAAACGATGTAGTTTTCTTGGTATTTGATTAATATATGTATTTAGTATATGTTCAGTACTACTGGAAGATAGCATATTGATATTTGCGTTATGAATTTTTATAAACAAGTTTGGAAACTCTGATGTAGCTGATATTTCTAATATATCATATTCCTTATCTAATAATAATGACAGTATTAAATTGGATAGTCGTATGCGTGTACTATAGTTTTTAAATAGAAAGTACGCTAATATTTGACCTATTGTATAGCTATAATTCTTAAATAATATATGAGTATTAACTACAAAATAGTGATCATCAGTGCGAGTAAAGAAATTATCCGTTAACTCACCACAAATTTTAGTAAAAACTTGACGCGAAACACCGCCAGCATCTACACCTTCTTGACCATTATAATTAAATATAATATTATCATTTTTCTTTAATTTTACACTCTGTAATTTAGTAATAGTATCAATAAGTTCTGAATTGTATATAGTAACAGTATATATTTTTGGTTCTCGTAATGGTACTGGTTGTAATTGTGGTTCTAATAGTGTTTCTGATGTTATTCTAGAAGGGTGTTCTGTTATAGTGATACTAGTATCACCCGTGCTAATAAATCTATAATAATTTGGATCATCTGCTAGATCTATGTAAGTATTATTATTTCTAGCCATTTCAAGCAAAAATTCAGGCACAGATATCCCTGAACGATGTGATGCTAATATTTGCGCAGCACGATCTCCTGGTAAAGGTATATTATTTGATACGTTTTTGTAGGCTTGTCTTAAATTAGTTGTGTATATAGGTCTAACACTTTCTCTTAGACTTTGTGGACTTGAAATGAGTATGGGGTCCGGTGGTAAATCTAACGGCACTACGCCTAGTGTAGTTAGTTCACTAATATATTCATCTGTTAGTTCACTACGTGGTGGTACATAAAGTATAGTTGGGCCTGATAGAGTTGCTGCGACTTGATCGCGATATTCTCGTGATGGTATACCTGTAATATCTACTCTTACATCTAGTGGTGTTATAATAACATTTAGTGTTTCGTCCTCGTTTTCATTTAAGATGAATTTAAACATGTATCCATTATTATCAATGTACTTTCCAAATTTATTCATTTGATGTATATTAGCGAAATCAATATTAGGTATAAGTTGTATATCTGTGGGTAGAAAGTCACCATATATATTACTTAATATATTGTTGAATTCGTTTGGCATATCATTAACAACTAATCTATAAAATAAGTTGTCAGAAGTTAAGAAGTAAACTGTGTCTTTATGCGACCATATATTAACTATGTTATATGATGTATCCATAAATTTTACCAATTCACAGAAAGATGTGGCAGTATAACTTCTATTTTTAAATCCTGCTGATGGAATATCACCATATATATAAATAGTACCATCAGTTCCTAGAGCAATAATATATCTCTCCATTACCTCAACTTTAACAGCATTACGCAAATTCATTTGTGTGAATAGTCTTAGTTGACTTTCTTCCATATTATTTTGTGTATCTTGAACATAATAACAGCCGGCAAGATATAGAAAACCATCACGACTATCACGAATAATAGTATTGGTTTCAGATGCCCATAAGTCACCTACTACACCTAATGGTATATGGGTGTTATGAACATAAGATTCTAATCTTGGTTGATTACCACGCCCTAACATACCATCAAAATTGTCACCATTTATCCAAATTTTCCTATCAGTCGTTTCTATAAATTTACCATTATACCAATTCTTATATATAGCACCAATAATCTCATTATTACGCACAAAATCAAACTGGACTGTGTCCCAGCTATTTGTACCAGACATTTGATAGTTATACGTAGCAGAATAGATCAATCCATCACGTTTTATTATATAAATTTTTTCAAATACTGAAAATAATAATTTAGATACATTATCTACGTTAAGATATCTCGGATGTGTTAGTCTAACTGTAAGATCAGAGCGCGCGCTAATTCTATGTCTTTCATATAACATTCCATTTTCATCAATATGTAGAATAGTACGTCTAATAGTTTGAATACGCATCTTTTCAATAATCATCTTATTAATGTATGTATATATATATATTATAGAAAATATAATATACATTTTATTAGCATAAACACTACAGTCTAATGGGGTTTACTTATCAATTACGGTAAAATCTCGCTTTAACGGCGTCCGTTATAGGCTTCTCCATCCACCGCAAATTTGATAGGTTACTAAATCCTAAAAATTGTATCAAATCTAAGTATGTTACCTAATTACGGTAACAAATTATTAACTCGGCACTAATTTTATTTTGGTAAAAACGTAAAACTACGGTGAATGGAGAAGCCTAGTTAGTAACTTACTAAGTAACTTTAACAGACTATCAGTAATACTTTTAAAAATACTGGGATAACTAAAGTCATAAAAAGTATTATAAATATATAGGCTATACTGAAAAGGCTATACTGAAAAGGCTATACTGAAAAGGCTATACTGAAAAGGCTATACTGAAAAGGCTAGTCCATTATTGGCATGACTTTACTGTTTCATATTTGATGAATTAAGTAGAGAAAGTATTTAGAATATAGAGTTTTGTAAATATTTTTATTGTTTATAATATTATCGTAGCAAATAATAAAAATGTAATATAGATTAAATATGTATAATGTTTATGTTCACAAAAACTTATTTGTATTTTATAGTATCACTAAATAAAATACAAATAAGTTTATTAGTTATGATCATACGACTTAATATAATTAACAAAAAGTGTAAAATCCAATTATTTTTGTGACTGATTATGATAATTGTAAGTATAACCGTTAATATTATTATACCTTATTTGCTGGTTTAACTAGTGTCGGTAATGGTATATTATTTTCGGTTAATAGGCCTTCTAGCTCCAACAGTGTTACCCCATCAACATATTCTAAATATTCCGAAATAATATTTAGAGTACTGGGTAGATTTAATAACTCCGGTTTGCCTGACATATCGCAAATATTATACGGGTTATACTCTAAACACTTAATAAGAGTATCTATATCTAAATCAGGTATAAATTTAATTGGTATTGTAGATATGCTTAGGTTAGGACAGTTATAGTAGACTAGATTTGTTAGATTTGGTAACAATGGGATACCTGTTAAGGCCTCACAGTATCTACAATCTAGTGCAGTTAACTTAGGTAACTCTGGTATGTCCGATAATTTGTAGCAGTGTCCGCAATCTAGCTTTGTCAAGTTAGGTAGAGATGATATACATGTTAAAGCCTCACAGAATCTACAATCTAGGGCAGTTAAGTTAGGCGACTCTTGTATATCCTGTAATTTGTAGCAGTGTCCGCAATCTAGGCTAGTTAAGTTAGGTAGAGATGATATATATGTTAAAGCCTCACAGTATCTACAATCTAGGGTAGTTAAGTTAGGCGACTCTTGTATATCCTGTAACTTATAGCAGTGTCCACAATTTAGGCTTGTTAGGTTAGGTAGAGGTGGTATACTAGTTAAAGCCTCACAGTAGCTACAATTTAGGGTAGTTAAGTTAGGCGACACTGATATATCATGTAACTTATAGCAGTGTCCACAATTTAGGCTGGTTAAGTTAGGTAAGTCTGGTATACCCGTTAATTTATAGCATCTCCAACAATTTAAGCTGGTTAAGTTAGGTAGAGATGATATACTAGTTAAACCTTCACATCCACTACAATTTAGTGTGGTTAGGTTAGATATAGCTGATATGCTAGTTAAAGCATCACAGTGTCTACAATCTAGGATAGTTAAGTTAGGCGACTCTGGTACAGCCGGTAATTTATAGCAGTACGTACAATATAGGCTAGTTAGGTTAGGTAGAGATGACATGCTAGTTAAACCTTCACATCCACTACAATCTAAGGTAACGAGATTAGGTAGAGATGATATACTAGTTAAACTGTCACATCTACTACAATCTAAGGTAACGAGATTAGGCGACTCGGGTATACCTGTTAACATTATACATCCTTTACAGTTTAGTGTGGTTAGGTTAGGTAATACTGGTATAGACGCTAACCATTTACAATCTACTATTTCAAGTGATCTAACATTATATAGATTTCTCTCTAGGAAAATCATTAACTGGTGTTGAGAGGATAACATGCTTATCTCCACATCCGAAGATACTGGTATATTTATAGTTGAATAATTTTCGGGTGTTATTTTTATTATCATCAGGTGTTTAATGATCTTCTGATCACATATTTATCATCAAATTTTCCGCAAATTAAAAGAAAGGCCACATATGTGTGCTAATTGAAGTCTCAGTATAAACGGACCGGTAGTAATATTTTTATTATGGTTTTCGCAAAAAGTGCGACTTTTTTATCAACCAAAAAATTTAGAAAATAATGGCTATCCAGCGGATTTCGCATTTTGTTATTTATCTCTAAAAAAAATTGATAGTAAAAGGTTTGTCTTTTTCTTAAACCAGTTAAGAATGAGAATACCCATTATTAATAGCGACAACTATCTATCAATAGATACATTAACTCTAACAAATATGGTTATAGACAAATCCATGACGGCAGAAATGATAGACACTTTTCTGAGTAATCAGTTCCCAGTACTTAGTCAAATGCGGTGTGATTATAGCAATATAGCAATCATTCCCGTTTTGCCCAGTCTAAAATATCTAGACTGTGATGGAACTAATATTACAAACATTCCAGTTTTACCCAACCTACAGCATTTGTCATGTGCTCTGTCTAATGTAACTAACATTCCTGTCCTTCCCAGTCTCACATTCTTAAATTGTAGTTTGTGTGATAATTTGGCAAGCATTTCAGAATTACCATGCCTAGAACATCTAATTTGTGATAATACTAACATAACCACTATTCCACCACTACCAAGTTTGATGTTTCTGGATTGTAACGCATGCCAATACCTAACTAGTATTCCATGCCTACCTAAATTATGCTATCTAAAATATGATGACACACCAATACAAATACATACAGTACCTCTTAGGTTTTTACATATTCTTGAGCTGGACGTCGAGGTCTTAAAACAGGCAGTGGACTATAATGAACTAAATTTGGAATACATACAAAACTATTTGAAGACTAGCATCGCTGCCCGTGAGATGTTAAAACCACTCCGCACAGTATTAGCTGATAGTATATTAGTTAAATCCGCTAGATTTGTATGAAATGTCCCACTTAAACATAAAGTACCCATTTTTTAATGTAGACTAAATAATATTTTGTAGAATGCGAAATCTGCTGGATACCCATTTACGATTTGTCTTATATAAAAATAGTAACTCATCTATTTATTTTACCACCATAAAATAAATAGATAAACAGGAAAAAATAATAATTTGAGTAATAACCACACACGCACCTTACTGAAAAATTGATATTGTAAGTGTAATCAGTAATCTTTACACTATTAATGATAGTTAATATAAAATCTGATAATTATTTCACTATGAGTATTCCACCATGTTCATCTATAAAGATACATGAGCGGTTCTCTAGACAGGATTTTGAGGTTCTCCTACAGCGAGACCTATATAATATTATGTCACTAGAAATTGTAAATTGTAACTGGCTAACCAGTATACCAGAATTACCTAACCTAACTACCTTAAATTGTAAAGAATGTACTGGATTAACGGGTATACCAGAATTACCTAACCTAACTACCTTAAATTGTAAAGGATGTCCTGGATTAACGGGTATACCAGAATTACCTAACCTAACTACCTTAAATTGTAAAGAATGTCCTGGATTAACGGGTATACCAGAATTACCTAACCTAACTACCTTAAATTGTAAAGGATGTCCTGGATTAACGGGTATACCAGAATTACCTAACCTAACTACCTTAAATCTTACCTACTGTAAGGGGTTAACCAGTATCCCAGTACATTCTAACCTAACTACCTTAAATTTTAGCGAATGTTACGGGTTAACCTGTATTCCAGTACATCCTAACCTAACTACTCTAAATTGTAAAGGATGTCCTGAATTAACCTGTATCCCAGTACATCCTAACCTAACTACTCTAAAATGTAAAGGATGTCCTGAATTAACCAGTATCCCAGTACATCCTAACCTAACTACCTTAAATTTTAGCGAATGCTATGGGTTAATCTGTATTCCAGTACATCCTAACCTAACTACTCTAAATTGTAAAGGATGTCCTGAATTAACCTGTATCCCAGCATTACCTAACCTAACAACACTGAGTTGTAACTACTGTGATGGGTTGACCAGTATACCAGTACAGCCTAACCTAACTACTCTAAGTTGTAACGGATGCACTGGGTTAACGGGTATTTCAGAACATCCTAACCTAACTACTTTAGATTGTTGGAATTGCAAAGGGTTAACGGAGATACCAGCACTACCTAACCTAACTACTCTAATTTGCGACTGGTGTACTGGCATACAGGATATACCAGCACTACCTAACCTAACTAATCTAAGTTGTAGCTATTGTACAGGGTTAAACAGCATTCCAGTACATCCTAACCTAACTTACCTAGATTGTAGATACTGCAATGGTTTAACCAGTATACCATTACAACCTAACCTAACTACTTTAACATGTAACGGATGCCCTGGATTAACCTGTATAGCAGTACAGCCTAACTTAACTACCTTAGATTGTATCGGTTGCGAAGGGTTAACGCATATCCCAGTACAGCCTAACCTAACTACTCTAGATTGTTACGCTTGTGTACGGTTAACCAGCATACCAGTACAGCCTAAGCTTAGTAAACTATTTTACGGTGCGTGTCCTAACCTACAGATCGCTACAATACCAGTTAATTTTATAAGTGATTTAGATACGGATACTCTAATTAAGTGTTTAAGGTATAACCCATATAATATTAGTAATATATTAGGTAAACGGGAGTTGTTGGGACAGGCCGAAACACTAAACATTATTTCGGAATATTTAGAATACGCTGAAGGCGATACCCTAGTAGAGCTAGAAGGCTTACTAACCGAAAATAATATACCATTACCTATATTAGTTAAACCAGCAAAATAGAGTGTAGCGGGTTGGTTATACAGTGTTAATGAGTATTTTATTTTTACTTTGGATTGTCAGGATAATTAATAATATTTAAAAACAATAGTGAAGCCTTACACTGTACCGGAAAATTGATATTTTAAGTGTAACCAGTAATATTTATACTCGTAATGATAGTTAATATAACATCCGATAATTATTTAACTATAGATATTCCTGTGTCCTCATCTATAAAGATAGATGAGCAGTTCTCTCAAAGGGAGTTTGAGATTTTCCTAGAGCGAAACCTATATAATATTATGTCACTAGAAATTGTAAAGTGTAACTGGCTAACAAGTATACCTGAATTGCCTAACCTAACTACATTAGATTGTAGCTATAGTGAAGGTTTAACCAGTATACCAGTATTACCTAACCTAATTACCCTAGATTGTAGATACTGCAATGGTTTAACCAGTATACCATTACAACCTAACCTAACTACTTTAACATGTAACGGATGCCCTGGATTAACCTGTATATCAGTACAGCCTAACTTAACTACCTTAGATTGTATCGGTTGCGAAGGGTTAACGCATATCCCAGTACAACCTAACCTAACTACTCTAGATTGTAACCACTGCCATAGGTTGACAAGTGTATCAG
>Ga0315902_10011365_pt1 | contig 11691 bp, 12 predicted proteins | sample LakEriMetagenome_9_FD_203523 | JGI IMG/M metagenome (GOLD analysis project Ga0315902, IMG submission 203523) | Freshwater fungal communities from buoy surface, Lake Erie, Ohio, United States - Buoy 12 MA117 | ecosystem: Environmental > Aquatic > Freshwater > Lake > Lake biofilm | place: USA... | reverse complement strand
AACAAGTGCACCGCGATGGTGCAGATCCGCATCGACGGGGAAAAAGTGCACAAACAGGGGCAGGGTGACGGTCCGGTCAATGCCCTCGACGCCGCCCTGCGCTCCGCGCTGGAACCGCATTACCCCGCGATTGGGCAGGTCCGTTTGGACGACTACAAAGTGCGCATCATCAACGGACGCCGCGGCACCGCGGCGCGCACCCGCGTTTTCATTTCCTCGACCGACGGCAAGGCCGAATGGGGCACGGTCGGTGTCTCGGACAATATCATCGAGGCCAGTTGGCAGGCCTTGGTCGACAGCTTCGACTACGCCGTGCTGCGCGCCGGACGCGCGGGCTGAGTCGCGTTCAATCGCGCGGCTGGCCGTAGCGATTGACGCGGAAGTCGCCGCGTCGCGTTCCGCCGGAGTCTCCTTCCGGGCGCGAGGCCGAACCTCCGCCGATGGTGTCGACCACGCGGGCCTGCAGGCGGAAGGTGTCGATCGGGACGCGCACCCGGCGGTTGCCCCCCGGAATGTTGCGTCGGCCGATGATGAAGTCGTAAGGCTTGAAGTAATTGCTCAGGTCGCGGCGGTAAGATCCCTGGTTGATGCCGATGCGGAGGTTTTTGCGGATCTCGAAATGCAGGTGCGCGACATACATGCCGCGATTCGTGCCGATGCTGCCGACGAGCTGGCCGCGCTTGGCCTGTTGTCCCTCGCGGACGAAAATCTGGTGAAGGTGCGTGTAGAACGAGTCCGCGTAATTCCAACGCTGGTTCTCCCAATAGGCGTGGCGGATGATGACCGTTTTGCCCCAGCCCATGCGTGCGTCGCGGGCGTAGATGACCAGTCCGTGGGCCGTGGCGTAAACGGGAGCGCCGAGATCCGTGTTGCCGCCACCCTCGCCATTCCAGTCATCGCCCATGTGCCGGCCGACAATCAGTCCGCGTGACCGGTAGTATCCGACGGCATCCGGTTTGCCCACGGGCATGTCGAACCCGTCCGCGCTGCGCGTCGCGGAATACTGAACGCCAGCTGGCACGCTTTCGCCATCCTGCGCGCCTGCCGCGACAACGGCGAGCAGGAGGGCCAACGCACTGCGAAGCATAGGGCGCATGAGGCTCCAGACTAAGGATCCCGTCCCCGGGCGGCAAGCGCAGGCGGCTTGCCCCGCCAACCAGTGGCCGTTACACGGAAACCTGTGAATTCACTGCTATTTCTCGGCACGGGACCAGGCACGCCGGTGCGCGGACGGTTTTGTTCTTCGTGCCTTGTGCAGCTAGGTGCGGTCAGTCTGCTAGTTGATGCTGGCGAGCCTTGTAGTCAGCGCTTGGTCGAAGAGGGGATCGATGTTGCGCAGATTGATGCGGTGCTCATCACGCACGGACACTCGGATCACACTGGCGGTTTGCCCATGCTGCTGCAGTCAGCGTGGCTTGCGCCACGCGCACGGCCTTTGCCGGTTTATCTTCCCGCCGAATTGATCATCCCGCTTCGTGCGTGGTTGGAGGCGGTTTATCTGCCTGCTTCGCTCCTCGGATTTTTCTTAGAATGGCGCGCTTGGCGCAAAGGCGAAAGCGTTGTTCCCGCACCCGGCGTGGAGGTTTCCGTCTTTCCGACATCGCATCTCGACAATCTGCACAAACGTCTCGACCCAGCAGCAGCTGGAAAGTTCGAGATTTTCGGTTTGGATATCCATTGCGCGGGCAAGCGCATCGTCTTTTCTTCCGACCTCGGATCGCCGGCTGACCTTCTCCAAGTTCTGAACAACCCGTGCGATGTGCTGGTTTGCGAGTTGTCGCATTTCCAACCATCGGAACTCTACGGGGTGCTGCGCGATCGCCCGATCGGAACTCTGGTCTTCAACCATCTGGCCCCGGAGCTCAACGGACGCGAGAGCGAGGTGGTTTCCGCCGCGCGAAAGGCGCTTCCGCAAATCCGGCGTATCATTGCCGTGCGCGACAGGGAGCGCGTGGAATTTTAATCGGCGGCCGGTGGCTGGAATGGCGGGTGCATGCCGGGCGGGACTTGGTTCACCTGCACCACGGGCACGGGGAACCGCATGCGCATGTCGCCGTCGAGGCGGATTTCGACGTGATGCACGCCGAACTTCTTGATCTGCACGCCGCCGAAGAAGTGGACGTTCGTCGCGCTTCCTTCGATTTCCTGCAACTGGAAGTCGATGCCGGCCTCGGCCACGGTTTCGTCGTCCGGATCGAGCAGGCGCGAGTCTTGGTGGAACTGTCCGATTCCGCCGCACCAGCGCGTCCACAGGCAAAGTTTGAAAAAGCCAATGGGAACCTGCGGTGCGGGGATGGCGCCGATCACTCCGACCAGCGTCTGCGCACCGCTCACCTCGGTGCGCACGTCTTCGCAGAGAATGACGGACTGCAAATCAGGCGCGATCGGATCCATGTCAGGGAGCCGGCGTCGGCACCGGGACGGCGGCGGGCCAGAGGAGCCAGATGGCCACGGCGATGGCCAAGGCCACGCGATACCATCCGAAAATTTCCATGCCGTGCGATTTGAGGTAGCCGACCATCCATTTCACCGCGAGCACGGCCGAGATCCACGCGGAGATGAAGCCGATGAGCAGGGGAACAAGACCGTAGGTGGCGAGCATTTCCGGGCCGTGCTTCAGCGCGTCATAAAGCGTGGCGGCAGTGAGGGTGATGACGCCGAGGAGAAAGCTGAGTTCCACCGCCGCGGGCAAAGACAGCCCGACGAGCACGCCGCCGACGATGGTGATGAGACTGCGGCTCACACCGGGCCACATGGCGATGCATTGGGCGAAACCGACGATCAACGCCATGCGAATGGTCAACTGGTCGAGGTCGAGTCCGGTCGATGGCGAATCGCCGCGACGGCGGCGCGCGAATGACACCGCGAGGATGGCGAGGCCGCCCACAAACCACGCGGCGACCACCGGCCACATGCCCCATTCATCGCCGCCGAACAGGTATTTTTTGATCGGCTTTTCGAGGAGAAGACCGAGCACCGCGGCCGGGACAAAGGCGGAAACGAGATTGATGAGCAGGCTGCGTCCGGTTTCGTCACGACCGAACAACCCCATGGCCATCTGCGCGACGCGCGCGCGGTAAAGGCCGAGCACGGCGAGGATCGCGCCGCCTTGGATGGAAATGGCGAAGGCGTCGGCCGCGGTGCTCGACTCGATGCCCATCAAACGCTGGGCGAGCAGCAGGTGACCGGTCGAACTGACCGGAAGGTATTCGGTCAATCCCTCAACGAGTCCGAGGACGAGAGCTTGGAAATAATCCACGTGGATGGATCCCCGGAGGCCGTGCGCGGCGACGAATCAGACCGCGGCGTCGCCGGTCTCGTCGGTGCGGATGCGAATCGCTTCCTCGATGGGAAGGACGAAAACTTTGCCGTCGCCGATCTTGCCTGTCTTGGCGGATTTGACGATGGCCTGAGTCGCTTTGGCCACGTTGTCGTCGGAAACGACGATCTCGACTTTCACTTTGGGCAGAAAATCGACGGTGTATTCGCTGCCGCGATAAATTTCGGTGTGGCCTTTCTGGCGGCCGAAGCCCTTCACTTCCGTCACCGTCATGCCCTCGATGCCGATCTCCGCCAGCGCCTCTTTGACATGCTCCATTTTGAATGGTTTGATGATGGCTTCGATTTTCTTCATGACATGCGCGTTGTAGTCGACCCCCACGGCATTGCAAGCCCGGAAAACGCGCCCGCACGAGGTGCGGCCCGGTCATGAGCATGATGCGATTGCGCCGCTCGCGGGTCCGTCCGTGGCTGAAAAAAGTTCCGCGCCAACGCCATGTGCGGGGTAGTTGGCTCCACCGGATGCTCGGCGACCGGCTTTTCTCGCCGGAGCTTTGGCGTCCGACGCGTCGCGGCGTGGCCTGCGGCGCGGCGACCGGATTGTTCTGGGCTTGTATGCCCATGCCCTTCCAAATGCTGCCCTCGGGCATCATGGCCTACTTTTGCCGGTTCAATGTGCCCGCGGCGATCTCGGTGGTCTGGATCACCAATCCGATCACTTGGCCGCTCATTCTTTACTGGCAATACCGTCTCGGGCTGTGGCTGCTGGGTCAGCCCGCGCCGAGCGATTTCAGCGCGGCCAAACTTCTCGATCTCGCCGCCGGCGTGCCGGCACCGCTGCTGCTCGGGTGCGCGGTCACCGGGTTGGTCGTTGCCGCGCTGACCTATTCGCTGATCAATGCGTTGTGGGGTATTGTCGCAGAGCGCTGGTGGCGCAGTCATGCGCGTCCGCGGGTGCGCGCGGCGCAGGTGCCGTGAAACCGCCGCACTCGGAGGATGCCGCGTTGGTGGTGTGCCGTTTTGTGCGCGGTCGCAACGCGTTGCTGTGCGCGGCGGATTTCGGGCCGGTGTTCATGGATGTTTATTTGCACCTCGGGCAAAACGCGGTCGTGCTCGGCGGTGGGAGCGATGAACGGATCAAGCTCCTGCTTGCCGCGCTGACACTGCACGCCGCTGCGCGCCCGCATGCGGAGACCTGCGCATGGACGCTGCATCTCGATGCGGAGAAAATGAATCTCTTCGCCGTGGTGGAGAACCCGACCGGGCACGTCACCGGTCAGGTCTTCACGGACAACGTGCGTGCCACCGGCGGTAATGTGCTGCACGCGGAAGTAGCCGGTGCGGGCGGCCAGCGTCGACGCAGTTCGGTGGACTTCGCCGGATCGGACATCCTGGCGGCCGCGGCCGAATACTACGCCCGCAGCGAGCAGCGGCCCGCGCGGTATTTTGAACTCGGCGGCGATCGCTTTGCTTTGCTCGCCGGGCAACCCGACTGCGATATCGGGTGGCTTGAGACCGTCGGGACGGAGGAGGTGCGGGCTTTGGCGGACGATGAAAGCCACCCCCCGATGGAAACGCGCGCTTACCGTTTTTTTTGCGGTTGTTCACCCCGGCGTGTGGCGGACGCCATTGCGCCGGCATTGCGCAGCGATCTCGACGGAATCTTCGGGGCGGACACGCACATCACGGTGACATGTCCACGCTGCGGCACACGTCACGAGTTGGCGCGCGCTCTTTTCGAAAGCGGGGATTAGTTGTCCTCGCCGCGGTAAGGTTTGATCAACTCGAACTCCTGCGCGGTCACAACGTCGCCGGGGACGCTGCGGGCCAGTTGCCGCGCTTCCTCCCCGCGAGCGTTGGCCCCGAGCACGGCGGCAAGCACGGCGCGCTGGTAGGGCTGGATCTGCATGGGGTCGAGCGTGATGCCGTCGAAAACGTTCATCGCCGCCTCGGGCTGCCCGTTTTTCAGATGCGTCAGCGCCAGCGTGATGCGGTAGGCGAGCATGCGCGGCTGGTCGTCGACGAGTTCGCGCGCCCCGCTGACATCGGCGCGGCGCCCGGTCAGGGTCGCGAAGTAACGGTGGTCGTTCTGCACTGCCGGATCCGAGGGGAGCCGTTTGAGCATGCGGTCGTAAAGTTGGTAAAGCTCTTCGGCGTCCTGCCGTTTCTGCACGATGGGAACCAAGGCTTGGAAAGCCTGGCGCGCGCTGGCCGGGTTGTCGGCCAGCTTTTCCAATTCCTGCTCGAGGACCTGATCCTCACCGACGCGCTGCAGGTAATTGATGACATACCACATGACGTCGGGGGTGGGTGCGGCCTCGATGACGGCGCGGCGGTAGAAGGTGGCTGATTCCTCCGGTTTGCCGAGCTCCCGCGCGGCGCGGCCGCGATAAAGAAGGACGACCGGAACTTGCAGAGGGATGCTGTCGCCGCGCAGTAACTCGGCGATCTCCGGCCAATAGCCGCGTCCGGCCAGCGCATCGAGACGGATGAGGAATAGATCGCTGCGGCCCGCGGCTTCTTCGACTGTGATGACATCAAGGACGTTGTCGTATTCGCGGTTCTGGTTGAGCCAGCGCGCGAGCTGTGCGCGCTGCTCGATGGTTCCGCTGCGGTATTCGGCGACCGTTCGTTTGACGATCTCCGCGTAGCGCCGGGGATCGAGCTGGATCTCGGCGCTGGCCGCGGCGAGCTTTTGCTCGTCGGTCGCTTTCGGGTGGTTGCGCAGCGCTTCGACCCAACCTGCTCCCTCGGATGATTGCAATGAGGGTGAGGCCACGAGTGTGAGCAGAGCCTGTAGTCCGACCTCATCCTGCTGCTTGGCCAGAGGCCGGAGCAAATCAAGCGCCTCGGCGGTCGAGTCGGGCGTGTTGACCGCGAATTGCAAACGGGCGAGCAGGATGGATGCATCGGCGTTCTGGCCGGCTGCGAGCGATTCGCGCAGGGCCTGCGCGGCGTCGGCGGGCTTTTGCTGGGCGAGGCGGACGCGTGCCACGCGGAGGAGCGCCTCGGGTTTGCGTTCGCCGCCCTGCAAAACCTGAAACGCCTCGCGCTCGGCCAACGGCACGTCGCCGAATCTCAGCGCGGCATCGGTGAGATCGAGACGATCCTGCGTGTTTGCGCTGCCGTCCTCGGCCATGGTGCGCAGGACGGACATGCCTTCGGCTTTGCCGGCAGCAAGCAGCACCTTCGCGTAAGTGCGGCGGACGTCGGGCAGACCGGGCCGCATCTGCATGGCCGAAGCCGCGTTGTTGAAGGCCTCCTGCAATTTGTTCTGTGCAAGCAATTGCTCCGCCTGTTCCGTGAACTGCCGGGCACGCCAGTCCTTGATCTTCGGAATGGCCACCGCGGCAGCGATGGCCAGCGAGGCCAGCACGGGCAGCCCGATGCTGAACAAGCGGCGCAAGAGAAAACGGCGTCTTTGTTGCCGCATTTCCTCGGCGCTCAAATCGTCGTCCGGAATAGGAGAGAGCGGAGTGTTCATTTGCGTGACTTTTCCTCGTAAGCCCGCAGGAATTGCCACGCCTCGTCGTGCAGCCCGCGCTCGTTTGCTGTGCGCGCGGCAAGATACCAGATGTAAGCCGGGGCGTTGGGTAACTCCATGATGCGGCGCAATTGCCAAAACGCGTCGTCGTGACGACGCGCGGCTTCGAGCGCCTGATAGTAGGCGACGGCCGTGGCGATGTCCATCGGTGCCAAGGCAGCGGCCCGCTCGATGCTGCGCAGGTCGCTGCGGCTGATCGGCGCGGGAAGGGCGGGGCGCGGTCCGTATTGGAAATGCAGGTCGAGGGCGTCGGCCGGGCGGTTTTCGCGGCTCGCGCGTTCGGCCAGCACGCGCCAACCAAGCCGCTTGAGGCGCACGTTCTGCATGGCGATGTCGTCGAGCCAGCCGGTCTGGTTGTATTGCAGCATGTAGCGCATGACCGGCTCGACCATGCTGTCCGGTGCGAAGGACAAGTCGTTGGTTTTTTCGAGGAGCCGCGGGAGTCGATTCACCCCGGCGGCCTCGGCCAGTCGCATGCGGACGAACTCGAATTCCGGGTCATCCGGATAAAGGCGCAGGAGCAACGATCGCAGGATCGGCGTGTCCTTCGCCAAGCGCAGGTATTTGCCATACAACTCGGCCCGTCGACCGGGCGACGTGCGGCGCATCGCTTGGTTCCAGGCGTAGGCGGCGCGCGCGGGATTGATGGGGATCCAAAAATACCCCTCCGTATCGATCATCCAAGAGAGGTATGGCAGCACCGCGTTGGCTGCGCGAAACTCATTCCACGCCGCGTCGTATTCCTTTTCCTCGAGGAGAAAAGCGGCGAGCGGCCAGTGGATTTCGTTGCTCAAGGGCCGCAATCGCGACGCTTGGCGCAGCAGTTCGATCGCTTCCGTCGCGTTCCCCGCGCTGTGTTCGCGACCGGCCACCTCCTGCAGCGCGGAAGTCCCCTGGATCGCCGGTAGCACGATCTTGCCGAATCCGGTCGCAATCCACACCGCGCCCGCCACGGCGAGCAGGACGCCGATCGCGCGCAAAACAAAGAGACTGACCGCCGGCGTCACTCGATCCGGGGCCGGGGGAAGGCAAAGCGTGGCGAGAACGATCGCGGGGAAAAGCGTGCCGAGACGGTGTCCGCTCACCTCAAAAAACGAGTTGATCACCATGACCAGAGCGCAGGCCATGCCCGCCGAGCGGACGGTGGTGGCGCGCGAACGGCGTGCCTTGAACCCGTAGGCTACGAGGAAGCAGACGGCGACGAACACGGCCGTGGCGCTGAGCAGTCCTCCCTCGCTGGCCAGCCAGAGCCAGCTTGATTCCGGGTGCACCGGCCTGCGGTCGAAAAACGGCTCGTAGTCGTTGTAGAACGGGAAAACAAATTCGAAGTTGCCCAATCCAAAACCGGTGATCGGCGCATCGCCCACCAAACTCCGCGTCATGCGGTAAAACTGGACGCGCGCATCGCTGGCCAAACCTTCTTCGCCGAGTTCGCGCAATTGCACAAAGCGTTCGAGCAGTGCCCCGCCGCCGAAGGAAAAGAGCGAAAAGGAGACAAAGACCAACGAAACGGCCACCGCCGCGTAGCGGTATTCCTTGCGGGCCAGACCGAAAAACATCCAGTAGGCGAATCCGCCCGAGACGAGCACGACGAGGCCGCCGCGGGAACCGTTCTGCACCACGGACCAAGTGAACAGGGCCAGTGCCAGCGACCAGAAAACGATGGCGCGCTTTTCCTGGTGGCGGACCGATTGATGGAGCAGGGCCAGCGCGATGATGCCGGAAAGTCCGAGGAGCGATCCCCACTGGTTGCGATTCACGAAGGGTCCGAAGCCGTGCTGGCTCGACCATGACTCCGGTTGGTTTCCGGTGAGAAAAGCGTAAACGGCGAATGCTGTGACGCCAAACATTCCGCCGGTGAACATGCGGGCCAGCGTCTCGCGGTTGTAGTGGTCCCACGTCTGCGATGCGCACCATGCGGCCAAAGCCACACCCGTGAACCAGAGTACCCAAGACGAAACAACCAACCAAGGCTGTGGTGTGACGAAAGGCGAGGGGGCGATGGCGGACAGCGGGGCCAGAGCTTCGCGCCACGGCGGCGCACCCCCCCATGCCAGCGGGAAAAATGCCGCCAGCGGCACGATGACCAGCACAGCCAGCATCCAGAGGATCGGTTTCTCTGGACGCTTCGACGGCGGCCAGATCAGCCACAAAAGAGCGACTCCCAATGTAACCAAACCTTGCGCCCACAGCGCTCGCCCGCCCGCAAGCACAACGGCCGACAAGATTGTGGCAACCAGCACCCATCCGCCGGGCGGAACGAGAAAAAGATTCTCGCGCCTTGTCCAAGCCGGTGCTTCTTTCGCCATCGGCGTCGGACGATAGCGGTCGGGGTCGCTGTTCGCAACGCACGGGCGCAGTAATTGTTCAGAAAGTTCAAATCCCCTTGAATTCCGCCTGTGGCCGTTGTTTGTTGAGGCAGGATGTCCCGCACCAGCACCGCCCCGCGCTCTGCGATCCCTGAAACCGCCCCTGCAGAGCGCGAGGTGATCGAATTTTTCGTCCATCTAGGCAAATACCTCTCGCTCCCGCGTTCAGTCGGGGAAATTTACGGCCTCCTCTTTGCCACGGGAGAGAGGCTCACTCTCGACGATCTCGTGGTCCGACTCGGAATGAGCAAGGGCTCGGCCAGCCAAGGCCTGCGCATGCTGCGCGGGGCGGGGGCCGTCCGCATCACCCACCAGCCCGGCGACCGCAAAGACTACTACGAGGCAGAGGCTGAACTGCCCGCTCTCATCCGTGGATTCCTTCGCGACCAGCTGACCCTCAAGCTCGAACATGCCGACCGACGGCTCGACCGATTGCGCTCGATTGTGGATGATCCCAAAAACGGCGCGCCCCGGGGTCTTTCGGTGCGTGTCGAACGCCTTCAATCATGGCAGAATAAGGCCCGCCGCCTCGTGCCCCTCGTTTCCACCTTCCTCAAAATCTGAACATCCATGGACCGCGCGCCCGTCATCGAATCCACCGATCCGCTCTGGTTCTGCCTCAAAACGCAGCCCAAGCACGAGAAACTCGCCGCGCAGTTCCTCCGCTCGCAGGCCGAGTTGGAGGTCTTTTGTCCGCTGCTCCGCTTCCAGCGTGCCACGGTCACCGGCAAGAAGTGGTTCGAGGAGGCGCTTTTCCCGGGCTACACCTTCGCGCGATTTCCCTACCGCACGCATTACCGCCTCGTAGCCTCCTCAATGGGGGTGACGAAAATCGTCTCCTTCGGCGGACAGCCTGCGGTCGTCGCGGATGACATCATCTCGGAACTCCGCCAATTCGCGCGCGACAACGAGGTGGTGGAAATTGCGCCCTCCGTGGTGCCGGGGGACGAGGTCACTGTTCTGGACGGACCGTTCAAAGGTCTGCGTGCCGTGGTCACGCGTGTCATGCCGGCCAAAGAACGTGTCGCCGTGCTGCTCGATTTGCTCGGAACACAGCGCGAGGTCGAAGTCACTTTGGGTCGTGTTGTGCCGGGCAAGGTGCACCCGCTTTCGGGGCGCGCCGCTTCGTAGGAAAATTTTTATCGCGGGAGAGAAACAGCTCGCTATGGCCGGGTCGGGGATTCAGTTCCCGACCAAGGGCGGCAGCTTGTCCGGATTGGCCGCATGATTTTCGACGACCTCAACCAACCCTCGCGTAAATCCGAAACTGCCGAGCCCAGGCGCCGCCGCCGTCGGCGTCGCTCGTCCTCCGGAGAAGAATCTGCGGGTCATCGCCGCCGTCGCAGCAGTTCGGGTTCCTCGTTTCGCGATGCCGCGCGCTTCCAAGAGCAGCGCCGCGAAAGATCCAATGGCAATGCAGTCGCATGGCTTTGGGTTCTCGGACTGCTCATCGCTGCGGTCCTCGGCTTTGCCTGGTATTTGCATCAGGAGCGCAGCGGAGCGCCGCCGCTTTCCGGCGAGGCTCCGAGCAAACTCCTGATGCCCTTCATCGATCCGATCCTCGCCCCGCTCGAGACCGGCGCCACCGGTTACAGCGCCGACGGACTCGCTGATTTGCAAAAGGCCTTCCGCGAAGAGCGCGCCAAACTGAACCGCGACGATCAGGAAATTCACGGGGCTTCCGCCACCATCGCGCAAATTCTCGAGGAAGCCCTCGCCGACCGCGACCGCCACATGCAACGACTCGCCAACCTCGGATCTTCCGTTATCGGCGTATCGCCCGATCTCTCCACCCGAACCGATATCGGAGAGGCCGAACGCAAACACCTCGAGCTCGCCGTCGGCGTCAGTTGGCAGCGCAATTCCGTCACTTACCGCAACCGTGTCGAGGAACTCTGGTATCGTCTCCTCCGCCTCGAGCGAGGCCGCTTCCGCGAAGGCTCTGCTCCCCAATCCATGATTCCGTCGATTCCAACTGCACCACCCGCCAATGAGTGATTCCAAGCGCATTTTTGTCATCGGGAGCAATTCCTTCTCCGGGGCGAGTTTCGTTTCGCACTGCCTGCGTGAAGGTTGGGAGGTGATTGGAACCAGCCGCTCGACCGAAGCGCATCCGGTTTTTCTCCCGTATCGCTGGCAGCGGACACCGGAAGAACTCTCGCGTTTCCGCTTCGCCCAACTCGACCTCAATCTTCACACCAGCGAGCTTCTCGATGCCATTGCCGACTTCGGCGCGCCCTACGTTGTCAACTTCGCTGCGCAAAGCATGGTGGCGGAAAGTTGGGAACATCCAGACCACTGGTATCAGACCAACGTCGTGGCCAATGTGCGTCTGCACGACGGACTGCGCAAAATGGCGGGACTCAAAAAATACGTCCACGCGTCCACACCTGAGGTCTACGGCAGCTGCTCGGGTGACGTGCGCGAAGACGCACCCTTCAACCCGAGCACGCCTTACGCTGCGTCACGCGCCGCGTGCGATTTGCACCTGCAAACCTT
>Ga0315902_10011364_pt1 | contig 11692 bp, 8 predicted proteins | sample LakEriMetagenome_9_FD_203523 | JGI IMG/M metagenome (GOLD analysis project Ga0315902, IMG submission 203523) | Freshwater fungal communities from buoy surface, Lake Erie, Ohio, United States - Buoy 12 MA117 | ecosystem: Environmental > Aquatic > Freshwater > Lake > Lake biofilm | place: USA... | reverse complement strand
TTGTATCCGCGGTGGTTGGGGTTCCGCGCGCCTGTTGCCGCTGCTCGACTTCGATGCGATCGCGAAGAACCCCAAGGCACTCATCGGCTACAGCGACATCACCGCCTTGTTGCTCGCGTTGCACGCGAAGACCGGGCTCGTCACCTTTCATGGTCCGAATGGGGCAAGTGAGTGGAACAAGACTAACGTCGAATGGCTGCAACGAGTGTTGTGGCAGAGCGAGACGGCTACTTTCGAAAATCCGCGTGAGGTCGGTGAATTGCTCGCGCCGGTCAAAAATCGCACGCGTACGCTGCGCGCGGGTGTTGCGCGTGGTCGTCTGCTCGGCGGTAACCTCACGGTCCTCACGGCGCTGCTTGGCTCTTCTTACGTTCCCGATTTCACCGGCGCCATTCTCTTCCTGGAGGATATCGATGAGGCGCCGTATCGTATCGATCGGATGCTGGTGCAATTGAAGCTCGCCGGTGTGCTCGACAAACTGGCCGGATTTGTTTGGGGCAACTGCACTGATTGCGGACCCGGCGAGGGGTATGGCTCGCTGACGATCCCGGATGTCTTGCGTGACCACATCGAGCCGCTTGGCATCCCGGCCTACTCGGGCGCGATGTTTGGTCACATCACCCGGCAGTTCACTTTGCCCGTGGGTGTCGAGGTCGAGCTCGATGCTGTCCGCGGTACGATCAGGATGTTGGAGAGTGCTGTCGCGTGACGCATGTCCACGAGTGCTCGTGGTCTACATACAACACCCAAGGGTTGCGCGCCGCGCCGGAAAGTATTTGAATCCGGAACATCGTTTGCCCCCGATACAACAAGACCCCTAGGGAGGGAATATGAAGGGTATCAGGCTAGTCGTCTCCGCGATCATCGCGGGATCCGTGTTGAGTTCGCCGATCATCGCCCAGCAGGTCGGTGGTATTCGGGGCAAGGTCAGTGCTGAAGTGGCCGGCACCAGTGTCTCGGGCATCACCGTCACGGCCACCTCCGATGTGATGCCCAAGCCGCGTTCTGCCACTGTGCGCGAAGATGGCAGCTATAGCCTGCCGTTGCTGCTGCCGGGTCGTTACACGCTCACGTTTGCCAATGCGAGCGGCGTACTGCAGAAGGTCGACGTCGAGGTTCTGCTCGATCAAACCACAACGGCGGATGTGTCGGTCGGCGCTTCCCGCGGCGATGCGGCGCTCGAAACGGTGCGCATCGTTGCCAGTGGTTTGTCGCGCGAAGGTAACGCGTCGATCTCGAACTCGCTGGGTTCGGACAACATCGAGCGCCTCCCGATCGGTCAGGAGTATCGCGATCTGCTCAAGCTGATTCCTGGCGTGCAGTACTCCGAAAACAAAACGCTCGGTCCCTCAGCTGGTGGCTCAGGCGTCGATAACAAGTATGGATTCGACGGCGTTGACGTCTCGTTGCCGTTGTTCGGCAACCTGGCCTCGGACCCCTCGACGCACGATGTCGCTAACGTCTCCATGGAGCGTGGTGGCGCCAAGGCGATCGGCTTCAATCGCGCCGGCGGCTTCTCCATCAACACCACCTCCAAGTCGGGCACGAACGAGTTCAAGGGCTCGGTCGAGTACAAAACCCAGCCGAAGAGCATGGTCGCCAAGATTCGCGGTACGACGAGCTATCAGCTCGAGCAGACCTGGATGAGCGCCGGCTTCGGCGGCCCGATCATCGAAGACTCGTTGTTCTTCTACGCCTCCTACTATCGACCGGAAGTCAACAAAGACAACCCAGTGACGGCCTATGGTGAGGTCAAAGATTACAAGAGCGTGCGCGACGAATACTTCGGCAAGCTCACCTGGGCGCCAACCGACGATTTGTTGTTCAACTTGAGTCTGCGTACCTCGGATCGCGAGGGCCGAGGCCTTGGCATCGGTGCGTTCGACCCCGATTCTCAGAGTGTGGGTGAAGCGTCGTATCAAGACATCCTCACGCTCGATGGCTCGTGGATCATGGGCGAGAACTCGACCCTGAGCTTCAAGGCGGGCAAGTTCGAACTCGAGACCGCCTCGGTTCCGGACGTGCTGCTCGGCTTTACGGGCAAGATCGGTGATCGGCTGAACATCGCCGATCTCACCAATCAAGGGCGATTCAGCGTCCCGACACTGATCACGGCGACGACGGCTGCGCAGATTGCTCGCAACGCGGCGGCGCAGGCGTTGATCAATCAATACGGCTACACCAACTCCTCGGGCGTCAAGGCCGGGGGCGGTCGAGTGGGCGTGTTCCCCGAGGTCAACGATCAGAACTTCTATCGTGATACGGCCGAAGTCGCTTTCGATCACAAGTTCGAGGTTGGTGAAACCCAGCACAAGCTGCACGTCGGTGCCAAGTACTCGAAGATCACCGAAGAGTTGCTGCGCACGGCCAATGGTTGGGGCGCGATCACCTTCAACGGCAACCTCAGCAACACGACGACACTCGGCACGCGCAACGTGCCGTATGCCTATCAAGCCACGCTGCTGCAGGCCGGTGCCACCGACTCGGCTGGCAATCCGCTGACGCCGTCGATCGACTCGCAGGTCAAGTCGTACAACCTCGAGATCAACGACACCATCACCGCCGGTGATTTCGAGTACAACCTCGGCGTGCTCATCAGTCAGGACGAGCTCTACGGTCAGGGTCTGCGTCCGAAGGCGGGCACGATTTCGGGTTACGAGCTTGCACCGGGAAACCGCTACAAGATGTACACAGTCGACTGGAAGGACATGATCCAGCCGCGCTTGGGTGTGACTTGGCGCTACGAAGACAACGACACGATCTTTGCCAACTTCGCCTCTTATAACCCCGAAGCTTCGTCACTCGCGCGCGCAGCCTCGTGGGATCGTAGCTTGTTCGGCCGTTTGGTCGATGTGCGCTTCGACAGCGCCGGCAACTTCCTCGAGGCGGCTTATCGTGGCTCGTCGAGCGGTAAATTCTTCGCCGATGGCTTGAAGCCGCGTCGCATCGACGAGTTCACGATAGGCACGACGAAGGCGCTGGAGTCCGGTTGGTCGTTGCGTGGCCATCTGCGCTACCGCGAGGGTTCGCATTTCTGGGAAGACGTGCCGAACGACGCGCGCTTGCGAGTGTATGCACCGAACGGCGGTGCCCCGGCGAATATCCGTGCCTTGGGTCTCTACGTGCCGAATCTGGCTGCAGTTCGAGCCGAGATCGGTGGCTCGACCTATGTCATTGCCGAAATGGATGGCGCCTACACCAAGTACTACGAGGCGAGCCTCGAGGCCGAGTGGGTGGGTGAGCGCACGTACTTGAACGCGTCCTTCGTACGCAGCCGGTATCGCGGTAACTTCGACCAGGACAACACCACGACGGTCAACGACGCCAACACTTTCATTGGTTCATCGTTTTACGCCGACGATCCCGGTAAGTTCACTTGGGATAACAAGGACGGCACGCTCTCGGGAGATCGACCGTACTTGCTCAAGGTATTCGGTCACTACACGACCGATTGGAAGGCCAATCTCGGCGCGTACTTCGTGTTCCAGTCGGGTCAGCCTTGGGAGAAGTGGTCGGGCACCTACTATGGTCTGCGCGTCAACAACTCCTACGACACGACCTCGTCGTACGCCGAACCGGCGGGTAGCCGTCGCAGCGCCAGTCACTGGCAACTCGATCTGAACTACACGCAGGAATTCAAGGTGGCGTCGTTGCCGACTCTGAAGTTCCGCGCGGATCTCTTCAACGTGTTCGATCGCCAGACGGGATACAACATCGATCCGTTCGATTACAGCCCACAGTTTGGCCAAGCACGCAGCTTCTTCTTGCCGCGGCGTGTCCAGCTCTCGTTGCGCGTCGATTTTTGATCGGTACGCAAACGACGAAAAAACCCGCCTCGGCGGGTTTTTTCGTCAAGCGGGAGTGAAAAGCGGGGGGGGAAGATGATCAAGGTCACCGTAATACGCGCTCTCGCATCCTTGGTGTTCACGGTACTCGGTTCGATCGCATCCGCGGCCGGTTCTGGTTGGACCAACAAGGTGGATGCGGCGATCGAGGATGCGATCACGAAGCAGCAGATCCCGGGCGCCGTAGTGTGGATCGGCCGAGCCGATCAAACGGTGTATCGCAAGGCCTACGGGTATCGCGCCGTAAAGCCGACACCCGAGCCGATGACGCTCGAGACCGTATTCGATCTGGCGTCGCTGACCAAAGGCATCGCGACCGCGACATCGGTCATGATCCTAGTCGAGGAGGGCAAACTTCGCCTCTCCGACAAAGTCGTACAACATCTGCCTGAGTTTGCTCGACACGATAAAGATCAGATCACCTTGCGTCATCTGCTCACGCACACATCAGGACTGCGGCCGAGTCTCGATTTGCGTGGCGATTGGTTGGGAGCCGACGAAGCGGTTAAACGAGCCGTCGACGAACTTCCGCAGTCGGCACCAGGCGAGCGATTTGTCTACAGCGACATCGGCTACATCATCCTCGGTGAGATCGTCTCGCGAGTGTCTGGTCAACCGCTGCAAGCTTTTGTGCAGCAGCGCATTCTCGATCCGATGCGTATGACATCCGCGGGGTTCCTGCCGGCTGCGGCGCGACGCAGTGTCATCGCACCAACGCAGTTCTGTACCGCCTACGGATGGCCCTGCGATGGACCGGATCAAATACTGCTGCAAGGCATCGTGCACGATCCGACGGCTCGCCGCATGGGTGGGGTGGCGGGCCATGCTGGTTTGTTTGGTTCTGCCGAAGATCTCTCGAGATACGCACGCATGCTGCTGCGCGGCGGCGAAATCGATGGGCAGCGTGTGTTGTCGCCCGCGGGTGTGACTCGCATGACCTCGACGGCAACTCCGCCAGCCATGAACGTGCAGCGCGGGCTCGGTTGGGACATCGACAGCAGTTACTCCGCCAATCGCGGCGACTTGTATCCGATAGGATCTTTCGGTCATACGGGCTTTACCGGTACGTCGATCTGGATCGATCCAGTCAGTCGAACGTATGTCGTGCTGCTCACCAACCGGGTGCACCCCGATGGCAAGGGTGATGCGACGCCTGTGCGATCCAAGGTGGCGACGATCGTGGCCGCGGAATTCTCCGCCACCGTGCCAACTGATCGATGGCGCGCGCAGCACTATGCCTCGCCCGAGTTTGCGGCTTCGCCCCTCGCGCGCTCCGTCAGCGTTGGTGACATACGACAGGGCATCGACGTACTCAGGGCGAATGGATTCGCGCCGCTGCGAGGCAAGCGAGTCGGGCTGCTGACCAATCAGACCGGTCGATCGCACGATGGGGTGACGACCATCGATTTATTGGCAGGAGCCGATGGAGTGACGTTGGCGGCACTGTTTAGCCCGGAGCATGGGATTCGGGGAGAGCTTGATGAAAAAGTGCCCTCATCGCGCGATGCGAAGACGGGTCTCGTCATCCACTCGCTCTATGGCGAAACTCGCCGACCGACCGAGGTAATGTTGGCAAATCTCGAGGTCATCGTCATCGATTTGCAGGACGTCGGCGCGCGTTTCTATACCTACGCCACCAGCATGGCATACATGCTCGAGGCTGCCGCCGCCCATAAGCTGCCGGTGATTGTGCTGGATCGAATCAACCCGATCGACGGTGTCAGCATCGAGGGTCCGAGTCTTGATCCGACCGAGTTGTCATTCACGGCGTATCAACCGATGCCGATTCGACATGGTTTGACGATCGGTGAGCTGGCTCGTTATTTCAATCAGAAAGCGAGTGCAGCGCTGACGGTCGTACCCGTGCAAGGATGGGATCGTCGCAGTTGGTTCGATGAGTCGGGTCTTCGCTGGATCAATCCCTCCCCGAATCTTCGTAATCTCGTCTCGACCAATCTCTACCCGGGAGTAGCCACGATCGAAGGGGCGAACATTTCGGTGGGTCGCGGTACGGACACGCCGTTCCAGCTCATCGGTGCACCTTGGATTGATGCGACCCAACTCGCACGGGAACTCAATTCGCGAAATGTTTCCGGGTTGCGTGCCTATCCGGTCAGTTTCACGCCGACGAGCAGTAAGTTCGCCGGCGAAGTGTGTCACGGTGTGTTCTTTGTCGTGACTGATCGTGCCGCGTTTAAACCTGTACGACTGGGCGTCGAGCTGGCCCATGCCCTACATCGTTTGTATCCGCGTGAATTCGAGCTCGATCGGATCGCAGGGCTGTTCGGGCGTCAGATGGTTGGGCAGCTTCGATCGGGTCTTTCGGTCGATGTTGTCGTGGATTCTTGGCGCTCTGTCGAGAACGACTGGCGACAGTTGCGGCGTGAGTTTTTAATCTATGGGGTCGAGGGTCCAACGAGATGACATTGTCGACTGAACAGGTTGAAGCATTTTTTGATCGCGGCTGGATTGTGGTGCCGGGGCTGTTTTCTGCGAGCGAGATGTCCCTTGCTCGCGAGGCATTCGAACGTTTGTATGTCACAGCGCAGCAGTTACGCACGACGCAAAATCATGCTGGTGCGTATTTCGTCTTGGATGCGCCGCCGCAGGGCGACGTGGTCGTCAAGCGAGTGGTTTGGGCCGGTGGAGCGGAGTCCGCTTTGCTGGATTTGTCAGCCGATAGCCGACTGGTTGAGCCAGCGCTGCAGTTGCTGGGTAGCGACCACTGCGAGCAGTTGCTGTGTCAGGCGCACTTCAAGATGCCAGGAGATGGCGTCTCATTCGACTGGCATCAGGATATCCAGCACCGCGATAAGGGGCCTGGCACCTGGAAGGACTTGAACGGTCGAGGCTCCTATGTGCAGACGATCATGCTGATCGACGACATGACCGAGAGGAACGGACCGCTAAAGTTCATTCCTCGTGAGTCGGTCCGCGGCGATGCCGAGGGGCGCATATTTTCTTCGCACTACGACTATGGCACTCCGATGGATTCTGCAGCAGAGGCTGTGCAATTCGACGAGTCGGCTGCCATCACGGTCACGGGGGAGAGTGGCTCCGTGCTGTTTTTCGGACCGTATGCCGTGCACGGCAGCACATCGAATGAGTCGAAGTATTCGCGTCGAGTGCTGATCAACGGATATGCCTACCCTGGAGCGAATGGGCGGGTGTATCCCGGTGAGGGGTCTGGTCGTAGATTGCCGCGCGTATGACCTATTTCGGCACCCTTGATTGGCTGGTGGTGGGTGCGTATTTCGCGCTCGTCACCTGGATAGGACATCGGTTGAGCGGTCGACAATCCAACGTTCACGAGTACTTTCTCGGCTCGCGTAGCCTGCCGTGGTACGCCGTGTCGGCTTCGATCATCTCAACGACCGTCAGTGGAGTGACCTTCATCGGTGTTCCTGCACTCGTATTTGCTGACGGCGGGGATTTCCGCTATCTGCAGTTCTGCGTCGCGGGATTCATATCGAAGTGGATTTTCGGCCACTGGATCATGCCCAAGCTGTATGCGGGCTCGTATGCCAGTCCGTACGATTACATCCGCGATCGGCTCGGCTCGCGCTTTGGTCAGTTGTCGGCGCTGCTGTTTTTCGCGGGGGCCATTCTCGGGCAAGGCGTACGTATCTTTGCGGTCTCGCTGGTTCTGGAGCTGTTGACGGGGCTCGATTTCACGTGGTGCGTGAGCTTGAGTGTCGGTGTGGCTGTGCTAAGCACTTGGCTCGGTGGCGTACGAGCCGTCGTCTGGACTGATGTCGTCCAGTTCGTCATGTTGATCGCGGGTGGTTCGATCGCCGTTTGGTACGTTGCAGCGGAGTATCCGGGCGGGTTCACCGCGCTCATGAGCGCAGCAGATGATGCTGGAAAAACCCGCATCTTCGATTTTTCGACCGATCCGCTTGTGAGCTTTACCTTCTGGGCCGGTGTCTTTGCGATGCCATTCCAAAACCTGGCGGCCTACGGCACCGACCAACTGAACACGCAACGCATGTTGTGTTGTCGATCTGTAAGCGAGGCTCGTCGCGCGCTCTACGCCAGCAATATTGGCGAGGGTGTGGTCGTGCTGTTTTTATTGGTTGGTGTGTCGCTTTGGGGGTTTTACGGTCGCGAGGTGATCGACCCCGCTTTCGCTGGCATGGTGGCGGAGAATACCGATCGAATTTTCCCCGCTTTCATTCTCTCCGAGTTGCCGAGCGGGCTACGGGGCTTCATGGTGGCGGCACTCTTTGCCGCAGCGATGTCGAGCCCGGTCTTGTCGGCGTTAGCTGAGACGAGTCTCACGATGTTCCATGATGGGCATCGTCGTGGGACCTTGGCCGATGCCGATGCAGTATGGCTATCGCGCCTTTTGGTCGCGTTCTGGGGTGTTGCGCTCGGTGGGTTCGCCATCATGCTCGGCGGAACCGACGAGCGACTCATCCCGCTTGCGTTTGCGATGACGGCCTACACGTATGGATCGATGCTGGGCTTGTTCTTGATGGCCTTGTTCATTCCCAAGCGATACATCCGACAGCCTGCGCTTGGCGTCGTGGCATCCATCGTCGGGGTGCTCGTGATCGACAATGCGGCAATGTTTGGCTTGGTCGAAAGCGGCAAGCTGGTTGCCTTCCCCTGGCTTTTCCCACTTGGTTTGGGCTTGTGTCTTGGCGTTGCATTGCTGCCTGTTGGTAAGCATCACGATTTGGAGTCAGGGAGCGCCACATGAAGATTCGGCCGTTTGTTGCAGCGTTGCTGTTGATTCTCGGCGTGTGCTCCTCGCCGATTTCTGCCGGCGATCTTGAGGCGCGCTTACTCGAGATGTCTAAGCAGATCGATGGGCGGGTTGCACTTTACGCTCGCAACCTCGACTCCGGACGTGAAGTGGGCATTAACGCCGATGAGCCGGTACGCACCGCCAGTACCATCAAATTGCCGATCGCTTGCGCGGTTGCCAAGTTCGTAGCGGAGGGGAAGCACGCTTGGTCCGATCGTTTGATCGTTCAGGCTGCAGACAAGGTGTCGGGGTCGGGGGTGTTGGCCGATTTCAGCGACGGCGAGTCTATCTCGCTGCGTGATGCGACGACGTTGATGATCATTGTCAGTGACAACACGGCTACCAATCTCATTTTGGATCATGTGGGGGGTGATCCGGTGAACGACTATTTAGCCTCACTCGGTTTAGAGCGGACTCGGGTGATGCGCAAGATCAGAGGCGATGGAACCCAACTCAAGCCCGCACAAGGTTGGACGCGCGAAGGCAGTCGTCCTGAGAATCAGCGTTTCGGTATCGGTATGTCCACGCCACGAGAAATGGTTCGTTTGCTGGAGATGCTCGAGCAGGGGAAAGTCGTCGATGGCAATTCATCGCAACTCGTATTGCAGATGCTCGAGCGGCAACAATACAAGGACGGCATCGGACGCAAAGTTGATCAGTTTCGCGTAGCGAGCAAATCCGGTTCACTCGATGCGCTGCGTAGTGATGTCGGGATCGTCTATACCCCTCATGGGCGCATAGCGATTGCCATCACGGTGGATGGTTTGCCACAGATAGACTATTCACCTGATAACGCGGCGCAAAAATGGATCGCCGATGTATCGCTCGTGTTGCTGGAGTCGCTGCGATGATCATTCACAAGCCGTACCTGTTGTTCCTCGGTGATGCTCACGACGATCTTGCAGCCAAGACTGCCATCGGTGTGTGGCAATGGCGACCCGATGAGTGCGTCGGTCAGTTGCGTTTACCGGGTTGCGTTCCGAGGTTGCCAATTGATGAGATCGATCTAGAGCAGGGTCGTCGTCGCGGTGCTCGAACTCTGCTCATTGGTGTGGCGAATCGCGGCGGCACGATCGCAGAGAGCTGGGTTTCGGTGCTCGTGCGAGCGCTCGAATTGGGTTACGACCTTTGTAATGGTTTGCACACCCGTCTTGCAACGATCGAGCCCATTCGCGAGGCAGCAGCGCGATCCGGTGCTCGCATCATCGAAGTACGTGAACCAGGGCAATACCCCATCGCTAATGCGCAGCCTCGTACGGGTCGTCGTTTACTTGCGGTAGGCACGGATTGTTCTGTTGGGAAGATGTATACGACCTTGGCTTTGGAGCGCGAGTTGCGCCACCGTGGTGTGCCCGCAGATTTTCGTGCGACCGGACAGACCGGCATCATGATCGCGGGCGGTGGGGTGCCGGTCGACGCTGTCGTGTCGGACTTCGTCGCGGGCTCCGTCGAGCAGTTGTGTCCTGCCAATTCGCCTGACCACTGGGACTTGATCGAAGGGCAGGGCTCGCTCTTTCACCCTTCGTACTCCGGTGTCAGTCTCGGTCTACTGCATGGTGCGACACCTGACGCGCTGGTCATGTGTCACGAACCGACCCGCAAGCATCTTCGCGGCCTGTCGCACTGGCCTATTCCGGCGCTCGAGGAGTGCTTCGATCTGCATCTGCGCTGTGCGCGGATGATGAACCCTGCCGTTCGTTTCGTCGGCATGGCTATCAATACTTCGGCGCTTGCTGACGAGGCGGCGCGCCGTTTGCTCAGCGAGCTTGAGCAGCGTTTCAGTCTGCCTGCGTCGGATCCTGTTCGCTACGGTGTTGCTTCGATCGTCGACGAGATGCTGCGCTGACTCCGGCGCCGCTGTTCAGCGGCAGAGCGCTGGCTGCTTCTCGATCAAGCTGCGCGTCGCCCCGAATTGCTTGATCGTTGCAGCGGATGGCGTGTGCCCCTCACCGGGCAGATACACTCCAAAGGCAACGTCTCCCTGCTTGTCGTAAAACAGGACGCCACGCTGCGTCTCGTCGCCGATGGCTAGTTCCATCACGTAGATTGCCGAGAGTAAGTCGGGACGCAGATGGCCGTGCATGCCGTCGGCTTCGGACTTCAGATTAAAGAATTGACTGCGTTTTGAGGGCTCCCCCTCAGAGATTCGGCCGTGTGTTTCAAAGATATGACCGCCTTTCATCACGACGGTGACTGCTTCGTCCCACGTGGTAAGGCTTGTCCAGATGCTGCGGAAATGGCTGGCATCGATACCGTAACTTGCTGATGCCAATGCACTCTGCACGGTAGCCTCTGGCAAAGAGAGCTTGGCAGCGACCCGGTAGGGCGCCGGCTTGGCAGGATCAGCCATCGCCGCTTGGATGGCGGAGCGTTGCGCGTCCGTCGCGCAAAACGGTATGGCGGCATCGAGCGGTGTCGTCGATGCGAAGCAGAGTCCGACTGCTAGCAGAAGTTGTTTTCTCATATCGCGATTCCCTGAGCGGTGAAAAACGGAGCTACACTCAATTGCATGATTCGATGGTCTCAATCTATTCTAGGATGCATCGTCCTAATCGGCGTTACGCCGCAGCTGTTAGCGGCCGAAGTTACACCAGCTATCATCGAAATTCGACCATCGATGCTCGCTATCGAGCGCTTGGTGGACGAGCCGATCGAGACCACCTCGAGTCTCGATGCTTGGCACAACCGAATGTTCTTGGGCGTGCAGCGGCGTTTGCTCTCGTTCGACCATCGGTTTCTCGACCCTTCGGACGAGGCTGTGCCGGTGCCGGTCTCGCCGTTTCGGCTCGGTGTGGATTTGACTGCGTTTCATCGAGACGAATCTGTCGATCTCGAGACGGCGGCCGATTTCGATATTTCTTTGAATTTACCGAATCTTGAGCAGAGTCTTGACCTGTTCATCACGACGGACGCGCTATCCGAGAGCACGCTGGAACAGGCGACTGAATCGCTGCGCGCAGGTCTGCGATACGATCCCGTTCGACTGCTGAATATTGAAGTGGGCGCCAAGTTGGCGGCGCCGCCGGTCGGCTTCATCGCCTTGCGAACGGGCAGGGCGTTTTCGTCGGGTGCGTGGCGACTCGAGCCTTTCCTG
>Ga0315902_10011363_pt1 | contig 11692 bp, 2 predicted proteins | sample LakEriMetagenome_9_FD_203523 | JGI IMG/M metagenome (GOLD analysis project Ga0315902, IMG submission 203523) | Freshwater fungal communities from buoy surface, Lake Erie, Ohio, United States - Buoy 12 MA117 | ecosystem: Environmental > Aquatic > Freshwater > Lake > Lake biofilm | place: USA... | reverse complement strand
CGCGATCCACAAAGCGAGCGGACGCCGAGCCAAGAAGATGTACTCGATCAACTGCGCCGCCATTTCACGGGAGCTGATCGAGTCGGAACTCTTCGGTCACGTCAAAGGCTCATTCACAGGAGCTGCGAAGGATCACATTGGCCTCTTCGAGCAAGCCCACGGTAGCACTCTCTTTCTGGACGAGATCGGCGAGTGCGATCTAGGTCTACAAACCAAACTACTCCGAGCGTTGCAACCGCCCGACAACGGTGGCCCCTGCCAACGCGTCTTTCGCCCCGTTGGAGCCACCGAAGACCGCGTCGCAGACGTGCGAATCGTAGCGGCAACAAATCGCAACCTACACAAGCTGATCGAGGAAGGCAGGTTCCGTGAGGATCTCTATCATCGCGTCGCCACAATCACACTGAAGCTACCTCCACTGCGTGAACGCGGCGACGATGTTATGCTCCTAGCCGAAAGGCTTCTAGAAGACGTTAATGGCCAGTTCGCCGGCCAGCTTGGCGACGTCTACAAACATAAGAGTTTTTGTGCGGACACAAAGAAGTTTATCCGTCATCAGCCTTGGCGAGGAAATGTTCGCGAGCTTCGCAACGCAATTGTGCAAGCTTGTGTCATGGCCGCGAGCGAAGAACTTGCCCCTGAGGACATCGCAGCCGCGATCGCCGAGGTGCCAGGCCAAGTTGGTCCAAGCCTTCACGATATGCCACTCGGAAGCGGTTTTTCCTTGGACAATTACCTCGGAGACATCCAACGTCGCTTCCTAACCCGAGCGATGGACGAAGCCGGCGGCGTGAAAAAGAAGGCTGCCGAGCTCCTCGGATTTGACAATTACCAAACCCTATCCAACCGGCTCAAGACATTCGATCTTCAATCAGATTAGTTTTGGCACGCCCAATGCAAATAGGCGAATGCGAAGTCAATAGAATATCAGGTCATCGCATTTTTAAGGCAAATGGCAGGATGTTCCAAATGTTGTTGAAATCCAAGTCCAATATTCCTCGAGCGATACACCTATTGCGGGATATGCAGAGTTAGTGGAGTGCAGTCTGAAGCATGAATCAATCGAAGAACCGCGGATTCGTCTCCTCGCCAACAGCATTTATTCGTCAGATTCGCACCAATTTGGAAGAGGGGCGTTACGAACGTGATTCGACGGGCGCTTCCATCCTAAAGGAATTGCTTCAGAACGCAGATGACGCAGGTGAGCAGGGCTCAAACTTCATTTACATGGGCATCTGCAATGGCTTGGCAAAGTCCAAGCATCCTTTGTTGGGATCGCCGGCCCTATACATTATCAACGATGGACCATTCGAACCTCACGACGAACAAAACATAAGACGCTTTGGCGAGAACAGCAAGTCGCTCGACACTGGCAAGATTGGCAAGTTTGGACTTGGTCTCAAAAGCCTCTTTCACCTATGTGAGGCGTTCTTCTATTTCTACTTGGTTGAGGAGGATGGCAAGCCTCAGTTGCGTCGTGGGTTCCTAAATCCTTGGTCGAGTGGGAACGAAGATGATATCCATAGTGAGTGGGATGACCTCGATAGAGACGACATGCTCACAGTGTATTCAGAACTTAGTCCCTTGATCGGACACTCCCATTGCTTCTCACTCTGGATTCCGCTTAGGCAAAAAAGCCAGCTTGATGGCAACCAACCAATCGCACAGTACTTTCCTGGTGACAAACTCCCTTCTTGGTTTGACGGAAACGATCTGCCGGCCACGCTCGCTACAACATTGCCAATGCTTCAACACGTTAAAGACGTGAGAGGGTATATGGGTAGCGGCAAGTCTGCCAAGTTGATGTTTTCTCTCAAACTATCAGACGAGAGCATTCGACGAAAGCGAGTAGCCGAGCTTCAACTCGACGAGCCGCGTGAGTTCCGTGGAACAATTCATTCAAACAATGAAGAGATGCTACGATACCATGCACTCGAAAATCGACTCCAGCATCCTAAATTGTGTGGGCTACATGAGGACAGTCGTTGGCCTCAGGATCTCGGACGAGACCCTACGACAGGCAAAGTGGCACAGGTCAAGGAAAAGGCCGAGCAACACGGTGCATGCTGTGTGTCAATTAGCCGTTGTTCTCAGGGAGAAAACGGCCACCTCACAATAAACTGGGCGGTGTTTCTCCCTCTAGGTACTGCCACAGCCATTGAACTGGAGGTCCCATTTCGAGTTTCTATTCTCCTGCATGGTTATTTCTTCACCGATGCCGGACGAAATGGTCCGTTAGGCATGGACAATCAGTTTGTTAAACCATCGGGCGAGGACGAGGATCGTCTAATCAAAGCCAAGTGGAACTACTGGATCGCGAAAAACGCCACGTTCCCACTTTTGCCACAGGTACTATTCGCTGCTCTTGCACAGGCAGAAGGGACGAAACATGAATCGATTGCAGATGCCGTCACCCGCGCCTTATCTGGGACTGAACTTTTTCAACGAGCTCGAAATGCGATCTGCAGCAGATTCTGCTTGGGTAACCGAGCAGACCCTACAGGAATAAGCTCATGGCAACTGTTCGATTCAAGTACTCGTATTTTGTTACTTCCCGGTCTTGCAGGTTCTATTAGCCTAGCTTGGGAAGCTTTTCCGCAGCTCGCAAAACTGTCGGATGCCTTTTGCTTATCGCTCAATGATGTTCCACGTCTGTGCCATTCAGAATCAGTAATCCAGTGGCCAAGAGAGCTTGTTACTGATGTACTGCAAGAAAGCAATGTATCGGGAATCGGCAAGTCTGATCAGTTATTGAAGTATGCGACTGACTTTATTGAGTTCTTGAATCGGCAAGAGATTCCGGGTATCGCAACCAGCGACATTGTCGACTTCGTGCGTAAGGTTTTAGTTGGAGCTGGATTGGAGGCAGTACGCGATCGGCACCTCATGTATCGAAGGCTTGTTCGCCAAGTTCCACAAACTTCTCGCATTAGTATTGATGTTTCAGAAACAGATTCCGATGCGTTTCAACTTCTCTTGGAAGAAAGACGCTCGCTTCTCTTCGTTCCAGGTTTTCTTGAACCCGATGATTGCCCTTGCAGCGGACGCATCGACTCTGCTGAGTGCATCGCTTTGCTCGAACGAATTTCAAAGGCGCAAGCAATTCACGGAAACGAGAAACGACGTGAAGGTTTATCGTTCATTGCTGCCTCCGTCTTGGCCCTAGCCAAAAGTAAGGCAGAGGTTGTCAACCAAACTGGAGATCTGCCATTATTCGTCGCGTCAGACTGCAAAAAGCGCAAGGGTGGCGAAACGTTGGTATCTTGGAATCAGTTAAATCAACGTCGGGAGAACCAAACGCTTTACATCAAACCTCCCAACCTGGCGTATCAATTGCAGGAAGTGCTCGCAGAAGAATCACTCTATCTTGTCGATTCAAAACTGTTCGAACGGTTATTTCCAGGTGTTTTCACAAAACCTACTTGCCAAGCAAGACAAATCATTGCCATATTGTCTCGCGAAAATCCGCCATTGTTAACAGGGCCCATAGCAAGAAAGAGCTTGGCCGAAAAGTTAATGGACTTCCAGCCAGGGCAGGAAATCGACGACTACCGAGCATGCATTCGATATCTTCTGCATGGTAGCGCAGAAAATGCTAGGTCGGGAAGCGTTTTGCTAGTGAACAATCCATCGGTGCTCGACGTTTGGCGTCGTGTCGCTCAGCAAGCGATGGAGGTCAACAATTCTCACTGGCGGCTTCTGGATGCTGATCTCGCTGCATGCTTATCGCCAAACAGATGTAGCGAACTGGGGGTCCAGCAGATTGATGCGAACATCGCCATACGACTGATTGAGGAGAACAGTCCGACTGTTTTCTTGGATCTAACTCCGACAGACGACGAGTACATCGAGATTTTGAGTTACCTCAAGAACGACGAGTTGTGCAAGAAGCTACCCATACATAAGACTGTCGATGGACGGTATGCGTCAATTGATGACCATTGCTTCTGGGAAAGTTCGATGCAAGTGCCGTCGGAATTCTCAGATGAAGTTACCGTACTCAAATTGTCGAGCGATCCCGTAACGAGGTACCGGCAAGAACGTCTCGCTCGCAGGCTTGACCACATCGCTCTGCTACGAATGGCCGTTGACTCAAGTCAACCCCATCTACACTGGAAGCTCATTCTAGATGCACTGGAACAAGCTGGTGATCCACCGCCCGATATCGTTAAAAGACTTAAGTTAGCCAAATGGGTTCTGACGGAATATGGTTCATTCATTAGCCCTGATGAGGTTGTCTATTTGCCAAAACTTCACCATGAAGTACGGTCGATATTGGCGAGTAGCCCTGGCATATTCTATGAACCAAGCCAAGTAGCTCAGCAGTTCCTTCGCCGCGAGGGTTACTTGAAGGTGGAACGATTATGCTTTCCAGATCTAGTAACCAGCTTGGCAATGATCGGCGAGGTTCTAAAAGAGAACTCGCTTAACTCGATAGGTCTTATCCCTGATTCGGAATTTGAGAACTGGGTCGAAACGGTGGGAGACTTTCCGGAAACGACACTGCAATCGGCAAAGTTCATTCGAAAAGCATCAGAGGCTTACGGTAGCAATATTCGATCGATGATAGCGGAGCTTGGAAAGGGAGAGGTTTCCACCGCCCGATTGTACGAGCTTTTGTCTGCATGCCAGGACCTCTATTCGCGAGCAACTGCAGTCGGCATTAGAAATCGGACCTTATTCGTTTTTGCAATGTACATGTCAATGTTGCTGAAACGAGTCGGTTCGATAGATTGCCTTCGCGATATCCGACTTTTGAATCGCGACGGAAAGTGGGTTAGCTCCAGCCAACTTGCGTTTAACAATGATGGGATCGCGGCGTCGTTCCTTTTGCATCAAACACTCGAAGACAAGATTCTGCAGTTTGTCGATGAACGGTCGGTCGTGAAGCAATTGGCCACCGACATTGACCAGGGACTCGATTTTGATTGGTCCAAAGTAAATGGAGCACTATCGGAAAGCGCAAGTAAGCTTAAGTCCTACTTCCGCGCATGGGAGAGCTTGATTACGCCAGAGCAGATTGGCGGCTTCCTTTCACTATTGGGCGACGACGCAGAAGTCCTCGCGTTAGCTGAAAGTTACCTTGGTGGAAACCGAACGATCGATCAGACTCGACGAAAATTTGGCCTGGAAGATTGGCGTGACTCTAGCGGGACAATAAAGGAAGATGGTTTGACGATGATCGCAAAACAGCGGGTCATTGTTGAAATCGTTTCTACACCCAAAGTCACTGTGGCCAATATTTTTGATCAGGCGATTCAGGCAGATCGAAACCGCGTTCCCGCAACCATTTTCATTAGTTATGGAAAGCCGAACTTCCCGTTCCCCCACAAGGTTGTCGATGGCAAGCGAGTCTTATGCTTCCGGCTTAATGAGATCGACACACGAACTGCCAACCCAACTGATTTATCTAATCTGCTCAGAGACTCATGCGTCAGGTTGATCGGAACCGCCTACAACCAGTATGAGCACCAAACACATTTTTCGGACGCATGGGAGGATCTGTCTAACAGCGACCAGCTGGACATAAGTATCGCGCAAGCACGAATTATCAGTAACGCGTTCTTGATTCTTGAGCAGTATGGATTGAAGTCTGACTCGAAGCTTGGGCCAGTGATTCGAGAATGGGACGCAGCGGACAAGCTAGTCGCTGAACAACAAGTTGGGGTTGCGGTGGGATACGGCACGCGCGACGCAAACAATGAACGAGATCGTGCAAAAGCCAAGCTTCGAAATCTGCTCGAAGCTGATGAGGATACTCAGCTTCGAGTCGCCGCCGCTGTCCGCCAAAGAATTGAGAAACACTATCAGTACACAATAGCATCAATACCATTTGAGATTTTTCAGAACGCAGATGACACTTGTAGTCAGTTGGTTGCCCATTTTGACGACCAAGACCGCATTGAGATTGCCAAGTCATTCTTTATTCAGAGAGAGGAAGGCAGGATCGTTTTCGTGCATTATGGTCGTTGCGTCAATCAATATCCTTTGGAAAACACGAAGTTGAGGCCGAAGTTTGAAGATGACTTGTGGAGCATGCTCGTTCTGAATCTATCCAGTAAGTCGTTCGATGATGCTGTTGAGAAGTCGGCAGCGGTCACAGGTAAGTACGGACTCGGATTCAAGAGTTGTTATCTTGTTTCCGATTCGCCTAAGGTCGTCAGCGGCCGATTGGCATTCGAGGTGAAGGGCGCGATGTATCCCAAGCGTATACTTGATGACAATGCGGCTGATTCACGCTCAATCCTGCGGTTAAAAGATGGCCTGGGCAGAAGTAGTCGTTATGCGACTTTAATCGAGTTACCATTAGACCGTGCTGAGGCTGTCGATGTACTTCAACGGTTCGACCGACTCTGTGGCTTGCAGGTGGTATTTGCTCGACACATATCTACTATCGTCTTGAGCGATGGCTGTGAGGTCAGTTGGAATCCCTCCAAAGTAAGTGGGGTTAGAGGATCGCTCGTCGGTAGCATCACTCTTCGCGAGCCGGAGGGAAGCGGGGAGCAGACTACTGGCCTTCTATTGCGAAACGAGCTTGGTTCACTCCTTCTTCGTCTTGATTCGTCTGGAATCAGCTGCTTCGACGCGGAGATCCCAACTGTGTGGGTGATGGCACCTACCGATGAATGCTTAGGGACGGGGTTTATTGTGAATGGGGCATTCAATATCGACGTTGGTCGAGCACAGCTATCTCGCGATCTGAATGAGAACGAGCGGATTGCGTTACACCTTGGCGAGTTACTTGGCGAACAGCTGACTGAGTTGTTTATGCGGTCGCGCCAAGTGGATGATTGGGCGCTACTCGTGAGAGAGCTAGGTTTGGCGGAAGGAACTAGTCCTTACCAGTTCTTTCATTCATTGTTCGAAGTTTTTACGAACGTCAAAGCAACACATTCATCGGAGCCGGGACATAAACTACTCCATGACATGGTGTGGAGGGGTGACAGGTCAATTGGGTGCGTCCTTGTCAGCGGATTTGCAGGATTGCCCTCAGGTCTATCCAATGATTTCCAACAATTAGTAGCAGCGAGCTCAGTAACGTATCTAGTAGCAGGCATCTTGGGAGAACGGGAGGATGTCTTTGACATCGTCTCCTCTTGGGACACTTTTCGCAGCAAAGCCCGACCCGGAAGTGTAATTTCCGAAAAGAGCGTGGCACGCCACCTGAGACGACTTCAACCACGGTTGCTCGAGTCTGCAAGTACGTTGCGGCTAGCGGAGGTATTGGCCTGGGAAATTGGCGACACATTCGTATGCGATGCTGCCACTGCAGAGAGATTGGGGCGACTCGTCGCTCGGCAGTTGCTTGTTGAGTGTGATGAATTCGGTGACAGAGAAGATGTTGAGACATTACTAAAGAAGGTCAAGTTTAAAGGTAGAGATAGGAAGTACCATTTGTCGGTTAAGCTGCTATGTCCCGAGCTTTTGATACTCGCATCTGACTATGACATCGAATCTGGTGAAGAAGGCATCCGTGCCGACTTTGCACCCATTTCGTGTCTTCTCTCAGATGAATACCAAGACGGTGCATTGTTTTTCTTTGAAGCTTGTCGCGGACGAATGGAAGCACCTGCTCGACTGCTAGCTGAGTGGACACTGAAGGCCCGCGATACTTCGCGCCAGATTGCTGCTCTTAAGTACATTGCCAAGGGGCAGCTTCGACGCCAGTTGATTCAAGAGCTGAAGCAACTTGGATGGACAGGTACTTGGCTTGAGTATCTGGCTACGTCCGACGTGTTTCTGGCGTTGCCAGAGAGCGAACGCTTTCAACTTCTCGAGTTGATTCCAGAGCACGATCGCCCTACCTTCATTTGGTCAATTGCTCCCGCCTTTCCGCAGAATCCAGTTGGATTGCCTCCACAAGATTGCTTGCGGTCGGTTCACGAATGGTGGAATTCCGTTAGAAACGAAAAGCAGTCTGACTTTAACGGACGCTCCTTCCTCGAAGAATATGAGCACCGCACTTACCCGAGTTGGTTTCGGCCTGACGAGAGGCTGGCGGAAGCCGACGATCGGGAAGGGTGGATGACCTTACTGTTGCTGGGACTATTTCATACCCAGGGGCGCGCAACCACGCAACAACACAAGGGCTTCCTCGAACAGTTAAGAAAAGACGGCTGGTTCGACCTTTTTACCGAATCTGAACCTGATCAACTTCGTTGGATGAAGTCAGTGGATAAGTACCTCGACGATCAAGTTGGTGATGCACTGTATTTGCACTGGATGAGACAGTTCGTTGGTATCTACCAGCTCAATCGCCATTTGGAAGACTACGCTGAACAGTTTCTCTCAATCCAACGGATTGGTAAAGCATTCTCGTTAGACGAGGTTACCAACTCGCGTACTAGCCCACTTCAACAAGGGGGCGGTCGCGACACACCGCCTCTCGCTAAGCAACTTGGACTTGGGGCTTGCTTTATCGTCCGCGAGCTTATTAGGAAGAATGTAATTCAAACACAACATGCACACGAACACTGCTTCGTACCTACTCGCCGAATCAGGAGCTTATTCTTTAAGCTTGGCTGCGAAGATTTGGAGCAAGAAGTCAATCGATGGGAAGCATCTAGATCGATTTACAAGTTCCTGTGCACGCACATGACTGTAGACGCAACTGACTTTTGTAACGACTTTGATCTTCCATTTCAGTTCATCGCTGACAGCGTGGACCTACAAGAACAGTTGTTCGCGGAACCACTTGAGATTGACGACGCTGAGGAAGAGAGTGACGCAACGGACTGGGATGCATTTTCCAACGAATGGACCGATTGATAATGATAAAAGCAACTGACCATGTTCAACATGCCCGCTTCGGAGCCGGTATAGCACTTGTCGCAGATGCGGAAACGGTGATCGTACAATTCGATCACGGTATCGAGCGCTGTCGTTTGTCCGAACTTAGGAAGACGGACAGTCCTCAAGAAGCTGCAAAACGTGAAATTTGGGATTCTCCCCTAGAAGTTGTGTGCAGAATTCTCGCCGAATCCATACAGTCAGTGAATGACTCCTGGGGCGTGTTGTCCAAATCCCGTATCGCACTCCTTCCTCATCAACTCTGGGTTTGCAAACAGGTTTTACAGTCGTGGCCCGCAAGATGGCTTGTGGCCGATGATGTCGGTCTTGGTAAGACAATTGAAGCTGGGCTGATCTTGTGGCCCCTTCTTTCACGGCAAAATGTAAGCCGCCTACTCATCATCTGTCCTTCGTCGTTGGTTCCGCAATGGCAGTATCGTCTTCGAACCATGTTTGACATTCGGACTGCCCCGTATGTCTCGGAATCGGATACGAAAGCATCAGATTTCTGGCACACACATCCACAAGTCGTTGCATCTATGCACACGCTTCGCAAGGATAGCAACGATCGGCACGAACGCATGCTTGCAGCACCGCCCTGGGACCTTGTCTTGGTTGACGAAGCGCACCATTTGAATGCGGATGAACAAGGCGGTCCAACACTCGGATATCGGCTAGTTGAGAAACTGGTCGAGGCGAATCAGATTAAGTCCATGATTTTCTTCTCCGGTACACCGCACCGAGGTAAGAACTATGGCTTTATAGCACTCTTGAAGCTACTTCGACCCGATCTTTTCGATCCCAAAAAGCCGCTTGACAGCCAGCTTCCACAACTTCGGAATGTCATGGTTCGTAACAACAAACAGAACGTAACAGATCTTAAAGGCAATCGGCTCTTCAAGGCTCCCAAAGTTACGTCTGAAACCTACTCATACGGTAAGGAAGAAGACCGATTCTACGCGATGCTTACTGAGTTCATTGCAACTGGGAAGGCGTACGCCTCAACCCTCAATTCAAATGACCAGCGAACAGCAATCCTAGTACTTATCGCAATGCAGAAGCTTGCCTCAAGCTCAGTTGCCGCGATTCGACGTGCGCTTCGAAATCGGCTTGCGCGAATTCAGAATACACGCGAAGACATATCAAGGCTTGAGGAGCGAAAGAATATCTTGGTCAGCTACGAGGAACTTGAGCAGAACATTGACACTGATGAATTAAGCAGTATTGAAGAATCGATAGCAGGGAAGACGGCTGCACTCCGCTTGATGGAAGACGAAGAGCCAAGGATGATTGAGCTCATTGAAGCCGCAGATGCCGTCACCACAGAAACAAAGATCGAGACAATACTCGAACTAGTCAATGGCAAGTACTCGGATCGCTCTATTCTGTTCTTTACTGAATACAAAGCTACTCAATCGCTATTGATGTCATCGCTAATTGCCCACTACGGGGACTCATGCGTGACATTTATCAATGGAGATCGTAGAGCTGATGGAGTGATTGACTCAAAGGGAAAAAGCGTTTCTTTGTCCGAAGATCGAGAAACAGCTGCAGCCAAATTCAACGAAGGCCGAGTTCGCTTTCTTGTTTCAACCGAAGCTGCGGGTGAGGGGATCGATTTGCAGGAAAACTCGTACACGCTGATACATGTGGACTTGCCCTGGAACCCTATGCGGTTGCACCAGAGGGTGGGACGTTTGAATCGCTATGGACAGAAGCGACAAGTCGAAGTGATGACACTTCGTAACCCGAGTACCGTCGAATCTCGAATCTGGGACAAGTTGAATGAGAAGATCGATAATATCATGCGATCACTCGGCGAAGTAATGGAGGAGCCCGAGGACTTGTTGGAGCTGGTCTTAGGGATGGCTTCACCTACGATGTTTCGTAATTTATTCGCAGAAGGAGCATCCGTAAAAGAGTCGTCTCTTGGCAGTTGGTTTGACTCAAAAACGGCCACATTTGGTGGAAGTGACGTAATTGACACAGTTCGCGGCTTGGTTGGGCATTGCGCGAACTTCGATTTCCAATCCATGTCGGAGAAGATTCCGAAAATTGATGTTCCTGCACTTAAGCCATTCCTGCTTTCTGCCTTGCGGCTCAATAGAAGGGAGTTTACGGAGAACGAGAACGGAATCTCGTTTAAGACGCCTGAAGCATGGATGACAACGCCTGCTATGCGGAGTAAGTTTTCAGATGTCATTATTCAACGTGAAGCCGATAAGAAGATTCCATCAGACCGTGTCCTAGGGGTTGGCCATGTGGTAATTGACGAGGCGTTGCGACAAGCGACGCGTCTCACGGCAAGCGTGGCTGGCATAACTAGTAAGGTCCTTCAGCATTCAATAGTTGTGTTTCGTATCATCGACAAGGTCACAACTCAGAGTTCGAATGTGAGAGCCTCGATTGTTGCTGTTGATTTCGAATCTGCGGGCACTCCTCGTATCCTTCGTGATTGGGAGTTGATTCAAAAGCTGAATCAACTTCTGGAGAAGAGAACACTTGCTCGCGATGCGGCAGCAGAGCGCTCGGTCGCGACTGAAGTGAGTGAAGGCCTTGAAGTAAAGGGCAGAGAACTTATCCGCTCGCAGATCCATGAACTGGATCTACCATTTAGTGTTCCTGACGTTCAACTGCTCGCGATGTTGCACCCTTCCTCAATCGACGCGACGACAACGGGCGTCGAGGGATAGCCATATTCCCATTGCATTTTGCTTTGCATGGCATGGAAGTGTTGCACTCTGCCAGTTTATGTGTTTGGCGAAGTTGGAGACGGTGGCCTGCTACGAAAAATCTGATCCATGAGTTATGAAGGTCTCGTGAGCATTTTTGCAAGGAGACCTTGGATGAGCAAGCAGAGACGGAAGCGGCACACTCCGGAGCAGATTGTGGCAAAGTTGCG
>Ga0315902_10011361_pt1 | contig 11693 bp, 7 predicted proteins | sample LakEriMetagenome_9_FD_203523 | JGI IMG/M metagenome (GOLD analysis project Ga0315902, IMG submission 203523) | Freshwater fungal communities from buoy surface, Lake Erie, Ohio, United States - Buoy 12 MA117 | ecosystem: Environmental > Aquatic > Freshwater > Lake > Lake biofilm | place: USA... | reverse complement strand
GTCAAAAACCAGCACAAAAATAGCTTGCCATTTACCGACCATCCTCAAAACATTTGTAGCTCCGGTGCTACCGCTACCTTCAGCAAGAAGATCCTTACCAAAAATTTTGCCTATCCAATAACCACTAGGGATAGCGGCTAATAAATAAGTAATCAAAAATAATAAAATTATCTCAAGCATATTAATCCTCTTTTTTTGTGTCAGTTTCTGGTTCGGTGCTTTCTTCAGTCTCTTCTTGAGGCTTGATTCTATCAAGCTTTAGAGAGTTTATTTGTTTTACCATCATCACATAAAAAGTGCGCGCTTTGGAGTTTTGAGGATCTAAGCTAAGAGCTCTTTCAAGGATTTCTTTTGCTGGAGTATATCTTTCTGATTTAGGGTTATCAAGATTTTTAAGTATGCTAATCGCGTAAAGTACATTTACTTGAGAATTATATTTTTTTGCTGAACTTGATTTATAGCTATCAAGAAGTTTAATTGCTTCTTTGTATTTTTTTTCGCTAACTAGTTTTTTGGCTTGGGTCAAATCATCACCAAATAGAGAACAAGAGCTCAATAATAAGCAAAAACAAAATATTATTTTTTGAAAATTTCCCATTTTTTCATTATACAAGGCTTTTGAGGCTTATAATTTTATTATGCGTATTGCAAAACTTGCTTTTGTTTTTTTGGGGATTTTATACGCTTTAGCTTTTTTTGCTGATTTTATAGCACCATACTCCCCTCTCGAGCAAAACTCTTCAGCTGGCTATGCTAGCCCCTCAAGAATTTATTTAGACATCCATAAGGGTTTTTATGTTTATAGTCAAAAGTTTTTTTTGGATACAAAAAGTTTTAAAAAATCATCATTAGAGCTTACCGAAGCGCTAGGAGGTTCTCGATACTATATTAAGTTTTTTACCAATGGTAAATTATTTCAAGTAGAAAAACCTGGTTATATTTATCTTTTGGGTGCTGATAGAATTGGCAGAGATTTATTTAGCCGATTGCTTTATGGAGCTAGACCGAGCTTGAGCATTGGTTTTTTGGGAGTTTTAATTTCTTTTCCTTTGGCTTTACTTTATGGAGGAATTTCTGGTTTTGCCCCTCGCTTTATTGATAATTTGATGATGCGTCTGGCTGAGGCGATTATGTCCTTGCCAAGTTTTTATTTATTAATTATTCTATCGGCTATTTTGCCTGCCAATCTCAGTAATATTGAGCGTTTCGCCATCATTACTGTTATTCTTTCTTTTATTTCGTGGGCAGGATTGGCTCGAATTATTAGAGGTCAAATTCTTTCTTTAAAAGAAAAAGATTTTATCGCGTCAGCTCAAGCCATCGGACAAAATCATTTTATGATCATACTTAAGCATCTTTTGCCTCATACTGCTAGCTTGGTAATCGTCTCTGCGACTTTATCTGTACCAGGTTTTATTATTGGTGAATCAGCTTTAAGCTTTTTGGGTTTAGGTATTAATCAGCCTGATCCAAGCTGGGGAAATATTCTCGCTGAGGGTAAAGAGCTGAGTAATATCCTTACAAGACCGCTTCTGCTCTGGGTTCCAGCTATGATGATTTTTATTACAATTTTTTCTTTTAATATTATTGGAGATTATTTAAGAGATAAGTTTGATCCTAAGACTTTGGTTAAACCTTAATATGTTTTTGTCCAGTAAGGTCCTTGAGTAAAGTTTCATGTGCGCCATTAATTTTTAGATGTTTTAAAAAACTATTTCGTAAAATAGATGGAGTTACTTGCTTTTGTATACCCGCTTTTTGAGCTGATTGGCGAATTAATCTAAAAATTTCTCGCTCTGAAACTCCCTTGGCGTTTCGGGTTTGAATGAGTTTATCTTTTGGTTTTAGATTATGCTCTTTTATGTGTGCAGAAATATAATCAGCCAAGAGCTCATTAAAGGGTATAACCCTTTCTTTAAACCTCGCTGATTTAGCGATGGTGATCATTTGATTATTGAGATCAATATCACTAATAGTAAGCTTTGTAAGCTCTCCGACTCTTATGCCTGTTGCATAAATTAATTCAAGTATGATTTTTGTTTTGAGATCATGATCTGAACAGTCTAGGAGCTCGACGATTTCATCTTCGCTGAGGAAGCTTATGGTTTTGTTACGGAACTGGCTCTCACGCTGGATTTGAGTAAAAGGATCTTTTGATACTAAATTTTGTTCTCGCATCCAATTCCAAAAACCATGCACTGCAGTTAATTTACGATTTACGGTAGCTACTGATTTTCCTTGTTTGAGAATATAACTGCTAAAACGGTTTAGTACTTCAGGGCTTAGAGTTTTAACATCATAATTTTTGCCATAAGTTTCTAAATAGTATTTTTCAAAATCTAGTAAGTCTCTTTTATAGAGCCTAAGTGAGTTAAAGCTTAGAACTTGATTAATTTCCAGGTGGTTTATATAGTCAGCTATTAATTCCATGCGCTACAATTTTAACGGTTACACTTTTATTTTAAATGAAATCAAACGAAAATATCATAGAATCTAATTCATCTAACGCAGATGTTCTAGCTATTATCCCTTCTGGCGGTGTTGGTAAGAGGATGATGAGTAGCGAACCCAAGCAGTTTATGACCATTAACGGTGAGCCGATTTTACTTATAACCATTAGAGCCTTGATTAGCACTGGTTTAATTAAGAACTTTATAGTACCAACTATTGATATTGTATATACCAGAAAGATTCTTAAATCTGCTTTTCCTGATATTGAATTTTTCATCTGCAAAGGCGGCTCTACGCGTCAAGACAGCGTTCATAATGGTATCAACGAGATGATCAAGCTTGGTCTGAATCCTAACCTGGTATTGATCCACGATGCTGTTCGTGCGCTAATCCAAAAAGAAACAGTAGAAGCTGTAATTGAGGGAGCGAAGGTTACTGGTGCGGCTATAGCGGCTAGACCAGTCACTGATACTCTTAAACTTAGCTACGCCAATGATAAAGGCGAAAACTTTATCAAAAAGAATGTTTCTCGTGATTTGTTGTGGATAGCGCAAACACCTCAAGTATTTAAAAAAGAAATTTTGATTCAAGCTTATAACAAAGCTAAAGATGAGCATTTTATAGGAACGGATTCTTCTGGTCTTGTTGAGCGCTTGGGACATGAAATCCGTTTAGTGCCTGGTTTACCAAGTAATATCAAAATCACCACTCCAGAGGATCTTCAACTAGCTCAAGTTTATTTGCAAATGAGAAAATAGTTTTTTATTTGACCTTAATCCAAAAAATTGGATCCAAACCCGGTATCGATGCGCCATCTATGATTTGGCTAATTTGTTTCCTGACTTTATCTTTGTAAGCTTCCTGCATAGGACTAGAATTTTTTGTGCATGCTTCTAGGTCAACTTCTCCAGTCCAAGTCCCATCGACTACTTTTTCGGCACCGAGATTTTTAACTGCCACTTGTGTCGATTCGTTATAAATGTTCTCAACAAAAACTATTTCTCCATTAGGTTTTAGCACTCCTGAGCCACTAATACCTCTATGAGTAATTATCCATGATACAGTGCCATCATCAAACCTCTCCACAGAATTAAGGTATTCACTTTCGCCTTTTGCCCCCAAATGCGCTATTTGACGAAGATTTTTAAACTTATCAATAGTGGTTTCATTAATAACTAAAGGATTGTTTTCTGCAAAAGTACAATGTCTTATGCCTAAAATATTTTCATTATTATCGTATTGAATGACTTGAATAAAATTAGTGGTTTTTTCTTTTTCGTTAGGATATGCAATTATTACCTGGTTGTGCTTCTCAATAACCTTAAACCAAACAGTAAAATCTCTTTTATCTGGGCGATTGATATCTAGCATTTGATTAAAAGCAAAAGTACTTAAATGCGAAAACTGAGCTTCGATTTTATCCAGTCTGTTTTTTGTCATTGAGCAAATTCTTTTTTCAAACCCTGAAGCTTTTAATTGTTTTGTATTAGTTAAATGTGCGTAGGCATCAAAAGTCCTCGCTGGCAATAATTCAAGAGTTTGAGTAAAATCTTCATCAACAATTTCATCATCTTCTTTTTGGATATTTTTGATGACAGTATTGTGTTGGGGAAAATTTCCAGCCCTTTCATCATCTTCAGGCATGGCTATACTAACTTTAGCCGCGATCCCTGGCTTAGTCATTAAAACAAGCTCTGTAAGGTTTTCTGGGTCTAGTCTTTTACCAGTCTTACTACTGTTTTTATATGCGTAAGGTCCGCCAATGTAATTATGTCTATGCTCGAGCTTTACAAGATCAGCTTTTTTGATTTCTTCTTTTTCTTTTTTATCAGGAGCTTCTGCCATTAAAATACTTCAAGTACTAAATCTCTTTCAATGAGTTTTATTGTTTCTTCAGCTAGAGTTTTGAGTTTGGTATTTATGTTTGGAGCTTTTGATATTTGCTTAGAGACATCTACTGTTCTTCTTATACAGCGTAAAATATCTCCTTCGTCAATTAATGTATTTTTTGTCAAATCATCCCAGCTAACGCCGTTTGCCCAGTCTTCTACATAGCCTGACATCGCTGGATTATAGTCAACGGGTCTATCTAGTCCAAAGGATCTTTGGGCTTGAATGACTTGCCTTGCTACATTTCTAGATTTTTTTTCTACATTTGAGCAAGTCTTAGAGGTGTTTTGGAAGCTTCTATCTCTTACACGAGCTTCGCCAATTACAAAACATGAAAGTAAGCCGGCAAACTCCTTAGCTTTAAGACCATCAAATAAATCAGAATTAATGATTTCAGTGATGTAATAAGAGTTATCACTTCTAATAGACGCGCAGGTTCTACCTTTTTCGGTTACCTTGTAAGCTGAGTCTATATAGCCTTCTTTTTGTAAAAGATTAATTACTCTTTGGAAGTTTTCCCAATTCATGTTCTTGATGTCAAGAATTTTATTTTCTATGTCTTTTACTTGTTTTTTATATCTCTTTATCTTATCCATTTGCTTAGAGCAAGGTTTTTGCTTAGGACAACCATTACAAGGATAGCTTTTTGCTTCCATGGTTACTATCTGCAAAGTAGCTTCTAGCTCATCGACACGAGGGTCTAGATTTTTTTCGTATTCTTTTTTGCGACGGCGAGTTTCATCTAACTTAGCTTGCATCTCATTGTAGTAATTAAGATCTCCTATCTCACCTGGACAAAGAGGGTGCTGAGCCTCTGTAAGCTGGTTTTCAAGTCTTTTCTTCTCTTCTTCTTCGTTGTTAAGAGTGTTACTTACCAGATATTGTCCGAAGCTTTTTTGTACAAGAGCTTTTATTTCATCGTAGCTATGTCCGAGTAATAAGTTTAGTACCATCTCATAACTAGCTCTAAAATGGCTAGAAACATCTTCTGGCTTGGAATTAGCAAGTAAAGAGATTTCTCCAGCACCAGCTTGACCGGTTTTAATGGTTATCACATAACCATTTTCATCAAGGCCTCTGCGACCAGCTCTACCAGACATTTGTAAGAATTCAGAAGCTGTTAGGTTTCTAAAACCTGCATCACTAGCCTTATTGATACTGCTAATAACGGTAGAGCGAGCCGGCATATTAATACCTGCGGCAAGAGTTTCAGTAGAGAAAACCACCTTTACCAGAGCTTTTGTAAAAAGATCTTCAATGAGAGATTTTACTTGAGGTAAAAGTCCAGCGTGATGCGCCGCGACACCTTTTCGCAGTAATTCTAATTGATTGAAGTTTTTGATTACTGGTGTAAAAGCTATAGCTTCATCAATTAATTTATTAAGTTCTTTTTGTTCTTCTGGTTTTAGAAGATTTAGATTCTCACATTCTCTAACAGCCTTATCACAGCCTTTACGAGAAAAAACAAAATAGATAGCAGGTAGCATGTCTTTTTTGTTTAGTTCCATGACTACATCAGGGATACTAGCTTTTTGATCCGGTTCATTATTATATCTTTTACCAAATTTACCTTTATGCTTACTAAATTTATTATCGTCGCGTTCTTTTAGCTTAGGATTGAGCTTACCGTTCGGTGTCATCAAAGGTGATAATTGATTGTCTTTAAAGTAATAGTGATAGAGAGGCACAGGACGTTTTTCAGTTTTTACCAGTGTGCAATCTCCGTGAACTGATTTTATCCATTCGACTAATTCTTCAGGATTATTAATTGTTGCAGATAAAGCTATAAGCTGTATGTCTTTTGGTGAGTAGATTACACTCTCTTCCCACACAGTGCCTCTGCTTGAATCATTGATGTAGTGAAACTCATCAAAAATTAAGTACTTTAGCTCTTTTAAAAACGGATCAATAGATCCAAAAGTTGTACCGTAAAGCATATTACGGTAAATTTCTGTAGTCATTACGATGATTTGTGCATCACGATTACGGTTGGTGTCACCGGTTATTATGCCAACTTTATCTTCGCCAAACTCCTTGGAGAATTCATAGAATTTTTGATTGATTAGAGCTTTTAGCGGTGCTGTATAAAAAACTTTTTTGTTTTCAGCAATTGCCATTTTTATGGCTTGTTTGGCAATTACGGTTTTACCGGCTCCTGTTGGCGCGCAAGTGATGACACTGGTACCCTTCTTGATATGTTCAATTGCCTCTAATTGAAAATCGTCTAATTTAAATTCTTTTTCTGCTATACACTGCCCCACTTAGGACTCCTATTTAATATTTAAAAACCAATATATTTATAGGCTCACTTGAGCCCAATTTATATTTATAGCACTAAGATTTACCGCGGTTAGTGGGGATTTTTTATCTTTTTCTTTATTTAACCTTTGACTCATTAAGGATCCACTGAAGAATGCGACTTCGTCGATTTTTCAACCCTGAGCCAAGAATGAAACTTGGCTCAGGGAGTGGATCCTTAATATTTTTGTTAAGCGGATTCCGCTTCAAAACTTCGTTTTTCAGCGAATCCTTAACTCGCAAACCCTATAGTAGTACTATAGGGTTTGATAATAAGCATAACCCTATAGTGCCACTATAGTGTTATCCTGAAATCGCAGTTTCACACTGTTTGCAAATATGATTATGTATTTCTGATTCCTCGAAAAGCTTCCAGCAACGGATACATTTAACCCCATCGAATTTATAAGCTTTTACGTTTAGGGATTCTCCTAATTCCAATCTTAAATCCGAAATTATAAACACAGCTTTTATTTCAGCTTCGATTCTTTTAAGAAGTTTGTAATCCGTATCGCTTGCAGTTATTGCTACTCCAGCTTCAAGTGATTTGCCGATGATTTTTTCTTGTCTTAGAGTTTCGATTTCTTTATTACATAGTTCTCTTAATTCAAGTATTCTAGTCCAGTCGCGCGCTAGATCACTATTTATATATTCAGTTTTTATTTTTGGCCAGTTACTTAGCAAAATACTCGCTGAATCCAGCTCTACATGAGATTGAAAGAAATTTTTGTCTGCTAGATATGAATCTTTTATGCTTGCTGGGCTGTAATTAAAAATATCCTCTGCTAAATGCGGAAGCACCGGTACAAACATTCGGTTAATAGCACTCAAAAGCTCATAGCAAACGGTCTGCGCTGATCTTCTTGAAAGAGAATTAGTGCCGTGAGTATAGAGTCTATCTTTTATGATATCGAAATAAAAAGATGATAAATCTACCGAACAAAAATTTTGTATGAGTTGGTAGTATTTAAAAAACTGATAATTATCGAAGCACTCTTCTAACTTGCTAATTAGCTCTTGTAATTTATGCAATAAAAGCTTATCAAGCTCCCAGAGCTGATCGTAAGCTACGTAGTTAGTTTGTGGATCAAAATCAAACAAATTACCAAGCATATAGCGAGCAGTGTTTCTGAAGTTACGGTAAATATCTGATAACTGCTTGAACATATTCTCACCGACTTTAATGTCGATAGAATAATCTACGCTAGCTACCCAAAGCCTCAGTATGTCTGCTCCATAACTATCCATGACTTGTATAGGATCGACTACGTTACCAAGAGACTTAGACATCTTGCGCCCTTTTTCGTCCATGACAAACCCGTGAGTCAAAACTGCTTTATAAGGAGCTTTGCCATTAGTAGCAACGCTTGTCAGCAAGCTCGATTGAAACCAGCCACGATGTTGATCAGAGCCTTCTAGATATAGATCTACTGGATGAAACTTCCCGTCTGGACAGAGTTCTGGTCTTTGCATGACGACAGTGCGGTGGGTAGATCCTGAATCAAACCAAACGTCCATCGTATCCATTTCTTTTACAAGGTTTTCTATTTTAATTTCTGGGTGCTTAGTAAGGAAGCTTTCTGGGACTAGGTCTCGCACGTCCATTAAATACCAAGCATTAGACCCGTGCTCGCGAAAAATTTTAGCTATATGCTCAATAATTTCTTGGTCTAAAATCGCTTCAGGGTTGCCGTTATCATTGAGTTTGGCTTTATTATAAAAAGCTGGGATAGGCACTCCCCAAGTGCGCTGACGGCTGATACACCAATCACCGCGCTCAGCTACCATGGAATAAATTCTGTTTCTACCTCGCTCAGGAATCCAGTTTACTTTATCAATCTCCTCAAGAGCTTTTTGGCGGAAGCCATCCACGCTAGCGAACCACTGTTCTGTAGCTCTATACAATAAAGGGGTTTTTGATCTCCAGCAATATGGATAACTATGAGTGATTTTGTTTTTGCCTATTAAAGCACCAGCATCAATGAGCATGCTTACGAGAAGATCATTTCCCTGTTTGATTACATGAAACCCTTCTAGATTCAGCTCTTGTGGGTTATTCAGGTTAGCTAGTTTTTGTTTTAGACTTTCATTTTTTTCGCTAAACGAATTTAGGATATCTGGATTTTTGAATTTATAACTACCAGCTTGTTTAGTATAAACTCCCCTACCATCTACCGGACAAATTATTTCGATATTAAATTTTTTACCAATCTCAAAATCCTCATGACCGTGTCCTGGAGCGGTATGCACGCAACCAGTACCAGCGTCTATTGTTACGTGCTCCCCAAAAATTATCGGTGAGGGTCTTTTAAATAATGGATGTATAGCTACCAAACCTGCTAAAGATGAGCCTTTTACGGGGGCGCTGGGGTTCTCTAGCTCGAGTTTTAGATCGCGCGCGACTGAATCTTTTAGATCTTTTGCAATTAATAACTTGCCAAGAGATATTTTTTCGTTTTCTTTTGTGCGGTAAGCTTCTACTGTAATGTAGTCTATATCAGTATTTAAGCAGATCGCCATATTACCAGGTATAGTCCATGGAGTGGTCGTCCAGATTAAGATCCTTGTCTGATTTAGGTCTAAACCAGTGCTAGGAAGCTTTTGCACTGAGTTAGTATCTAGGTCAAAAGCCACATAAATCGAATTAGAAACATGCTCCTCGTTATACTCAACTTCCGCATCAGCAAGAGCAGTCTCAGCTCCGTAGCTCCAGTAAACGGTTTTAAGTCCTCTATAAATATACCCTTTAGCAGACATCTCACCAAATAATTTTATTTGTTCAGCTTCAAAACCCTTATCAAGAGTGACATACGGATGCTCCCAGTCGCCAAGCACGCCAAGTCTTTTAAATTTTTCTTCTTGCCCTTTTAGATTGTTAAGAGCAAAATCCTTACAACGTTCTCTAAGCTCAGCTACCGTAACAGCTGATCTGCCGCCTTTAATTTCTTGTACTACAGCATTTTCAATTGGCAATCCGTGACTATCATAGCCAGGCACATAAGGTGCTTTGAAGCCTTTAAGAGCTTTATACTTGATAACGATATCTTTAAGAATCTTATTAAGTGCTGTTCCAATGTGGATTTTATCTGAGCTTAAATAGGGCGGTCCATCATGCAAAACAAATAATTTAGCTGACTCTTTTTGACGGAGTTCTTGGGATTTTTGGTAGATATTTTTTTCCTGCCAAGATTTTTGGATTTCAGGCTCACGTACTGGTCCATTACCTCTCATAGGAAACTCTGTTTGAGGCAGGTCTATAGTGTCTTTGTATAAGTTTTCTAGGTTTTCAGTGGTCATAAAAATAATATATATATAGTTTATAACAATTCTTGGATTTTTTTCCCTATTTTTAGACTATAATCTATATGTTTTTATATTATGAGTACTAGCCAAACCCAAAATTCTGATAAAACTAAGCCTTACTCGCCAAGCGAAGTAGAGAGCTTTTGGACAGATCATTGGCTTAGTAATAATCTTTTTAATTGTCAAATTCATCCTCATAAAGAAAAATTTAGTATTGCCCTTCCTCCACCAAATGTAACTGGTGAGCTTCATATGGGGCATGCCCTGGGAGGCACTATTCAAGATATTTTGATTAGATATAATCGGATGCTTGGTAAAGACGTGCTTTGGCAAATTGGTACTGATCATGCTGGAATCGGCACTCAGATTGTTGTTGAGAAAGACCTCAAAAAACAAGAATCCAAAACTAAAGAAGATCTTGGACGCGTAGAGTTTATTAAGCGAACTCAAGCTTGGAAAGAGAGCTACGGCAATAAAATTATAGAGCAAATGAAGTTAATGGGTTTTAGCCCAGATTATTCTCGTATTAGATACACCATGGATGATCATTATGCTCATTCTGTTCAATCTGCTTTTATTAAATATTTTAACTCGGGTCTTATTTATAAAGGTAAGCGCATAACTAATTGGTGCCCTCATTGTTTGACCTCTCTTTCTGATCTTGAAATTGAAAAGGAACAAATCAATAAAAAACTTTATAAAATAAGATATAAGCTAAAAACTCAACCAGCTAATAAAATCACTCAAGATTTTATAGTAGTAGCTACAACCCGCCCTGAGACTATGTTTGGTGATACTGCTGTTGCTATTAATCCAGAGGATTCCAGGTTTTCTGATCTGATTAATCTTATTAGATCTCAGCCAGGTTCAGTTTTAGCTTTAATACCTTTTAGTAATAAAGAAATCCCTGTTATTCTTGATGAACATGTAAAAATGGATTTTGGTACAGGTGCTCTAAAAGTAACTCCAGCACACGATGCTAATGATTTTGAAATAGCTCTAAGGCATAATTTACCAAGCGCTGTTATTCTGGATAAAACAGCTAAGCTAAAATCATGCCCGGAAGTTCCTGAGATTATTAATATTAAAACAGAAGAAGGTTTTGTAACACAATCATTGACTGGACTTGATCGTTACAAAGCGCGCGATTTTATTATTCAAGCTCTTGGTGACGATATTTTAGCTACTGAAGAATATGCTCAAGAAAAAGACTTGCATGATCGCTGTAACACTGAAATAGAGCCTTATTTATCTAATCAATGGTACGTGTCGATGTCTGAGCTTGCTAATGTTTCTTTATCAGCTTTTGATTCAGGACGCTTTAAATTTGTGCCAGAAAGATACTCTTCAATCTTTAAAAACTGGCTTAGTGAAATAAAAGACTGGTGTATTTCTCGTCAGATTTGGTGGGGACATCAAATTCCAGTTTTTTATTACGACGATACTCCGGCTAATACCAGTGTTCAAGAACTTCACCAGCTTGTAAAATCTCAAAAAAATTGTTTTATTGATGACAATGATAGATTGATTAGATATTACGCAAGCCAGTCTCCAAGAGATCCTGCTCACTATCAAGATCCGGATGTTTTAGATACTTGGTTTAGTAGCGCTTTGTGGCCTTTTGAAACTCTTAAATCTGAGCATGGTTCTTTAAACTCCAGTGATTGGGATAAAAAAGTTTATGAGAGTTTTTATCCGACAAGTGTTTTAGCGACAGCAAGAGAAATTATTAATCTTTGGGTCACTAGAAT
>Ga0315902_10011360_pt1 | contig 11693 bp, 9 predicted proteins | sample LakEriMetagenome_9_FD_203523 | JGI IMG/M metagenome (GOLD analysis project Ga0315902, IMG submission 203523) | Freshwater fungal communities from buoy surface, Lake Erie, Ohio, United States - Buoy 12 MA117 | ecosystem: Environmental > Aquatic > Freshwater > Lake > Lake biofilm | place: USA... | reverse complement strand
GCGCTCACCGCGAGCGTTGTGGACGTCGCCCGCGCCAAACTCACACGTGAAGACCTTGAAGCGCTCGACATCGCTGTCGACAACGTCACGCGCTACCACGAGGCGATCAAACCGAAGACGCAGGAGATCGAAATCCGCGTCGGCGTGCGCTGCCGCCGCCTATGGCGCGCCATCGCCAGCTGCGGCCTCTACATTCCCGGCGGCACCGCGCCGCTCTTCTCCACGCTGATCATGCTCGCCGCACCCGCGCGCGTCGCCGGCGTGGGCGAACGCATCGTCGTGACGCCATCCGGCAGGGGCGAGATACACCCGATGATTATCGCCGCCGCCGCTGCATGCGGCATCGAAACACTCTCACTCGTCGGCGGCGCGCAGGCGATCGCCGCACTCACTTTCGGCGCCGGCGTGCCGAAAGCCGAAAAAATCTTCGGCCCCGGCAACGCGTATGTCACGGAAGCGAAGCGCTACGCCGCCGCGCTGCCCGGCGGCCCCTTGATCGACGTGCCCGCCGGCCCCAGCGAACTCATGGTCATCGCCGACGATAGCGCCGATCCGCGCATCGTCGCCGCCGATCTCTTGAGCCAAGCCGAACACGATACCGACGCGCAAGTCGTGCTCGTCGCCACGTCTGACGCGATCGTCAGCGCTGTCGCGCGCGAGCTGGAAACGCAAACGCCATCGCTCCCACGCGCCGAAATCGCCCAAGCCTCGCTCGCGCAAGCGCGCCTCATCCGCGTGCGCGATGCGAACGAAGCGGCCGAGGTGTCGAACGCCTACGCGCCGGAGCACTTGTCGTTGCAGGTCGTCGATGCCGCGCTGCTTATTGCACAACTCAACAATGCCGGCGCCATCTTTGTCGGCGCCTGGAGCGCTGAAACATTCGGCGACTACATCTGCGGTCCAAGCCATGTTCTGCCGACCGACGGCGCCGCGCGCGCCTGGAGCGGCGTCAATGTCGCGTCCTTCATGAAGAGCTTCGTCGTGCAAGAAATGAACGAGCAGGGCGCCCGCGCGCTCGCGCCCGCAGCCGCGCGCCTGGCGCGTCTGGAAGGCCTAGAGGCGCACGCCCGCGCCGCCGACGTGCGGGTGCAATGATGCGCGCGCCGTTCCCGCCACTCGTGGCCAATGGCGACGGCCTCGACGCCCCGCCACAATGGCCGAAGGCGCTGCAAAGGCGCATGGCGGAAGTGTATGGTGTCGATGAAGCGTGTGTCCTGCCCGTACGCGGCACGTTGCACGGCATCGAACTTGTCTTTCGCAGCGCGTCGCTCGACGGCATCGTTAAGATCGCTGCGCCAAGTACGAAAGAGCTGCTGACGCTCGCTCGCATCTCCGGCCTCGATCTCGTGAGCGACGATGCAGGCGCCGGCGCCGCCATCGTTGCGCCGCTCAGCGAAGCCGAAGCCCGCGCGAGAGCCGAAGAGATTGCGCCAGGCCTCCTCGTGATCGACGAAAGCGCCATCGAATTCTCCGATCGCGCCTCGCTTGCCGCCTTCGCCGCGCAGAAAGAGAACTTCGTCGTCATCCGTTCGCTCGCGCTGGCCTACGGCCTCGCCGGCGCACCATGCGCCGCCGCCATCGCCGCGCCCGCCACGATCGCGCGGGTCCGCGACGTCCTCGAACCCCACGCGCTGCCTACGCCCATCATCAAGCTCGCACTTGCCGCACTCGATCCCTCCCGCGTCAACGCCAATGCGCTGCGCATCGCGCAAGTGAAGGCTGAACGCGCACGAATCGCCAAAGCGCTCGCCGGCGCCGCAAATGTGCAAGAAGCGCGCGCAGAGGAGGGGCCAAGCATTTGGCTGTTCGTGAGCAACGCCGACGACACGCGCGTCGCACTCCGCAAGTTCGCCCTGGACGCCGAATGGCTCGACGCCAACACGTTGCGGCTCCCCATCAGCTTCAACCCCGAAACCAACGACCGCGCGCTCGCCGCCTTTGGCGTCGAAGCCAAAACCATCGCCCGCCGCAGCGAGGTCGTCCGCGAAACGCTCGAAACGCGCATTGTCGCGCAAGTCGATCTCGATGCGGAATCTACGCCGCAGATCAACACGGGTGTCGGCTTTTACGATCACATGCTCTCGCAAATTGCCACGCACGGCGGCTTTACGCTCGCGCTCACCTGCGCTGGCGATCTTGAAGTCGATACGCACCACTCGATCGAGGACGCCGCCCTCGCGCTCGGCCAAGCTTTAAAGGAAGCGCTGGGCGCGCGCCGTGGCATCGCGCGCTTTGGTTTCGTGCTGCCGATGGACGAGGCGGAGGCGAAAGTCTCCGTCGATCTCGGTGGCCGTCCTTATCTCGTGTTCGACGGCAAGTTCGATGCGCCGCTGCTCGGCGAATACCCAACCGAAATGACCGAGCACGTTTTCCGTTCGCTCGCGCAAAGCATGGGTGCGGCGATCCACGTTTCGGTGAGCGGCGAGAACGATCACCACAAAACCGAAGCCTGCTTCAAAGCCTTCGGCCGTGCGCTGCGCCAAGCCGTGCGCATCGAAGGCGATCGCGTGCCGTCGACCAAAGGCTCGATCTGATGTCGACTGTCGTGGTCAAGCTGGGCGTCGGCAACACGGCGTCGGTCATGTTCGCGTTGGAACGCCTCAACGCGCCCGCGACGCTCACCGATGACCCCGCGCGCATCGCCGACGCCGGACGCATCATCCTGCCCGGTGTCGGCGCCGCCGCGCACGCGATGGATCTCATCGCGCAAAAGGGCCTGCGCGACATCCTCCGCGCCTTCAAGCGCCCGTTGCTTGGCGTCTGCCTCGGTCAACAATTGCTCTTCGAATCCAGCGAAGAGGGCGACGCCGTAGGGCTCGCGCTTCTCCCTGGCCGCGTTACACGCTTGCCCGCATCAAAAGAAGCGCCAGCGCCACACATGGGTTGGAGCAAGCTCAAGATCGAACAAGGCAACCCATTGCTCGAAGGCGTTGAAGACGGCGCTTACGCGTATTTCGTGCACTCCTACGTCTGCCCGATGGATTCCAACACGATCGCCAGCGCCGCCTACGGCCAAATCTTCGCCGCCATTGTCAATCGGGGTAATGCCTACGGCTGCCAATTTCACCCCGAGCGCTCCAGCGCTGTCGGCGCGCGTATTATTGCAAATTTTCTGAGCTTGCCATGCTGATCTATCCCGCTATCGATCTGCAGGACGGCGTGTGCGTGCGCCTTGCGCAAGGCCGCTTCGACGAGGCGACGCGCTACGGCGATCCACGTGCGCAACTCGCCGCCTTCGCCGAAGCTGGCGCGCAATGGGTGCACATTGTCGACCTCGACGGCGCCAAGCAGGGCAGCCCCGCACAATACGAACTCATTGGCGAACTCGCCCGCAGCGCCGACGTCCGCATCCAAAGCGGCGGCGGCGTGCGCGAACGCGAACACGTGCAAGACTTGCTCGACGCCGGCGTCGCTCGCGTTGTCGTCGGTTCCGCCGCCGTGAAGCGCCCGCAAGACGTGCGCAATTGGATTGAAACGTTTGGTGTAGAGCGCATCTGTTGCGCCTTTGACGTGAAGCAACGCGAAGACGGCGCGTTCGAGGTGGTCGTCGGCGGTTGGACTGCTGGCGGCGGCGCCACGATCGAACAAGCGCTCGCGCTCTATCCGCCCGGCGCGCTAAAGCACATCCTAGTCACCGACGTGTCGCGCGACGGCATTCTCACCGGCCCCAACCTGGAGCTGATGCAAAGCATCATCACCGCGCGCCCCGATCTCGATGTGCAAGCCTCTGGCGGCGTCTCCACGCTCGATGATCTCACATTACTACGTCGCACAAACGCTGCCGGCGCCATCATCGGCCGCGCGCTCTACGAGCGGCGCTTCACGCTGGAGGACGCCCTTGCCGGCTAGACGCATCATCGCGTGCCTCGATGTTAAGGGCGGTCGCGTCGTCAAAGGCGTGCGCTTCGAAGGTCACACTGACGCCGGCGATCCAGCCGAACTCGCACTGCGCTATCGCGATGAAGGCGCCGACGAGATCGTGATTTATGACATCGCGGCCTCCGCCGAAGGCCGCACCATCGACTACGCTTGGCTCGCGCGCGTCGCTCGTGTGCTCGATGTACCGCTCTGCGTCGCCGGCGGCATTCGCACGCTCGATCAAGCCATCGCCTGTCTCGAACACGGCGCCGACAAAGTCTCGATTAATTCGCCCGCGCTCGAACGGCCCGAATTCATCACTGAACTCGCGAATGTCGCCGGTTCGCAATGTGTCGTGCTCGGCGTCGATAGTCGCGGCGACAATGGAGAATGGTCGATCTACCAATATACCGGCGACGTAAGCACCATCCGCCGCACCTCGCGCCACACGCTCGATTGGATCGTTGAAGCGCAGGAGCGGGGCGCCGGCGAAATCGTTGTGAATTGTATGGATAAGGACGGCACGCGCGACGGCTACGACATTGCCCAACTCGCCGCCGCGCGCAAATTGCTCTCGATCCCATTGATTGCCTCAGGCGGCGCTGGCGCAGCACGGCACTTTCCCGAAGTCTTCGCCGGCGCTGATGTCTCCGGCGCACTGGCGGCCAGCATTTTTCACTTTAACAGGGTCAGCATCGGTGAAGCGAAGGCGGCGACGCGCGCGGGCGGTTTTGAGGTGCGCACATGAGCTTTGACGCAAGCAAAGTCGATTTCGACAAGGGCGGCGGCCTCGTGCCCGCGATCGTGCAGGACGCAACGACGCTGCAAGTGCTGATGCTCGCCTACATGGATCGCGCAGCACTCGATGAAACGGTGGAAAGTGGGGAGGCGACGTTCTACTCGCGCTCGCGCGGCGGTCGCTGGCGCAAGGGCGAGACGTCAGGACATCGCATCAAAGTGCAATCAATCAGCCTCGATTGCGACGGCGACACCTTGCTGCTCCGCGCTGAACCGCTCGGGCCCGCGTGCCACCTCGGTACGGAAACCTGTTTCGGCTCGGCGCTCACGCGCGGCATCGGCCAACTCGGCGAGCTTGAACGCACCATCGCCGAACGCGCTAGCGCCTCGCCGGAAGAAAGTTGGACGGCGAAGCTCCTCGCGCGCGGCCCCAAGCGCATTGCGCAGAAGGTCGGCGAAGAAGGCGTGGAAACCGCACTCGCCGGCGCCGCGGGCGACAAGGAAGAACTCTGCAACGAAGCCGCAGACTTGCTTTATCACCTCGGCGTGCTGCTGCATGCGCGCGGTGCGTCTTTTTACGATGTGATGCAAGTGTTGGCAGAGCGCGAGAAGAAATCATGAGCGGCCCCGTCGCCAAATCCACGATTGCGCAGATTGAGCCCTACAAAGCCGGCAAAGCCAAAGCCGCCGGTTTCGACAAGCCGATTAAAATCTCCGCCAACGAAAACGCGCTCGGCTGCAGTCCCGCAGCGTCACTAGCGTACGCAGCGCTTGCCAACACGTTGCATGTCTATCCCGACCCGCAAGCCAATGCGCTCCGAGAAGCACTGGCGCAAACGCACAGCCTCGAACCGGCGCAGCTCATCTTCGGCACAGGCTCCGACGAAATATTCTCGATGGCGGCCCAAGCGTATCTCAATCCCGGTGACGAGATGGTGCAGCCGCAATTCGCTTTCGCCGCCTGGGCCATCGCCGCGCGCGCGGCGGGCGCCAACGTGATCTCGGCGCCGGAGCGCAATTACACCGTTGACGTCGATGCGATGCTCGCCGCCGTCACGTCGCGCACGCGCATGATGTTCGTCGCCAATCCGGCGAGTCCAACCGGCACGTTCATTCCGTTTGCGGACATCAAACGCCTGCACGCGGAGTTGCCGGAGAATGTGCTGCTCGTGCTCGATGGCGCTTACGCGGAGTTCGCGGAGGGCCGCGCGGATTTCGATGCGGGCTTCGACCTCGCGCGCAGCGCATCGAACATCATCGTTACGCGCACCTTTTCCAAGCTCTACGGCCTAGCCGCGCTTCGGCTCGGCTGGGGCTATGCCAATCCCACGATCATCCAAACGTTGAACAAAATCCGCCTGCCGTTCAACGCTTCGATCGGCGCGCAGGCTGCAGCCATCGCCGCACTGAACGATAAGGATTTCTGCGCGCGTTCACTCGCGCGTGTCGAGGCGGGCCGCGCACGTCTCTTCGTGTTCCTCACCGAACTCGGCCTCGCGCCACTGCCGGCCTTTGCCAATTTCGTCACCGTGCGCGCACCTGCGTCGACATCGCTCACAGCGCCCGAAATCGAGCGCGCTCTGGCCGAGCGCGGCATTCTGGTGCGCGGCCTGCAGAATTATTCCATGCCGGACTGTCTGCGCATCACGATTGGCACAGAGGCGGAGATGCAGAGCCTCGAACAGGCGTTGCGGGTGATCCTTCGATCGTAGATCATCGCGCCCATGAATCCGATCTTCGCCAATCTGCCGACCTCGATTTTTGAGGTGATGTCGCGCCTCGCCGTGGAGAAGGGCGCCATCAATCTCGGCCAAGGGTTTCCTGAGGACGACGGCCCGCTTGATATACGCGAAGCTGCGGCGCGCGCCTTCATGGACGGGCCGAACCAGTATCCGCCGATGCGCGGCATCCCGGCGCTGCGCGAGGCGGTCGCGGCGCACTATAAGACGCATCAAAACATTGATCTCGATTGGCAGCGCGAGGTGACGATCACGTCCGGCGCCACGGAAGCGCTCGCCGCCGCACTGCTCGCCTTCGTGAAGCCGGGCGACGAAGTCATTCTGTTCGAACCCTTCTACGACGCTTATCCGCCGATGCTGGCGCGCGCAGGCGGCGTTGCGCGCTATGTGCGCTTAGAGCCACCGCATTGGCGTTTCGATCGGGAGAAGCTGGCGGCGGCTTTTAACGAAAAAACGCGCGTCGTGATGATCAACACGCCGCTCAATCCGAGCGCGTCGGTGCTGCCGCACGAGGATTTGGCGCTGCTGGCGGACCTCTGCCGCGAGCACGACGTCATCGTCATCAGCGACGAAGTCTGGGAAGAGCTGCTCTTCGATGGTCGTGCACACGCCTCGATGTTGCATCACCTCCGGGACCACACGTTGAAGATCGGCTCCGCCGGAAAAATGTTCTCGCTCACCGGCTGGAAGGTTGGCTTCGCCTGCGGCGCGCCGGAGCTCACCGAAGCCTTCGCCCGCGCGCACCAATTCCTCACCTTCACCACGCCGCCAGGTCTGCAAGCGGCCGTCGCGTACGGCCTCGGCAAAGAGCGCGCTTATTTCGAAGATATGCGCGCAGAATATCAGGGTGGACGTGATCGTTTGCAAAATGCGCTCGTGCAAGAGGGCTTCGCCACGTTGCCAACGCAAGGCGCATACTTTCTCAGCATCGATCTGCCTCGCTCTGGCGTCGCACTCAGCAGCGAAGCCTTCGCGCGCCACGCCATTGCACATGGTGTGGCGACAATTCCGTACGCGGCGTTCTACGCACATCCCGGCGCGCCCGAGATCGTGCGTCTCTGTTTTGCAAAACGAAACGAGACGCTCGACCGCGGGGCCGAAGCGTTGGCGAAAGCAAAGCGGGCGCTTGGCTAGAACCCCAACAACTTCGCATACCGATCGCGGTGATACGTGGCGCCGCCGTAAAGCGCTTCCACCACACGGGCGCGCTTCATGTATAGCCCCGCATCGTGCGCGTCGGTCATGCCAATGCCGCCATGCATCTGCACAAATTCATTGCTGACCACGTGCAGCATGTCCGAAGCGCGCGCCTTGGCGAGGCTCGCATATTCGGACATGTCATCGGCGTTGCGATCCAACGCATCGAGCGCGGCCAGGATGCACGAACGCGTCAGCTCGATGTCGGTAAACATCTTCGCGGCGCGATGCTGCAGTGCTTGGAAGCTGCCGATATATTGGCCGAATTGCTTGCGCGTCTTGAGATACTCATTGGTGATCTCGAACGCTTCCTGTGCTTGGCCGAGCATTTCCGCGGCCAAGCCAATCGCGGCGCGATCCAGCACTTGCTGCACGAGCTTGGGGCCGCCTTCCAGCTTTTCAGCCGGCGCGTTGTCGAACTCGATATCGGCGGCGCCGCGGCTATCGACCGTGATCAGCTCGCGCCGTGTCACACCCGGGCCATCCGCCTTCACCAGATAAAGCCCATCAGCGCCGACAACGAGAAGCAGATCGGCTGTGTGGCCATCGGCGACATATTTCTTCGCGCCGCTAATCTTGCCGCCGACGACCTTGAGCTTGCTCCTGGCCGGCGCGTGATGCGCGCTTTCATCGACAGCGAGTGCGACCGTCACTTCGCCAGCGGCAATCTTCGGCAACCATGCCTGCTTCTGCGCGTCCGAACCGCCCAAGAGCAGCGCACTCGCGCCAACCAAAGCCGTTGAGTGCAGCGGCGAGGCGACCAAAGTGCGGCCGGCCTGTTCGAGCACGAGGCCCAAACCGACATAGCCCAGCCCCGCGCCGCCGAACTCTTCCGGCACGAGAATGCCAGCCCAGCCCATCGCCGCCATCTCAGCCCACAATTCAGGGTCGCGGCCGTTCTTCTTGTCGTCGCGCATCTTGCGGAGGCGCGTCACCGGCGCTTGCTCGCGGCAGAAATCGCGCGCGGCATCTTTGAGCAGCGTTTGCTCTTCGCTCAATGTGAAAGTCATTGCGTGTCCCTCAAGCCCAGCACGCGCTTCGCGACGACGTTGAGGTTCACCTCAGTCGTGCCGCCTTCGATCGAATTGCCCTTGGAGCGCAGCCAGCCACGCGTCACGGCGAGTTCGTCCGCGCCATAGCCTTCGCCAGCCCAGCCGAATGCGCGCGAACCGGCGGCTTCCACCATCAGCTCACAGCGATCGATATTCAGCGTCGCGCCCGCAACTTTGAACATCGAGGTGATGTGGCTGACGTTGCCGCCGGCCTTGGCTTCTTCCGCTGCGCGTTGCGCTGTCAGCGCATAGGCCCGCTCGAACATTTTGTGCTCGGCAATGCGTGCGCGCAGATCGCGGTCGTCCAGGCGGCCGTCCTCATCGAGGCCGACATTCTGCTTGGCGATGTCGACGACATCGGTGCGGGCGCCGGAGCCGAAGCCCGAAATGTTGCTGCGCTCATATTGCAGCAGGCGCTTGGCGATTTCCCAGCCGCCATTGAGACGGCCCACCATGTTTTCCTTCGGCACCTTCACGTCAGTAAAGAAGGTTTCGCAGAACGGAGAATTGCCGGAGATCAATTTGATCGGCCGCGTCTCGACGCCCGGTGATGTCATGTCGATCAGGATGAAGCTGATGCCTTCATGCTTCACGCTCGTATCCGTGCGCACCAGGCAGAAGCACCAATCGGCATAATTCGCGTACGAGGTCCAGATCTTTTGGCCGTTGATCAGCCAATGGTCGCCTTTGTCTTCGCACTTGGTTTGCAGACCAGCGAGATCGGAGCCCGCGCCCGGTTCGGAATAGCCTTGGCACCAGCGGATTTCGCCGCGGATCGCCGGGGGCAAATGGCGCTTCTTCTGCTCTTCGTTGGCATACTCAAGCAACACCGGCCCGAGCATCCATAGTCCAAATGAATAGAGCGGCGGGCGCGCATTGATGCGCTTCAGCTCGCTCTGCAGAATGAGGTTTTCCTCTTTGCTGAGGCCGCCGCCGTCATATTCTTTCGGCCAGGTCGGCGCGGTCCAGCCGCGTTCGGCCATGCGGTCGAGCCATAGCTTGGAATCCGGGTTGGCGAACTTCGCGTTCTTGCCGCCCCAAACGATTTCGTCTTCCGATGTAAAAGTCGACCGCATCGAGGCGGGACAATTTTTTTCAAGCCAGACCCGCGTATCTTTGCGGAACTGCTCGAGCTGTACGTCAGTCATCGCGCGTATCCTTCCCGGCGTCATTGTGCCTCGCGATTTGCTCGCGCGCCAGTCGCCGTAAGGTGAGGGCTTAAGCCGCTGCTTCCGCCTTATCTTTTGGCGCCAGCAGCAGATACATCGCAGGCGTGACGATCCGAGCAATTAGCGTCGAACTGATCAGGCCGCCAATGAGCACCATCGCGATTGGCGAGAAAAGCGGCGAATCTTCCAGAAGTAGCGGGATCATCCCCCCGATGGCGGTAGCGCTGGTCAGGAGAACCGGCAGGAACCGCACCTCCCCGGCGCGCTCGATCGCTTCCTCCAGCGGCGCGCCGCGCGCCCGCATCTGGTTGGCGAACTCGACCAGCAGGATCGAGTTTTTGATCTCGATGCCGATCAGCGCGATGAAGCCGATGATGGCGGTGAAGGAGAGGGATTCGCCGCCGATCCAAAGTGCGATGAGGCCGCCCATGATGCCGAACGGGATCACGAACGCGACCACCGTCATCACCGCAAACGATCCGAACTCCAACAATAGCACTGCCAGGATGCCGAAGATCGCAATCATGATCGCGGGGCCGAGGCCTGAGAAGCTGCGTTCTTGCGCTTCGGCCTGGCCGCCGAACGAGATCGTGTAGCCGGCCGGCAGCGAAATCGCCTCCAAGCGCTCGGCGACATCGGCGGTCACTTCGCTGATCAGATAACCGCTCTGCGTATAAGCGCTTACTGTCGCCGTGCGCTCACGATCGACGCGATCGATCGAAGCGGGCCCAGCTTCCAGCTGCGGATTGGAAATATCCGAGAGCGGCAGCGCCCCGCCTTGGCCGTTCCATACATAAAGCTGCGACAGATCGGAGATCGGCATCGCGTCTTCACGCGGCGCACGCAGCACCACGGGGAACGCATCGCCTGTCGGATCGCGGAATTGCGATACCTGCGCGCCGCCGACGGCAATGCGCAAATTCTGATCCACAGCGCCTGCCGGCACGCCGCGCAGTGCGGCCGCGCCTTCGTTGATGTTGAGATCGAGATCGATCAGCCGCTCGGCCATTGGGTTGGAAATGTCGCGCGTGCCAGGCGTTTCGCGTACGATCAGCTCCACCGCCGCCGCCAGCTCCGTCACCGCCGCCAAGTCCGCGCCGCTGATGCGCACAGCGATCGGCGCTTCGATCGGCGGGCCATTGGTGAAGCGGCGCAGATTGATGCGCGCGCCGGCATATTGATCGAGCCGCGCCCGTATCTCCTCGATCTTGGCCATGCCTTCGGTGCGATGCCATTCGCCGAAGCGCGCATAGACTTGGCCGACATTGGAAATCTGTTCGGGCGGAATTTCGTTGTAGAAAATCTGCGGATTGCCGCGGCCCGAATTCGAGAAGCGCCATTCGATCTCCGGATATTCCGAGAGCACTTGGTCGACGTAACGCACCGCACGATCCGTTTCGCTGACCGCCGAACCTTGCGGCGTCTGCACTTCGACCAGGAAGTACGGGCTATCGTTTTCCGGAAAGAGCGAGAAGCCCAAGCTTGGGATTAGGCCGAGCGAGAGCACAAAACCCGCCAACGCCGCGAACACGGTCTTACGCGGATGCATCAGCGCGAAATGCAGCGCCGGGCGATAGAGATTGTGGATCACGCCCATCACGCCATCGAGCAGCGCGTTGGAATGGCCTTGCGCGCTCTTGGGGAGGAGATGCGCGGCCATGAACGGAATAATCGTCAGCGCCACCACGAGTGAGGCCGTGATCGTCGCCACTACCGCGAGCGGCAGCGAGCGCACGAAAGCGCCCGCCGCCTCGGGGAGGGCCATGATCGGCAGGAAGGCGAGCAGCAGCGTCGCCGTACAGCCGATCACGGCAATGTTGATTTCCTCGACGCCAGCAATCGCCGAGTCGCGCGGCGGCAAGCCCTCGCGCAAGCGCCGCGCGATATTCTCGGTCACCACGATCGAGTCATCGACCAGCAAGCCCAACGCCAACACGAAA
>Ga0315902_10011359_pt1 | contig 11693 bp, 7 predicted proteins | sample LakEriMetagenome_9_FD_203523 | JGI IMG/M metagenome (GOLD analysis project Ga0315902, IMG submission 203523) | Freshwater fungal communities from buoy surface, Lake Erie, Ohio, United States - Buoy 12 MA117 | ecosystem: Environmental > Aquatic > Freshwater > Lake > Lake biofilm | place: USA... | reverse complement strand
ACCGTACCGTGGATACAAGTAGTAAATCCTACAAACGGCGCCAATTTAAAGTTTCCTAGTGGAAATGTAGTGTTGGGACCAACTAGTAGTAGCGTAGTACTGGTAAAAATCGATTTACCACCGGAAATAGAAAATGTTCCGGAGTCAGTAATATATCCTAATATAAGTTTAGATATTAAGTCTGGTAGTTTTCCAATTATACCACCGACATCATCGCAACAAAACCTAAAAAACACCATAACGGTTCCACAAACTACATATACAATAGACCCAGGCGAAAGAGTACAAATAGATATTACCGTATACGATGAAACTGGATCACCACAAAAGGATGTAAATGTTATTTGGAGGTCAATTAACATGAGTATTGTACAAGTGGAAGAACCAGAAAATACGCAAGTAGACTATAACCCATATACCCCAAGAATTATTAGAGGTATAGCTCCAGGAGAAACAAAGGTTACCATTACCGCAGGACCAGAACGACAAACTAGTATAACATTTATTGTTAGAGATACATCATCTGATTCATCCGGCGAAGGCGGCGGTGGTGGAGATGGAAGACAGTCTGATACTCAAAATTAAGAGAATTTGAATGAGTCATAGAATATTTGTCAATAGTCAAAGTGAAATTTTCAAAAAAATTACCTCAAATGGTAAAGGATTTATGTATGGGTTGGGTATTCCGACCGATATCACTGATGACGAGCGTATTGAATTACAACAAAAAGCATACGAAATCTATTTCAGCGCAGAAGATTTACGAGAAAAGCAACGTAAAATTAGAATTTTATTTGATAGTTTAACTGACCCAAAATTCTTTGGTGACGGTGCCGTTAAACTTGACAAAGTACAAAAATATGTAAAGGATTTACAATTAGAAGCAGAACGAGCTGTAGCTAATAATAACTTAACAAATGCAGCTGCTACCGCTGGTGTGATAGCAACCGGTGTTCAAGGCGGATTAGCTTTAACAGCAGGATTAACATTTACAGCACCAGTAGCGGTGTCTGGATTATCGGCTGCAGCCGGGATAGCAAACTTCCTTTTACCATACGCGGGAGTTATAAGTGGTATCGTAGCGATAGCTAATATTTTAAAATCAAACGCACAAGCAAATAGAGAAGATAACGCTGCGCCGTGGAAAATGACCCGTGCGGATTTTCCAAATATTACGAGTCAAGCAATCGCTGGAAGTGATAGCAGACGGTCAATTGAACGATTATATGACTCCAGAACAGCACTAGATATTGCACGTAATAAAAATCAAGTATCAACTGAAGAAGCTATCGCACGTCTTGTTCGTGAAACATTAGCGGACGCATTATTTTGTACATCAAATAGTCCAAATGGTATAACATCACCAGAACACCCAGGACCTCAAAGTGTTAATGAACTAAAAAAACACTTCCCATTTACTGTCGCAACGCCCGGCGCAGACAGATTAGAACGTACTTACGTAGACGCATTATTATATCTTAGAAATTATATAGATTTAATTGATATTATTTTAAATTTACAAAACGAGTCAGTATCACGTTCTCCAGACCAAGAACAAGCACTTATTAATATTCCAATTCGTATTAGTTTATCTACTGCGAACGTTCAACTATTTGATGCACTATCTGCAACCGCACGTCAAGTTGTTCGTGAAAAGGTACTGACATTTTTTGATGAGAATAGAGAATACAAGACATTACTTAACTTTGGTGATGACCGACAATATGTCGCAGAAGCATGGCGTATTGCACCAAAAGATACTGGGTCAATTCAATTAAAACTCACCAAACCACTTGACGAAGATATTACAGTTGAAACACCATCGTTTGTCAGTAGAGAAATTGCACAAACTGTTGTTGATATTGTTAATTTTGTGTTGGGACCATTGGGTGACGGTACGCCATTTTTACGTCCGTATATTATTGATGATAGAAATTATGTAAACGGTAAAATGTTCTCATCAAACACCAATTTGGTCAGTTTGGGATTAGAACAGGGGTCTGAAGTACAAAGAATAAATAACACAACTATTGCACTGGGTGATGCAACATTCCGTCGCTGGTTTACTGGAGATTTCAAGGCATCGGAACTCAATATAGATTTTACCGACTATAATAATTTCGTACACTTTGGGTCAGCATATAAGAGATTACAAGCATTTAATGAAAAACTTATAAAGATTGACGAACTCACATCGGCAAGTAAGTACGATTCCGCAAGTATATCAAGTAGTATAATATCCAATACATTTAAGTTAAAAGAACGTGAAAATATCATTCGTAATTTCGACCCTTACGAACAATTCTTATATTATGCAACAAGTTCTCTCCCATACTCAGCAAGTGCATTCTATGTAACTGGAGAAGTGGAATATAATCCTATTGGAACTTGGCCAAAGCAAGTTGACGGAACGCCATATAGTCCATATAGTACTACTGCTATAAACTGGTTAACCACACAAACTGGTATTGCACAACGGTATGATGATAATAATCCAAACTATTTGGTTTTAAACTTACCAAAACATATTCAAGAAGATGCCGATTCTACGGACTTTTTAACCTTGTTTGAAATGGTTGGTCATTTAGTTGATAACATTAAAGTATACATTGACCAATTCCCAAACATTTATTCTACAAACATTAATCCGTTAGAAGACCTTTCAATGGACCAAGTGTATGAAGTGGCACAATCATTTGGATTGAAACTTCCAAACGTATATGCACTTGAAAATCTTCAAACATTTAATGCACAATTTAGTGGTGAAAGTGGGTCACGTTCCTATGTAGCAGAAACATGGAAGCGTTTCTTACACAGTATGGTATACTTCAATAAAACCAAGGGGTCACGCACTTCATTTGATGCATTGTTGAATACTTACGGCATCAATTCACCAGCTCTTCAAATTAAGGAAACTACGCACCCAGCATCTGGAAATTATATTCGTTCTGATGAATTAACATATGGGTTAGAATTTACTGGGTCGGCAGTAAACTACGTTACTGTACCATTTGTATCGGGGTCAATAACGGCATCATCGGTACAACTATCGTTTAATCCGATTGCTCGTCGTAGTTCATCGTTACTCACAACAGATAATTGGGCAATTGATTTAGTTCCACATCCATCATCATCAAAATTAGATTACGGTAGAATTCATGTAGTAAGTGGTTCAACTCGTACAATTATCGCAACTAGTAGTTATTTCCCACTCTTTAGTGATGACTATACTAACATTATGTTACGCAGTCAATCATATGATATTTCTATCATCCAAACTGACGGTGACCAAATTCTCTTCCAAGAATCCGCATCGGTAGGTAAGTTTAGTGGTTCATTGTGGAACGGTGCTCAATTTATGTATGTTGGTGGGTCTGGGTCAATGAAGTTAGGTAATAACTTTGATGGTGTAATAGATGAAGTTAGAGTGTGGGGAGAAAATATATCAAACGATGATTTCGTATCACAAGCATACGACCCAGGTTCATATTATGGTGCAACATACACATCATCATATACCAGTTTATATGTTCACGTTCCATTCAGTCAACCTCTTTCATCAATTACTTCATCTGTAACTAATGAAAGTCCATACCAAAATGTATCCATAGTAGCAACATTACCAGCGGTCGGATTTACTACGGCATCATTTACAAGAGTACTTCGTGGTATTAAACAATTTACTCCAATAGTAGGGTCAACCATTTACACAAATAAGAAAGTAGTAGTGGCAAACCCACCCGTATTTAACCAACAATTTGTTGATGAAAACGGCACAAAGGCGTTAAGTAGACTTACTAGTATTAAAGCAATAGAAGAAAAGCAATATAATAGTGGTCAAAATGTGGTGTCATTTGCAGTATCACCAACAGATTTCGTTAACCAAAACATCATCCGTTCAATGGGTGTGGTTGATGTAAACAATATTATCGGTAGTCCACGATATATTACTGGGTCTGGATATTCAAGTCTTCAATCTATTCAAAAAGATTATGCAGAATATTTTAACAAGATTGTCAAACCAAACGATTATATTAGATTCTTTAAGGACTTAACTCAAGGTCCAAGTGAAATGGCGGATGAAATGGCACCCGCCCGTGCTAAATTGTTAGATGGTATCGTAATCGAATCACAAATTCTTTCTCGTAATAAAGATACTCTTGTTCGGTCTGTTAAAGTCGATGGGTCTGACACAAAAGCATTTATAGCTTATGTATCTGGGTCTGGGTCATCGTGGAATAGCATCACACCCGTAGGCGCATACGACTTTAGTGTACAAAAAACAAAAATTGATACTACTGGTAGTATGACTAGTGACACATTACCGTTAAACGCAACTATTGGTATTTCTGGTAGTGTAGATATGAAGGAAAGCACTAAATCTAGCGAATTACCAACATTCCGCCGTGTACTACAAAAGATTGGAAATTATTATGTAACTTCATCTTTATTGGATGTAAATAGCTCATTCGCAACACTGGATAGTACAATTGTCTCAGTTGTTTCGGCAAGTACCACCAGTTCTGGATACCCAAGAAACCCATTTGTTGGTATTCCGGTGTCACAATCCATCGTACCACGGTTACCTAGTGAAAATAATACACTAACACCATTCTATGATATCCCACCACGGTCAGATTTCAGTGACGTTGGAAGCTTTACTTACTTCCATAAGCAAAGTGGTGTATATTCATATGATATTTATACTTTGTACAAAACACCGTACATTACTAAATTAGATACAAATGTAGATATACCAAGTATTCGTGTGTATGCACCTATTACATTGATAGCATCTGGGTCAACACAAGTAGAAGAATATGGAAGAAGTAGTACATATATACCACTCGGAAGTTATTTAGCGGGAACACAATACACCGGTGTCATTAGTATAGCAAATATATTTACATTATATGGAATAAACGGGGCAACAGGACTTCGTTTACGTCTATATTCTGACCCCGCAAAGCAAGGTGCTGACTTGGCTAGAAACTTTAGTACATTACCCACCAGCGACAGCGGAGTATTGTTTGACGGATTATTAGACAATGTACAAGACGTATTTCCGTACCTAATGATTCAGTCTGATAATAAATTAATATATTATACAATTGACAATCAAACTACAAGTACAATAACATCTTCAGTAACATTTAATTATTTTGCTTATGAACCAGATGATATAGTGCCGCACGGATATTTACCACGACACTATAAGTTTAGTCGGGACAATAATACAGCAGTAAAACGAAGAAACTATCTTGGTTGTCGTGATATCAATACGACATTTGACCAACAATCACCATTTAGTGTATCAATTTCAACCCAAAACACCGTGGTGATAAACACACAAACCGCACCAGCCCCGGCAGGGTCAGGTACCGTTCAAATTCCAACCGAAAATACTGGTATTACATTCGGTGGGGGTGGTCAGTTAAACGTCGAATAATGAACTTAAATTAAAATACTTTATACTTATATTTGTTGGACTTCACTCAGGAGAATTTAGACTATGGGATACCTAGATAAATCCACAATTACTGTGGACGCTATATTAACTAATCGTGGACGGGAACTTTTGTCGCAAGGTACCGGCACGGGTAATTTCCAAATTACCAAGTTCGCAGTATCTGATGACGAAGTAGATTACGGTCTTTATAATACCGCACATCCACTTGGGTCAAACTATTATGGTGCCATCATCGAAAACATGCCAGTACTGGAAGCAACTCCTGATGAAACACAAATCATGCGATACAAGTTGGTTACCATCACGAATGATGAAATCACAAGATTTGGAAGTGTTGTTATCCCGCAAATCACCATCCAAGGAACATCAATTCCAGCATCTGGTGTAGTAAGCATTTACGAGACTGCAGCACAAGGAACAACTAGTATCACCATACGTCCGCAAACAACATATACTTCAAATGTTGCAACGCCAGAAACCGCATACACTTTACTACTCGCCGATAGCTCTATTGCAACGGTAGAAGTTAGAACACCAAACACAGGATTAATAAATCCAAACAATCGCGGTTCTATTGTCGCAAATGGATTAGAATTCATAATTACCGCATTAGATAAGACAGGTTCTACATCAGTAACAGTATTTGGTGCAGAATCTGGTGCAGTGTATAACTTTACATTGTCCGTCACTGCGGCCGTATAATTAACTCTAGGAACATCTTATGGCATATAATATATTTACACAACTCAGTCAGAATGATGATATCACATCACTCACTGGCACCGAAGTTACTACGGGAATGTGGTCGGGAGACACCGGAAGTCTCGCTACTATCTTTACCTCAAGTGTACAAGTAGCAAACTCTGGTGAATTCTATTATGACTTGTACGACTTAAATCCAACAACCAGTGACTCCGCAGAAATTCAATTTTCCGTTGCATACGGTCACGTAAGTGGTGGTGGTTCTCCAACTCTCGCTAACGTGAATAATTCAACTCGTCCTACACAAGTTATTTATTCACAATATCGTAATATTTTATTGGCAAAAGACGCAGAGTTATTTACATTTGACCAAACAACGTCTGAAGATATCTACGTTCTTAACATGCAACGCTCACGCCTTCGTCAAGCAATTGACCCAGGTAACTGGCAACTTGGCTTATCTGGCTCAAATGGTATCAGTACCTTTATCGATGATAGTGGACTAAGTACCGCAGTCGTAGGAAACCTTGTTGCAAATAATGTATATAACATTCGTTCTGGAACCATTGATGATGGTTTTGCAACAGGAAACTCCACAGTATACGGTCAAGTATTCCCAGATTATGGTGTAATTATCTTACATCCAAAAGCAATTTGTTCGGCAGTTGGGTTTGTTGGAGCAGCAAGTGCATCGGTAGCACAAGCACGACAATTCTTAACAGGAAGTCAAATTCCATTTGCACCATATACGGGTAGTGATTCGTTGGTATATCTTTATCAGCATGAAGGATTGGTTCGTGCAATTTCGGGATCGATGGCAGTAGCTGGGGCAGCTGGAGACTTCCAAGCACGTTCCGCGGAAACCATTACATCAACAAACTACTTCATCCGTTTAAGAAATAACCAATACAATTATTCAAATAACCCAACATACTACACTGGGTCAAATCCACAAGCTCCACTTCCAGCATTCCGTATTAATCCAATCACATATGTAACCACAATTGGATTGTATAATGATGCAAATGAATTACTCGCAGTTGCAAAACTCAGTAGACCAATACAAAAGGGTAAGGATAAGGAAGCATTAATTCGCGTTCGATTAGATTACTAAACCGCTTAATAGGTGGATATTTATGACCGTACCTGTTACTGCGTATAAATCCTTAGCACCAAACGAATATAGAATAACTCCGTTTTTGGCATACGCTCCGCACACATACACATATGTGTCTGGGTCTACAACAAATTCGATAGACGTAACAGTATCGTTGGGAGTAAAGTTTGATACTGCATCACAAGGACTACGTACAGAAAATAGTGCATACGAATTGTTCGATTCGATTGTTCAAACATTTTATTCGCCAATTCCGTATAGTTCATATGGTATACAATCTTCATCATACCACCCAACAGGATCGGTCTTTGTAATAGCAGCAACGCAAGATATATTCGGTGAAGAAATTAAGCCAGGAACATTTACAGTAAAAGTAGGAACTTCGTCATCAATTGATGATGGATATGGAAACTTGATTGTATCCGAATCGGGAACTGGTTCTAAAATTGGTCGTATCTTTTATGACAAGGGCATTGCCATTATTCAACCGACATCAAGTATAGCTGGTGGTGGATTGGTACGTGGCGGTATATGTATTATAAGTGGAAGTAGTGTACAAGTGCAGTTTACTTCGTCGGTCAAACTGTTCGAACACAACATTCGTGTAAAATTAAATCCAACGGATTTTATCTATTCAGTATATAATCCATCCGTAAATAAAGCAATGTTTACGGGGTCTACTGTTATAAATGGTGGAACATCAACTACTCCACTGGAGTTAATGGCATCTAGAAGTTTATACCCATTTGCTATGACAAGTAGTTTAACTCCATCCCAAAGTTTATATCCATATGTTACTACAATTGGGTTATATAATCAAGATAATGAACTAATGGCTGTAGCAAAGTTATCAAATCCGATACAACGAACTGATTACTCTGTTCAAACATTTGTTGTCAAATTCGACACCTGAGGATTTTTTATGGGACTTAAAGAAACGTATGAAAGTTGGGTATTTAGACCAATCGCTGGTGTTGGTGCTAACGCTACTCCAGTGAAACAATCAGAGGGGGATGTTTCGGTAAATTTTTTACAAGACACATACCAACCCCGCAAAGAAGTAAACCGCGCACCAGGTGATACGGTAGTAACGCAAGCTACTGAAGATAACGCAACCGCAGGTATATTTAAATCAGAAGCATTAGGGTACTATTCAACTTTAATTGGTAGTACATTAAAAACATACAAGTCTAAAGTTGTTCACAAATATAACAACACAAATGCAAGTTATTTGGAATCAACTCAAGTACGAAACACACCAGGTGCATTATATATCAATCTTAATGATTAATTAAAGTAAAGAGGTTACGATGAAACCACGTAGTGCAAAAAATAAAGGTAAACGGTTACAAAATGCAGTACGAGATATGATTTTGGAAAACTTCACACAACTGGAACCAGATGATGTGGTTTCAACTTTGATGGGTGATAGTGGAACAGATATTAAATTGTCACCTGCGGCGCGGAAGCTATTTCCCTACTCTCCAGAGTGCAAGAACCAAGAAAAGATGAATATCTGGGCTTCTCTGGAACAAGCAGAAGCGAATACGAAAGAAGGAACGACTCCCGTTTTATTCTTTAAGAGAAACAATACACCAGTGTACGCGGTTATCCCCGCAGAACACTTCTTTCAATTAGTTAATAAAAAAGAAGTTGAATAAAAAAACTTGACAATTTACGAAAGAGGGGTTAGATTTCTATTATGAATCTAATCTCTCTTTTGTCGCAAATATTAGGTGATTATAAAGAATTCGGGAAAGGTGAAGTGTATTTCGCCTGTCCTTTTTGTCATAACCATAAACGGAAGTTTGCAGTCAATGTACTGAAGAATGCGTTTCATTGTTGGCATTGTGGAGCACGGGGTCGTTCTTTAATAACACTATTTAAAAAGTTAGATGTATCCCCGTCCCAACTTAAAGAACTGCGGTCACTACTATCCGATGACCAAATAAACAATTATATTGAAGAAGATACAAATACTGAATTATATCTTCCGCCTGGATTCAAACCACTATGGATACCCAGTAAGAGTATTCACTATATCAACGCAATCAAATACCTAAAGAATAGAGGAATCACGGGGTATGATATTATCAGGTATCAGATGGGCTACACGATGGATGGTCCATACGCTAGTCGGATTATTATTCCTTCGTATGATAGTAACAACAAACTTAACTACTTTCTCGCAAGAAGTTTCTACGAAAGTGGATTGAAGTATAAGAATCCACCTGTCTCCAAGAATGTGATTGTCTTTGAGAATCAGATTAATTGGAAGATGCCATTGGTGTTGTGTGAAGGTGTGTTTGATGCTATCGCCATTCGTCGGAACGCTATCCCATTGTTGGGGAAGTTTGTTCCCAGAAAGTTGTTGAAGATGATGATTAAGAACAAAGTCAAGGAAGTGTTTGTCGCACTGGACGATGATGCCATCACCGAAGCACGTGAGATTGAGCAGAACTTGTCTCAATATGGCATTGACGTAAAGTTGGTCAACCTTGACAAGAAAGACCCCTCGGAGTTAGGTTTCAAAGATACGTGGGAATGTATTAGTAACGCATCACGCAGTACTTTTAAAGACTATATTGGTGGAAGGTTACAGAATATATGAAGATTGATGTATTATTTAATAAGTTAAAGACTATCGCACATTGTGCCGACATTCACATTCGTCTATTCAAACGGCACGAAGAATATCGGGAAGCATTTAATACCTTTTATGACCAACTTCGTCGGACAGATTTGACCGATGGAGTAATTGTCGTTGCGGGTGATATCTTACACGCTAAGACCGATATGAGTCCAGAGATGGTGGAACTTGCCTCAGAGTTTCTCCGTAATCTTGCCGATATCGCTCCTACGTTAGTCATCGCAGGTAATCACGACCTCAACCTCTCCAATATGAACCGATTGGATAGCTTGACGCCGATTATCAAGAATCTCAACCATCCCAACTTACATTATCTTAAGCACTCCGATGTCTACCAAGTTGCTGACGTAGATTTCGCAGTATTCTCTATACTGGATGACCGTGAAGAATGGCCGTCTACCGACGATTGCCGGAAGAATGCAAAGAAGATTGCACTCTACCACGGACCAGTTCACGGTGCCCAAACCGATATCAAGTATGTCATCACGAATCGTCACGTAGATGTGACCACGTTTGAAGGATACGATGTTGTATTGCTTGGTGACATACACAAGTACCAGATTCTCCAAGAAAGCAATCCGGTCATCGTGTATTCCTCGTCACTCATTCAGCAGAACCACGGGGAAACGGTCAAGAATCACGGATGGTGTCTGTGGAATCTGGAAGATTTCTCACATACCTTCCAAGAACTTCCGAACGCCTACGGATACTATACGTTAGAACTCCAAGACGGAAAGATTAATTTCCCAACCGATATGCCAAAGAATGTCCGCCTTCGTTTATTTACGGGGACGGCAGATACGTCATTGGTCAAGAAGACCACTGCGGCATTACGGAAACGATACAACATCATTGAAATCAGTATCAACAAAAACAGATTCAATCAAGCAAGTAACGTCAACCGTAAGGGAAATCACGTTACTACGGATGTCACTAACGTAAACACCCAGAATACGTTGATTCAAGATTGGATTGAACGGAATCACGAAACTGTTGATGAAGAACTGATGAAGAAGATTATCAGCGTCAACAATTCGTTGAACGCAAGGGTCAGCCACGAGGACCAGTCTCGTAATATCCACTGGCGTCCGTTGAAGTTTACGTTCTCCAATATGTTCTCGTATGGGGAAAACAACGAGATTGACTTCGAGAATCTTCAAGGTATTCACGGTATTTTCGCAGCGAATGCATCGGGAAAGAGTTCGTCGATGGACGCACTTATCTTCTGTCTCTACGACAAGACGCCACGTGCGTTCCGCGGTGACCATATTATGAACAACAGAAAGGACCAGTTTGAATGTGAACTGAAGTTTGAAATCAATCAGGAAACCTACTACATTCGTCGCATAGGGAATCGGAAGAAGGGTGGTGATGTCAAGGTAGACGTATCATTCTGGAAAGAAAACCCAGATGGTACTCATACCTCATTGAACGGTGAGGACCGCCGTGATACGAACGCAAACATTCGTAATTATGTCGGTAGTTATGAGGATTTCGTACTGACCACGTTGAGTAGTCAGACCGGGAACGCTCTGTTTATTGATAAGTCACACTCTGAACGTAAGGACTTACTCATTCAATTTATGGGACTGAATGTGTTCGATAAACTGTTTGATGAAGCTAATGAAGAGAGTAAGGAAATCACCGGTGCGTTAAAGAAGTTCAAGAAGATTGATTTCGGTCAACTTCTAGCAGATACTCAAACCAAACTGGAAGTCACTACGGAAAATCACCAGAAGGTAGAAGAACTTGTT
>Ga0315902_10011357_pt1 | contig 11694 bp, 9 predicted proteins | sample LakEriMetagenome_9_FD_203523 | JGI IMG/M metagenome (GOLD analysis project Ga0315902, IMG submission 203523) | Freshwater fungal communities from buoy surface, Lake Erie, Ohio, United States - Buoy 12 MA117 | ecosystem: Environmental > Aquatic > Freshwater > Lake > Lake biofilm | place: USA... | reverse complement strand
TAAATACCCAGCACTTGTTGTAACATAAGTTGTAAAGTCGCAAGCTACGAAATTGTCATCTCTATCTCTGTATTCAAAATCAATTTCAACTGTTTCGTTTGCGTTCATTGTAGTTGGACCGCTTGTTACGCATTTTGGTGACCAGTTGATTTGTCTAGAACCATGCATAGGAACAAGAGTAGGGGGAAGTACCTGCTCAGCTTCAATGTTACATGTAAGCCCTGCGTTAGAATCAACAGTAACCAACCAAAGAGCGTTCGAGAAGTTTGTTGTTTCTGGATACGTTATGCATTGCACTGGCCAAGATTGCATCAGAACATGAGCAAGCTCAGGTGGCTTTAAGCTTGTAGCCTTGGTCATACCGAAAAGATTGAAAGGCATACCAGAAGTTACGATAAAGTTACCATTTGCGTTCGACATGTTCCTAGTTGGAAAAACAAATCTTGACATATCATAGTAGTCACTACGATTTGCAAAATTATTCCATGCGATTTCCAAGTCATTGATAGTGACAACATCATCAGTAATATTTAGATCCAGATGAAATCCATGTACGAACATTGGATCCGGATTTTCTGTTTGTTCGTAAACCCATAGAGCCATTTTTATTTTCCTTCTCTGACGATTGGCATAGGAGCGTCTGCTACGACCCCTTCTACAATAAATTCATTAGCAGTATCCAATATTGGACAATAAAGTAAAATGCTACTATCTGCTTCAACTTCAACTATAGAATTAATTTTTTCTAGCTCTGAAGTATATCCTTTATTTACGAAAACCCCTAGCTCTAATTGAATTACATCTGATGCATTAACTAAACCGTAATTAACCAAGATGTTATCTGTATGCTTTACAACACCAGATCTGATATTTTTATATAGATCGGGCTCTATAGCAGCCCATCCAAGTGGTGTTTTGAATAAATGGTCACCAGTGGTAAGTATTTTGTTATTAATACTATATAGTTTTCTAGAACCAAGTTTAACTATATGCATAGCTACAACTGTATTTTTAATATCAGGTAATCTTGTAGCTAGATGATCTCCCACATTAAGATCTACTATCTTCTTCTCAGCTCCGCTAGCAAGTAACACTATTGAGTCTGCAACAAAGCAAGAACTATCAGTAGAGCAAGCACATACACAGTCACAAGCGCAGTTACCATCTGAGTTATAGAAAGCGTTAAAACTAATAGAACCAGAAGAAAAAATAGTATCAACACCAGCTTTTCTGTATTTTTTACCTCTATAATAATTTAAATTGTACAGATTTGAATTTGTTGTACCGTAGTTAAACCCATCTGCATTTGTATAATTGTAGAAGTTATCTCTGATATTTTGAAGCGAGATAGCGCCTGATGAGGGGGTAGGCATGGCTTAGTTAACCTTTCAATATGCTACAATTCGAAAGATGGATTCTAGATATTCTGCAAGACCTACTTTGTCAGCCATAGCACGTTATTTTATTATATTTATATTCTGATTATAGATCTATCTAGTAAGTGCACGTTCAAGCACTTTTAGTTCTTGCGATACTCTAGATGATAACTGCTCTAGTGATTCGTTCATTACTCTATCCGCACCTGTTTCTAAGAACCTATTAGTGGTTGTACTAGTTCTAAGAGTATTGTTTATCATTCTATTTAAGGCTTGTAAAACTTCTATAGGGGTATTATTAGATGCATATAAACCTTGCCAAGCTACAAACTCTGTATCGACGCCTATCTCTCTCCATGTTGGAATATCTGGAATAGATCTACTTCTTTCTCTGGAGGTTACAGCTAAAGCACGAGCAGTACCTGCTCTATGATGTTGCATCCCTACAAGATTAGAATCAAACATTAGGGCTATCCTACCACCTAATAGATCTGTAGCAGCTGTAGATCCCCCACTGTAAGGTACTGCAATCATATCTGTATTAGATGCTCTTAGAAACAATGATGCAGCAATTTGAAGTGTACCCCCACCTGCACTAGTACCATAATGAAAGTGATTCGGTCTAGACTGCATAAGAGATACGAATTCACGACCATTAGTAACAGGTATATTATTAGCAACCATCATAACCATTGCAGATTCTATTACGCTTGCTACAGGTATTAGTCTATCAATTACATCAACGTCTTTATTATTACTAAAATACCTATTTGCTAAAATACCATTTGATGTAAAAAGTAAAACACTACCATCAGGTCTTTGACTTAAAACATAATTAGCTCCTATAGAGCCCAGCGCGCCTGGTCTATTCTCTACCACTACACTAATATTTTCATTCTTGGATAGCTCTTGAGCTAATATTCTAGCAGTTACGTCTGTAGTACCTCCCGCAGCAAAAGGTACTACAAAATGTATAGTTCGAGTAGGTAATGGCTGTGCTATTGCTTGCACAGCCATTAGAAGAAAAACTAATATAAATTTAAACATAATATAAACCCTTTTATCGTGCACGATTTCCTTGTAATTCTCTATAACGAGCCATCAATGCAGAACCTTCTTGTCCGGTACGGGCTATCCATTCACCTGCTAATTGTGTACCAATGTCTCTAAGTCCTCGCATTAACTCCGCAGTGGGAGTAGGAGTTTGAATACCTTTCGATCTCAAAGCTTGAAGAGAAGTTACTTCTATTTTACGAGCCTCTACAAAACCTTTTTCATTTGCCTTTTTACTGGCTTCTAGAATAGCAGTTCTAGTATTAACAGGTAACGAATTTAAAGCAGCAGTATTTGCAATTACAACCGCTCTATTTCTCATACCACCTACTTCAGTAAAGATCTTTGTAAAGTCCCAAGCATTAAAATCTACACCTGTCTGAGCAGAAGTAAACATTGCATTAATAATACCTGAAGCGAACGCCTGTGGTATCTCACCCGCTACAATATTAACTGGTCTAGCACCTGCGAGGGTAGCCATTCTACTAGTAACGGGATTGTAAATTCTGAGTCGCGTATCTTTTAAATCAGATACTTTTGTAACAGGGCTATTAGTATAAAACCCTTGACCTGTCCATGGAATTGAAAACAGTAATGTCAAACCTCTACTTTCTAGACGCTGCCTAATAAAAGGCTCTGCAGCTGTTTGTAGAGCGATTGTATCTTCCCATGTATCAGCAAGAAAAGGAATACCCTCTAACTCAAAGAATGGATCTTCATTCCCATGTAGTGCGAGAAGAGTTTTACCTAGTTGTATTTGATTGGTTCTCACACCTCTCATAATATGAGGCTGTGCAAGAAGAGATGCTCGTGGATGTAGTTGAATTTGAAGTTCGTTGTTACTGCTTGCGGCAATATCATCAACAAATTCTCTTACAATTTTACCTAGGTAGTTTGTTTCAGGCGCACCAATCGCCATTTGCCATTTTGTTTGAGCATATGAAGAACTAAACATTAAACTATTAAGTCCTGTAGCTCCTACAGCAGCTAGTAGATTTCTTCGTAACATTATATACCTCACTTATTTCTAAAATGTAACTTCGTGCCAATTATCTATCATGTATTGCGCTTGCATACTATACTTATTACACCAATCTACAAGATACTTTCTAGAAGCGTCTAATAATACTTTACGCTCATCTTCATTAAGAGCTTTCCATTTTACTACTTCATCACGCCAATTTCTATCTATTGTATTGTTAGTAGTATGGTATGTAGGTGATGAAGAATCCATTTCTCTATTACGGCTAATGAAGAACTGAATAGCAACAGCTTCCACTAAACTATCTGAAATTTCTACCATTATAAACTCTCAAATTTATCTATAGCAGTTTGTACTATTAAATCACTTATATCAACATTACATGCAAATTCATTAATAACTATACTTCCAATTGAATTGACTTCACATACAGATAGTTTACCCTTATTAATAAATATATCAATTCTAGCAGTATCTAGTCCAGCAGCATTCATGGTCTTGAAACATAAATCACTTAATTCTGAAGTCACTTTACAAGCTACACATGCTCTATTACTTGATATATTTGACTTAAATGTATTTTCTGCATAAGGCGACCCCAAAGAAAATCTAGAAAAAATTTTATCTTTTATTACCCTGGTACAGATAAACAAACCTTGCGTGTCAATATATTCTTGTATAATAACCGGATTTTCATTTTTTATATAATAAAAATTCTTAAAATATTCTAGAATATCCTTGACTCTTTGTAAGGTATTACATTTAAACACTCCATTACCCATAGTACCAATAGGGCTTTTTAATACTACAGGGTAACCGCCTAGCATATTTACTGTTTCATTAATTATGCTATCTTCAGCGTCACATAATATAAAAAATGTTTTGGGTATAGGTATATCTGCTTCAATTAATTTTCTATACATAAAAACTTTATTACTAATATCTCTATGATTGCCTACCTCGTTTACAAATACAGCACTAGTCTTTTTAAGACGTTCTAATTTTTGTGAAAGTACAAGATCACTGGGTGTAAAAAATACCGGATCACTAAAAATAGTGATATCAACTTTTTCTATTTTTTTAACGAAATTAAAAATAAAATCACTATTATTTACTTCTGTACCTTGAGGAAAAAATTGAGATCTAACCTCAGCTTCATTTATGGCGAGAAAATCTGAATGTATATTTCTTTGTTTGAGAGATTTAATGAGTGAGTAGCAATTATACCTACTCTCATCTGAACTGTTAAAACCTACAACGCGTGCTCTGAGCATAATATAATCTTTCCATAATATCTATTAAGACCACATGGGACCTTTACACCAAACTGTCAGTGAATATCTTGTACCGCTAGTTATAGGGGTTACCCTATGAAAAAGAAAAGAAGGAAATATAATACAATCACCCTTACCTTTTTTAGAAATAGTTGCAAGGTTTAATGAAGATGTAGATGTATTAATTTCTTGTACTGTATTATTATTTGAGGTATGGTCGACAGTAGGAGGATCTTGATTAATATATTGTACAGGGTGATACACTACGTTTAAATTACTCTCAACACCACTATTGTCATTAGTGGTGTTTCTTATATCTATAGGGGGTGTTAGGCCTAGTTCAGAAGAAACCTCTAGCTGACCACCTGTATATTCGGCTATACCTGACAGTTCAAATATAGCAGTAAGTTTTCTACCCGATATTAAACTAGGGTACATACGGTCATCTGTATGCCATTTAAATCCTATATCACCTGCGCTATATTCGGCTACCTGAAAGCTGTAGTCATCTATATTAACAGGGTAAGCTAATTTATATTCTGATATAGTATCCAGTACTGGCTTTATTAGAGTTGTGTCTAATTTATTATGATCTATAAAACTTACCCTACCACCTCTTACTCCATTATCATAATATGTACTATTATTATTTGCGAGTAGGCCTGCACTAATAAATCCTTGCTCGTGCGAAATACGCACTATTTCATCACAGCTACTATAAGATAAAGCTGATTGTTTTAAATGTATCATAGTATTATAACCGATTTATCTAGGAGTCCAGGTATTATAATCAAAGTCGTCGTCTCTCGCCCAAGCAGATACTATAATATCGTTTACTAAGCAAGCATGTGAGCCATCGCAAATTAACGAGTATACGTACTGTTCAGTATCAGCGCTATAATCCGCTTCAATAGATTCTATAACTTCTGGTCCGTTATGTGTAATTAGAGACATTCCTACCTGTAATGGTAATACTTTAGAATATTTGAGTTTAATATTCTTTCTCATCTCAGTAGTACCATTATTGTCTACGTAGATTTGATGGGTATACTCAGGAGCTGCACCTGCTATATCAATAGCGGTCCAGCCATCTATTGTCCAATGTCTATGCTCTTGAGTTGTTTCATGTCTATTATTAATTGTATATAATGGATGATTACCGAGTTTAGATTTATGGTAGGCAATAACAGTATTAATTTGACCGAATCCGCCCATAACTTTATCGCCTACTAGTACTTGATCTATAGTCTTAATACTACCATCTGCCATTGATACGAGAGCATAGGATGGAAAGCAAGAGGGTGATGGTGGCGGTGGAGGAGGTGTAAAGTATGTGTAAACTCTTACAAGTTGAACGGTTTGCCCTGAAGATTGGATATAAGAATTAGATAAGTACGAGCCTGCACCCTGATTAGAATTTGTAAATGTATCTAGATTCTGTACTGCATTATAGTTGCCAGAAGCCGTACCTGTAATATTCATAGTATAGGTACCGGATAATCTACCAGTAGGTAAAGTACCTGTGCTTATGTTGGTGGCATTCGTATAGAATGAAGATGCTTGACCGTTTAGGTTAGTGGAGTTATTAGCTGTAAGAGTAGCTACATTAGCTGCTAATGTAGAATTAAGTTGATATGATGCAGCTGCAGTACCACCTAAAAATGAAGTGTTGTTAGCAGAAATTGTAGCGATATAGGAAGCATTAACAAACGTACCAGTTGAATTAGCGACTATACCAGTATTAGCATTAACGAATACACCAGTACTATTCGACACAAGTCCATTATTAGCATTAACGAATACGCCAGTACTGTTAGATACAAGTCCATTATTAGCTAGTACGTATACACCTGTAGCATTAGCTGTTAAACCACTATTGGCTAGTACTTGAATACCTGATGTATCTAGAGTAGTACCATTACTGGACCGTATAAAAACTCCCAAGCTATTAGCTATAATACCATTATTAGCATTAACATATACACCCGTAGCATTAGCTATAATACCATTATTAGCATTTACAAAAATGCCTGTTGCGTTTACAGCAATACCGCTATTTGCTAATAATGAGATAGTACCAGTTGTAGTTATAGTTCCACTTACAAGGCCGTTACCAGAAGCTACAGAAGTAACACCTTGATCATCAGCTGCCCAATAGGTGGCGGTGCCATTTGAATGCAGAGTTTGACCGGCTGTACCGAAAGTACCGTTTGAGGATAGACCTGAAGAACCTAAAACGATATTTGCATTGTAAGTGTGAATGCCAGTGAATGTAAAACTACCACTTGTATTAACTATAGCGGAACTTAATCTAGCATTAGATAATGTACCTGAGGAAATGTTTGTCGCGTTGGTATAATAAGCAGGTAGCTGACCGTCGAAGTACACTGTATTGTTAGCTGATAATGTAGAAATATACGAAGCGTTAACAAATGTACCAGTTGAGTTAGAGACTATACCTGTATTTGCTAATACATGTACACCAGTTGAGTTAGTAACTAAGCCATTAACTGTAATAACAAACAAGCCTGTGCTATTAGCTACGATACCATTATTAGCTAGTACGTGAACACCAGTACTATTCGATACTAGAGCTGTATTAGCATTGACGAATGTGCCGGTTGTATTTGCAATAATACCATTATTAGCTCTTACATGTACACCGGTTGTATTAGATACTAAACCACTGTTAGCTACTATTGATATAGTACCCGTTGATGTGATTGTACCTCCGGTAATACCATTACCAGTAGCTACGGAAGATACACCTACAAACGGTGTTTCCCAATATGGAGAGGTGCCGTTTGATGTAAGTACTTGACCGCTAGTACCTAAACCACCATTAGCAGATAATCCAATTCCAGATCCAATAGTCACTCTAGTAGTATTAGCTACGAAAGCAGTACTAACAGATGCAGAATTAGTAGCATTAATATTAGTAGTTTGGACGTTACTAAAATAGCCTGTACTGAAGGAAGATGTCGAGTTACCTATAGAGTAAGCATTAGTAGTAGGTGGTATAATATCAGCATTAGCAATGACGGTACCTGTAGTAGTAAATGTACCGTCAAGAATCAAAGCTCCAAATCTAGCATTATTAGCGTATAGATCAGAGCCGTTTGCTGTAGTGTTACCTATCGTAATAGTGGATGAATTAACAATAGCATTAACAGTCGCATTACCAATTTTAATAGACGAGGTATTAACAGTAACGTTCGCGCCAACATTTACTGCTGTAGTAGCGTTTGCTGTAGGCGTATTTACGTTACCGTTAAGCGCTGTTAATCCAGTTATAGTAACCGTATTTGAAAATGATGCTGAGTTGAGTACAGCAAGAGTACCGTCTGTATCAATACCAGTAGATGTAATTACAGTATTGACAGTCGAGTTGCCAGTTGTAAAAGAAGTTGAAGTGATAACTGTATTAACAGTCGAGTTACCTACTTCAAATGAGGTGGTATTTACTGTTACGTTAGCTCCTACATTAAGAGCTACTGAAGCATTAGCTGTAGTTGTGTTAACGTCGCCATTTAATGCAGTGAGACCTGTAACGGTGACAGTGTTAGAGAATGAGACTGTATTAAGAACAGCAAGAGTGCCGTCTGTATCAATACCAGTAGATGTAATTACAGTATTAACCGTTGAATTACCTACCTTTATAGTGGATGTATTTACAGTAGTATTAGCACCTACGTTTACAGCTGACGAGGCATTTGCTGTTGTCGTGTTCATACCACCATTAAGGGTAGTTAATCCTGTAGTAGTAACGGTATTTGAATGAGTAACAGCACCAGAAATAGTAGCTGTATTAGTAATGCTTAAATTAGATGATATGGTTAGGGTACAAGCTGTTGAGACGTTACCGCCACGCAATTCTGTATTTGCAAACAGAGTAGTAGAGCCGAAAACACCATTTACAGTACCATTACCAGTACTATTATTGCCAGACGCGGTACCATCAACAGTAACAGCATGATTAGTTGTTATATGTGCTAATGTATTAGTCTTACTGACCCAGGTACCGAATGTATCTGTAGTAATGTCAAGATTTGCTACGTTAATTGTCATTATTTTTCTCTAAAATCCTACTAAGTAGAAACTTAATTTCACTTATATCTGCCTTCAAGTTACTTACCTCGTTGACAATATTGTCCATGGTTTGCTCTCGTTGACGTCTTGCTTTATATGCAGCTAAGCCATCATTATTAATATTTAGTATGGCTTTTGAGTCACCATCTCTAATTATATCACGTCTGTCTTGCACTTTTATATACATTTTAAGCCTGTAGTGCGATTGCACGCATATCAGCAATACGTGGGATTAGGTGTGTACCTTCAGTAGATGTCATTACTATCTTAATAGCAAATACCTTAAAGGTATCTACAGGCGCACCAGCAGCAGTATAGTATCTAACAATGTTAGAATTATTAGCGTTTCTTGCTGCTGTCTTACTAGCTGATATTGTTGCATTATTAGCTAGTGATAACTGATAGCGATACTCATTATAAGATTTAATATCTACTTTACTACTTATAGTACTAGTTGGGTTTACCTGTTCAAGTAATGACCAGTACTTTTCATCAAATGGTTCAGAGTCTTCAGAACCTTGTAGTTTTGCATATACGTAAATTTCAGTACCTGATGGTTTACTGGCGGTTAAGAAAACTTCAATATCTTCAGCATCTTGACCATCCGCTAGAATAACGTTTCTACTTACATACTTACTTGTTACTACTGTATTACCACCCGGGTATGTTTCATTATTAGCAATCTCAGTATTGCCAGAAGATATGTTATTTTTAATTACTAGTACACTCTTTTTAATATCATTAATAACAGGAGAGATTCTAGAATTTGCAGAAGTAAAGGATAGATCTAACTGTAATGAATTATTACCTGTCATATACGTTAATTCATTAGATCTAGATAGCACTCTTCTTTCAATATCTACCAACTCAATTTCAGTATCGTTTTGAGCGGCAGTACCTGTAGTTTCTCTTACATATGTCGATAATGGAGTACCGTTAAATGTTAGATTTACAGTAGTACCGGGAGGTCTTATTATAGACATCTGAGGCACTATAACACTATAAGTCACATTATCAACACTTACTAAATTGGCACGTGCTCTACTTGCCTTACCTATAATTAGTGTTTGAGTATTACCGGTGTTAAAATTAACAGATGAATTAGCTGTCGAGTTTTCAATATACAAATCACCTGTATCAGTATTATAAAACTCAATTATACCTGTAAATGCCCCATTACCAGCTAACTTGCCAATACTAGCATCATTGTCAGTGAAAGACACATTAGCATCTAAACGAATGTTTGTTGTATTTGGTAATGCTGTAATAGTAGCAACGTCTGTTATACCACCTGAATTAGATGAAATATAAACCATCTGCCCTATAGAGAACGCAGATTGCGCTGTAGTAGTACCAATTACTATGGAGTTAGATAGTGATGCGTTAACAACAGCACCAGAAGCTACTGTAACTACTGCATTAGAGACGTATACTGTTTCACCGTCTAGGAATGTACTCTTAAAACTATTTACTGTGAGATATTCTGTATTCGAATTTTTATAGTTTACAGAGCCGGTCAAAGAAGAGAAATCAGCTCTATAAATTACACACTTAATATCTTCTTTGGTAAACGCTGTCCATGTTCTATTTGTTGAGGAAATAAATATATCACCCATTGGATTATTTTGATAAATTGGCGATTGTGTCGTTACGTCTGTACCGCCAATTTCTGCAATCCAGATTTTAGTATCAGTATTATTACCTTGAGGTTTAACTACAAAACAATATTCTCTGCCGTTTTCAAGGTAAATGGGCGAGTCAAAAGTAACGGTAGTGACTAGAGAGGCATCTGCGCTAGTATTAATATTAGCAGTAGGTATTACTACTGAACCATAAGGTAAAATTTTAGGAGTAGGGTACCCAGTATCTACATCCATTTCTCTTACTTCAACAACTATCCCTAACGATGGGTGCTTTTGTCTAAAAAATAGATCAATTTTAGAAATAAAAATACCTGGAATACCATCCGGTTCAGATACTAAAAACGATTGCGCAATAGGATCGTCAGTGCCAAATTGAGTAACTGTTAACGTTAAGCCTACATTTACACCTGTAATAACTCTTTGCTGTTCTCTGGTAACAGATGTACTGATGGTTGGTTTAGCAGAGCTAAGTCCTAGATTAGCTTTAGTAATAGAGATATTACTTCCTGTGTACGTTGCAGATGCTACTGTAGATATTGTATTAGCTTCTGCTGCATAATTTTGAATATCTACTAATTTAAAAGTACGCTCACCGGATTTAAAAGTATTTTCTGGAATATAAAATACACCATACACAGTACCAATACTATCTGTAGTGAGTGTACTATTAAAAGCACCAACATCAGCAAGTGAAGAATTAGAAGACTTACAATAACTTGATACAAGAACATCGTCAAAAAATGGATATACTATTGTACTGGGCTTTAGCCCTGTTCCTGTGAAAGTTACGCGCCTAGCTCTCAAATAAGGTTGTGTGGAAACGTCCTGAACAACATCACCATAACTATAATTTTGCTTATTAACATCAATAGACGCCGTTATAACATCTCTTACTTGATTAGCGGTAGTAATAGTAGTGGTAATTTCAGCGCCAAGTGCACCTGCTCCTTGACCGCCAGTACTAGTCGTACTGGTATTAGAGGTACTTACTGTTCTCCAGTCGCCAAATGAGGTTTTAAAAAATCCTGCATTGGCAAGTGATAGTAATGGACTGGCTAGATCTACGTCCAGTACAATATCAGGGTTTCTTTTTACATCTGCTGCATGATCACCATCGGGTGATAGAGAGATTTCACCTTTAAAAACGTATACAAGAGATTCAGCACAGTTTCTTACTTTACTAGCAAAAGGCTAAGTTATGAAAGGTGTATGAGTATAAGTTAAAGATAAGTTTTTACCGTACTTGGTAGTATTTGTAAGAGTTTTTTCTGCTAATG
>Ga0315902_10011356_pt1 | contig 11694 bp, 8 predicted proteins | sample LakEriMetagenome_9_FD_203523 | JGI IMG/M metagenome (GOLD analysis project Ga0315902, IMG submission 203523) | Freshwater fungal communities from buoy surface, Lake Erie, Ohio, United States - Buoy 12 MA117 | ecosystem: Environmental > Aquatic > Freshwater > Lake > Lake biofilm | place: USA... | reverse complement strand
TCCTCTTCGCGGGAGAAGACGTGCTGGCGATGGACGAGCGGCGGCTCGCCGATCATCGCGGGCGCAGCGTGGCGATGATCTTCCAGGAGCCGATGCTCGCCTTCGATCCCGTCTTCACCATCGGCGAGCAGATCGCGGAGACGGTGCGCCGTCACGAGGGCCTTGATCGCGCCGCCGCACGCCGCCGCGCGCTGGAGATGCTGGAGCGCGTGCGCATCCCCGGCGCCGCACGGCGCCTCGACGCTTATCCGCACGAGATGTCGGGCGGCATGCGCCAACGCGCGATGATCGCGCTCGCCCTGTCCTGCCGTCCGCGGCTGCTGCTCGCCGACGAGCCGACCACCGCGCTCGACGCCACGGTGCAGATCCAGATCCTGCTGCTGCTGCGCGAATTGCAGGCCGAACTCGGGATGGCCGTGATCTTCGTGACCCACGACATCGGCGTCGCGGTCGAGACCTCGGACCGCATCGCGGTCATGTATGCGGGCCGGATCGTGGAGAGCGGGACCGCGCGCGACGTCGTGCGCACGCCGCGCCATCCCTACACCGCCGGCCTGCTCGCCAGCCGCGCCGAGGGCGCGCCGCGCGGCACGCGGCTCGGCGCGATCCCCGGTGCGCCGCCTGACCTCGCGCACATCCCCACCGGATGCGCCTTCGCCCCGCGCTGCGCGGTCGCGGGGCCGGAATGCGGCGAGGCGGTGCCGGCAGCGCGCGATCTCGGCGGCGGCCACCAGGCAAGCTGCCTACGCGTGTAGAATGGGGACGGAGCCCGGATCAGAACCGACGCTTGGGCGTAATCCGGGCTCCGTTCCCAGATTTCACTGACGTGGCTGGACATGCGGCATAAGCTTGCGCCGTCATCAATGTGTCACGGAGGACGGGACATGCCCGGCGAGGATCACGGTCTGGCGCAACGCTTTCTGGCGATCAGCGGCCTCGCCCGCGAGGCGGGCGCGCTCGCCTTGCGCTATTTCCACGACAGGGCCTCGCTCGGCACGACCATGAAAGGCGCGCAGGATTTCCTCACCGTCGCCGACGGCGCGGTCGAGGCCCTGCTGCGCACGCGCATCGCCGAGGCGTTCCCCGACGACGCCGTGCTTGGCGAGGAGGGCGGCGGCGCCGCGGCCGAGCGTCTGTGGATCATCGATCCGATCGACGGCACCGCGAATTTCGCGCGCGGCGAGCCGCATTGGTGCATCTCGATCGGCTACATGCAGTCCGGCGTGCCGGAGATCGGCGCGATCTTCATGCCCGTGACCGGAGAATTCTATCTCGCGCGGCGCGGCCATGGCGCGACGCGCGACGGCGCGCCGATCCGCGCCGCCACGACCGCCGACATGAAGGTCGCGACGGTCGAGATCGGCTGGTCGACGCGCCGGCCGCTCGACGACTATCTCGGCCTCGTGCGCGCCGCGATGGAAGCGGGCGCGAACGCCAAGCGCGCGGCATCCGGCGCGCTCGGCATCGCCTATGTCGCCGACGGACGGACCGACGCGTATGCCGAAAGCCACATCAACAGCTGGGACGTCGCGGCCGGTCTCGTGATCGCCGCGGAAGCCGGCGCCTGGACCAACCCATTCTTCGCGGGCGACGGGCTCGCCACCGGAAATCCCGTGCTGGTCTGCGCGCCGGGGATCGCGGCGGCCATGCGCAAGATCACCGGGATCTGAGCCGCACATCCCCGAAATATCGCGTTTTGCCTAGGTTTTTGGGGCGAGCCCGCGCGAAAAGGGCTTGAAAACCCGCCTGAACCCGCGCACACAAGCGCGAGGACCGATTCGCTCGATCCTGGAAACCTACCCATAAGGAGCGCCCAATGGCTGCCGCCAAGGTTCAAACCGTTTCGCTGAAGCAGATCTCCGCCGCCGTCGCCGACAAGCGCGAGACCTCCAAGAAGGAGATGACGGAGACGCTCGACGAGTTCCTTGCCCACATCGTCAAGCACATCAAGGGCGGCAAGAAGGTCCGCATCCCCGGTCTCGGCATCTTCTCGGTCCGCAAGCGCGCCGCGCGCATGGGCCGCAACCCGGCCACCGGCGAAGCGATCAAGATCAAGGCGAGCAAGAAGGTCGCCTTCCGCGCCGCGAAGGAACTGAAGGACAGCATCTGACGATGCCGCAGCACGCCAGGCGCGCGATGTAGGGTCGCGCGCCAACGTCGCTCGAAACCCGCCGCCAAAAGCTATGGCGGCGGGTTTTTTCTTTCGGGGTTTTTCTTGTCGGCCGCGCGTCAGACCGTGAGGACGGTCGATCCCGTGGTCTTGCGCTGCTCGAGGTCGCGATGCGCCTGCGCCGCGTCCTGCAGCGCGTAGGTCTGGTTGATCCCGATCTTCACCGCGCCCTTCAGAACGACATCGAAGAGATCGTTCGCGGTCTCCACCAGCTCGTCGCGCTTCGCGACATAGCCGTTCAGCGACGGCCGCGTGACGAACAGCGATCCCTTGGTGTTGAGGATCCCGATATTGATCGGCGGCACGGCGCCCGAGGCATTGCCGTAGCTGACCATCAGGCCGCGCACCTGCAGGCAGTCGAGCGACTTGTCCCAGGTGTCCTTGCCGACGCCGTCATAGACGACGGGAACCATGCGCCCGCCGGTGATCTCCTTCACCCGCGCGGCGAAATCTTCTTCGCGGTAGAGGATCGTGTGATCGGCGCCATGCGCGCGCGCGAGTTCGGCCTTCGCGCCGTCGCCCACCGTGCCGATCACGGTCGCGCCGAGATGCTTGAGCCACTGGCACATGATGAGACCGACGCCGCCGGCCGCGGCATGGACCAGCACCGTCTCGCCCGCCTTCACGCGGTAGGTGCGGCGGATCAGATACTGCGCCGTCATGCCCTTTAGCATCATCGACGCGGCCTGCTGATCCGAGATGCCCGCGGGCAGCTTCAGCAAGCGATGCGCGGGCAACGTGCGCTTCTGGGCATAGGCGCCGATCGGCGCGTTGCCATAGGCGACGCGATCGCCGACCGCGACCTCGCTCACGCCCTCGCCGACCGCCTCGACGACACCCGCGCCCTCGCTGCCGATGATCGCCGGCATCGGGACCGGGTAGAGGCCGGAGCGATGATAGGTGTCGATGTAGTTGAGGCCGACGGCGGTGTGCCGGACGAGCGCCTCGCCGGGCTTCGGCGCCGCGACGTCCACGTCCTCCCAGCTGAGCACGTCGGGACCGCCGACCTTGTGCATGCGCATCGCCTTGACCATAGCCGTCTCCTTCAGGGTTGCCTTGCCTTGGGCGCCGGAAACTAGCCGGAACCCGGCACGCCCGCCAATGGCGCGGGCATGCGCTTCGAAGCTTGCATCTGATCGCTCGTACACTAACAATCGGCATGGCGGCGGCGAGAAGCCCGCCAGACGCGCCGAGGGAGGAAAACGATGCTCGACCCGATCCGCATGCAGGAAAGCGTGGACCGTTTCCTCGCCGAGGACGTCGGCCTCTTCGACCTGACATCGAACCTGCTCGTGCCGGCGGAGGCGCGCGGCCGGTTCGAGTTCCGCGCCCGCGAGAGCTTCGTCCTGGCCGGAATCGAGCCGGCCCTCGCGGCGCTGCGCCGCTATGCGCCCGACGCGACGATCGAGGTTCCGGCGCGCGACGGACAGGCGATGCGCAAGGGCGACGTGATCTGCGCCGCGCAGGGCCGCGCGCGCGGCATCCTCACCGCCGAGCGCACCGCTCTCAATCTGATGCAGCACATGTCCGGCATCGCGACGCTGACGCGGCGCTATGTCGACGCCATCGCCGGCACGAAGGCCGTGCTCGTCGACACGCGCAAGACGACGCCGGGCCTGCGCATGTTCGAGAAATACGCGACCACCGTCGGCGGCGCGCGCAACCATCGCCTGCGCCTCGATGGCGGCATCCTAGTGAAGGACAACCATATCGCGGTGTTCGGCAGCCTGACCGCGGCGATCGCCCGCGCGAAGGCGGTGGTGCCGCTGCTGACCAAGGTCGAGGTCGAATGCGACACGCTCGACCAGGTCCGCGAGGCGACGGACGCCGGCGCGGACATCCTGCTGCTCGACAACATGAAGCCGCCGGTGCTGCGCGAGGCGCTGGCGATCGTCGCCGGGCGCTGCCTCACCGAGGCCTCGGGCGGCGTCAATCTCGACACGATTCGCCCGATCGCGGAGACCGGCGTCGACTTCATCTCGGTCGGCCGCATCACCCAGGGCGCGGCCGCCGTCGATATCGGCCTCGACGTCGAATTCGAGCCGGTGGTGCGGGGCTGACGCCGATGCGCCCCGCGATGTCGGTCGGGCTGTTCTGCTCGGCATCGGACGGGCTGCCCGCGGCCTATGAGACCGCCGCGCGCGATTTCGGGCGGCTCTGCGCCGCGCATGGATTCCGTCTGGTCTATGGCGGCTCCGGGCGCGGGCTGATGGGGCTTGCCGCGCACGCAGCGCTCGCCGGCGGCGGGCAGGTGACCGGCGTGATGCCGCGCCACCTCGCCGGCCGCGAGCGCGCCGAGACGCGGCTCGCGGATCTGCGGATGGTCGACAGCCTCGCCGAACGCAAGCAGGTCATGGCCGATCTCTCGGACGTGTTCTTCGTGCTGCCAGGCGGCGTCGGGACGCTCGACGAGGCCTTCGAGATGGTGACCTGGTACGACATCGGGTTGCACCGCAAGGCGACCGTCTTCGTCGACATCGACGCCTTCTGGACGCCCGTGCTCGGCGTATTCGAACATCTCGATCGCCAGAAGATGCTGCGCGCCCATGTGCGCGGCGGCTACGATCGGATCGCGACGGTCGACGAGATGCCGGCGGCGGCGATGCGCCATCGCGGCACCGCGGCGGCCGAAGCGGTTGCATGACGCCAACCGAAACAGGGACAGGGAGACTCGACCGATGATCACTCGCAGGCACTTCGCAGGCGCCGGCCTCGCCACCGCCGGTCTCTTCGCCGGCGCGGCTCCGGCCGCGGCGCAGACGCTCAAGCTCACCATGGCCGGCGGCTCGGTCGGCGGCGCGTGGAGCGCGATCGGCAACGCGATCGGCGAGACGATCCGTCGCGAGGCGCCTGGCGCCGCGTTCAGCTACGAGCCGGGGCGAGACGCCGCCAACGTGCAGCTCGTCGCGACCGGCCGCGTCCAGCTGGGCATCGCCCACACCCAGATGGCGCTGCGCGCGCTGAAGGGCGAGGCACCGTTCGAACGCGCCTTCCCGAATGTCCGCGCGCTCGCGCTGATCGATCCGCAGGCGGCGCTCCAGTTCGTGGTGCGTGCGGCGAGCGCGGTCCAGTCGCTGGAGCAGGTCAAGCGCGAGCGCATCCCGCTCAAGCTTGCGGTCAACCTGCGCGGCACGATGATGGCGATCGCCACCGAGGAGGCGTTCAAGGCCGCCGGCGTGACCTTCCAGGAGATCGAAGCCTTCGGCGGTCGCGTCCACTTCGTCGACTACAACACCGCCCTCGACATGCTGAAGGCCGGACAGGTCGACATGTCGGTGAACATGCTCGCCTTCCCGTCGGGCCAGCTCGCCAACGCGACGCGCGACCTGCCGGTGCGCATGGTCGGGCTCGACAAGCCGGTCATCGAGCGCATGACCAAGGATGTCGGCACCCAGCCGATCGACATCCCCGGCGCGAGCTACCCGTTCCAGCCGGCGACCGTGCACACGGTGACCGGAACCGTGGCGCTGCTCGCCGCGACGGAACTTCCCGACGCGCAGGCCGAGGCCATCGTCGCCGCGATGCTCAAGCATTTCGACTATCTCAAGGCGGCACACGCGACCATGGCGCGCATGACGCCGAAGGACCTGCCGGTCACCGCGCCGGTCGCCCTGCATCCCGGCGCGATCAAGGCCTATCGCGCCGCCGGCATTCCCACCTGACCCGGCGCGGCGCGCGGAGACCGGCATGTCGTCCCTGCTCTCCCTCCTCGCGCCGGGCACGGCCCGCGCACAGGGCCCCGCCGAGCGCGTCGCTATCCTGGCACTCGGGATCGCTGTCGGGCTCGGGCTGACGGCGATCGCCTTCGGTGTCTATGCCGATCGCCGCACGACCCTCTATCTCTTCCTCGCGGCGATCCTTTCGGTGGCGTTCCTGACGACCACCGGAGGACCGCATCGGCCGCGCGGCTCCAGCCCCTTCGCCTGGGTCTGCGTCGCCGTTGCCTGGGTGGCGGCGCTCTATTTCGTGGCGATGGCTGGGCGCCACGAGATGCGCCTGCCGATCATCGATTCGCTGACCACCGCCGACCAGCTGGCCTCGGTCGCGCTGATCGTCCTCGTGCTCGAGGCGACGCGGCGCACCATCGGCATGACGCTGGTCACGCTGGTCACGCTGTTCCTCGCCTACGGGTTCCTCGGCCATCTGCTGGAGGGGCCCTTCGCGCACCGTCAGCTCGCGCTCGAGGAGATCATCGACCATCTGGTCTTCACCACCAACGGCCTGTTCGGGCCACCGCTGCTGGTGGCGTGTTTCCTCGTCTATGTCTTCGTGCTGTTCGGCGCGATCCTCGACCGGGTCGGCGGCGGCGAGTTCTTCCACCGTCTCGCCGAGGCGCTGGTCGGCCGTCAGGTCGGCGGCCCCGCCAAGGTCGCCGTCATCTCCTCGGGCATGTACGGCTCGATTTCCGGCTCGCCGACCGCCGACGTCGTCACCACCGGCTCGATCACGATCCCGCTGATGATCCGCACGGGATTCAGCCGCGTCTATGCCGGCGCGGTGGAATCCGTCGCCTCGACCGGCGGTGCGATCATGCCCCCGGTCATGGGCACGGCCGCGTTCATGATGTCGGACTTCACGGGCATCGCCTACGCGAAGATCGTCGCCGCCGCCGTCGCGCCGGCGATCATCTACTACCTCGCGATCTATCTCGCGGTGCATTTCCATGCGCGGCGCGTGGGCCTGAAGCCGACGGTGGAAGGGCGCGGCGAGAGCGTGCTCGTCGTCCTGCGCGAGAACTGGCTCTTCCTGGTGCCGATCGGCCTGATCGTCTGGATCGTGCTGTCCGTCGACCGCCCGGATCTCTCGGCCGCGGTCGCGATCGCCGCGCTCGCGGTCGTCGCGCTGATCCGCAGCCGGGATCCCAAAGCCACTGCCCAGCGCCTGCGCGACGGGCTGGTCGATGCGCTCCACCGGTCCTGCGGCGTCGGCGTCGCCTGCGCCGTCGCCGGCCTCGTCGTCGGCACGCTGTCGATGACCGATCTCACCGGCAAGATCAGCTCGATGCTCTTCGCCCTCGCGCCCGGCAACCTGCTGCTCACGCTCGTGATCGCGGCGCTGGTGACGATCGTGCTCGGCATGGGGATGCCGACGCCGGCGGTCTACGCGCTGGCAGCCGTCCTCGCCGGACCGGCGATCGTGTCGCTGGGCATCGAGACCCTGCCCGCGCATCTTTTCATCGTCTTCTTCGCGTCGATGTCGGCGATCACGCCGCCGGTCGCGGTCGCGGCCTTCGCCGCGGCCTCGATCGCCAACGCGAACCCGATGCAGATCGGCCTGCTCGCCTGCCGCATCGGCATCGTCGCCTTCCTGCTGCCCTTCGCCTTCGTCTACCAGCCGGGGGTGCTGATGATCGGCGATCCGATGACGATCGCGATCCAGATCGCCGCGGCGCTGGCTGCGACCGTCGCGCTCGCCGGCGCTGCCGAGGCCTGGCTGGGGCGCCCGCTTCCCACCGTCCCGCGGCTCGTTCTGACGGCTCTCGGCGTCGCGATGATCTGGCCCGTCCAGTCGGTCTCGTTCTCGGCCCTGGCCCTGTTCGCCGGCATCGCCCTGGTCCTGCTGCAAAAGCGGCACTGAGCGCTACGCGCGCGACGGACCGACGAGGCGGCGCATGGTCGGCGCTTCTGTCGGCGCGGATCATGCTCTAGGCTCGCGGTCACGCGTCGCGTTTTCCCGGGTGACAGCCATGCCGAACTTCAAACAGATCCATAACGTCGAGGATCTTCGCCGCCACGCCGCCGCCTATCTGCCGAAGCCGGTCTTCGATTTCATCGATGGCGGCGCGGAAGGCGAGGCGGCGCTGCGCAACAACCGCGAGGTCTTCGACCGCATCCGCTTCCGTCCGCGCACGGTCGCCGACGTCGCGGTGCGCCGGATCGACACGACGCTGCTCGGCAAGCCGGCGGCGGCACCGATCGCCATCGCGCCGATGGGCGGGCTGTCGAGCTTCGCGCCGCATGCCGAGGTGTCGATGGCCAAGGCCTGCGCCGCGGCCGGCATCCCCTATTGCCTGAGCACCGCCGCCGGGATCTCGATCGAGGATCTGCGCGCCGCCGTACCCGAGGCGCGGCTGTGGTTCCAGCTCTACGTCTTCAAGGACGACGCGCTCAATCGGGCGCTGGTCGAGCGCGCGCATGCCGCCGGCTACGACGCGCTGATGATCACCACCGACACCCATGTCGCGCCCAAGCGCGAGCGCGACCGGCGCAACGGCTTCTCGCTGTCGCTCGACAAGACACCGCGCAACATCGCGCATGTCCTGTCGCGGCCACGCTGGATCTGGGACGTGATGATCAAGGCGGGGCTGCCGAGCATGCCGGTGCTCTCGCCGCACGCGCCGGAAATCGTCGACAACATCTCGGCCACGCGCTTCTTCGTCCAGAATCGCCGCTACGGGTTCGACTACGCGCATCTCAAGGAACTGCGCCGGCACTGGAAGGGCAAGCTGCTGGTCAAGGGCGTGATGCGCGCCGACGAGGCGGAGCAGGTCGCGGCCTGCGGCGCCGACGGCGTCGTCATGTCCAACCATGGCGGGCGCAACCTCGAATACGCCGCGGCGCCGCTCGAGATGCTGCCCGAGGTCGTCGACGCGGTCGGCAAGCGCCTGCATGTCCTCGTCGACAGCGGCTTTCGCCGCGGCACCGATGTCGTGAAGGCGCTAGCCCTCGGCGCCGAGGGCGTGCTGATGGGGCGCCCCGCCGCCTTCGCGGTGGCCGCGGGCGGCGAGGCGGGCGTCGGTCATCTCATCGGCCTGACCAAGGACGAGATCGACCGCACGCTCGGGTATCTCGGCTGTACCGCGCTCGACCAGCTCGACCGCGACCATCTGCTCGTCGATCGCGCGCCCTGGGGCCGCAACGCGCCCGGCCTCTAGAGCGCGTGGTCCGCGCTCAGTACTCGACCTCGTAGGTGAGGCCGGCGCGGCCGGCTGCGCCGAGATCGGTTTCGACGCGCAGCCGCGGCGCCACCTCGATCTGCAGCGTCGCCTCGTAGCTCGAGGGCAGCCGCCCCGGGCGCACGCCGAGATAGACCCCGGGCGCGAGCAGACGGCCCGCCTCGACGCCCATCCCGTCGCCCTCCCGGGACGAGGACAGGCGCAGTTGGTCGAGGCCGAGCCGCTGCCGGACCGCGTCGACGAACCCGCCGCCGGGGCCGCCCGCGAAGAGCGACGCCACGCCCTGGGCGATCTGCGCCATCTCCAGCGGCGACAATTCCGCAGCCGAACGCCCGAAAAGGAGCCGCGCCAGGATCTCGTCGGCCGGCAGCTCAGGCTCCGAGGCGAGCGTCAGGGACGGCGCCGACGGACGCCCGGACACGCGCACGAACGCGACGATGCCCCTTGCCTCGCGCCGCGCCTCGAAATCGAGCCTGGGATCGGCGAGCGCGCCGCCGTCGAAGGCGACCACGCCGCGCGTGAAGTCGAGGCGCTGCGACAGCAGATCGAAACTGCCGCGGCGCAGCACCGCCTCGCCGCGCAGGACCGGTGCCGCGAGCGTGCCCGCGACGCGCAGGGCACCGGCGGCCTGCGCGTCGAGCCCGCGCCCGCGCAGGAAGACCGAATCCGGCATCGCGATCGCGAGATCGAGCGCCACGCCCGCAAGTGCCGGCGCGATGCCCGGCGCACCATCCGCCACACGGCGCGCGTGGCGCATGGGCGCGGCACCGGTCTCGCGCGCGGCAAGGACCGGGAAGTCGGGCGGCAGGGCCTCGGCGAGGCGGAATTCGGCACGCGGAACCGACACCTCGCCCGACAGGCGCAGCGCATCTGGCAGGCGGCCGCTCAGCGCCAGCGCGCCGTCGAGCGCGATATCCGCCTGCCGGCTGCGCAGCAACTGCGCGCGGCGCAGCGCAAGGCGCAGATCGAGCGCCACGCCGCCGCGCGGCGCGGCGTCCGCACGACCGGACAGGTCGATCTCGCCACCACCGGCGCGCCCGCGCAGGACGATGTCGCGCAGGCCGCGCTCCTCGATGCGCGCGGTACCGGCGATCCGGTCGAGACGAAGCCCGAGCAGCGGATCCTCGAACGATGCATCCGCGAGTTGCAGCGATCCGGAGGCGGCGGGCGCGACGCGCGTGCCACCGATCCGCAGGGCGATGGTCGCATCGCCGCGCGCGCGCCGTCCCGCCGGTGCCAGGACGGCGTCGCTCAGGGCGAGATCGAGCCGCCCGTCGGCACGCAACGCGAGCGGCGCCGTCGCGCCGAGGGGGACCTCGCCCGCCACGCGCAGGCGACCGGCCGCGCCCAGCCGCGCCTCCGCATCGAGCGTGATCGGGCCGCGGCCGCGCGTCGCCTCCAGACGCAGCGTGGCCGGCGGCAATCCCCGCGCCGCTTCGACACCCGGAAGACGCAGGCCGCTGGCCTCGAGCCTGAGCCGGCCGCCGGGATCCGCGATCGGTCCGGTCAGCCGCGCCTCGCCGTCGACGACGCCATCCAGCGCGACGCCCGACGCGAAGGCGGCGAACGGCGCCACCGGCACGCGGGCGAGCGCGATACGAAGGTCGCTCGCCACCGCGCCGGCATACCCGTCGAGCGTGAGCGTCGCGTCGCCGAGCGCGAGGCGCAGGCGCTCGATCCGCAGCCCGTCGCGCCATTCCACACGTGCCGGTTCGCGCAGCCGCATGGCGAGCGCGCCATGAGCGAACTCCGCGGCCTCCAGCCACAGCCGCGGCGCGGCCCCGGCCGCGAGCGTCGCGCGTGCCGTCCCGCGCAGCGATGGCGCGTCGAGGGCGAGCCGCGTGCGCAGGGCGGCGAGCGGCCCCTCCGCCTCCAGCCGCAGCGCCGCCGTCTCCCCGGCAAGCGCGAGGCCCCTGGCGTCGAGCACGAACCGCAGCGCCTCGCCCTCGATACCCGCGCTGACCCGCGCCGTGCCGCCGAGCGCAACGCCCACGACCTGGCCCAGCGGCGCGAGGTCGCGCGCGGTGGCCTCCAGCGTCGCCGCCTCAGGCCGTGCATCACGGCCACGCGCCGTGGCCGTGGCCTCCACGCCCGCGAAGGAACCCTGCTCGATCGCCAAGCTCCACGCGCCATCCGCCGCCTGACGGCCCCGCCCACGCAGGGCGAGCGGCCGGCCAGCCAGCCGCGCCGTGAGGTCGAGCACCGCCGCGCGCGCCCCGTCCGCCGCCGGCTGGACGTCGAGCGAAGCACGCAGCGCCTCGGCGACGAACCGACCATGGCGCAGCGCGGCGCTCTCGATCCGCGCTGCGACGGACGGCGCGGCGAGCGGCCCGTCGACACGCGCGCGGATCGCGAGCGCACCGTCGAGGGCAGGGTCGAGCGCCGCGAGCCGGGTCAGGCCGATCGCGAGATCGGCCGCGATGCCCTGGGCATCGATCACCCCCGCCGCCTCGAGGCCGAGCGCGGCACCGGACAGCACGAGGCTCGGCACGCCGATCCGTCCGGCGGCCGGCAGCAGCGTCGCCTCGAGGCGCGGCGCCGGGCCCAGCAGCGCATCGAGCGGCGTGCCCGTGAAGACGAGGTCGCGCAGCCCCAGGTCGAGCGCGACCACGGGCGCCGCCGGCGGGCC
>Ga0315902_10011355_pt1 | contig 11696 bp, 8 predicted proteins | sample LakEriMetagenome_9_FD_203523 | JGI IMG/M metagenome (GOLD analysis project Ga0315902, IMG submission 203523) | Freshwater fungal communities from buoy surface, Lake Erie, Ohio, United States - Buoy 12 MA117 | ecosystem: Environmental > Aquatic > Freshwater > Lake > Lake biofilm | place: USA... | reverse complement strand
CGACATGAGTTTCTTCAAGGTGCGCGATTTTAGCATCGGTCTCATCCAAACCTACATGATTACCTTGCCGCAGCAGTTCAATTACGTGCTGTTGCCGATTTTTTTGCAGACGGTGGCCGGCTACGATGCGCGCACCACTGGCCTCACCATCATCGTGGTACCGATTATCACGACGTTTCTGTCGAGTTTTAGTGGGCGCTTATCTGACAAATATGGGCCAAACTGGATTGCACCGATTGGCGTAGTGATTTGGACCATCGGGCTCGTGTTGATGAGTGGCATCGGCGACAAACCGTCGTTATGGGATGTCGCAGGGCGCGTTGCGTTTATTGCCGTCGGCATTACCCTCTTTTTTACGCCGATCAACAGTAGTATCCTCGGCAGTCTGCCCAAAGAGCGCACGGGTATTGCGAACGGCATCATGTCGGTGACCCGCACCATGGGTCAGATTAGCGGTATCTCAATCGGTGCACTCATTTGGACATGGCAGGTCGACACACTGAGTGGCACACACTACGAGATTATCGCCGAGGCGCCACACCACATCTTGCATCAGGGGTATAGCAACACGATGCTGGTTGGGGCGGCGATTTGTATTGCAGGACTTATTCCGGCGTTGTTCCGCTTGCGCGGACGCAACACGACAGTTGCTGGCTAACAGACACTTACAGGCTGGGAATCAGGAGTACGTATGAGCACGGCAACAATGTCCGAGACGTCGCGCAAATGGTGGGCACTGGCAGCAGTCGGCAGTGGCACATTTATGTCAACGGTGGATGGGTCGATTGTCAATATCGCCCTCAACACCATCCAAAAAACCTTCAACGCTAGTCTTGGCCAAGTTGAGTGGGTGGTCTTAGCTTATTTATTAAGTATCGTCTGCTTGCTCCCGACCATGGGGCGGCTCGGCGACATGATTGGGCGCCGCCGCGTCTATTTGCTCGGGTTCGTGTTGTTTACTGCGGGATCGGCATTGTCGAGCTTTTCGTGGAACATCCCATCGCTGATTGTGTTCCGTATGATTCAGGCAGTCGGCGCCTCGATGATTCAAAGCATGGGGATGGCGTTGTTGGTGCAGGCGTTCCCTGCTAGTGAACGCGGCCGGGCCCTCGGCTATAACGGTACCATCATCGCCACCGGCGTCGCCACCGGACCAGTCCTCGGCGGATTACTCATCGGCACATTTGGTTGGCGGTCGATTTTTTATGTAAATGTACCACTCGGCTTATTGGCATTGACTATCTCATGGTTGGCATTGGCCGATGACGCCAAACGCAACGAGCAAAAGTTCGATGTAGTCGGCGCCATGACACTCGGCGCATCGTTGATTGCGATTTTGGTTGCGTTAACTGAGGGGCAGCATCTCGGCTTTGATGTACCGTGGGTTATCGCGTTGTTTGTGGCCGGCATCATCGGGCTGATTGGCTTTGTGCGGTGGGAGCGACAGCACCCAGCGCCGATGATCGACATGGGTTCATTCGGTGTACCGGCCTTTAGTTTGGGCTTAATGACAACGATGATTGCTTTTACGGGATTGCAGTTCAACTTCATCTTGTTGCCGTTTTTCTTGCAAAACGTCTTGCACTACACGCCACAGCAGACCGGGTTGATGATGATTATCTCACCATTAGCGATTATGGTGATGTCATCGATTAGTGGGCGGTTATCCGATCGATTTGGGCCTCGCTGGGTGACACCGGTGGGCATTTTGAGTCTCGGCTTTGGGCTATACGAGATGAGTAGTTTGACGGCTGCCTCGACCCAATTCGATATCATCATCCGTGTGGTATTCATCGGCATCGGCTTCGGCTTTTTTCAATCGCCCAACAACAGTAGCATCATGGGCAGTTTGCCGCGCGAGCGCAGTGGGGTGACCAGCGGCATGCTGAACGTGACGCGCACTATCGGGCAGATTACTGGGATTACGCTGGCGGGGGCTATTTGGAGCTCGCAGGTGACGTCTATTACCGGGCAGGTGTTCAAGGATATCACAACAGCACCAACGGCGGCCCTCGTCGAGGGGTATCATGTGGCGTTGTTGGTGGCGGCGGGGATTGCCTGGAGTGCCTTGATTCCGGCGATATGGCCACGTGAGCGACGCTAGGGCATCTATCAGCGAATTTTTACCAACGGCTCATCTTTCGCCCAAAACAACCTGTGGTACAATGACAACAGGATGACAATCAAAGGAGGCTTCCATGGAAATCGCAATTGTAGTGGTGAGTATCGTCGCTGTTGCACTTTGGAGCCTTTTGCGTCAGCCACAGGCCGTAACTCGCCCCGTCGAGATTCGTCGCCAACCACGCCGACGCCGCTAGACAGACACCAACACGAATATGACACATCCACGCAGGGATCTCCTGGCGATGAGCCAGACCGAACTGGTGGAGTTCTTGGGGACATATGGCGAGCCGGCGTTCCGTGCTCGCCAAATTGCACGCCAACTCTACGTGAATCAAGTTGACGACGTGATGCAGATGAGCGATTTGCCACTCACATTACGTCAGCGCCTCGCAGACGATTGCCGCATTGGGTCATTGACCCAGGTGCGTGTCGTCAAAACCGACGATAATTTGACCCATAAAGCGCTTTTCATGCTGCCAACTGGTGAGCAAATCGAGAGCGTCCTAATGATCTACAAAGATCGCGCCACCGTGTGTGTCTCGACGCAAGCAGGATGTGCCATGGGGTGTACGTTTTGTGCCACCGGGCGCCTTGGCTTGTTGCGCAACCTCGAGAGTCATCACATCGTCGAACAGGTGTTGTGGGCACGACGCACATTGCGTCAGCTCAGCAAAACCACCTCATCCACGACACCCACCAAACTCACTGATGATGCCTGGTGGGGCGATGACGGTGGTCACCCTGACGCACTCCCTCAGCATTTAGGCAATGTGGTATTCATGGGCATGGGTGAGCCATTCGCCAATTATGACCGCTGGTGGCAGGCCGTTGAGCGCTTGCATGATCCCCAGGGCATCAACATCGGCGCACGTGGGCTAACTGTCTCTACGGTTGGGCTCGTACCCGGCATCAAACGTTTGGCTGATGCCCCGTTCCCAATCAATCTGGCTATCTCATTACATGCACCCAACGATACATTGCGATCGGCCATGATGCCTGTCAACAAGCGGTGGAACGTCGCCGAATTAATAGATACGACCCGCGAATATGTACGCAAAACCGGTCGGCGTGTGTCATTTGAATATGTGCTACTCCAAGGTGAGAACGACACACCTGAGTTAGCTGGCGAGCTCGCTGACTTACTCCAAGGCATGTTGTGTCACGTCAATCTCATTCCGTGGAACCCGGTGCCAGGCATGCCCCTTGGGCGCTCAGAACGCCAGCGCGTCGTCGCATTTCAGCGGGTTCTCCAAGCCGCCGGGGTGCCGTGTACGGTACGCGTCGAGCGTGGTGTGTCGATTGCAGCAGCCTGTGGTCAATTGGCTGGCGCACCTGTCAGTGGTCCCTAGCACCACCTGGAAGGGGTGACGATGTATTTACCTGTTATTATGCTCATCCGTCGCATTATCGGCGCGATTTTGGTCATCATCGGCATTTTGGGATTATTGTTGCCGATTATGCCGGGTTGGCCGTTACTCATCCCGGGGATTGCACTCCTCGGCAGCAAAGACCCGTTAATCCGGTATCTGCACATGATTGTGCTCCGCGTGCTCAAATTCGTCAAAAGTCGCAAAACGCCGTGGATTCGTAACGTCGGTGAACGCGCCTATGAGGCCTACCGCCGCACTCGTGATATTGTGGGTCCACCCATCTTGCGGTTTGAGCACACGCTTGAACGCTGGCTCAAATACACGCCCAAACGTCCACCCGAAATTTAGTCGCCCCAACCGCAATCGGTAATCTCCTGCGTATAATACAAGCAGGAGATTTTTGTTGAGGATAGCATGAGCACCAAACCACAAAACGTCAAAGGCATGCGTGACTTGTTACCGCAAGCAATGATGCTGCGACAGCACATCATCGGCACACTACGCGAGGTTTTTGAACGATACGGCTTTGAGCCACTCCAGACCCCAACGCTCGAGCATGCCGAAACGCTTGAAGGCAAGTTGGGCGACGAAGAGCGCTTAATCTATCGCTTTGAGGACCACGGCGGACGCAAACTTGCCATGCGCTACGACCAGACCGTACCCCTGGCACGTGTCGTCGCCCAATACCAATCACAGTTACAACTGCCATGGCGCCGGTATGCTGTCGGTGCATCGTACCGTGGCGAGCGCACCCAACGCGGACGTTATCGCGAGTTCTACCAGGCCGATGTCGACATCGTTGGTTCATCATCACCAGTGGCCGATGCCGAGATTATTGCCGTATTGACTGATGCACTGACCGCACTCGGGTTCGACAATTTCGTCACGCTCCTCAGTCACCGCCAGATTCTCGGTGGCATCGCGCGGGTCTCAGGGCTTGACGAGGCGGCCGCCGGCGGCGTCTATCGTGCCATCGACAAGCTCGACAAAATCGGCGCCGACGGCGTCCGCACCGAGCTGATGAACAGCGGTGTGTCGGCTGACGCCTGCGATCGTATTCTGCACCTTGTCTCACTCAGTGGCGACTCAGACACGGTTCTTGATGCCCTTGCTACCGCCCTCACGGGCGATGAGCGGGCCCAAGCAGCCATCGTCAACCTGCGCGAGATTATCGCCGCCGCCACCGCCATGGGCGTCCCCAGCAAACGCTATGCAGTAGCACCGCGCCTCGCCCGTGGGTTGTCGTACTACACCGGCATGGTGTGTGAGGCAGTCGTTGAGTCCCCCCCGATGGGCTCACTCCTCGGCGGTGGCCGGTATGACGACTTGATCGGTCTCTTTGCCGATCGCTCATTGCCCACGGTGGGTATCGCCTTCGGGCTTGATCGCTTGCACGACGTGATGGAGGAGTTGGGCATGGGGCCACAAGGCGCCATGGCCGACGTGTATGTCACCATCTTCAACCCGGAGAGCATGGCATCCAACTTGGCACTGGCCCATCAACTGCGCGCTGCTGGATTCAAGGTTGAAAACACTCTTGACGCGAGTGAGCGCCTCGGCAAACAGCTCAAAACGGCCGATCAGCGTGGCATCGCTTTTGCGGTGGTCCAAGGCCCAGATGAACAAGCAGCCGACGAGGTCGTGGTACGCGACCTCAAGAGTGGCAACCAGCATCGCTTTAAGAGTGCTGAGCTTGTAGCTGGGTTGCGTGGATTGATGCAGCACTAGTCATACCCACACAAAATCCGATATTCATCGATGGGGGTGAGACGTAGGTCTAACCCCCATTTGTATGCCAAAAGGAGACATCCATGACCGAACTACGCCATCAGAGCATCCAACAGTTCCTCGATCAACTCGCATCACCCACACCGACGCCCGGTGGTGGGAGTGTGGCCGCCTTGAGTGGGGCCTTGGCAGCTGGACTCATTACCATGGTCTGCGATTTGACGATTGGTCGGCCACGCTATGCCGACTTTGATGCGGAATGTCAGCAGATTCGCCAGCAGAGCGAGCAGATTCGTGCTGAACTGACCCGTCTCATCCAAGCGGATATCGATGCATATACGCTCGTTGCAGCGGCCTACAAACTCCCCAAAGACGACCCAGCCCGAGCACAGGCAATTATCGCTGCCAGCGTGGTCGCCACCGACATCCCTCTGCAAATCGCCGAGCATGCTGCAGCGCTTGTGCCACTTGCATTACCAGTCGCCCACAAAGGCAACAAAAGTGCTGTGGGCGATGTAATTGCCAGCGCACATTTGGCCCAAGCCACCGTCCATGCGGCACTGATTAACGTGACGGCAAACATCGGCGTGCTGGCTGGGCATCCACGTCAGCACGAGTTTGTGGCGCGACAGCAGGCAACTACAGCCCACCTCGCGGAGCGCTGTCAGGCGGTGGTCGAGGCCGGCAGTGCTAGACTCTAATCCAACTGATTATCTGTGTCATTAAGCCAAAAAGTCTGGGTGCCTAAAGGCACCCAGACTTTTTGGGCAATAAAACGCAACAGACTATTGATACAGGCGCTCGCGAATCGAGTTAATCTCTTGTTTGAGTCGATTATCGGTGGTAATCTCCTCGGCAATTTTGTCGCAACCATACATGATGGTGGTATGATCACGACCGCCCAGCATCGCACCAATATCAACCAGGCTGGCGTCGGTCTCTTCACGCAGCAAGTACATAGCCACTTGGCGAGGCCCCACAATATTACGACTGCGACCACGTCCTTGGACGGCACGCATGTCAACCCCATAGTACTCGCACACGGTACGCAGAATGCTATCACCGGTAATGCGTTTTTTGGGGCCAGTATCGAGCAAATCGCTCAACGCAGCTGCTGCGCTGTCAACGGTAATAGCCGTACCATTGAGTTTGGCGTAGGCCACCACGCGATTCAAGCTACCCTCAAGCTCGCGGATATTGCTCTGGATGCGTTGGGCCAAAAAGTCAATCACGCCGGCTGGCACATCGACGGTCATCTGCTCAGCTTTGGTCCGCAAAATCGCCGTACGCGTCTCGTAGTCGGGCATCTGGATATCGACAATCAAGCCCCACTCAAAGCGTGAGCGCAAGCGCTCCTCGAGCGTCAAGATGGCTTTGGGTGGACGATCCGATGTCATAACCACCTGTTTGCCAACGGTGTGCAGTGTGTTGAACGTGTGAAAGAACTCTTCTTGCGTGGCATCTTTGCCAGCAATGAACTGAATATCGTCGATGAGCAGAATGTCGATGTTGCGGTAACGAATACGAAACTCTTCGGTTTGCTGACGACGAATCGACTCAATCAAATCATTGGTAAACTTCTCACTCGAGACATACAACACGTTAATCTCGGGATCGCGATCAAGTGCCGCATTGCCGATGGCATGCAGGAGGTGGGTTTTGCCGAGACCGACACCACCATACAAGAACAACGGGTTGTAGGCCTGAGCCGGATTATCGGCCACAGCCATACACGCTGCACTCGCTAGACGGTTACTCGATCCGATGATAAATCGATCAAACGTGAAGCGCGGATTGAGCATACCGCGGGTGGCCGTGGTAAAGAAATCAGTTTGGGTTGGCGTCTCTTCATCACGGCTCAACGACGTGATAATCGGGCGTAATGTGCTTGCCGTCTCAATCGGTGTCGATTTGGCAGGAATTGGCGTTGATGACGTCTCATCTTTTGTTACAGCAGACGGCAAATCCTCATCAGCATCAGCTGTTGCCGTATCAGGTGAAAGCGTGGCCTCGGTCGTTGTTGCCTCGGTGCGTAACGCCGTAGTCGACTCGGCATTAGCATCCGACTCATCATGGGCAGTAGCCTGCTTGGCGAGCGCAGCTTGCATCGCCTCAACCATCTCATCAGTAATTATTGGCAATACACTCGTCGCAGACGAACTCGGTGCTGGTGTCGAGGTAACTTGCGTTACGACTGGATCGGGATCAGCAGCAGGAGTTACAGGAGTAACTGGATGCGAATATGGCCCCACAACAATCGTTACTTGGAGTGAATAACCGAGGATTTCTTTGAGTTGATCAGCAATGATTGCGCCGTAGCGTGTCTCAACGGCCTCGCGCAACATGTGTGTCGCAACACTTACCACAGCCAGCTGAGTGTCCAGATGGACCAACTCACTCCGGCGTAGCCAAGTATTGTACTCAATACGCGGTAACTGCAGCTCTAACGAGCCAAGTACACTATTCCATGTTTTGGCGAGATTCACGACGCCCTCCCGGACAATGTGACCAAGACGCGGGGGCAAAAAAACCCTGCCATCGTTTGGCACAGCAGGGTTCAACTCTTTTATGTGTTGATTTATATTTTACCGAATTTACCCAATGCTTGCAACACGTACAACAACAAAATCAGCCGTATTCGACGGGTGTATCACGTGAATACCAGCATATGACCGCAACTAGTCAACGATACCATCCAGTTGCGGTCAATCCTACACTGTGTTATGCGCTATTGAAATGCCAAAAACACCACAATTCCTTGGGATTCAGGAACGCTTGATTTGAGATGTTCCCACTCACGACTACGAATCAAATCACTCCCGATGACTAACAATCGTATTGATCCACCATCAACAACATAATCAGCGTACTTGAGCCCATCGTCGAAAGTTTGGATCTCCTCAACGCGCATAAACCCAAGTAACTCAAGTCGCTGATGGATCTGCACCATCAGTTCGTCAGTGGTTCCCACCATCATCAGACCGGTCGCATATGATTCTTTTTTGGTGATTCCAATCATTGTTTCAATCTGGTCACGATCGACGAAGCGCTCATTAGGTTCGGCACGAGGCACATTCGCCCACCAACTTGGCTCACCGACCTCACCATCGGGCTGACACACCGTATCATCGGCTGGTAATTCGAGCGCCACCAAGGTACTTGCAGCCGCCTCATTGACACAGTCCGCACGTAATACTTGGCCGTGCCCCTCACCCGTGTACCGAACTAAGACAGCGCGTGGTCCCATACGATCACGCATCTTCTCGGCCCAACGCATCGGCGTCGCTGGGTCGTTCTCACCACCGATTACGAGAATTGGAGCATCGCCGGAATAGTCAGTCGATGCAGTCATCGGGACTACCATGAGGCTATCACACATCGAGTCACCTGAGTCACTATCAAAATCTTCGGCACGCAAATCGACAGACATGCGCGGGGCAATTGATTGGATTTTGGCGAGGAGTGCCTCGGGATCGGGTGCATCTTGGTACTCGAAGCCACTCGCACACCCGATAATTTCAAAGGCATGCACGATACTCGTATAGACGCCTTCCTCGTCACGCTCAGAATAGCCATCAACCAACTTCCACACCTCAACCACGTTGCTCTTTTCGGCATCAGCAAGGGCTTGTGCGAGTTGGGGCCAACTCGCTTCAGTGTACAAAGCAGCTTTGGTGGCACGCAAAATCACACTTTGGTAGGTCACACGTCCATCGATAGCAGTTACCGGCTTTTGATTATATTGCTCATATAGCACGTCCCAGCGCGCTCCTACATCATCGCTATGAAAGGCACAGGTTGAATCAGATTCACACCAGGCAATCCAGTTGTTCATGGCGCGCTCAAATCCACCTAACTGCGTCGTGTACTGCTCTTCAATGGTATCGCCATTTGGCTCAAATGCGGAATCAAGCACCATGGCGCGGACACGTTCCGGAAAGAGATTGGCGTACACCGAACCCAAATACGTGCCATACGACACCCCGAGATAACTAATTTGCTCATCTCCCATCGCAGCGCGAATCACGTCCATATCTCGCGCCGTGTTGGCCGTCGAGTAGTGTTCCAACGTGTAACCGTATTTATCAAGACACGCCGTGACAAATGCATTATATGCATCTGCATCAAATGACTCTTCTTCAGGAGTATCGGGAGATGCATCAGAAAACTGGTATTTGTCAATCTCGACATCAGACTGGCATTTGAGGCCATTCGAACGTTCAACACCTCGTGGGTCAAACCCTACAAAATCAAACGCCTGAAGGCCTAATTCGCCAACGTAATACGAGCCCGACCAAGCCACCGTATTAAATCCTGACGCCCCCGGACCACCCGGATTGTACAAGATTGCCCCTTGGCGTTGCGCTTGGGCTTTGTAGCGAATCACCGCTATATCAATGGTAGGTCCCTTTGGATTGGCGTAGTCAAGTGGGACCGTCACCGTGCCGCACTCAAATCCAGATTCGGTGACGACTGCATCATCACAGGTCTGCCATTCAATCGGTCGAATCTCAAGATCCTCCGTACGAACAACATCGTTACGCACGAGTTGGGATGTTAGTCGATGTAGGTGTAATCCCAATTCATTCTCAAAAGCATACAACACCATTGCTAAAAATAATCCCAATGCACATACCAGTAATCCAATCAGGAATTTAAGTATTTTTTTAAATATGCGTTGTACCATGTTGTCCTTTCTTATTTGCATTGCTATTTTATGACGTAATGATGAAATAAGTCAATATAGACATTATGGTTGATAGAAAAACACGACCAATCCCGCGTCAGATGTCGTCAGACGCGAGCGGAGCAATGCCCACTGCGGCTGTGAGAGTGTATCACTACCAAAGACATACAAACCGATAATTCCATCATTGCTAAAGTAATACTTGTAATATGCATCATTGAGCTGAACAGGTTGCCCCCACCCCACAAATCCCGCATTGGCCAGACGTCCATCATACGCCTGCAACAGTTGTGCCGTACTCCCGATTGTGTGATAGGCGGTGACATAGTAGTCAAGAGGCGACAGTCCAATCAGCGATGCAATATCGGCGCTATCCACTAGTTGCTCATGCGGCAGTGGTGCAGGAATACGCGCCCACCATGATGGTGGTGCCAACGGCATATCTGGCATACACCGCGTTCCATCATGGGGCAGAATCTCGTCGATAAGTGCCTGTTTGACCAAATAATCAACGCAACGCGATTCAAACAAATGACCATGCCCATCACCCGTATACACCACAAGCGATGATGAATCACCGAGCGCTGTACGCATCTCGTAGGACCAGCGTATGGGTGTGGCCGGATCATACAACCCACCCACAATCAAAATCGGCGCTGGTTGCGCATCACTAATCGGCGCTACCACGGCAGGCGCCATATACTCGGTGCAACGACCACCACTACGAATATCGTCGAGCGACACATCACGACCAAGCCGAGGAGCTACTTGGCGCAACAAATTCAAAATCGGTTGCGGATTTGCCACAGCTGGCGCGCCAAAGCCACTCGCACACGAAATAATCGGGAATGCATGAATACTGCTATCAAATGTCCCACCCGCACCACGCCCATAATAGGTATCCGCCAAAAACCACACCGCCTCAAGGTTCCCTTGCTCGGCATCAAATAACGCACGCCCAAGTGTCTCCCATGTCTGAGGACCATAGAGTGCCGCTGCCGTTGCCACGGCAATCACCGCTTGATTGGTCATACGCCCATCTCGGGCAGTGCGCGGATTTGCATCATAATCCGCCATTAACACATCCCAACGCGCCGCCACATCATCGGCACGAAACGCACAGCCACTCGTAGTCTGACACCACAATACCCAACGCTGAAACGCACGTTCAAAGCCGGCAGATTGGGTCACATAGGCTTGCGACAGCGTATCACCATCTGGCGCAAATGCCGAATCAAGCACCATCACGCGTACATGCGACGGATACATGCCCGCATACACTGCCCCGAGATACGACCCGTACGAAATACCCACATAGCCGATTTGATCATCACCAAACGCCTGACGAATCAACTCCATATCGTGTGCCGTATTGATGGTCGAATAATAATGCAGACGATCTGGATAGGCATCACGACACGCATTGACAAATGCACGGTCCGCCTCTGCCAACAATGCCACCTCAGCATCCGTATCAGGCGTGTAATCGGGATAGAGGTAGCGATCGATATCCGCGTCGGATTGACATTTCAACCCACCCGAAAAACCAACACCGCGCGGATCAAATGCCACCACATCATAGTGCTGTAGGCCATAGCGTTCGATATAGGTGGGGCCCATAGCCGCCAAATACGCCATCGCCGAACTCCCGGGCCCGCCCGGATTCACCAGAATAACCCCTTGGCGTGGCTCCTGCGCGGCATAGCGTAGCATTGACAGCGTCAGCTGCTCACCCGTTGGGTTGGTGTGATCAAGAGGTACTCGCACCGTCGTACACGTAACATCAG
>Ga0315902_10011350_pt1 | contig 11699 bp, 7 predicted proteins | sample LakEriMetagenome_9_FD_203523 | JGI IMG/M metagenome (GOLD analysis project Ga0315902, IMG submission 203523) | Freshwater fungal communities from buoy surface, Lake Erie, Ohio, United States - Buoy 12 MA117 | ecosystem: Environmental > Aquatic > Freshwater > Lake > Lake biofilm | place: USA... | reverse complement strand
GTCCACGGATATCGACATCGTCTTTGGCGTAGTCACTGAGGGTTCGCTGGAGGCTCTGCCTAAGGTCCGATTGGAGGGATTCGTCGAAGGCTTCGAAGCGATCTTTGGTTTTTGTGAGGTCTTTGGCCGAGTGCAGGCCGAGCCATTCGAGGTAGAAGCGGGTCAATTTTTGTTCGAAGCGTCGATCGCGGATCATGCGATCGATGATCGGTCGAAGTTGATCCGGGTGGTGGCATTCTTGTTTGGCAGCCAGTTCGATCATCCACGGGTCGGGCAGAGAGTCCCAGAGGGCTAGGGCTAGGCGAGCGATATTTTTTTCATCCTCGGAGCCTGAGAATCCCGGGTATTGGAATTCCGGGGAGGTCAGCGTCATGAGGCAAACTTTTTTGATCCCCTCGGCGATGGACGATTCGCCATCGAAATGGGCTTCGATGAAGCGTTGGGTGTCGTCTGGGGTCAGGGGCCTTCGCAGTGCCGCAGAGACCCATAGAGCGCACCATTTTTTGACGTGCTCGAGGTTTGTCGGGTCGTTGGCTTGCTTTGGCATCCAGCGTTTTGGGTCGGCGGTGATTTGGTTTCCCACTTCGATGGCCGAGGCGATTAGGGCTTCGAACCAATCGCGGGAGATGCTCGTTCCGCGTTCGTACCCGACGCTTGCATCGTCGGGTGGGAATGGGGTTTGTACTAGAAGTGTTTGGGGGGCCCAGGTGGGGGAAAGGAGCGAATCCGGGATCGGCTCAAGGACACCGGTTGGAGTTTTCCACTGGAGGCTCAGTCGTGCTTTGGGCTCTTTGTTTTTGGAGGCATCTAGAACGAAACGATAGACTTGGCCTGCGACTAAGAAGATGCTCGCTGAGTTGGTACTTTTCTCGTAGGAGACGACACTTGCATCGATCAGTGGAGTTCGCTCGTCGTTGACGAAGAGTTTGGTGTTGATGGTCGAATCCAGGAGGAACTCGTAGCGACCCGAGGTGGGGGCAAGAAGGGTACCGGACCAACGGATTTGCCATTTCTCGTGGTCGACCTCTCCGAGAGGTTTGTTTTCAGGCCAGTCCCAGACCAGTTTCCCGTCTACTTTCTTTTCGACCTCCTTTCGATCCTTGTTCCACTCGCCTTGGGTGATCAGTCGCTGGAGTCCACGCTCCTGGCTCCAAGCTTGGGCTTGTCCGTTGCAGATGGCCATCAGGTCTGAGACACTGCGGCGGTACTGGTCTGCAGTCAGTCGGCTGAAGGCGATTTTTGGTGGGGAATTACGGAGTTGCGCGTAGGGGGAGTAGAATTCGTGATGGACGAACTGCGCCAGGGCCTGCGCTTGTGATTCGGTGAGGCTTTTCGGCGCGCCTTCGGGCATTGTCGCCTGGATGACAGAGGCAAGTTCTTTGATCGATAGGTCACCGGTGAGCGGGTCGGCGAAGTGGTTTTCGACCCCCTGCCCTGTCGAGCCGTGGCACGAGGCACACTGGGTAGCCCAGAGGGCTTTTCCTTGTTCGAAGTCTTGAGCTGTGGCGAGTTGGCCCAGAGCGAAGGCGACGAATAAGGGGGAAACCAGGCTGCGGCTGGTGGCAAGGGTTTGCCAGGCGAGGCGACTTAGGAAATCGGCCAACAAGAGCCGGTGGTCATGCCGCATGGGCTTACTCGGGGAGTTTCGAGAATGGGAGTATCGAAATTCAGGGGTGGGCGGGCGAGTCATGAGCCGAGCTGGGGAGGAAAACGAGGCTCTTCTGGGGAGGGAGGGGGGAACCGCGAGTGTTTATCACCTAGTTCCTGCTCTAAATGCTACGCAGGCAGACCGGTGGCTGTCAAGCAACTGGCGTTGATTCGTTTCGGCACAAAGCTAGCAAAACGTCCAAGTAAGGCCTACTCCCTAGACAGATTTCGGACGAAATCCGTCTGGAACACAGAGGCGCAGGGGGCACGGAGCTTTGTTGGATGCATCGGTCGGCGTTCGAGTGGAATATGGGGGGGGAGAGTCAAAGGAGGGGTTGAAAAGTCATCCGGGTCGGCAATCTTTGGCTATTCGTCAAAGTCTGCTCAAGTTGCCAAAAATCCGGGTCGATGCAACGCGATATGGGAACAACTCGGAAAACATCGCGGGATTCGCTTGCGGGTCGAATGAGTCAAAGTTTTGGCAAGGTGGCCAATGCTTGGGGGGGTGTCACGATCCAGGGGATCAACACCTTGGGGGACATATCTTTGTTTTCGTGGCGGATGTTGATGTGGATGGTAACTTCGAGGCCCCGGAGTGGAACGTTGATGCCGAATCTATATTCGGTGGGGGTTTTGAGTTTACCGGTGGTGGCATTGACCGGAACATTCATTGGGATGGTCCTTGCTTTGCAGAGTTACCATCAGTTCAAGACGATGGGATTGGAGTCGAAGTTAGGTGCGGTCATTACGATGTCGTTGGTACGGGAGTTAGGACCGGTTTTGGCGGCGACGATGTTAGCGGGTCGGGTTGGCAGTGCGATGGCAGCGGTGATAGGTACGATGCGGGTGACCGAGCAGATCGACGCGTTGGTTGCGATGGGAGCCAATCCGATCCATTACTTGGTGGTACCTCGATTTTTGGCCTGTGTGTTATTGATACCGGCATTGACGATCATGGCAGACTTTATGGGGATTGTTGGAGGGTACTTTTTCAGTGTGATCGTTTTTGGGATCGACCATGCGCAGTACTTGAAGAACAGCCGGGACTTTGTCGGAGGGTTTGATTTTTTCACAGGGATATTCAAGAGTGTGTTTTTTGGGGCGATCATTGCGATTGTCAGTTGTTATCGCGGGTTTCATTGCCAGGCTGGTGCTGAGGGTGTGGGGCGAGCAGCGACATCGGCTTTCGTGGAGAGTTTCGTGATGATCCTGGCCGTCGACATTGTATTGAACATGTTCCTCGATGGGGTTCACTCGACGTTTTGGCCGACGAGTGGCTCGAAGCTTTTTTGAGAGTGGAATTCGAGGGTGCATCGATGGTAACGACTGTGATTTCCAAGAGTTCGCCGAGCGACGTTGCGATCATTGAGACGCAGGGTTTGAGTATTCGGTTTGGACGGCAGATCGTCTTGCATCAGATCACTCTATCGATCCCTCGGGGGCAGACCGTAGCGATCATTGGGGAGAGTGGATGCGGCAAGACGATGTTGCTCAAGTCGCTTGTGGGGTTACTGCCGGCGACGGAAGGAACGGTTAGGTTTGATGGTTGCGATTTGAAATCGCTTTCGGAAGCAGAGTTGACCAAGCTGCGTCGGAGGTTTGGTTTTGTGTTTCAGAATGCGGCATTGTTTGACAGCATGAGCATCCAGCAGAACATTGCTTTTCCATTGGAGCAGCATGGGGTTCCACCTGGAGCTACGGCCCAGACACTGATCGAGCAGCGGCTCATGGAGGTAGGTTTACCGACGAGTGTTTTGCCCAAACGGCCATCGCAGCTCTCTGGGGGTATGCGCAAGCGGGTCGGTTTGGCCCGAGCGTTGATTTTGCAGCCCGAGCTTTTGCTCTACGACGAGCCGACGACTGGGTTGGATCCGATCATGAGCGACGTGATCAATGAGTTGATCTTGCGATCGCAGCGAAGGTATTCGGTCACGAGTATTGTCGTGACGCACGACATGCATTCGGCTCGCAAGATTGCCGACCGGGTGATCATGCTTTATCCTTTCAGTCGACTGTTGCCTGGAGAGTCCCAGGTGTTATTTGATGGCGCACCCGAGGGGCTCGAGGAGTGCAAGGATCGGCGGGTTCGTCAGTTTGTACGAGGCGAGGCTGGCGAGCGTTTGATGGAGATGCTATCGATTTCGAACGTGTCGCACGTCGATGAGACACCACGGCTGCATGATACGATTGCGCGAAGGGAGGCCGAGTAAAGACCATGGACGACAACGGATATCGGTTTGGCGTAGGTGTATTGGTATTGGCCTCTGCGATCATCGGCGTACTGTTGATTGCATTTTTTGGAGCTGTGCCCAAGCTCTGGGTAGATCGGTATCGTTTTACGGTCAATTTTCCGAGTGCGCCGAATGTGGGAGTCGACACACCCGTGCGCAAAAACGGGGTGTTGATCGGTCGAGTGGCCAAGGTGGAGTTGCGCACGCAGCGTGGGGGCGGGGTCGACTTGCTCTTGGAGATCGATCGGACCTGCGAGTTGCTCGTCGGTGAGGTTCCTCGGATCAAGACCGGGTCGCTCATCAGTGGAGACTCGATCATCGAGTTTATCGATCCGGACTCCAAGGAGTTGCTTGCCCGTTTCGATGGTTTTTCAGGATCGCCCCGGGATGGCGTTTTGGATGAGCGGGAGATGCAAGCTTCTTTGCAGGTCATTGGCCAGCAGGACTTCATAGCCAAGGGGGAGGTGGTCCCTGATCCTTTAGAGGCTTTTGGCGATATGGCTGGTTTAGCGAATTCCTTGCAACGCGTAGCGCAGAAGCTCGATAGCATCCTTTCGGTGGCTCAGGACACTTTCGGTGGGGACACCGCATCGATCAAGGATGTCACAGGTCGGATGCAAACGACGCTCGACAATATCAATGTGACGGTAGGGACGATCAATCGGATTGGCACACAGGTCGAGAGGGCCAACATTCCCAATTTGATCGCCGAGGCGCTGACGACCTTACCGGGGTTGATCAAAAACGCCGAAGGGACCTTGACGCAGTTGCAACGAACCCTCAAAGGATTTGAGGAGTTCAGCGATAGTCTCGAGAGTATCGGAGGGGAGTTTACGGGGATTGGCCAGACGGTGCGATCGGCGTTGATCAATGCCGACGAGGCCATTGCCAATTTGGCCGAGATCACCGAACCGATCAGTCAACGCAGCGACCAGATCGCCGCGAATCTTGGGAACGCTTTGGCGAACATCGAGGGCTTGGCCGCTGACTTGAAGGTTTTCGCAAGGAGGCTCAACAGTAGCCAAGGGACATTGGCACGGTTGATTGATGACCCTGCGATGTATGGCAAGCTCAACGACACGTTGGACAATATCCGGTTGGTATCGGGGAATGTGGAGTTGATCACGCGCCGATTGCAGCCCGTGATCGAGGATGTGCGAGTGACGGCCGACAAGTTGGCCAGGGATCCGGCGCAGATGGGGGTCCGCGGGATCTTGAGTCCGCGTCCCAATGGGCTTGGGGTCAAGTAGTCGATTTGGGGGGCGATTGGATGGGCCGGCTGGAGTGTTTGTAGGGATTGCGAAGATTTTATCGGTGGGCTTGGACGGAAACTATTCCACAAAATCCGTTGGATCGCTGAGGATTGCAGGCGAGAATTCGGGTCGATTTTGAGTATGCTGAAGCATCGGATTGGACCGAGGATCGCGGCGTGCTTTTTGCATTTTGTGCGGATATTCCATCATGAAACTACACTGCCTGGGAACGGCGGGGTATCACCCGAGCGAGGCTAGGCATACGGCTTGTTTTTTTCTGCCAGAGCCGGGAATTGCGTTCGATGCGGGCAGTTCATTATTTCGCTTGCATGGGCTCATCGCGACGGAGTCGATCTCGGTGCTCTTGTCGCATACGCATTTGGACCATGTGATGGGACTGACGTTCTTTTGGGATCTTTTGGGTGGGAACACGCCGCTCGAGAGGATTCACATCTATGGACAGCGGGAGAAGCTTGACGCGATTCGGGAGCATTTGTTCCATCCTTCGTTGTTTCCGGTGATTCCTCCTTTTGAGTGGCATGTGTTGGAGGACTTGGGGCCGAGATTTGAGCTTGGGGGGGCCAAGTGCTCTTGGTTTCCGCTTGAGCATCCCGGGGGTGCGGTCGGATACCGACTGGATTTCCCAGGCGTATCGTTGGCTTATGTGACCGATACGACCTGCGAGGACGATTCCGAATACTGGAGGAATCTCCAAGGTGTCGATTGGTTGGTCCACGAGTGCAATTTCACTGACCAGGAGAAGAAGATGGCGCGGCACACCGGGCATAGTTGGCCGACCGAGGTGGTAGCGCAGGCGGCCAAGTATGGGGTTGAGCGTTTGATTTTGACCCATTTTAACCCCATGGTCAGCCATTCGGACCCGGTGGGTTTGCGGGAAGTGCTACAGAAGCGGCGATCGGAAAATACTCCTGAGCAAGCCCCTAGGCTTATCGAGCTTGCCAGGGATAATATGACATTCGAGTTGATCTGAGAGTCCCCGGGAGCGCTGGCTCGTCGATGGGAGTCTCTTGGCGACATGGGCTTGAGAGTTGTTGGTGCCTTCTTTGGGTATTTTGGTAACTTCGGTGGTTTAGCAGAGACGCACAGAGCATGGATTCCTACGGATCGTTTAGCGACGACTTTTATTCGAACGTCACCTTGCAGACCGAGATGGATTTGCCGACGGGTCGGGATGCGGTGCTTCATTTTTTTGAGCAGTTGCAGAAGCGTTTCCCGAGGCTTGCGCATTTCTATGAGCGCGAACGCGGCGAGTTCATCTTGGAGGAGGAAAAGGATCAGGGATCCTATCGGTGGGTAGCGGCCGAGTTGCGTCGTATCAGCAGTTCGATGGTCAATCCCGGAACGATTCAAGAGGCGATGGAACAGCATCGCCAGGTGCTCGAATTGGCGCCTTATATGCTTTCGGTCAGCCGGTTGGATTGTGAGGCCTTGAGTTTGATGTATGGATTTGACTTTGCCTATCGGGGCAACCACAACCAGCTCTTGTGCGATGCCTTGGGTTTGCCGGCGGCCTTTGAGAGTTTTTCGCAGCGGCCCGGATCGCAGGTGATGTGCTATGAGCCGGTCATCCAGATATCGCTCGACGAGACGTTTCGCACGCACGCTCGGATCAACTTTGAGCCTCGCAACGGATCGCTTCAGACCAAGGGTCCGGAGATCGCTGAGGACTTGTTGAGTGTGTACGTGACGGTCCGACGGTTTGATTCCTTGTCGCCCGAGGAGACCTTTGTCGGCGAGTTGGATCGGCTTGAGGTCCACATGCGCGAGTTGATGGACAGCTATGTCGTCGAGAACATACTCAAGCCTTTGCAGAGTTGCATTGCAATCCGCTGAGAGGCTAGAGGGCCCTTTTCGTTTGCAGTCAGTCTTAGGCGTACAGGCCGTCGCAGATGGGATTGAACTCAGTACGCCGTCGGAGACTGTTCAACGAGATCAGGCATACCAAGGGCAGGCATACCAAAGGATCGGCAACGACGAAAACGCCACATGTTAGGGCTTTTTGATCTTTTTCCTCCCACAAATTCTGCGCGAGAACCCCTTTCTTTTCCAAATCTAATCCAGAATAGTTCTTGTAGAACTAGGAATGCAAGCGGGATTTGACTTGAGAATTTTTGATGTTTTTTGATGCGTGTGACAACATCGCATCGCTTGGATCTTTTAGGATGAGACAGGTACTCAAGGTTGTGATTCACAGCCCGACATGAGTCGGAACACGCTTTGGGATCAACAGGGAAACGAGCTGGGAAAACCATTTGGAGAAAAGTATGGACAAGAAGAAAGCATCAATGCATGACGGGGCAGAGAAAGTCTCAGACAACGAGTCGCTGGCAGAAACTCAGGATAGTCTTTCTACTGGTCTTGGACCAGATTGTCATCCTCACGTCGTGATTAAGCATTTGAAGAAGGCCCGAGTAGGTTGTGATATCGTCGCCAAATTTACGGCGATTGTGTGTGGGGACGCTTCTATTTCCAATTTCGCATTTGATCTGCAGCTCAAAAGGGCATTCCCAGATATCGTTGTGATTGATCCGTCGGATGACAAGAAGCGAGCAATCGTAAGGTGTTGGTTTTACAATCAACCGGAAAACCAATGTACAGAGAATTCGCTCGGGGATCCAGACGATGACCTTACCGTTGTCGTTGTGAACTCAAGAAAGTTCTAGAACGTCCAGGCATGAACTCAATAGCTAAGGTAGGTAATTGAGTTCTCGGATTTTCAATTTTCCGGCGTTCAGCTCTTCCATTTTGCTGAGGAGTTTGGATTTATTGGATTCTAACGATGGCAGTTCAGGCGAGTTGCCATCGATGGCTTTTGCGATGGCTGTTTCTCCAGCCGCGAGGTAGTACTCGGCTTCCGTTTTCGCGGATTCACCTTGAATCAATTTTTGAAGATCTTCATCGACGAGCATTTTTTTATGCGATTGTTTTGCCCGTTCGAGAGCTTTTTTGGCTTCCTCCAAGTTGATTTTTGCCATCCCACGAGCTCGGTCGCATTCGATTAAGAATATGCTCTTTTCCAATCCAGGTAGATCCTCGATGAACTTTGAAATAGAATCCATTGCTTGTTGATAATACTTGTCGGCTTTGTTTTGGTTTTCAGTGATCAAAGCGAGCCGATGGAGTTTACGCAGATTATTGACTGTTTGTATTTTTCCATCGGTAGGAAGTGCAGTCATGGACAGGGTTTTGGCGACAACGAGTGATTCCAAGAAAGATTTTTCGGCATTGTCGTATTTATCGCGTTTCTCCGAAACGATTTCGTAGTCTCCTTGATCGCCGCAAAACAGAAGATAATACCCCAAGGCTTCAAAGATTTTCTTTCCCTCCTCCGTAGTCAAATCGAGAGGTTCCGAATCGCTGGTCAACTTCGATAAAGGACCTTCGACAAAAGGTTTCAAAATATCTCTTGCCTTGGAGGTTTCAGCAAGAGCTTGTTGCCAATTTCCTAGCAAGACGTGAATCGATGCACGCGGACGGTAAAGTCTTGATAGAAAAACGGAAAACTCTTTTGTCTTTTCAGCGTTGGACTTGATGCTGTCGCTGTATTTCTCTGCGATGGCAATAGCGTCTTCAACGATTGGATCCGCCTGATCGATTTCCTTCTGTTTAATGAGCTCTGTTGCGTGGTAGAAGCTCTCATCAAAAAAGGTTTTTTTCCAGTTTTCCCTGAAGACCGGGTCGGAAATAGTCTTGGTTTGCTCAAGGATTTCTCGAGCCTGTTGAAATCGCTCGATAGCCTCTTGTTTATTTCCGAGGTCTCCTTCGAGTTTCCCAAGCCGAATCAACACGTTGACATAATTTAATTTGAGTTCGTTGTCGTCAGGGTTTTCCCTGATCAAGTCATTGACTTCCGTCGCAATTTCCTGCAATATGCTCTGTCGAGCTCCGTTTGCTTGAGGGATTTGAGCTAGTCTGTTGTCGGTCAGTCCGCCGACGAGATCTTCCATGATCTTTGTTGAGACTGCACGGCTATTTTGGAGTTGCACGTTTTTGCTTGCGATGATCCTGTTTGCCAGTGCTAGTCCTACTGTTGCGAGGCTCAGGCCGAGCAAGCTGGCAGTGACAGCCCGGGCGTGCTTGCGCAAGAACCGTTCGGTTTTGCGTAGGAGGTTTTCGGGCAAGGCGACGACCGGTTCGCCAGCGATGAAATTCTCTAGGTCCGCAGCCATCTGCCCAGCTTTTTGGTAGCGGTCCTCTGGCTCCGATGCCATCGCCTTGAGGCAGATTGCCTCAATTTCGGGGGGGATGGAAAGCGATGGTCTTGCCTGACTCGGTGTTGGGAATCGATTTTTCTGGATATCGGGCAAAGCATCGCGGGTTCTTTTGTGCGGAGCTTGGCCGGTAAGGATCCAGTAGAGGATGGCTCCTAGGCCATAGACATCGGTGCGATGGTCGAGCTTATCGTTCTCGGCTCGGGCTTGCTCAGGGCTCATGAACGCCGCTGTCCCTTTAACGGTCCCGACGGAGGTTCTCTCTTCAGAGCTGCTTCCTTGAGTTATAGGGATAAAGAGGACCGAGGAGGCATCGTCGTTGATCTGCGAGGGATCGCTGATGATTTTCCCCATCCCCCAGTCCATGACGACGGTTTCGCCATAGCGGTTGACCATAATATTTGCGGGTTTCAAATCTCGGTGGATGACTGCTTGGCTATCGAATGCAAACTCTACGGTGTTGCAGGCGGCGATTAGGTGTCGGAGCAACGGTCGGATTTGATTGACAAAATCGCTTCGAGAGATCGATTCGTACTTGAGGTTTTGGTACGTTTCAGAAAGTTTGCCTCCGCTAATGAGCTGCATCGTGAAGAACGGTTTCCCGTCGGCATCCTTACCAATATCGAATACCGGTGGGACGCCGGGGTGTCCAAGTTTTCCGGTCTTGCGGGCCTCATCGATGAGCAGTTCTTGATGGAGTGGATCGCTGCTGAGGCTCGGAACGATGTTCTTGATGGCAACTCTTCGATTCAATTCCGTATCGATAGCTTCCCAGACGTATCCTTGGCCACCATGCCCGAGTGATTTTCGGATGATGTATCGATGGGCACCTCGGTTTGCCTCAGGGTTTCCGAAGTTTGGAGGGTTCGGTGAAGTCTTGTTGCTAATTACCCGGGTGATCGCGTCGATTTTATCTTGCCAGTCTTCGGGCAAGGCATCGTTTTGAGGCACGCTGCCACTTGCAAGGATGAAGCTTAGCGTATCATCGATCCCACCTTGGCGACGCACTCGGTCTTCGACAATCCCTTGGATATTGAAGCGTTCGACTTCATCGAGGAATTTCTTTTCGACCAAAATTTCCCCAAGATCTCGCTTGGGATCTGTGTTCCAAACGGCTGCAGCTTCGAAGAACTGCGCCATAGAGATATAGCCGTTATGGTGGGCGATCAATGCGAACAGTAGGTTTTTATCGCTCGATGGGTTCATTTCGGATTCGCTTCGAATGAATGGTCGCCGGAGACCACGTTAGATAAGTCAGTAAAGCACCGGCGGCGACTTCGGGGCACTACATTCTTCGCGCTTCTTCTCGTATTCGTACTCTATATGGCCTATTATAGTAATACGGCCTATCGGTCCGCAAGTTACGGCCAAGAGCCTCGGTCAACGATCGGTATCGCCGCAGTTCAAACAGCCATCGAGTACGAGTACCGTTTCACTGAGTACCGCTTCGCTGAGTACGAGTACGACGAAATCCGATGCGATGCACGAACGACTCCCATTGACCGTGTGCGAGGAGCAGCCTTTTCACAAGTCAAAAGCTCTCGATCGAGCACTTCGGTCCACGAATTTCTTCGCTCTTCTTCTCGTACTCGTCCTCGATTCGAACCAATATAGCAATCAGCCGTATCGGTCCGCAAGTTACCGCCAAGAGCCTCGATCAACGATCGGTATCGCCGCAGTTCAAACAGCCATCGAACCTCTGCGGGTTGATCTTTGATGGGGTCAGTCTTCGATATAAATTTGCGAAGGGAGTCCGGCATAGAGGATATTTCCGTCTAGATCGCAGACCAGGGGTTGGAGTCGAATTGGGCCAGAGCCGAGCAGATTCGGATCGAGTTCGAATTGTCCTTGTTCGTCGTGCTGGGCCTCGAGGGTGTTCCAGTGGAATCGAAGTCGGATTTGGGTACCTTCTGGAATCTTCGGCACTTTGAGTTTGAGGCGTTGGCCATCTTTCCGGGACCATCGTTTAGGAGCATCGAGCGACACGTGGGTTTCTTCGGGGCCGGCAAGGACCCAGAGGGATTTTTCCCATCGTGTTTCGATGGGTTTGGGGCCTTTGGTGATGAATCTCCATTCGTAGGCACCACGATCTTCTGGTGCGACATCGATGGTGAGTTTGCTCATAAAGTTGGTTTGGGTTTGGATTTTCCCATCGATGAGCCAGGTCAATTGGACCGAATCGCATGAGTTGTCTTCTTCGCTCGGAAGGAATTCGAGGGCGATTTTATCGGTGAGGCTTTGGCGATCTTTGCAACCCGAGAGTTTGAATCGCGGGGGGGTGGCATAGGGTTGGCAAAGGGGATCACCGAGGATGAGCAGTTGGTAGGGGCTTTGGA
>Ga0315902_10011348_pt1 | contig 11701 bp, 20 predicted proteins | sample LakEriMetagenome_9_FD_203523 | JGI IMG/M metagenome (GOLD analysis project Ga0315902, IMG submission 203523) | Freshwater fungal communities from buoy surface, Lake Erie, Ohio, United States - Buoy 12 MA117 | ecosystem: Environmental > Aquatic > Freshwater > Lake > Lake biofilm | place: USA... | reverse complement strand
CGCAGCCCGATGGACTTGGTAGGTCGGCACACGACCACCACCGATGCGGTCGGGGCGTCGAATCCCTCGGCCAACGCAGCCACGCCCGTCAGCCATTGCAGTTCGCCACGACGAAACCGAGCCAGTTGCTCGTTCCGCTCTTCCCGCGAGGTGTCTTCCGTGATCACTGCCACCTGGGCGCGGTAGTTGCCCCGCATCACCTCGGCCAGGGCCTCGGCGTGTCGTTTGGTGGCACAGAACACCAGCCCTTGCCGATTGCCAGCCAGCTCAACGATCGGTGCGGCCACCTCGTGGAGCTTGCGGTTCGCCTCCGCCTGGGCCTCATCGTCAGGCCCGGAACCACCCCCAAACGCCTGGGCGATTGACTCCTGACCGTAGTCTCCATTGGCAGTCTTCAGTCGCTCAAACTCGACTCCGTGGACTCGCAAGTATCGCACTTTCGGCAGGACGAGCCACCCCTCTTCAATCCCCCAGCGCAGCGGGTAATTGAACGCGACTGATGGCGCGATCGTCCGCAGTCCGACCTCATCTCCCCGCTGAGGGGTCGCCGTCAGCAGGACCTTTCGCAGCTCTTTGTTTTCGGCGAAGTATCCCATTACCCGCCGCCAGGTTTTGGCGGGGGCGTGATGCCCCTCGTCGCAAACAATCAGCCCCACCTCCTTGGGATCCCAGCCCCGCAAGCGACCAAGCCGGCTGATCGTCTGGACCGAGCTGACCACGGCCCGCGACTGCCAGAGGCGACCGCGGGCACGGTCTGATCGGGTCCCCTGCTCAATGCCCACGTTTTCGCCTAGGTGGCGTGATAGCGTGCGGTGCGTCTGGTCCACCAGTTCGACCGTAGGCTCCAGGACAAGGATGCGGCCCCTGTCTCTCGGCCAGGTCCGCAGTAGCTCGGCCAAGATCACAGTTTTTCCCAGCCCGGTTGCCGCGACGCCGACGGTCCCCTCGTGGATCGCCAGCTGCTCGTAGATGCCCGCCACACCTTCGTGCTGGTAGTCTCGCAGCTTCAGTTCCCCAGCAGCCATTTGTCATCTCCCTCGCACCTAGAGGCTTTGTACACCGTCTTGGTCACCCATCCTCGCCCATGGCATACGAGGCAGTCGCGGTTGATCCTTCTGCGGCACTTCGCGCACTCGGTGTGCGGCTTCGCCATGGTCAGGCCCCGCTCCAGCTCTGCCAGCACCCGCCGCAGTTCCGCGAGGTTGATCGCCCGACCGCACTGCTTTTCGGCGAGACCGACGATTGCCGCCTCCATCTGCCCCACCATTTCGAGGACCGCCTTGAACTCTGCGGCCTCAACGAATGTCGCGGCGATGTCCCCTGGCAGGGCCCGCTTGAGCCCATCCCGCACGACGGCCACCTGCTCTGGGGCAACGGTTGTGGCAGGCGCTTGCGCGGCGGCTGCGGTTTTAGCGGCTCGCTTCTCCTGCACCACCCGCTTGGGGGGGGTGGGGCCCGCCTCTTCGACTGCCTCCTCCCAGATGTCGGCAGCCTGCTCGGGAGGCAGGCCGGCGAGGGCCTGGGCGTCGGCAAGTCGCGTCGGAGGCGGCACATCGGCCGGGAGGTGCTCGGCTACCTGGGAGACCACTGCGTCCCCCTCGACGATCAGCCGAGCCCACCGATCAGTGCGCTGCCACCGCCGTTCCAAATAGGTGGCCCAGGATGTGTAGCCCGCCTCCTCGAAAAGACGATCATCCCTGATCGTCCGCAGGGCGTGGGCCACCTGCCCCATGGTTTGCAGGCCACGCTCGATCGTGGCCTCGTGCTGTTGCAGGTCGCCCGCGATCAGCCTCCCCATACGTCACCGTCCCCTGCGGCAGGCGCCGCTTCTTGTGCCACGACTGCTTCGAGTTCCCCGTCGGTCGCCTCGGCGACATACAGGGTCACCCCGGACGACTCGGCCGCTGACCGCACCAGCCCCCGGGTCGCCGAATCCATCCCCTCCCAGACCTCCTGCGGCAGTGCGACCACCGACCGCCCTCCGACCCGGCGCACGACCACCCGCAGAACCGCCAGCCATTTCTCGGCCTGGCTCAGTTCGCGAAACGGTTCGTGTTCCGACCGATCTGACCGCACGCAAACCACATCATCGACGACAGACCAGCCATCCGCCATCCGCTCCACGAGGCCCGAGAGCACGTCGTTGATCGCGTGGGTGGCCGTCTCCCGCAGCTGGGTAGCCCGTGCCCGATAGCCCTCGGCCTCGGCACGATGCGACTGGAATGCTTCGCGGTTGCCGGCGGCTTTCTCGGCGTTCACTGCCCGCTCGTATTCAATCTGGGCTGCCCTGGCGTCCTGCTCACAGGCTTCGACTGTGTCCTGATCGACGGGCTTTGTCGATGCCAGTTCCCCGATCAGCCGCACCGCAGTCTCGGCCGCTCGGACCTCTTGCATCAGGCTGGCGAGTCGCGTTGTCGTGGCAAGGCCTTTCTGGCGCAGGGCATCGCGGCGAACCGTCATCTCTCGAATTTCGCCATCCAGCGCACTGACCTGTCGGTCAATGTCAGCGGCATCAGCTTGGGCCTGGGCCAACTCACTTCGCGCTGCGTCGGCCCGCTCGACGATCGGCGCAGCCTGGTCCACCTGCGACTGGACTTTGAGGTAGTTCGCACGCTGCGTTCGCATTTTCTCGGCGTGCTGTGCGGTGTCGAGCATTGCCTGCCGTGCGTGCTGCACAGGAGGCGCATCCGAGTCTGGTTCGATTCCCAGCTGCCGGATGCCCTCGGCCCGAACATCGCACCCCTTGGCCGCATTCTCAGCCTCCCTAGCCAGGCGCTGAAGTTCAGCCTTGGCCATTTTGGCCAACTCAACGGCGTCAGGCTCCTCCTGTGGCAGCGGCAGTCGGAGCCCCTCGACGACCTGGAACTCCTCGGGCGTGGCGGTGATCCCCGCCAGCCGCAGGAGGCCCCGAATCCGTGCGGCCTCGCTGCGGGCTGGATCGGCGATGCCAGTGTCGACGATCTGGTCCGGTCGGACATCACTGGAGATCTCCTCAACCTCCAGTTCGCCTGAAGTAGTGACCCGGCTGCCGACCCGGATGGTCACCCCAAACGCTCGCACGGTGCCCGCCTTCGTTCCGTCACGAGGCGTAGCCGACACCTTGCCGTTCCGAGACACGGCATCGAGGCATCCGATTACCGTGCTTTTGCCCTTGCCGTTGGCCCCCCGAATCACCACGACGCCACCTTTCGGCAGCACCGGCAGCGTCAGCTTTGTGACCGGCCCGACGTTCTCAACAATGACCTCGCTCATGCTGCTCCTCCTGCGGCCTCAGCCGCTGCGACCATAGTGGAAATGGCAGCCGCACTCGTGCTGCCCGCCGACACCAGTTTCTCGTGCGTGGATTTCAAACTGAAAAGGATGTCATCCGCCTGCTGCTGACTGATGCCCTGCAACTCCGACGCCCTCAGTTGCCATGGCGACAAGAGTGCATTCACCGAGCGCTGTTTCGCCGCCTTGTCCTGGGGCATCAGCGGATCCATCCACCAGATCAGGTCGCGACTGGCCCAGGAGTGCCAGGCCGGGGCTCCCGGCCTGGGCGGGTCGCCATCAGGCACCGGCGTGGTCTTTGGAGCCTGGGGCTGAGCCACCTCGGCGGGGGGTGCGGCAGGCTTCGATTCAGGGGCCGGTGGTGTCGGCGAGGTCACGGCCGGACTGGGGGCAGGGGCCGCAGCCACCGGGGCCTTTGGTGGCGTGGGGGCAGGAGCCTTGGCCGGGGCCGGCGGACGCCGTTGTTGCTGGAGCTGCGGTTCCCGTCGATCAAGCTTACCAGGCTCCAAATAGCCCGGCTCCGGCAGGTTGCGACTTTCACGGCTGCCGTATTGCCGTCGATCGTCGCCACGCCCGTTGTCGCGGATCATGACAGACTGTCCATCATCATCCGTACCTTGGTCCGGAGCGCACCCCACCAGCGCCTGTAGCTGATATTTGCGGGCGTAGGTTTGGAGGGACCCCATCGCCTGCGGGTCCGTTTTCGCCGTGAACCACCAGTTTTCGGTGCGGACGAACTCGTCGCCGAACCGCAATTCGGTCCACGCTTTCACCTTCACGCCGGGCAGTTTCTGGGGCACGCCCTCGTCTCGGCCGTTGGCCTTGATTGTCTGCAGCACCTCGGCGGGTTCGATGTCAGACAATCCCTGCATCAGCGCGATCCCGTTCTCCGACAGGGCGTCGCGGACAGCTTCCAAAATGCTGGCCAGGGTCGCGTAATCGTACTTCTGAAACTCGTTTCGCGCATCCTTCATGACCTTGGTGTAACGATTCTGCGCTTTTGCCAGGGCCTTCATCAGCTCTGCAATCGACTCGGATCTCAGCATCTCAGCACCTCTCAAAAAGGGAGTTCACTCAGGGGGATTCCAGTATCACCATCAGCGGCGTTCGCAGGATAAAAAGCCGTGGCCGGAGCCCCATTGGGGTAGGGAAGAAACTCTCCACACGCCGGCCCATCAGCTGGCACCAGCGGGTAGCCCTCGTACCCCGGGGGAAACCGGCGACAGCTTGTGCGCCCACGAGGGTCCATCAAAAAATCGCTGTGCTCAGTGGCATCATCATTGTGCCCGAACCACTGGCAATGATCGCATCGCCGTTTCAGACTCGCCTGCGGATCGCTCATCGTCCCCTCGCTTGGCCACATGTGCCACATCGGTATGTCGGAAACGCCATCAGGAACAGCGTGTAGGGAATCATGACCAGAAGCCACAAGCCACCAGTCAAAATCACCAACAAGCACCCCGTGCCGCCACTCATGGACTCCTGCCGTTCGTGGCGAGTCATCCGCAGGCAGCACTTGCACCACTTCTGGCGCACAACAGCACCCATCTCAGCACCTCCTCGGTTGCACCACTCTTGGCCCGGCGACATGCCGGAACGGATCAGGAGGGGGTCGAACCCTCGTTTCCTGTCGGGCAGGATCCGTGCCCGCGTCACAGGCGCGCCTCCGGACGGTCGCCGCACGGATCCCGTCCCACCACGCCGCCGATCCAAACGCCCGTCTCTCCGGGCTGTCACCCACTCGGTAGGTCAGGTGTTAAAAAGTGAGTGTCGCCCATCACTGTCGCCGTCGGACCAGACGTTCCGTGTCCCCTGATGCCCGGGGCAGGATCTTGGCATTCGCTACTGGAAGGCTTTTTTTCATGTCTGTACTCACCACGCCTCGAAGTGAATCGGGCAGGAATCCAACCTGCTAAACCGCGTCGGCCTTTCCGTGATCACGAGAGATGGGAGACGGCAGGATTTGCACCTGCGCTGCCCTTGCGGGCCACCTAAACGCCTCCGCTAGGCTGTGGCTCACTTCTCCGGCTAATTCCCGAGCGTCCTCGGCAACCGCCAGCTCTCGCAGCGTCTCCGCACCTCAGGCGACACGCGGCTAACGTCCTCGATCAGGCTGCGTCACCGGTTATTGGCGGCTCCGCAGGCCAGCATAGACGTGCGGGAGCTTCCCGCTTCCGACTCAAATTGCTTGTCTCTCCAGGCTGTCACCCACTCTGGAACCATGTCCCGGGTTCGGGAACCGCTACGTCTCCAGCGACGCCTTGGCCATACCGGGGGTCGGCCAGGAATCTCGCCGTTTTTCACTCCGCTTTCGCGGCGGGTCCGCATGCTGACCAGCTCCCGGCGAAGAGTCTCGTCAAAAGGGATCGGGAAGGAATTGCACCTTCGACCTCCGCGGTTCGTTTCTGCGCGAATGGGCATCGCGGCAAAGCATACTCCGAACCTTCTAACGGCGCTCTGCTGCTGAGCTACCGATCCGACTCCTCACGCCTCTTTTTGCCACGCCGGCCGCTCGGCCTCGGGCACCTTCTCCTCGCGCACCACGTTCAAGCCCAGATCGGCCACGACCTGGAACACAAGATCCTCGCCGCGGGCTTTGCAGACCCGCACCCAAGCGTTGCCGATGCGAATGCCCTGCCCAACGCTTCGCCTCAGCACCAGATGGCCAACCGGCTTCATGATTCGGTCCCTCGTGAAAAGCCACACACCGCGCGCAATCCTCCCCCTGGCACACTCCCTCCCCTCCCTCACCTAAGAGCAGGATCTATGACGATCCTGTTGTCTGCTCTTCGGAGCCGGTCGGGTCGGTCGTTCTCAGTCAACACGACTGAGGCCACGGCGTTTGTTGGTGGACACTTCCTCTCGGCGACCGTGGTCGCACTTCCCGACCCGCAGGAACTTCCCCTGTCAGGTGGCCCACCTCACCAGCACCGCCTCAGCCCAATAGCCACCCGCCTGCTGGCGCGGATGGCTGGCCTATCCGGGATGGTCGACCCGGAAATTATTTCCGCCTCAGGTCAACTCGTCGTCAACCGCTGGCAGAGTGCAAGGGTATCCAGCAACGCTGGTCGTGTCAAGCGACCACCGGAAAGTTTTCGAGATCATCGCGTTGGGAGCGAGCATCGAGGCGAACGGGTCGTTCTCAATGTCGCGTTCGATGTCAAGAATCGGGCCTGCCACGGGGCCCCCGGCAAGGCTCTCTTCCAGCACTGCGGCGATGGCTATGATGTCGGTCAGCTTGTGATCCGGTGGCCAGCGCGTCAGTCGCAGCCAGGACACAAGTGTCGAGGTCTCGATCCCCAGCAAGCGTGCGACCTTGCTGTTCGTGGCCCGGTTGGGGCCACGAGGAGTCGCTTTCCGCGCTGCCTGCAAGGCAGCACGGAGTCGGGCCACGGCTATTCGCAGGCCGACAGTGTTCACGCACCAGGGGACTCCCTTGTCGGCCCTCGGGCCTACCGGCTTGCGACGTTTTCGTTTGGGCATCACATTCCTTTCAGCTTGCAGGCCAATTGAATCAGCTGGGCGATCGCGGCTTCGTCGAGCAGGCTCGCAGTGCGAAGCAAAACTCGCAGTTCTGTTCTGTTTCGCAGTAATCGACCCAGGTCTTCGGGAACGCGACCCGATGCAATCAGCAGGGCCTCAGATTCCACGCCGAGAGCGTTTGCGATTGCTCGAATACGGGCCGGAGTCGGCATCGAGGTGAGGCCGCGCTCGAGGTGGCTCACGAATGCCGGACTGACTTCGAGAAATGCAGCCAGCGACCGCAGTGAGATCCCGCGTTTTTTGCGCAGGCCGCGAATGTGCCGGCCGAATTGCTTCTTGTTCATGAAGCTACCTCCAACTCAATGTGATAGGTGTCGCCATTGCGACGGAACTGACATGGGCCGATTGGTGTGTCCAGCACCAGCACAGGGTAATTGACTGGCCCCGCCACGGCGGACCGAAGGGCCGTCACTGTGCAAGCCCGCATTGTCAAAACGGCGATCCGGGTGACGTTTATCTCGCCCCGCACGGCAGCCTCACGCATTGCCGCTAGGGTGCCTGCGGGTGCCAGGCAATTGGCGAGGCCAGGGAGTTGCTGGATGTCAGTCACGTTGCACCTCCTTGTGGCCCTTTGCGTCCTGTTCCCACTCCTCAGCTTCGAATGCCGAACACACTTCCGTGTTCCATGTGTGCCCTTTGGCTTTGCTGCAGGTTCCCCGTCCAACGTGGTTGTTGATCGGCCACCACCATCGACAATTGCCGCAGCATTTTGCTCGCTCAGTCATGCTTCACCTCCCCACGCGCGGTCAGTCGCTGCCGATACGCTGCCACCGCTACATCGGCATCGGCAATCGACTGCTCGACGCTGCGGCCCTGCTGGTGAGCCTGGGTCAGCACACGCAGCCACACATAGTGCCACGAGACCGGCTCCTGTTCGGGCTCACTCATGGGTCACCTCCCCCCGCAGGTCGGCATCGGTCGGGCCAGCGTCGGGGATCACCTCGCGTTGTGCCTCCAGTCTGGCCTCGGTCTGCGCCCACGGGACCGCCTGCATCGTTGGGCCAGCGTTGGGGATGGGGTCGGGCTTGTCGAGGTACACTGCCGCATCGACTGCCGCCTCCTGTGGTGTCTGGCCACGCAGATACGCCTGCGCCAACACCATCGCCAGACCATCGATCTGTGACCCCGATAGATGGGCAAGCACCTCACTCGCCAAACTCCGGCGTCGTTCCCGCTCTGTCGGATCGCTGTGTCGCTCGCTCATCACACTACCTCCTTCCCTGAAACCGCCGGGCCAGCTTCGGGGATCGGGTCGGGCTGGCATCGGGCACGGTACGCAAGCACTGCCTGCCAGGCCTGGGCGTCGATTTCCCGGCTGTCGCTACACGGGACCACCTCATACAGTCCGGTTGCACACGCCAAATACAGGTCGTGCTCGTGCCCATTGTGAAATTGCTCGCTCATCACACTCTCTTCTTCTCGAGGTTCTCTGGGGCGGGCGCTCAATTCATTGCGCGGAACTACATACGACCGGCTGACCATGTCGCATGCCTGCTCACTGGAGACAGCCTTCACGCACTCTGGATGCTTCCAGCCTGGCCAATACACCTCCCACGTTCGCACGGTCCTCATCTCACACCTCCTTCCCGGGAACCGCCGGGCCGGGTTCTACCAGTGTCCGCACATCGACCCCCCGCGACCGCTCCTCGTCGGTGATCTCGCACTGATCGAGGTCGCCCGTCAGACCGGTGCAGTTTCCCGTGAGCCCGGTGCAGTCGCCCCGCAGGCCGGTGCAGTCGCCCCGCAGCGTTAATAGGTCTCCCTCCAGCCCTGAGCAGTCTCCCGTGAGCCCGGATAGGTCGCCCCACAGCCCTGAGCAGTCGCCCGTGAGCCCGGTGCAGTCTCCCTCCAGCCCTGAGCAATGGCCCCGCAGCCCCGAGCAGTCTCCCTCCAGCCCTGAGCAATGGCCCCTCAGCCCTGAGCAGTCTCCCGTGAGCCCGGATAGGTCGCCCCGCAGGCCGACAATGTCACCCCGCAGGCCGGTGCAGTCGCCCCGCAGGCCGACAATGTCACCCCGCAGCCCGGAGCAGTCGCCCCGCAGCCCCGAACAGTCTCCCGTGAGCCCGGTGCAGCAGCCCTGCAGGCCGGTGCAGTCGCCCCGCAGCCCTGAGACGACTCCCCACAGCCCGGAGACGTTGCCCCACAGACCGGATAGGTTTCCCGTCAGCCGCGAGTGATCCCCACGCACAGACGCTCTCTTCAGTTTTGCACGCATCTCACACCTCCAGTTAGGGGAATCAGGTTGTCGGATCAGGCTACATCGCCCGACCCACGCTCCCGGAATCGCTGCACGGCAAGGTCGCCCATCGTGATGCGGATTTCCCACGAATCCACCTCGCAGGCCTGGTAGCCCTGCAGCCAGACCCTGAGGTGCTCAGGGGAAAGGCTTGTGGCCCTGGCGCGGTATTCGGCCATGGCCTGATCGCAGGCCGCCTGGGCCCGGACCTGGGCCCTGTTGGCTGGCACGTCGCACTGCATGGCAATCTCGGCAACCTCGCAAAACGCATCGGCACCCACCATGAACTCGGGGTTTTCTGGGAACTTCGGGTTTTCTGGCATTGGAGCATCTCCTACGGGAATGGAACGCCACGGGAATTGAGTTACAGCGCGTCGACGAACCAGTTCGGGCCCGCCTCGGCCAGCAGCTTTTGGTCTTCCTCGCGCTGCACGGCCCGGAAGGCTTCAGCTGGGGTGACTTGGCGCAACCGCTCCCCACGGGAATTGCACAGCCAGCCTGCCAGAGGCGTGCAATCCACATCGGTCTTGCTGACCGGCTGCTCAAGCCATTGAGACGCCAGCACGCGACCAGCCTGATGCGGAGTAGCCGCCTCAAGGTGGGCCACGGTCCACTTGGTCGGCGTGAACTCTGCGCCATGTGACTTGATTGCGACTCGCGCCTGCCATGCGGGGGTCCATGCCAGCACGATCACCTGATTGCCGAGGTCGCCTCCGTGGATCGCCACCGCGCGGTAGCTGTCGGTCAACTCGTCAATGGTCATCAGCACCTCCCTACGGGAATGGTCATGGGCCAAGCGCGGTACTCGGCCACCAAATAAAATCAGCCCACCCATTTTACTGGGCGGGCTGATGGGTGTCAACCGATCGCTACACACAGGCACCCGCCTGGGCGATGGCAGCACGAAGCCGGCGGGCGCGGTCGATGGTCTGGCGGTCGGCCATCCCTGTACCGCATCGTCGCCACTGGGCCATCAGGTCGGCAATCAGGTCAGCCGCCTCGTCGAGGTCTCCATCGCGCAACGCGCGTTCAGCCCACTCAATCGCAGCGTGAAAATCCATCGAAGCACATCGTCTCGGGAATGGGGAATCAACCTGGGCCAACACTGGCCCCCGCATCGCCCCCCGGAATGCCCAGGGGGTTGTGCGGGGGTCAGCGGGCTTCAACGCCCTGCCAGTCCATCCAGGCGGCCATGTTGGCACGCAGGTCGTCGTCCTCAATGTCGGCCAGCCTGATCCGCTCGGCCTTGAAGTCGCGGTATCGGTGCCCATACTCCGCTTTGGCGTCACGCACAGCCTCACGGGCCGACCGCGCCACCACGTCGCCCAAGTGGTGGTCGAGGTCGGAGAAGTCTCGGCACAGAATGCTGTAAGCCTTGAGTGGACTCGTGGTCTTGGTGGTCATCGTTCTGGTCCTTGTTTCGGGGGAATGGGAGGGGTTGTCGGGTTGGCGGGTTAGCCTCTTACCCGCCCCCATTGATCGGTGATCGACCTGCACTGAGCACGAGTCAGCGGACGGACGAGACTGGTGGCGGTCAGGTAAATCTGATTGCCATAGTCATCGACGCAGAGTGCCACTCCCGTCACCAGTCGTCCGTGCTCAACCACCACCACCTCTCCGCCAGCCGCTTCCAGGGCCTTCTCGGCCTTGTGTCGCTGGCGTGCATAGGTGCTCCCGTAGTTTTTCGCCTTGCCCCGGAGGTCGGCACCGCTCCACCGCTGCTGTCCCGTCACGACTGCTCTGGCGTAGGCACCACGCAGCATTCCGCACGCCTTGTCACACACTTCGGTCAACTTTCGCTTCGCGTTTATCATTTGCTTCTCCTGATCTTAAGTGAGTTACTGACGGGCCTCGTCAGGCGTCGCTTCACGACGCGACCGTCTCGCGACGGTTTCGGCCTAGCCTCACTGCCACACACCCACACCCGAAACGATCGCTCTCGCGACCATTGCTTCGCTGGGCAGCGGGTCGTGCCCCATGACTTCGCGATACGTCTCGAGGTTGTGGCGATGGTGCTCGGCCACCACCATCAAAATGCCGCGGCGGACCTCGCGGGAATAGCGTCGCCAGGGGCCGAGATGGCGGAGTCGTTGAACGACCTGCTTGGCGGCCATGAGGAAGGGCTCGGCCACGTGGACCCGACTGAGGGCGTCGATGATCGGGCCCCGGTCGCGCAGCGACAGCACGGCACACGGGCCGTTGCCGACCCTAGACACCATGCCAGGCACCGGCTTAGGGTCGAAAAATCCAACGGGCTCCGGCAGTGCCAGGGGAACCACATCGCGCCGGGCCTCGCGTTTGGCCGTGGCGACCGCCAGCCGTGACGCCTCGGCCAGGGCGGCGGGGGTCCCCCGCAACGGACTCAGCCGGCGACAGGTGCCACGAACGCGCCGGCGGGTGTCGTGGGCCTCGGCCTCGACCCGCCAAGTCCCGTACACGTCGCGATAAACGCGCGTCACAGTGACCACAGCGGTCCTGCCCGACACTGTCATCTGGTATTGGTGGCCGACCTTGATGTCCTGGGTTCTCATCTCAGCACCTCACGGGAATGGGAAAACAGCATTGGGCCAGACTGGCCCCCGCAGTTCCCCCCGAGCACAATTCTCGGGGGGTGGTGCGGAGGTCAGGCGGGCTTGGTCGCGACGAACGTGC
>Ga0315902_10011346_pt1 | contig 11701 bp, 6 predicted proteins | sample LakEriMetagenome_9_FD_203523 | JGI IMG/M metagenome (GOLD analysis project Ga0315902, IMG submission 203523) | Freshwater fungal communities from buoy surface, Lake Erie, Ohio, United States - Buoy 12 MA117 | ecosystem: Environmental > Aquatic > Freshwater > Lake > Lake biofilm | place: USA... | reverse complement strand
TGAATTGAAAAAAGCACTGGAGGAGAGGATCCGGTCCATCTCGAACGAAACGAACTGATTTTAAATATTTAATAAACGAATTGAAGTATGCCTTGCGGAAAGAAAAGGAAGCGTCACAAAATCGCGACCCACAAGCGTAAAAAAAGACTGAGAAAGAACCGTCACAAGAAGAGAAACAAGTAAGGTTCTTCGGACGGCCGCGGCATGCCCGGGCCGGTCTGTTTTACCCAGGTGGTTCATTCAATTGATACAATGATCAAGGCTATGTGCCTATGATGCTGGTATTGCGCCGGACATCTTATCCTTGAATCGTACCATCCCCGCTATTCGGCATGTTGATTCGCACGCGAACGACATGAACAAAGAATTGATCATCCATTCCTCTGCTGAGGGTGTTGAGATTGCCCTGTTAGAGGATAAGCGACTGGTGGAACTCCATCACGAACGCAATGATGCGCGCTTTGCCGTGGGGGATCTGTATTTGGGCAAGGTCAAGAAACTCATACCCGGCCTCAATGCTGCTTTTGTAGACGTAGGTTTTGAAAAAGATGCGTTTCTGCATTATACCGATCTGAGTCCCTACGCCCGCTCCCTGCTCAAATTCACACAGCGTTCCATCGATGACAAAACGGAACCCGGTTTGGATTATGCCAAGTTCACCTTTGAGCCGGAGATCATCAAAACAGGTAAGATCAATGAGGTGTTGAGCGGTAAGCCCAATATCTTGGTGCAGATCCTCAAAGAACCTATTGCGGCCAAAGGTCCGCGTTTGAGTTGTGAGATCTCCCTACCCGGACGATTTGTAGTAGTCACCCCCTTCAATAATGTGGTCGCGGTTTCCCGTAAGATCCATTCGGGTGAAGAACGCAAACGTTTACAAAAGATCATCGAGGCGGTCAAACCGAAAAATTTCGGGGTGATCGTTCGTACGGCTGCAGAAGGTAAAAATTCCGCAGAGCTCCACGAGGATCTATCGATGCTGGTAGGTACTTGGAAGAGCATTCAGGAAAATCTACGAGGTGCTGAAGCACCGGCAAAGATCTTGAGTGAGCAAACCAAGACGACCAGTATCCTGCGCGATCTGCTGAATGAAAGTTTCAATCGGATTGTGGTGGACGATAAGACACTTCACGCCGATACGAAAACATATATCCAACGCATCGCCCCTGAAAAGGCCGAGATCGTTACGCTGCATCAGTCCTCCGCTCCCATTTTCGACACCTATGGCATCACCAAGCAGGTGAAGTCCTCTTTCGGCAAAACGGTCAACCTGAACAGCGGCGCCTACCTGATCATTGAGCATACCGAAGCGCTTCATGTCATCGATGTGAACAGTGGTTATAAGAGTGTTGGAAACAACCAGGAGCAAAATGCCTTAGAGACCAATCTAGAGGCAGCTGAGGAGATCGCTCGTCAATTGCGTTTACGCGACCTGGGCGGCATCATCGTAGTGGATTTCATCGACATGAAGCTGCCGGAGAATAAGCGTAAGCTGGCCGACCGGATGGAAGAGATCATGAAGACGGATCGTGCCAAGCATGCCGTATTGCCGATCTCCAAATTCGGGATCATGCAGATCACCCGTCAACGCATGCGCCCGGAAGTGAACATCAATACGCAAGAAAATTGTCCGACCTGTCAGGGCACCGGCAAAATCGGCTCCGCCTTATTGCTAGAGGATGCCATCGAAAAGAATTTGTTGTACCTGAGTACGCATCAGCACAAAGAGCTGGAGTTAATCGTACACCCCATCGTGCATGCTTACCTGACCAAGGGCTGGCCCTGGAGTACCAAGGTGGCTAAATGGAGGCGGAAATTCGGACAACGCATTCGCGTCAAGGAAAGCACTTCTTGTCATCTCACCGAATACCGATTCTTCGATAAGAATCAGGAAGAGATCAAGCTTTAATCAGTGTTACGCTTACTAGCATCCATTCAGTAGTATTACATGGATGAAACTGCCGATTGTTTCGCCTTATCTTTTTAGCAATAGCCGATTACTTGGAAAAATGGATTCAAAAAATATGCCTCCGCTGAGCGGAGGCATATTAGGTTATAAATTGATCAGGACGATTACTGAATCAGGACAGCACCAGATTTAACTTGACCTGTGCTTTGATCCAGCACTCGAATAATGTAGGTGCCTGTCGGTTGAGCACTTAGATCAAAATCAAGACGCTGATACGGAATTCCGGAAGCCAGCAGCGTAAAGATCTTTTCTGCTACTTTCTGACCGGCAGCATTATATATTGTTACTGTACGTACTTCTCCGGAGATTCCGCTGTTATTAAACAAACGAACTTGTATTTGTCCGGATGTGGAAGGATTCGGATAGATCCAGAGACGATCGGAGGCCTCAGATGAGATGAATAACTCATTTGATGTATTGGAGCATCCGTTGATCGTTACCGTAGCGCGCCAAGAACCCACGCCGTCAATGTTTACTGGGATAGTAGCACCAGTTAATCCAGGTATTGTAGCCCCATTACGCGACCAGGTATAAGTAGCACCCGATATCGCAGTTGCAGTAATGGAGGTAGTACGGCCAGGAATCAATTGCGTTACCGGAGAAGAAAGCGAAATAGTTGGCAGCGGATTCACCGTCAATATTGCAGCGTTGGTGGCCACCGAACCGCATGGTGAAGCGGTGATGATGCAACGATAGCGGTTGTTATTTTGCGACAGTGTTGTGCCGTTGATCTCCAACCTAGTGGAAGTTGCACCAGAGATATTCGTCCAGGTGGTTCCCCCGTTGATGCTCTCCTGCCATTGATAAGTAAGCGGATTACCTGAAGCACTTGCGGTAAAAGCTACATTAGAGTTGATACAAACTGTTGCATTCGAAGGACTAACCACATTGGTAACGGGGTTACTCACAGAAACCGGAATGTTGGTCGGTCCGGAGGTGCAAGGTGTACTGGTGCTGTAAACTACAGAATAGGTTGTATTAACAGAAGGACGAACGTACACCGTAGTAGCTTGTGAACCGGCTACATAGGGAGTAGTAGCAGCCGCATCGGTAAACATAGTGTTGGGAGAAGCAGGGCTGGAAGTCCAGATACCGGTACTGGGGGTGCCGTAGGTGATACTGATCGACCAGGAGTTCAATGTACCAGCATCGGGTGCAAAGAAATCAGCCAAAGCTAAACGCCAGTTACCATTCATGTTGGTGGTAAGGTTCGCCCATTGGCTGGTTGTTTGAGTGTTACCGGTAGGCCCATATCCTGCACGACGGTCAGCAGCGAAAACACCCGTACGGGGTGCTGCCGCACCACTTAAAGAGGCCGTTCCTGTTGAACTAATCACCGTGCCTACAAAATTGGCAGTACTGTTGTTGCCTGAACCATTATTCAATCCGCCAACTAGGTTTATGTTCTGCCCGTTAGGAGCAATCAGGTTGATATCAAGGTCTCCAACGTATGCGTGTGTGAGATTGTTGAGTGTTACGCTGATATTGCTGATCACTGCTCCAGCGGGTATGCCGGAAACAGCGATGCTACTTTGTACTCCAGCTTCAACGCCATCTGGAATTGGCAGAGGCGTATTATTAGTAAATGAGACAGTGGTGGGCGATGATGCATTGGTCAGGCTCAGCATCTGGATAGACCCATTACAAACAGTAGCTGAGCTAACGTTGGTGGTAGCAACTAACGGAGTTACCGTCAAAGATGCAACACTGCTGAAATCAGGTGAGGTACATCCCCCACTGATGATCACGCGGTATTGAAAACCGGACATGGTCTGTGGAACATTGGTTAGCGTCAGGGTTGAAGTCGCAACTCCAGAATACATTCCTCCGTTGGTCAAGTTCACCCACGGCGCAGTTGCAGAAACTTTCTGCTGCCATTGATAAGTCAGAAGGGATCCGGTGGCGGTTGCGCTAAAACTCGCATTCCCACTGCAAGAGATACTTGTATTAGACGGCTGTATAACAAAGCTACCCTGTACGCAGGGGGCGATGTTGACGATATAGTCTTCAGACTCCCCAAACGAATAGGCTGTGCAGGCATCTGCTCCGCCCAAGGTGACGTCGTAGCGAACGCGGACACGCATCCGAGTATTGCCTAAAGTGGCACCAGCGGGAACATTGATGCTGTTGTTTATCGTAACCCCATTCCCACTACCCAACAAGGTGAACTCATTGGCTTCAAAACCACCACTTCGGTTGAAGTCAACCCATACCCCTACATATTCGGTTCCGCCTGGACCAACCGATACAGACATGGGGTTAGCAGCTCCAGCAATGAAAGTGCCGGGTAAAACAGAAGTTGTAAAGTCGCCATAACCATTGGCTGAACAAGTAGAGTTGTTGCTCATGCCGCTGATCGTAACGTTGGTGATCACATCATCGAAAGAGCAGTTTGAACTGGGGGGAATACAATAACACGCTGTAGGCGGATTCATGGCCACCTGTACAGGATTTGAGGCCGTGGTGGCAGGACCGTTCGAACAGGTCACGTTGCAACGGTACCAAGTGGCAGTTGTTTGTGATGTATTCAAGGTAGAGCTAGTGGCTCCGGTGATATTTGACCAAGGGCCTGTTGAAGAAGACCCCGATTGCCATTGATAGGTATTGCCGGATGTAGTAGGCGAGTTTTGCAAACTCAGACTGAATCCTAAACTCGGACATACAGAGGCTTGAGAGGCAATGGTGTTTCCAGGATTCGGCGCCCCAGTACAAGGACCCGTGAAGGCGGTATAAACCACATCATCAATGCCAATACGATCGGAGTTGCTCCCCAATGGACCGCCGTCTTCCACGAAATAGCGAAATGCCAATCTGCCACTAGTGGGCGTCGACACTCCAGTAATGGTAACCGTATATTGAGTCCAGGTGACCGGATAACCACCTACCGCATAGGTTGAATTGATATCTTGAACCACGGTAAAATCTCCCGTACTGGTAGCGGTAGTACCCGCATTAACACTAGCCCCGCTAGTACTGATGAGAACTTGTAAACGATCGGGATAATCACCAAGAGTAGGGGTAATCTTACGAGTGAAAAAGGTTAACTGATCACCGTTCTTCAAAGTAACAACGGGGGTAAACAACCAATTGCTGATGATACCGGCACCGGAAGTATTGTTGAAGTTAGCCGATATGTAGGCATTGGGGGCTCCACTATTGGATGGAAAGGCGGCGGGATTTCCTTGGAACCAACCTGTTGATCCTAGCGGACTACTCAGATTCTGTGAAGCCCAGCCTGTGGGCAACGGAGAAACTGTATTGAAAGATTCACTGAAAATCACCTGCGCATACGCTGATGGTAAAGAGGCGGCCATCAGCAAGGCGAAAAAAATATGCCGAGCTTTCATCACAGTTGATCGGAGTGTAAAAATGACTTGCATAAGTTGGTTTTAGTTGTATACAGATATAGTCACTGGTTTATTGACGAACCAGTGTTTCCCTGATGTAACGGTAATTACCCAATGAATTAAAATATTTATAGTTGAGGGTAAAAGTCCGGGTAGCGGGATTATATGAGCAGTTACCCTCGTTACTAGTGACAAATGAACCAAAGGGGCTGGTACTCATAGTTACAGAGTTATCAGGATTCACAGTGATCAAACAATAATCTATTGCGTCGGCTGTCAACATCTCACAAGTATTTGCATTAACCGTATATAGAGTTTTGACGTCATCGAAGGGGAAAGTAGCCACAATTGGATCGGAAGGAGAAGGTCCACCGTGATTGTTACGAAAACCAGTAGCCCGATAATCTCCGTCCCAGGGATTCTTAACAGAAATGGCCACCAGAATGTCCTTAGCAACTTCACTGATAGCACCTTTGGAAACTGTACTAATGGTCAATCCAATGGCATACGCATTTCCGGCGAGTAATGAAGTGTTAACTCGACCAACAACGTTGACACTACGGCGCTCGTTAGAAAGAGAAAAGTTCAATCCCTCTAATGTAACAGCAGCAGCTGGAGCAGGGGTAAAATTGGTGCCGTTAGCCGTATTGTAGGCGGTGATTAAATTATTGTTTACGGTTACTGTAACGTTATAGCCAGCGGGAACAATCGATCGGGTAACAGCCCTTAATTCTGCCATGTTCACCACACTGATACCCGTGGCGGCGTCTACAGCTACTTGCACGATGGGTTTTCGACCCTCCGCAAACTCTGTGATGAGGCGCTGGGTATTATCCTCGAAATCGGTGCGGTAGGTATCCTTGATGCAGCTCACTAAAAGAAGCGGTGCTGCCACCAAAGACAGGATCCAAGTTTTATTCATGAATTGAAGTTTCATAAAACTGATTTTCGAGATTTAATAATTTGAATTTTGAACCATGTTGGAATTGGTATTCATCTCATTGAACGGAATTGGCAAATTCCACTCGCGGGCAGAACCAGCCAGTGTACATTTACCAGCAGGTTGTATAGCCGGGTTTCCACAGTTCGGGCCACGATTGATATTGCGATTGGCAGCACCCCGGCGCTTGAGGTCGAAGAAGCGATGTCCTTCGGCAAATAATTCTCGACGACGCTCATCGGCGATAGCGGTCAACAAAGCGGCTCCTGTCAGGCTCTCATCGGTATATCCATTAATCCGATTACGACGGATGAAATTCAGGTCGGCCATGGCCAAACCGTCTTGACCGCTGCGTGCATAGGCTTCTGCGCGGATCAGATACATTTCACCAGTACGATAAACTGGGAAGTTGCAAACCAAGTCTGTCTGAGACCCCTTTCCATTATACTTCTTAACAGTTACACGGGAAACACCACCGGAGTTAGGAAGAACCGCAAAAAAGGCTCCATATCGGATGTCAGAACTGCGAATTAAACCGGCATTGCCAGCAACATTTGCAATCGGATCAGCAGGGCGGAAGGAATTGCGATTCCCCTGAGGGAAGTAAAGAGAACCACCTGGGCCACCTTGACCCGCATCAAACTGTACATTCCAAATGATTTCGCCGAGTGCGGACTCATTGTACATGCCACTGAACTGCGAAGAATTGGACAGAGTGACAAGCGGAATCGCATTGATGGCTGCGGTCGTTGCAGAAATGGCATCGGGCCACTGACTGGCATAGAGATTTACGCGAGCCTGAATAGCTCGAACAACTGTTAAATCCATAAATGGACGTGTTAGACCGCTTCCGTTTACTGGCCGATCAACGTTGACCAGCAACGTAGCAGCAGCATTCAGATCAGCTAACACTTTGTCATAAAAATCCTTGTTAGTCAACCGAGCGGGCTTAGCACTGGAAGAGAAGTTGAACTCGGTAACGTATGGAAGAGCGAAATCAGAAGTTGAATTTCGATCGAAAGAAGGACCGAAATAGCGCATCAGATCGAAATGACAATGTGCCCGAATAGCCAAAGCCTGTCCCCTCAGACGATTTGCCTGCTTTTGATTGAGCGTGGTTGTGAACTTGCCGATATCACGTAAAACGATATTAGCACGAGCAATGATCTGATAAGGAGTAGAAAAGATGAATTGGACACGATCCGTTGTTGGAAAATAATTCCAGTCAGTCATCACTCGATCCTGGGGGAGATTTTCCGCAGTTTCCGCTAGATCTTCAGCCATCATATCCGGCAGAACCGACCATGGACCAGACGCATTGATAGTCCTGTAATAGTCATTGGAACGAAATCCTGCATAAGCTCCAAGTAGCACTTGCTCCACTTGATCCATACTCGAAGGATTCGTAATAGCGTCATAGGTGAACTCTGGAGAGAGATCAACCACCTCTCCACGGGAACATGAGCCTAGTAAAAACGCAAAGGCAACTAGGCGTGTCAATGTCGATTTAAATATATTTTTCATAATGCTTCGTTTAGATGGTTAAAAGCTCACAGATACTCCGAACGTGCCTTGCACCAGAGCCGGATAGAAGGCGCCAGTGAGCGACTGACCAGTGATCTCTGGGTCGAAAGAGCGAACCTTGGTATGAGTCCAGATATTTTGCCCTTGCGCAAACAGACGAAGTGAAGAGAGTTTAAGCTTGTTCAGCCAACGCTTGGGAACCGTATACCCAAGGGTAACGTTCCGTAAACGGAAGAAATCACCGTTATCCACCATCCAGGTGGTGTTGTTGGCTGTGCCCAAAATTCCATAATTGAAGCCGGGTATATCTGTTTGGTCGCCAGGATTACGCCACTCTCTTATACGATCAGTATGTAGATTGTCGGTGTAATAAGAGGGTTCCATTAAGTTTGAGTACTCATTATTATAGAGTATTCGACCGAGGAAGAAATTCACCTGTGCGCTCAAGTCAAACCCTTTGTAGGCAACCGTAGTCGAAAATCCACCAAACCAAGGTGCATCGGCTGTACCTAATATGGTTCGCAAATTATCATTGTAAGATTCCGTGATGGTTTTTCCATCTAGTTCGTAATAACGGGGTGCACCGGTCTGTGGGTTTACACCGGCATAGCGAGCCAGGAAAAGGTTATTAACAGGCTGACCAACCACTAACAAGCCAATACCACTTGCATCTTCTACACTGTCTTTTGGAAGTGACAAGACTTTGTTTTGGTTGTAAGTCAGGTTCCCTTCGATGGTCCAGCGAAAATCTTTTGTACGGATCAAATCTCCTCTCAACAGCAATTCAATTCCTTGATTTTGGAGGGTACCCAAGTTTCCTGGAATACGATCGCCAGGGACACCTGCTGTTCCAGATACAGGCTCATCGAAGAACAGATCTTTAGTTTTACGATTGTAAAATTCCACTGTACCTGACAAGCGACCTTTCAGCACGCCGAACTCCAAGGCGAGGTTTACCGTACGGTTGGTCTCCCAACGATAATCGGCGTTTCCAGCGCTGGGTGTTAGCGCAGCAGCCCCTGCATAAACAGAACTGCGCAGCAGCGGGATGAACCCAAAATCACCAGCTGAAGTAATCTGGTTACCCGTCGTTCCGTAAGAAGCGCGGAGTCGGAGATCGCTGAAAATTTTCTGGTTGGCCATAAAGGATTCACTCTTGATCACCCAAACGGCACCCACAGATCCAAAATTGGCGAAGCGGTTATTCTGACCGAAACGTGAAGAACCATCACGACGGCCAGTTACATTGAGGAAGTATTTGCTCTTGTATCCGTAGTTTAAGATTCCAAAATAAGAAAGAATACCGCTTTGAGATCCTCCACCGCCCACTGCAGGAATGAACCCATTCGTTCCAGTTCCTGCCGTAATACCTCCTTCATTGGGCAGCCCATTAGTTAAACCATAACCGGTAAAATTGAAACTGCGAGAATCGTTCTTGACGATCTCGTAGTAAGCGCCAGCTTCCAGATCGTGGTCGCCCATGCTCTTTTTGTAATTGATGGAGGAGGTTCCGGTGTAGCGGAAATTACGTCCAGTGCTGCGGAACAAACTTCCCTTACCCCCGGGAGCTTGTGCGCCAGATGCAGAGTTTTGATCACGGTACAAGAGTGTTTCATCACTGGTATAATCACCCCCCCAGTTGGTGCGTACACTCAATCCCTTCAATTGAGGGAAGTTGTATTCAATGTAGAAGGATCCGATTCCTTTGAGTTGAGGAAAGAAACGACGAGTCAAGAACAATTCTGAAGCAGGGTTAGGCTGGCTTGAAACCAAGCGGCCCGGACCACTTCCAGTGCTGGAGAAATTACCGGTAACCGGATCGTAGGGACGCTCGTAAGGATTGGCCCAACGGATCGCATTTAAAGGAGCAGAAATTAGCGCGTTCGTTTCATTTGTATTGTAGAATTTAGAATGACCGAGCATCATGTTCATACCGAATTTCCAGTTCCCCATTACATTATCAACATTAACACGGCCGGTAAAGCGCTTCAGACTGGTGGTCCTTAGGGTGCCGGTTTGATCCATATAAGAGACCGAAGAAAAGAATTTTGTCTGCTCAGTTCCACCGCTCGCACTAATCATGTGCTGTTGAGTGAAGCCATTGCGGAAAAGTGCATCCTGCCAATTGGTATTAACCAATCGAAGACTGTCAGCTTCCGCTGGGCTCCAACCGAACAAGTTGCCATTTTCCAATTCGTATTGAATCTTTTGGTCACTATTCATGACCGTAATGCGGTCTTGAGGGATCTGACTCCAACCAATCTGGGACTCATAATTCAACTTCAACTGACCAGCACGTCCACGACGTGTTGTGATAACAATCACACCATTGGCGGCACGAGCACCGTAAATAGCAGTTGCCGTTGCATCTTTCAATACCTCCACTCGCTCAAAATCAGCTTGATTCAAAGAAGCAAAATCTGCTGCATTGATTTGCACACCATCCATGATGTAGAGAGGGGTATTGCCTCCGTTGATTGATCCATTACCCCGTATGCGGACTTGTGCGCTGGCACCTGGTTGTCCGGAGTTCGCAACAACCGATACGCCCGGCGCCCCGCCTTGCAGGGCTTGATCAAATGATCCGAAAGGTTGTGTACGCACATCCTCTATGTTTACGTTTACAGAAGAACCGGAGTATTTTTTCCGTTGAATGGTTGTGTAACCCGTGACAACGACTTCAGAGAGTGATTTATCTTGCCCGGCTGTCATCTTTAAATCAAGAGCACTGCCGGTAATAGACACCTCCAAATCGTTGTAGCCCACAGATGAAACCACCAGAGTACGCGCAGATGTAGGAACTGTAACTGAAAAAGTTCCATCGTTTTTAGAGGTCCCCACGGCCTGACCATTCACACTGATTGTCACTCCAGTCATTGGTGAACCATCCTTGGAATCAGTGACTTTACCGGTCACAACTTTAGTCTGCGCAAACGCAATCTGACACAGAAAAAAGAGACCAGCAAAGAGAAATTGTAGCGTTTTTCTCATAAATGCTTTTTTATTGAGTTCGTTCCAAAAATAACAAATATTTAAAAAAAAACCATGCATATATATTGCATGGCTTCATTCAATAGACATAAAATGCTGACAATCAGCCCCGATCCCGATTGTCCAGATAGATCATTATATACTGGATCAGCTGTACCACAGCCGCCAACGCAGCGACCACATACGTGGTTGCCGCCCATTTAAGAGCATCTTTCGCCTTGGGATATTCCTGACTATTGGTAATGTTAGTCGTTGATAACCAACTTAATGCGCGATTACTGGCATCAAATTCAACCGGCAGGGTGACCAAGGTGAACAATACGGTTACGCTCATCGCCAGAATACCGATCAATAAGATGGTCGGATTCTGCGTCATAGCCAGCACAATCACCCCCGCCAACAAGATCCAGTTCACCAGCTGTGAGGTGACCTGCACGGCAGGGACCATCTTGCTGCGGAAAACCAACGGACCATAAGCCGTTGCATGCTGAACGGCATGTCCGCACTCGTGTGCCGCCACAGCCGCCGCCGATATGCTATTGCCATGATACACCTCCGGACTCAGATTCACGGTTTTATTCAACGGGTTATAGTGATCCGATAAAAACCCCTCCACCGAGATCACCTGCACATCATATATGCCGTTCTCCCGCAACATCCGTTCAGCCACCTCCTTGCCGGTCAACCCGGTAGACAAGGGTATCTTACTATACTTCGTGAACTTAGATTTCAGCACCGCCGAAACCAAAAAACTGATCCCTAAGAATAAAAAGGACACCAACATGATATCACTTGACATATTCGCTTGATTTTACTGATACATCTCAAATTTCCGTCCAATTCGGTGGCCTGCCAAATCCCGGACGTTTTGTCAGCAAGTCAAATGCTGCAGGTGATGATAATTGCCTGAAAATCAATCCGGGTGGCTTT
>Ga0315902_10011344_pt1 | contig 11702 bp, 3 predicted proteins | sample LakEriMetagenome_9_FD_203523 | JGI IMG/M metagenome (GOLD analysis project Ga0315902, IMG submission 203523) | Freshwater fungal communities from buoy surface, Lake Erie, Ohio, United States - Buoy 12 MA117 | ecosystem: Environmental > Aquatic > Freshwater > Lake > Lake biofilm | place: USA... | reverse complement strand
CGGGCGAGGCGGCAACGACACCCTGATCGGCGGGGCCGGCCAGGATGTGGCGATCTTCAGTGGATTGAAGTCGCAGTACCGCATCGGGCAGCGGGCTGATGGCAGCCTGGTGGTCACCGACCAGGTGGCTGATCGCGACGGCTCTGACCTGCTCACCGATGTAGAGCAGGTGCGCTTTCTGGATTACGAGGGCGCGCCCGAACTCACCAATGTGCTGGTCCAGGGTCAGATCTATCACTGGAAGAGTCACAAGCTGGTGCGCGAAGTCGTGGTGAGTGATGCGCTGAGCTCCAGCAGCTCCGACCTGAATGGGCAATGGAATCTCTCGCTCTCGAGTACGGGGGCGGCGGTGCCGATTACGGCGCAAAAGGCGGTCACGCTCGCTGAGAGCAGCATCACCGCGGCCGATGCGCTGGCAACCCTGCGAATTGCGCTGGGCTTGAATCCCAACACCGATCCCGATGGTGCAGGTCCTTTGCTGGCCCCGAAGGTTTCGCCCTATCAGATCATGGCCGCGGATGTGAACAATGATGGGCGCGTGACTGCGGCCGATGCACTGGCCATTCTGAAGATGGCGACCCGAAGGACAGACGCCATCTCTTCACAGTGGTTTTTTGTTCGGGAAGATCATGACTTCTGGGATGAGGCCTCAGAGGTGTTCACGCTGAAGAGTACTTCCGCCCAATGGAATCGCACCCTAAATTGCGACAGCGGTCTGGCGGGTCCTGTCAATCTGGTGGGTGTACTCAGGGGCGATGTGAACGGTTCATGGAGTGGTCCGGCAGACGCGGTCGATCTTGATGACTCAGAACCTGGATATTTCGCTGCACTTGCCTCGCGATTAAACATCCCAGCGGATCAATGGGGGTTGTAGGCAGATACAACCTCTCAAGAGCTGCCACAAGAGCAGTTGACTGAGTCAGGCACAACTGCAGCGCAATGCGCTGAACTGTCCATTTGGTGCGCGTCACCCGAAAGGGTGACGCGCCTGGCTTCGTTTTTGGCGACAATCATCTGGTGGGCGTACTCAAGGGCGACGTGAACGGCTCCTGGGCTGCGCCCGCGGGCAGCGTCGATCTGGACGCCTTGAACCCGACCTACTTCTCAACGCTTGCCTCCACGCTCGGTGTGCCCACCGATCAGTGGGGGGTGTAATCGGAGACTTTCATGAGCACGAACCTGGTACTTCAGACGCCGGTGATCACGGCGAGCACGGTGACGCTGACCTTTGTGGTGGGTGCGGTTGCTGTGGAGAGCTTCAATCTGTCGATTGATGTGGATTCTGCGGTCCTGAACGCGAGCAGCGTAGGGGCTACAGGTCCTGCGGGCTGGACGGTGCTGCCCAACGCAGCAGGCTCCACGCTGCTGATCAGCGGCTACAGCCTGACCGCTCTGGCCACGGGCTCCACCCTGGTCACGATCACCATCGGGCTGCAGCCCGGCGCCAGCGCAACACCCCTGGTGCTCAACATCTCGGGCGACTACAACGATCCGGCCGTCACCATCGCCCCCTATGAGTATGTTTACGAGGCAAGCACAACCATCACCGGCACCGAGAGCCAGGATGTCCTGGAGAGCACCAGCGCCACCGAGACCATCCTCGGTCTGGGGGGTGATGACCTGATCACGGGTGGCGCCAACGACACGCTCACCGGTGGTGCAGGGCAGGACCAGTTCACGCTCTCAAGCGGCACCGTGCAGATCACCGATCTGGCCTACGGCGAGACCCTCACGGTGAGTGGGGCCAGCTTCGGTGCCATCACGGCCGCAGGCGGCACAGGGCCCCTGGCCAACCAGATCCAGTGGTCAAGCTCGGGCGGCAACACCACCTTGCTCGTGGGCCTGGACAGCGTGGCCGGAGCCGATCTCACCGTCAGCCTCACCGGTAGCTTCGCGCTCAGCGACTTTCAGGCCAGTGGCGAGACCATCCTGCTCAACCGCCTGCCCGGTGGCAGTCTGAGCATCAGCGGCAGCCCCTATGTGGGTCAGACCCTGACCCTCACCGATACCCTCACTGATGCCGACGGCATCAACGCGCGCACCTACCAGTGGCTCGCCGATGGGGCCTTCATCAGCGGGGCCAATGGCACCACGCTCGTCGTGAGCGCCAGCGAGTTGGGTAAGGCCATCTCGGTGGTGGCCGACTACACCGACGCCAACGGCGTGAGCGAGTCGGTCACCAGCAGCGCCACCGCTGCGGTCACGCGCCTCGACAACGAGGCCACCGGAACACTCGGGGTTACCGGTACAGCACAAGAAGGTGGCACGCTGGTCGCTGCGCTGACCAGCGTGGTCGACGCTGACGGCTCCACCTCAACTGCCTACAGGTGGCAGGAGAACACCGGCACGGCTGAGACACCCAACTGGGTCGATATCTCGGGGGCCACCTCAGCAACGCTCTCCATCCCGAGCGATCAGAGCTATGTGGGTAAGACTGTTCGGGTGGTAGCCACCACTACCGATCCGTTCGGGGGTACGACCGAATTCACGAGTGCTGGGCAGACCATCGCAAACGTCAACGACCCGACCACTGGATCGGTATCCATCAGTGGCACACCCACTCAGGGTCAAACACTCACAGCATCCAATACCTTGGGTGATGTCGATGGACTTGGCCCGATCTCCTACCAGTGGACGGCTGATGGGGCCAACATTGAGAGCGCCACCTCCAGCACCTTGGTGCTGGGTCAGGCACAGGTCGGCAAGGTCATCAACGTTGTCGCTTCCTACACGGACGCCCAAGGTGCGTATGAGTTTGTTATCAGTTGGGTACCAACAGCCCCGGTGGCCAATATCAACGACGCACCCGCCGGGGGCGTAACGATCAGTGGCACACCCACTCAAGGTCAGACCCTCACCGCAGCCAACACTCTGGCCGATGTCGATGGACTCGGTCCCATCACCTACCAGTGGAAGGCTGATGGCTCCAATATCTCTGGAGCTACTGCCAGCACTCTGGTGTTGGGGCAAGCCCAGGTCGGCAAGACCATCACCGTCACTGCGTCTTACACCGATGGTCAAGGCACTGCTGAGTCCGTCACTTCTGCGGCCACCTTCAATGTGGCTAACGTTGAAGACGAAGCCATGGGCATCCTCGATGTCACCGGCACGGCGCAGGAAGGCGGTTCGCTGGTAGCTTCGCTGACCAGCGTTGTGGATGCGGATGGGGCTACGACCACCGCTTACCGCTGGCAAGAGAACACCGGTACTGTCGGGTCACCGAACTGGGTCAACATCGCGGGTGCCACGTCGGCCACGCTCAGCATCCCCAGCGACCAGAGCTACGTGGGTAAGAGCGTTCGCGTTGTCGCCACCACGACCGATGCGCTGGGCGGTACAACAGACTTCAACGGTGCTGCTCAGACGATTGTCAACGTCAACGATGCGCCTACCGGCTCGGTTTCTATCAGCGGCATCATCACGGAAGGCCAAACCCTGATCGCCAGCAGCACGCTGGCCGATGCAGATGGGTTGGGAACCGTCAACTACCAGTGGAAGGCGAACGGCGCTGCAATTGCAGGGGCCACCTCCAGCACCTTTGTACTCGGCGCATCACAGATTGGTCAGTCCATCACAGTGTCCGCGTCTTATACCGACAGGCAAGGAACACCCGAATCGGTTACGAGTGCTGCGACGCCGAATGTGACTGCGATCGGCAGCGGCCTGGTCATCGTCGGTAACGCAAGCAACGAAGTGCTGTCAGGAGCAGGGGCAGGCGACACCATCTCGGGCGGCGATGGCTTTGATCGCTTGCTGGGTTTGGGTGGTGACGACTCACTTGACGGCGGCTCGGGTACCGATTTGCTCACGGGTGGTGCTGGCGCAGACACGTTGACTGGTGGTGCCGGCGCAGACCGATTTATCTACACCTCACGACTCGACAGTGGCAACTCCTTGGGCACACGCGATGTGATTACGGATTTCCTGGCTGGCACTGATCGGATCGATCTCTCGGGCGTCGATGCAAACACTGCGGCCAGCGGCAATCAAACCTTCAGCTGGCGTGGATTGCTCGCCTTCAGCGGAGCGGGAGAGCTGCGGATGGTCTACGACGCGGGCTCGAGTCAGACACGGATTGAAGCCAACATTGATTCAGATACCAGCACGGTTGAAATGAGCATCGCGCTGTCGGGCAACTACACAAGTGGTTCAACGACTCTGCAGGCCAGCGACATTGTTCTTTGATCGTCTCAATGTATGAGCCGCCGTGATTGGATCTTCGATGCTGCAGACCTCTGAAAGTCTGGTCTTCATCGACAGCCGCATCAGTAACCTCGAGCTGGTCGTTGCCAGCCTGGGTGCAGGCACGCGTTGGGCCCTCATCGATGCCGAGCAGGACGGCCTGACCCAGATCGCTGCAGCCCTGCAGGGCATGGGCGTCCTGCAGTCGATTCAGGTGATCTCCCACGGCGGGTCCGGCTCGCTGCTGCTGGGCTCGGGGAGCATCACCTCAAACACCCTGCTGAGCCAGGCTGCACTGCTCGCCGGTATTGGTGCGGCACTCGCACCCGAGGGCGATCTGCTGCTCTACGGCTGCAACGTAGCCCAAGGTGATGCGGGCGCTGAGTTCATTGCCCTGCTGGCGCAGCTCACTGGGGTCGATGTGGCGGCGTCTACCGATCTCACTGGGGATGCGTCACTGGGTGGGGACTGGGAGCTTGAGGCGAATACGGGGGCGATTGAAGCGACTTCGGTTACAGCGACCGCAGTCGGAGGCGTTCTCACGATCAATCAGGTGCCCACAGGTTCGGTTCTTGTGACTGGCGTTCCGGAGCAGGGTCAGGCCCTGACGGCATCCAACACGCTGGCCGATCCGGATGGCATCCCTGCATCCGGGTCTGGGGCGATCGCCTACCAGTGGAAGGCCGATGGCGTTGATATCGCAGGTGCGACCAGCAGCACTTACACGATCACCCAAGCTGAGGTCGGCAAATCAATTGCGGTCTCTGCCACCTACCTCGATAACGGTGGTACGCAAGAAATCGTTTCTGGGCTGCTTCGCGGATCCCTGGATACCTCTTACGTTCTGAATGGCAAGGGAGGCGCCGACACTCTCATTGGCGGCGAGTACAGGGACTACCTCTGGATAGCTGGCTATCTGAGTCAGCCTGGATCAGGCTCGGGCGCAGGAGCGAGCCCTTCAGGAACTTCGGCATTCGGAGGGGGAGGGGATGATGCTTTCCGGTTGTATACCAACCAGTCTTCACCCTGGATTGCACCAACAGTCTCTATCAATGGTGGGGCGGGTTACGACACTGTTGCCGTTAACGGGGAATGGGGTCTCGACTGGGATCTTCGGCCGATCACGCTGACGTCGATTGAGCAGCTCGCGCTCGCGTGGTTCCCCAACAGCGCAGAACTCACCATCCGAATGAGCAGCGGTCAACTCGCTAGCATTCAGGCCATCGGAATCGAGGCAGCCAACCTGCCAGGGCGACTGCGCATTTTTTCAGATGGCACTGAGCTCAGCGCAACGGCCGTGGCCGCACTCACCCAAGGCAGTTCGGTCTGGAGTTGGGACTATCCCTCGGGGACGGCTTCAATCATCGGATCCGACAGTACAAACGACATCCTCGCTGTGCCTGCAGCGACCGTATCCAACGTCAACGACGCACCCACCGGTTCGGTCACCATCGTTCCAAACTCACCGCTGTTGCTGAGTTTGGACTTTGAGGGCGCCAACGGCTCAACCACCTTTGGTCCTGGCGTCGCGGTACGCGGTGGTGCAGTCATCTCGACTGATCACAAAGTGTCGGGAAGTTCTTCGGTTTATTTCAATGGGGCAGGTGCGGCGCTACAGCTCGATAAGCCTGAGCTGATCATCCCCGGGACTGATTTTTCGATCGAGTTCCACTTTAAAACCGATGGATGGCAGAACCCTTGGTCCGTGTTGCTGTCTTCGTTGCGACAGGGGATCTGGGGCGAGATCTCCAACGGCACAGCAAACGGCGAATCCTTGCGCTTTTACAACCAAAACGCGGGCGTTTTGGGAGCAAACTTCAATGATGGGCAGTGGCACCATGTGGTTGCCAGGCAGTCGGGAGCAGTCAGCTATCTCTACGTTGATGGCAATCTGCAGGGTCAAATTGCGACAACGGCCACAGCGCACGACTTCTCTGACTTGCTGATCGGCAAGCTGGGCGGAATATGGCTTGGTCTGAACGACAATAGTTTCAAGGGCTGGATTGACGATCTTCAAGTCCGGGGGGCTGAGCAGAATTCTTCTCAAGGTCCGTCGCTTTCTGCAGCGAATACGCTGGACGATCTCGATGGGCTCGGTCCGATCACGTACCAGTGGCAGGCCGATGGCCTCGATATTGCTGGAGCAACAGGCAACTCTTATGTGTTGGGCCTGGATCAGGTCGGCAAGGCCATTTCCGTCGTCGCTACTTACACCGATGCTTATGGCACAGCAGAAGCTGTACCAAGCGCAGCGACGACATTCGTAGCTGCGATGAATTCTGCGCCAACCTTTTCAGCCATGGGTGATGGGCAACTGCTGCTCAACAACTCGGGTATCAGCAGTAGTCAGAGGGGATTGGTTGTTCAACCTGATGGAAGGTTTGTCGTAGCCGGCACAACGTATAACGACTCATCCGACTTTGCCCTCGCACGCTACAGTGCTGATGGTGTTCTGGATACGAGTTTCAGCAACGACGGAAAGCTGTCGACCGACCTTGCGGCTTTACCTGGATTGACGTTTGCCGATTTTGCACATGCGGTTGCCCTGCAATCGGACGGAAAAATACTTGTAGCTGGAGATGGCAACACAGGTTTTGCTCTGGTTCGCTACAACATCGACGGTACTCTCGATACCAGTTTCAGCAGCGATGGGAAAGTTGTGGGTGGACCTGGAATTAGCCGTGCGATAGCGCTGCAAACCGATGGAAAAATCTTATTAGCCGGTTTTAATTTTTTCCCTGCAAGCTTTGCCCTGGAGCGCTACAACGCTGATGGATCCAGGGATACGAGCTTCGGTACCACCGGGCGAATCACGACCGACTTTGGTGGAACAGCTTCAGGTTATTCGGTGACGCTCCAGGCTGACGGCAAGATTGTTGTGGCCGGGTCGAGCAACGGTGACTTTGCCTTGGCGCGCTACAACTCAGACGGCAGCCTGGATCCGACTTTCAGTGGCGATGGCAAGCTCACAACCGACTTCGGCAGCGATGACTGCGGCTTGGAGATGGTGCTTCAGTCGGACGGCAAAATTGTCGTGACTGGCTTCAGCGGAAACGACATCGCGGTAGCTCGCTACAACACGGACGGTAGCCTCGATACGAGCTTCAGTGACGACGGCAAACAGACGACTGATGTTGGCAGTTCGAGTGGAGACGAAGCGACGGCACTGGCCCTGCAACCCGACGGCAAAATCGTTGTGGCTGGGTCGAGCAATGGTGATTTCGCTTTGGTGCGCTACAACCCGAATGGGAGTCTGGACACGAGTTTCAGCGGCGACGGCAAGCTGACGACGAACACTTGGCCCGATGACTACAGCATTGGGGTGTGGGTAGAGCCCGATGGCAAGATCATCCTGGCAGGCAATCCTATGATCGGTAGCGATGCGGCCATGCTGACTCGCTACAACCCGGACGGCAGTCTTGATCCGTGGTTTGATTCGATCAACACGCTCAATGGAGCTTCATATTTCAGGGCGGGCGGGGCCCCCGTTTTACTGGATAGCGATGTTCAAGTCTTCGACAAGGACCTGAGCGCATCAAATGGCGGCGCAGGCAACTACGCAGGCGCAAGCCTGATTCTCCAGCGACAAGGTTCAGCGAGCGAAGAAGATCTTTTCTCTGGGGCAGGAGATCTGGGGCCGCTGATTGAGGGAGCGATCTTCACGCTTCTGGGCCTGCCGGTTGGCACAGTCATCCAAAACAGTGCAGGCCGGCTGGAATTAAGTTTCAACGACAACGCGACGCAGGCGAGATTGAATGATGCCCTGCGAGGCATTGCCTACAGCAACTCAGGCACGGGTCTGCCCGCCTCGGTAACGATCGATTGGACGTTTATCGACGGAAATTCGTGGGCTCAAGGGAGCGGTGGCCCCTTGTCGGTCAATGGATCAACTGTGGTCAATTTGCTGGCGGCAAACACAGTGCCCACCGGCTCGGTCCTGATCAGCGGTGTACCCAATGTTGGCAATACATTGTCAGCAACCAACACCCTGACCGATCCGGATGGAATGGGCCCGGTCACCTATCAGTGGAAGGCCGATGGCGTTGAGATTACGGGAGCAACGAGCAGCACCTTTGTTCTGACATATGCCCAGGTGGGTAAGGCGATTTCGGTAGCCGCCGCGTACACCGACGGCGCAGGGACTCTTGAGACTTCGATCAGTTTGCCAACGGCCATTGTTTTTTCGGAGATCACCGGAACTCCAGGTGCTGATTTTCTGACTGGAGGTGCTCAGAGCGACTCTATCTACGGATTAGACGGCAACGACGCGCTCTATGGCGATGCCGGTGACGATCTGTTGATTGGCGGGCTCGGCAACGACACCTTCACAGGAGAAGGAGGCAGCGACACCATCATCGGTTCGGCGATGACCGCGGTGCCCTGGCCAATCTCGATCTTGGATTTTGATGTTTTGCGTCATGGATATTTCAGCACGCAAATCGACCTGTCCGCGCGAACCGTCAGTGTGGTGGGCGAGTCGGGTATTGACTCCTATTCCGGTATTGAAGAGATCTACGGAGGCATCAACGCAAGCGACATCGTCACCGGTCGGACGAGCGATACCGTTTCTGATTATTCGGCAGAAGGGTCAAGAATTCTCCTCAGACTATTTGGCGGAAGCGATTCGGTGAGCGTCACGGGCTACGGTTATCAGCAACCGTTCGCTGATGGTGCAATGGTGTACTACGACTGGTCAGCCACGGGCATTCAGCTGAGCTACAGCGGCAACGAAGGTACCGTGCAATACGGTGCTGCAGGTGGGCAAGTTTCGGGTACTGACAGTCTTGTCAACGTGGGGTTGATCTCCGGAACGTCCTACGACGACATCCTCGACACCTCAAATCTCATCACCAATCAGTGGGGCTACGTCACGAATCCGGCACTGGGCAAGAGCTGGGTCCTGCTCTATGTCGGCCACGGCGGGTCCGACACCATCATCGGCAACGACTTCACGTTCGTTGCCTTTGATCAGGTGAGCAGTTCTTCGAACGGCTTGGGTCTTTCATTTGACTTAAACGCGGGTACTTCGAATGTCTCGCATCTGTCGGGCTACAGCGGGTGGAACGGTACGAGAGCGCTCGGCACGATGACATTCAGCGGCGTCAATGGGGTGAGCGGCACTCGATTTGCGGACACGTTAGTCGGTGGCATGAACGACGACTACGAATGGTTTCGCGGCAATGGTGGTAACGATCTGATCAATGGGGGGGCGGGATTCGATCGCGCCGACTACACCTGGGCTGGCGCCGGCATGACCTTCAATCTGCTGAGCGGTGTGTTCTCGTCAAGCAGCGACGGACAGGATACGGTCAGGGGTGTGGAAGAGATTCGCACGACCCGCTTCGATGATGTCTTCAATGCTGGCGGGTTTGTGGGTGGTTTTGAAAGTACCGTCACCAACATAAGCAGCTTTGCCTGGGGACTGAATGCCTTTGTGGAGTCGGGTGGCTACGACACCATCATCGGCAATGGCAATACAAGAATTGACTATACAAATTCGCTTGTCCCGATTGAGGTCGATCTGGCCTCAGGTTTTGTTGACGCACGTATTGCGACCGACAAAGGTACCGATCTTTACAAGACCCTGGGGCGTGACACGGTCAGTGGTGTTTATGCAGTGCGTGGCTCCGCTTTCGATGATCTCCTGCAGGGTGGTGGCACTGGTGGAGGTGAGCTTGCTTCGGCATACGAAAGCTTTCGAGGGGGGGCTGGTCACGACACCATCGATGGTCGTACCGGAACCGACCTCGCTGAGTACGAAAATTCACCACACTCAATCGCAGTCAATCTCAGTCTGAGCAGTGGGCAGGTCATCGATGACGGCTGGGGGTTCAGCGACACGTTGATCAGCGTCGAAAATATTTCTGGCAGCTATGGCCACGACAGTATCGTCGGGGATGCGGCCTCAAACGAGCTCCAGGGCGGTTTTGGCCATGACACGCTGATTGGCGGATTCGGCAACGACACCCTGGCAGGAGGCTCTGGCGATGACCTCCTGAACGGTGAGATCGGTTCTGATCTTGCAGTCTTTGCGGGCACCCGAAGCAACTACCTGATCTCAAACAATCCCGATGGCTCAGTGCAAGTGGCTGATCTTCGCAATGGGATCGTGTCTGGCTTTGACGGTACCGATACCTTGAGCGGTATCGAGACACTGCGATTCAGTGACGCCGATGTTGCAGTGACATCGAACGCAGGCTCTTCCCTGTCTGGAGTGGTGTACCACTGGAAGAGCCACATGCTGTTGAGCGGTGTGGAGGTGTTCAGGGTCAGTGCAGAGCCAAATCGCACGGATCTGCCGCCTGCAGTGTTGGATCTGCGCAATTACGTTCTTAGCGACGATCTTGCGACCGGAAACGACATCTTCATGGTCGAGGTCTGGGCCAACACACAAGCGGGCGACGCCGACTTTCAGTTCTCGGTGAACACCACTGGAGCGATCGCGGCAAACTTCACCAGCAGCGTGGGGGCGTCCTGGTCTGTGCTCGCCAATACGACCGATCCCAACGCGCTACTGATCGGCGGATTCGATTCGGCCGCAGGCGCGGCGGGTGGGCCGGTGCTACTGGGCACGCTCGCCCTTACCTACGGCCCCGCGGTCAGTCGTGTGGATACGCTGTTCTCCGCGATCACGGTGGGCAGCGTCACGGGGCCCGATCTGCGCTTGGCCGATGCGATGAGCACAACGGGCGTCAATGGGCAGTGGAGTTCCACTGCCATGCCCGCCGGCGACTACAACGTCGATGCCTGGCGGGCCAACACCGACACAGGCAACGCCATCACCTCGGCTGATGCGCTGGCCGCCCTGCGCCTGGCGGTCAACATCAACCCCAATCCGGATCCCGATGGCGCGGGACCGCTCAGCGCTCTGCGGGTGTCGCCCTACCAGTTCATCGCTGCCGATGTGAACGGCTCGAACACCGTCACCTCGGCTGACGCCCTGGCCATCCTGCGCATGGCGGTCAAGTTGCCTACCGCACTGCCCAATGAGTGGTTCTTTGTTGAAGAGAGCCGAGACTTCTGGAACGAGGCCACTAACAGCTTCACCCTCACCCGCACCAATGCCGGCTGGGATCGCAACATCGCCGTGGATCTCGCCGGCGATCGCACTCTCAACCTCGTCGGAGGTCTCAAGGGCGATGTGAATGGCTCCTGGACTGCACCTGCGGGCAGCATCGATCTGGACACCGGCAACCCCAACTACTTCACCAATCTGGCCACGTCCCTGGGCATGGTGATTGGCTCCACACCCGTCACCGATCAGTGGGGGGTGTGATCAAGTGCGCAAAGTCAGGGCAGCCGATTAGCGTAGCTTTCGATTAATTCAGTGCTAGCTTCACAGGGTCGGCCTCGACGAAGGCGGCTCCTTCCTCCTATCCGGTTTAAAAGACAACACTCATGAGCACGAACCTGGTACTTCAGACGCCGGTGATCACGGCGAGCACGGTGACGCTGACCTTTGTGGTGGGTGCGGTTGCTGTGGAGAGCTTCAATCTGTCGATTGATGTGGATTCTGCGGT
>Ga0315902_10011339_pt1 | contig 11704 bp, 22 predicted proteins | sample LakEriMetagenome_9_FD_203523 | JGI IMG/M metagenome (GOLD analysis project Ga0315902, IMG submission 203523) | Freshwater fungal communities from buoy surface, Lake Erie, Ohio, United States - Buoy 12 MA117 | ecosystem: Environmental > Aquatic > Freshwater > Lake > Lake biofilm | place: USA... | reverse complement strand
TCAAAACCAAACGCAAACGACTATTCTTTGACATCGAAACCTCGCCCAATGTTGGCTTTTTCTGGAGTGCCGGATATAAGCTTAATGTAACGGCGGATAGCATAATACAAGAACGTGCTATTATTTGTATCTGTTACAAGTGGGAAGACGAAAAAGAAGTTTACTTTTTACAATGGGATAGCAAACAAAATGACAAAAGAATGCTACAAAGTTTTATCGAAGTAGCAAACACGGCATCGGAGTTAGTAGGACACAACGGCGACAAGTTCGACCTTGCTTGGATAAGAACCAGGTGCTTGTTTCACAAGATTGAAATGTTCCCTTCTTATGTTACTATTGACACCCTAAAGGTAGCAAGGCAAAAGTTTAGATTTAATAGCAACAAGCTTAATTACATAGCTGACTATTTAGGCATTGGCACTAAAATCAAAACAGAATATAGTTTATGGAAAGACATTGTCTTGCATAAGGACAAAGTGGCTATGGCTAAAATGATTAAGTATTGCCAAAAGGACGTAGTGTTATTAGAGCAAGTATTTAACGCACTTAAGAACCACATAGAACCAAAAACACATTACGGAGTTATCTTCGGACAAGACCGAGGCTCTTGCCCTGAATGTGGCAGCGATGATTTAATTATTTCACTTCGTAGAACAACGGCAACTGGTGTAAAGAAAATACAATACAAGTGTAAAACTTGTTTTAAGATACATAGCAAAACAGACAAATAATGGACAGTAAAATATTAGCAGCGGTTATAGAAGATATGCGTAGACGTGAACTTTTAGGCAAATCTAAGTACGGAACTACAATGGACAGAAGTGATCTAAGTACAGGTCAATGGATAACGCATTTAAAAGAAGAGCTGCAAGACGCAATCCTTTATCTTACTAAACTTGAACAAATACACAATGCGCCTAAAGAAGATTTACAGCTTCGGGAATATCTTAGATAGAGAAATTTACGAAGACCTAAAGCAGTTAGATTACACAAACCCAAACTTTAAAGGTTGTGCTGACGAGTTCCAGTACAATCGTGAATGGTGGGTTATGCTTGACGAAGGCGAGATAGTAGCTTATTGCGGATCAATTTATTCTAAAGGCATCTGCATATTTAACAGAGCCTGGGTTAAAAAATCACATAGAGGGCAGGGCATACAAAGGCGAATGATTAAAACCAGGTTAAAGGCAGCATCTACTTTTTGCCACATAGCTATTACATATACTACCTTAGACAACTTCCCTTCAGCTAATAACCTTATTTCGTGTGGGTTTAGGCTTTACTTACCCGAATATTCTTACGGGGGTAGCGATAAACTTTACTTTCAAAAGCTTTTATAGGTAGCATTTTTACTACCTTTTGTACGTTATTTTGTACGTTTATATGTACAAATGCAACCTTGTTGCAAAAATAATTTTAAAATATTTTAATACTTTTTCACTTTGTATTGTGTAATGTGTTATCTTTGTTGAAACAAAACACAAAATGACACACTTAACCAACTACCAGAAGTTCCAATTCGAGAGATTTGGGAACATTCTACTCCAAGGGGATAGGAGTACATCAAACCCCTATGACCCTGAATTATTGCCTAAAAACTACGATTACGAAGATGACGATTACACGTTTACTCGTTGGGTAGAAAAAAACGCAGAACTTGAACTTTTAAAAACCGAATTATATGAAGATTGAATTTATCAAAGAAAATGACCTAAGAGGCAACGTCTATTACTATACAAGTGTAAACGGAGAATTTGAAACCAATAGTTTATCAATGGATTACTCACAAGCCTATGAGTTTTTTATAGGTATGAAAAAAAGAAAAGAGCCTATTGTCGAAGTATTAGAACACTATATTATTGAAGAACCAAAACAAGAAACAAATGAGCCTAATTAAAATTCAACAGGAATTAAAAGCACCTAAAAACCAATTCAACGCTTTTGCTAAATACAAGTACCGAAGTGCAGAAGATATTATCGAAGCTGCAAAACCTATCTGCCATAAATACGGCTATGCTTTAATGTTAAGCGATGAGGTAATAGAAGTAGGCGGTAGGGTATATGTAAAGGCTACTGCTTGTTTAAGTAACGGAGAAGACAACATTACCTGCACAGGTCTTGCTCGTGAAGAGGAAAACAAAAAAGGTATGGACGCTTCGCAGCTCACTGGTGCGTGTAGCTCGTATGCTCGAAAATATGCGCTCAATGGACTCTTTGCCATAGACGATACAAAAGATGCAGATGCTACTAATGAGCATAAAGACGAAGTAAGCGAAGGACAAAAGGCGTTCTTGATTGAAGCACTTGACAAGACAAAATTTACAGAAGACCAGAAGGTTAAGGCTGCTATAAAAATCAATGCTATCAAAACCTTAGACGAATTTAACAAGATCAAAGAAACAATTAAAAAAAGTTAATGAGAGAATTGCTACCATTTGAAAGGCAGATGCTTCTTGCAGAAGTTTACCACTACGCTTGGTATAGTGAAGTAGCTTACAAAGACCTTTTAGAGTTTATAGAAAAATATCAAAACGTAATAGACAAACCAGTTTTTTTAACCCCAATTAATAACAATGACACAGAAACAACGCATCTTGAACCACTTGCTTTCGGGCAAGACCTTGACACCAATCCAGGCTCTAACGAAATTTAATAGCCTTAGATTATCGGCAGTTATCTTTGAACTTAAACGAAAAGGATATAAGATACAATCCGATTTAATTAACGTAGGTAACAAGAAACAACCTAAATTTGTAAGTAAATATTCACTAATTAAAAAGTAAAAAATGCAAGAAAAAAAATGGAGTGCAGGTGCTTGGAAAAAGCAAACCACTAAAGGAGAAGTAATTAACTTTACAATCAATGATGTTAAGTATTCAATGTGGGTTAATGCTTACAAGACAGAAGACAAGCAACCAGATTACAAAATTTATCTAAACGATTATAAACCAAAAGAAGATGCGGAAGGATTGCCGTTTTAATTATGCTAAATAGAAATAAAGATGTATCAATAAGACAATTAAAGGAGTTATACTTTGCACAACGTAACACACATTTGCAGCTACACGAAATGATGCAGCAACTTGGATTGTTAGGCATAGAAGATAACGAGCCTTTAGGGTTAGACATTGGCGCAAGGACTATTGTTAAATTGGTAGACGAAGAGTTTGAGTGCGATGTATTAATAAAGGATAGAAGTTTAAAAACAACGTTTGGTCGTAAAGCTGCGGCATACTTACTCAGAAGATACACTAAGTTGAGTCTAAAAGAAATAAGTCAATACACAGGAACAACAGACCATACAACGGCTATCCATAACATTAAACAAGCGAACAACCTAATAGATACTGAAGACTGGTTTAAAAATAAGCTAAAAAAACTTTGCTTAAAATTAGAACTTAAGGAAATTTAGTGTATATTCGCAACATAATAAGACACATTAGCGAAAGTCCAGCCGATAATGTGTTTAGTGGTTAAATAATAGCCCCTGATAGCTGGACTCTATTGGGGGCTTCTTTTTTTATTATGGCTAAAGACCCTGCATTCCTATTTTATAGCAGCGACTTTCTAAATGGAGTAGCTGACTTAACAATGGAAGAGAGAGGACAATTTATTACTCTCTTATGTTTACAACACCAGAAAGGTACACTTACAGACAAAACCATTAGGTTATCTTTAGGTTCGGTTTCGGTTGATGTTTTAAGCAAGTTTTCAAAAGACAAAGACGGAAATTTTTACAATGACCGACTAAGTGAAGAGATTGAAAAACGCATTCAATTTACTGAAAGCCGCAGAAACAATGGCTCTAAAGGTGGTAGACCTAAAAATAACACAAAACCATTAGGTTTAGCTAAACATAACCTTATGGAAGATGTAAATGAAAATGAAAATGAAGATATAATTATAAATAAAAGTAAGTGTACTTTTGAGCAAGTTTACGAATATATGTCTTTACGGATAGGAAAAGAAGTAGCAAAGATTGAAGCCGAAAAATTTGTAAATTACTACGAAAGCAACGGGTGGAAAGTAGGTAAAAACCCAATGAAAAGTTGGGGAGCAGCAGCAAATAATTGGATAACAAACACTAAACAATATGCAAAAGGAACTACAAACAATCAGCCAAAACTTAATAAGCACGAACTCGACAACCTTGCCAATTACAACTATATCCACTCTACTTCCTTTGGAGCAGGAGATTATGCAAAGCTTTTCGGGGGAACGGGTACGGAACCTGAACTCTACCATATTTAAACAAAACCTTGTTTACTTGATGCAGCTTGTAGGTATTAACAATCCTGGAGAAGTTAAGTTAGCAATTTTAGAAGATTGGGTTAGGAATGAATACGGGAACTTTACAATAAACGAAGTTAAAGTAGCGTTTAAACAAATGGTAGCCAATGACTTTATAGATCATTACCAGAACTTTAGTCCTGCATACTTTAGTCAAGTTATGGATAGGTACAAGAAAAAAGCAAACGAAGTAAGAAAAATGATGCCACAAGAACGAGTAGAAGCAATCCCACACTTAACCGATTTAGAGATAATTGATTACTCTTACCAAGAATACAAAGTTCTGGAAAATAGAACTTTTGATAGGTTATTTAACCCATTAAGTGTATTTACAAAGCTTAATAGTACAGGCATTAAGGTATGGACAAAAGAAGATGGCGCACTTGCTAAAAAGAAACTTATGGAGATTATTACTTACAAAGCTAATAAAATGGACATCATAAGCGCAAAGCAGTACCGAGACGAGTGGACTCAGCAATGGTTAAAAAACCAAGCAAGAGCCGTAGCCGTAGCTTTATTTTTTGAGGAACAAATAAAATTTGGTAAAGTTTCATTTTCTTAATATAGTTTTGCTTTATGACCGCAAATGAATTAACCAAAGAAGCAATAAAGACCTTAAATAAAAACGGGTGTTTTGTATGGCGCAATAACAATCTTGCGGTTAGAGGGCGCACATTTATAGGTCTTAAGGGTGTTCCAGATGTTGTAGGATTTCACACTCAAACAGGTGTAGCGGTTTACTGCGAGACAAAAGCGATAGGAGATAAACTTAGCAGCTACCAAATAGCATTCTTAAACTTAGCAAAAACGGCAAATTGTTTTTGTTACATAGCAACCGAAGATAACGGCAAACTAACCTTAAAAGAATATGAACAAGAATAGCATCATATTAGAACTTTGGGAAAGCCGAGAACTAAAGGAAGCAATAGACAAGATGCAGCCTGAAGACCTGAGAGAAGATTTAAGAAGTGAACTATTTAAGGTGTTATGCGAAATGGACGAGGAACGGATAATTGATATGCGAACTCGAAATGTATTAAAGTTCTACTTGGTTAGAACAATGATTAATATGATGCAAAGTAATACAAGCCAATTTTATCGAACTTACCGAAAGCCTTTAGAAGTAGAACTTGTGGTACATGATAGAGACGAAGATTTACTAAACAAAGTAGAAGACGAACTATCCAAGATGCACTGGTACAAAGCGGAACTATTACGAGTGTACGCAATTAAGCATAATTGTAACGCTAAAGAACTTAGTAGGGTTACCGGAATACCTTATATGTCAATCCATAGGGAACTTAAATTAACTAAACGAGAACTTAAAAAACAACTACGCAAATGATAATTATAACAGCGATATGCTTTGCAATATTCTTTGTAGAGATACACCAATTTCATAGAAAGTGGAAATTAGATTTCAAGCCTTTTAGTTGCACGAGTTGTTTAGCAGCTTGGACAGGTTTAGTTTTATATTTACTACCTGTAATATGTACCGATATTATTGCGTTTGTATTTATACCAGGAGTATTAGCACCTTTACTATCTAAACTAATGTGGAACTTATGGAAATAGATCACAGAAATTATTTAGACCTACATAGACCTAATTACGAAATGGTGCAGAATGGTTATGTAAGGAATATAGATTTAGACATCTTAAAAATGTACGAGCATATATACCGCAAGTATATGAGTCCAGATTTCATATTGACAGTATGGTGTAGCCATTGTATATTTGATATGATAAAACGTTTGTACGAATGGTACGATTTACAACCTAAACCAAAAAATAAAAAAAAGAATGGCTAATTTTATCCACCCTACCGCTATCATTGGCGATAACGTAATTATCGGAGACGGAAACTACATTGGTGCTTATTGTATTATTGGCGACAAAGGAGAGCATAAAAAGTTCTGGAATAAAGAAATAGGCAAAGTTTATATAGGCGATAACAATGTTATTACAGGACTTGTAACAATAGATGCAGGAACTGAGATTGATACCTTTATTGGAAATAATTGTTTCATAATGAAACACGCACACATCGGACACGATTGCACAATTTTAGATAATGTTACTATAAGTTGCGGAGCAAAAATAGGTGGGCATTCTATTGTAGACAAAGGTGCTAATATAGGACTTAACGCAGTTCTGCACCAGTTTGCAAATGTAGGCGAGAATTGTATGATTGGCGCAAGTGCCTTTGTTAAAGGAGATGCAAAAGCAAATACTAAATATGCAGGAGTACCTGCAAGGGAAATAGGCTCAAACATAAGATAATGAAAGTAGCAATCTTATTACTTGCACAAAACAGACACGACTTAACACAGCGTGTAATTAACCAAAACTTTTTTAATAGTGGTTACAATGCGGACTGCTTCTTAATAGATAACGGAAGCGATACGCACGAAACTTTTAACTACCCGTTTGCTGGTTATGACTTATCAAAAGAAAAGCGAGGCATAGCAGCAGGAGTAAACGCAGGGTTACGCATAACCCAGGAATATGATGCGGTTTGTTTATTAGCCAATGATATTTTATTACCACAAGATTGGTTAGCTAAGTTTGTTTTGTTTGCACAACGAATAGAAAAGACAGGCATAATTGGAATACATTGCGTAGAAGATTTACCGCCAATAGTAGACGGAGTACATAAAACGCATACCCCTTTTGGAGATAACTTTATTACCCGTGAACTAATAGATGCGGTCGGCGGTTACAATACCGAGTACGACCCTTATGGAATGCAGGATAGAGATTACGGAGAACGAGCAACTATATCAGGCTTTACTAACTACTACCTGCCGGATATGAGGTCAGAACATATAGGACACGATGTCGGCAACGGAACGGAGTACAGAAGAATGAAAGACGAAAGTTTGGCACGGGCGCAAAGCGTATGGGAGAAATACCAAGACATATACCACAACCAAAAGAATATAAGATGCGAATACTTTGTATAACTTCTGCTAACTCAGGTGTAGGACTGCACAGAATAATGATGCCGATAGTACACTTAGAAAAAGAATACGCACTTATTACCGATGTATTAAATGACGAACTACTTGAGCAGGGGTGGGATATTGTGTTAATGAATAGAATGCTTAACGAGATAGATGCAAAGCAAATGGACACCTGGCGCACTAAGTATGGCTTCAAGTTGGTAGTGGACAATGACGATTACTGGGAACTAAACGAAAGCCATTTATTGTATTTAAGATATAAGCTCAACAATATACCTAAACTAATTACCGATTACTTAAAGATAGCAGACCTTTGCACCTGCACACACGAAAGGTTAGCAGGGGAGATAACACCATACAATAAGAACGTTCAAATATTACCAAACGCTTTACCTTACGGGCAAGAGCAGTTCCAGGATAACAAGACTGAAGATTGCAAGGTCAGGTTGTTTTGGTCAGGTAGCGGAACGCACGAGCGAGATTTAGAAATACTTAGGCAGCCGTTCAAACGTTTGCAAGGTATGAATATAAGAACTGTAATAGCAGGTTACAATGACGGCGAGAAACCGATATGGGATAAAATGATTGATGCCTTCACTTGTGGTTTAAAGCTAAACCCTACGATCTATAACTATGCAAAGATTACGGAATATATGGGAGCATATACGGACTCAGACATTTCAGTTATACCATTAGTAGATAACAAGTTCAACGCTATGAAGTCCAACCTTAAAGTATTAGAAACGGCTTCTAAAAAGAACCCTGCCATAGTTAGCCACGTTAACCCTTACTTAGATATGCCCGTACATTACGTTAAAAGCCAAAAGGATTGGTACAAACATATAAGAGATTTGGTAAGCGATGCGGATATGCGTAAGGAAAGCGGACAAAAGCTATTTGAGTTCTGCGAAAAGAAGTATAACTTTGACGAGATAAATTTAGACCGAAAGTATATTTATAGTAAACTATGCCAGTAATAAAATGCTCAAACGGAAAATATAAGATAGGTAACGGCGGTTGCGTATTTGAAACCGAAGAAAAAGCTATGAAGGTTTGGAAAGCTATTCTAGCAGGTGGAAAGTTTGCCGAAAGTTATACCGACTATCCTGAGTCAGCTACTAACAATGCAAAGAGGGCAATAGAATGGGCAGATAAAAATGGTTGGGGTTCGTGCGGAGAAGCAACAGGCAAGGCAAGGGCAAGACAGTTGGCAAATCGTGAGCCTATTAGTAGAGATACTATTGCTCGTATGGCTTCATTTAAAAGACATCAACAACACAAAGATGTACCTTATAGCGAAGGTTGTGGCGGTTTAATGTGGGACGCTTGGGGTGGGACGAGTGGTGTTGAATGGGCAATTAACAAACTAAAAGAGATTGACAAAGATAAGTTTGAGGTTGGAGTTCCGCATTATTTAGCAGATGGCACTTTATACACTGGACCAACTCATAAAGACGCAAGTGGCAAACTAATGACAGGTGCGGTACATACAGAAGATAGCCAGTACTTATATCATAAAGAAGATTTAGCTGAGGTTGGCGAAAGGGGTGGCATCAAAGGGAGTCCCAAAGCTCCAAAGTCAGATACTAAAAACCCTAATCCAAAAGGAGAAGGAACTGCAAAAGGAGATGCTTCTGGTAAAGGTGGGGCAAAGGTAACCGCAGAACAAGAAAAAACTTTACAAAATAAAGTAGATGATTTCAACAAAAAAGAAAGCAATACTAAAAACGGAAGAGCAGGACTTGGAGCATTGAAGTCGGTATTTCAAAGAGGACTTGGAGCATATAACACATCAAGAAGTCCTGTTGTAAAGTCAGCCGAGCAATGGGCGTATGCGAGGGTAAATGCTTTTTTATATTTGTTAAAAAATGGTAGACCTGAAAACTCAAAATATACAACCGATTATGACTTGTTGCCAAAGGGACACCCAAAGGCTGATAAATAATTTGCATAGTTAAATTTTTTAATTATTAATCAACGGAAAATTTAATGGGGAAGCTATGCAGAAACACACACAAATATATTTGCAGGGAATGGGGTATAAAAAAACCGACTTCATTCCTTGCGAAGTGTGTGGCTCACAAGCGGTAGACGTACATCATATTGAGGCGAGGGGTATGGGTGGAAGTAATGACAAGGACACAATAGAAAACCTTATGGGTTTGTGTAGAAAGTGCCACATAGAATACGGAGACAAAAAACAATATAAAGAGTTTCTAAAAGACATACACGCAAAGAATTATGGCAAAGATTAAAGAGAACAATAACAAAGTTAGCTTTGGCAAACGCAAAAGAGGCTCTGCAAAGAAGTCCTTTAATAAGCATAACCCAAGACCTAAAGATTACAAAGGACAAGGAAGATGAGAAAGTTAAACGCTATATGGCTACTCTTAACACATAAAGCTTACTTCGTGGCAGTATGTAAGACAGGTATGAATGGAGACGATATGACTACAATAGGTAATTACACCTATGCAATGGCAGAAACTTTAATCAATAAGCACATAGCAGACGTAGATACTTACTTAGATCAAGAAGACGCAATAGACGAAGCAAACGATATAATTAACGGAATACTATGATATTACTATCAAGCCAAATAGAGAGCATAGCCTCACGCAAAGACAAAACAATAAAACTAACATTAGCAACCCAGGAACTAAGTCCTAAAGATGCTGCTTCTTTATTTCAGCTTAACCAACAGTTCTGCTACTTAGCAATTAAAGAAGAGCCATTTAGCAAAGAAGAGCAAGACATAGTAGAAAACTTAAAAGCAGACGTAGATACATTTAAGACACCAAGTCAAAGACTTAGAGGCATCTTATACAGAACATACGAACAAGACAACGAAGGGTACAAAGATTTTAACACATATTACTTATCCGTAATGGATAGGATATGTCAACACTATAAAAACAAAATAGATGGGTAGGCATAAAGCAATTGAGACACCTGAATTAATGCTTCAATACTTTACTGAATATTGCGAGTATTGTAAAAGCAATCCTATTAAAGTACACGACTTCGTAGGTAAAGATGGTGACGAAGTTTACAGACTTAGAGAAAGACCTTTGACAATAGAAGGTTTTGAAAACTACTGTTATAATCAAGGGGTTATATCAGATTTAGGTAAGTATTTTGCTAACACAGATAATGCTTATGAGGATTTTCGCACTATCTGTTCGCGTATTAGAAAAACAATTAGACAAGATCAAATCGAAGGGGGAATGGCAGGGGTTTACAATCCAAGCATAACTCAGCGATTAAATAGCTTAGTAGAGAAGTCAGAAAACAAGCACGAAGTAAGTGAGATTAAAATAACTTACGATAGATAATGCAGACAGTAGGCTTGAAATTACATAACCCACACCCAGCGCAAAAGCAAGTAATTGAATGCGATAGTAGGTTTATTGTAATGATGGCAGGTAGAAGGTTTGGTAAGTCATTGATTAGCCAAACGATAAGCATAGATACTGCGGTCAATAAAAAGCGTGTAGCTTACATTACCCCTACTTACCAATTAGGTAAGATATTCTTTAAGGAGATAGTAGACCTATTACCACCTGAGATATATTCTAAGAACGAGAGCGACCTGGTTATTACTTTCATAACGGGTGGGAGTATACGCTTCTTTACGGGCGAAAGGTTAGACAATCTTAGAGGTTTAAAGTTTCACTTAGCAGTAATAGACGAGGCTTCCTTTATACCTAACTTAGAAGACGGGTGGCTAAACTCAATAAGACCTACCTTAACTGACTATAAGGGTAAAGCTATATTCCTTAGCACCCCAAAAGGTAAAAACTACTTCTTTAGTTTGTTTAGCAAAGCCGAACCGGATTGGCAAAGCTTTAAGTTTACTACATACGATAACCCTTACATAGACCCTAACGAAATAGACGATGCTCGTAAGCAATTGCCTGAGGTTGTATTTGAGCAGGAGTATATGGCAAACCCGGCTGAGAACGCAGCAAACCCATTCGGAAGTCAACATATACGCAAGTGCTTACACCCTGTTACAACAATGCCGGTAGTAGCTTATGGGATTGATCTAGCCAAGTCGGTCGATTGGACTGTTATCGTAGGCTTAGACGAAGACGGAAATGTGGCTTATTTTGACCGCTTTCAAATGGATTGGCACAATACCAAGCAAACTATCCTTAGGCTGCCTAAATGCCCTATCCTTGTCGATAGTACGGGGGTTGGAGACCCTATCTTAGAAGACCTACAAAGAGAAGGGGTAATGATACAAGGCTTAAAGTTCACAAGTTCAAGTAAGCAGCAGCTAATGGAAGGCTTACAAGCTGCAATACATCAAGGGAAAATAGGCTACCCCGATGGGATAATAAGCCAAGAGTTAGAAGTGTTTGAATATCAATACACGGCAACGGGGGTAAAGTACTCCGCACCTTCAGGCTTTCACGATGATGCGGTAATGGCTTTAGCTTTGG
>Ga0315902_10011337_pt1 | contig 11705 bp, 15 predicted proteins | sample LakEriMetagenome_9_FD_203523 | JGI IMG/M metagenome (GOLD analysis project Ga0315902, IMG submission 203523) | Freshwater fungal communities from buoy surface, Lake Erie, Ohio, United States - Buoy 12 MA117 | ecosystem: Environmental > Aquatic > Freshwater > Lake > Lake biofilm | place: USA... | reverse complement strand
CGAGCTGCGCACCTACATCGTCAAGGTCCTCGAGGGCCAGGTCCAAGACGAGACCTGGTTCGGGATGATCTACACCATCGACGATGGTGACGACTGGCGTGAGCCGTCCGTCTGGCGCAAGGCCAACCCCAACCTCGGCATCAGCGTGCAGCTCGACGACATGCAGGCCGCCTGCCGCCGGGCCGAGGCCATGCCCAGCGCCCTGGGCAACTTCCTCACCAAGCGCCTGAACGTCTGGATCAACGCCGACAGCGCGTGGATGGACATGATGGCCTGGGACCGCTGCGGCAACCGCACGCTCACCATCGACGACATCAAGCACCTTCCTTGCTGGGTGGCGCTCGACCTGGCCAGCAAGGTCGACATTGCTGCCGGCCCGGTGCTGGCCTACGACGAGCAGATCGACCGCTACTACCTGGTGACGCGCGGCCGCTTCTGGCTGCCCGAGCGTGCCGTCGAGACCGGCCGCAACAGCCAGTACGACGGCTGGGTGCGCGCCGGCTGGATGGTGGCCACACCGGGCGAAGTGACCGACTACGACATGATCGAAGACCAGCTCCGTGCAGACGCCCGCACGCTGCAAGACCTGCGCGAGGTGCCCTTCGATCCGTTCCAGGCCACGCAGCTGGCCGGCCACATGCTGGCCGAAGGCCTGCCCATGGTCGAGATGCGCCAGGTGGTCAACACCCTGAGCGAGCCGATGAAGCTGCTTGAGGCCCTGGTGCTGCAGGGCCCCGACCGCTTCCAGCACGACGCCAACCCGGCCATGGACTGGATGGTGAGCAACGTCGTCTGCCACCGGGACGTGAAGGACAACATCTACCCCCGCAAGGAGCGCGAGGAGAACAAGATCGACGGCGCCGTGGGCGCGATCATGGCGCTGGGGCGGGCGATCCATGGCCAGGCCACTGAAGGGCGCTCGTTCTGGGAAGACACGCCCAGCGGGAGCGAGACCCAATGAGCTGGTGGCGCCGCCTCCTGGGCCAGAAAAGTGCCCAGCTAACCTACGACCAGATCGCATCGTTGCTCGACGGCTTCGACGGCGGCCGTGTGGCTGGCCTTCTCATCAACGAGAAGACCGCTCTGCAGGTGGCCACGGTCCTGTCTTGCGTTCGCACCATCGCCGACGGCTGCGCCACGCCGCGCCTGGAGGTGTTCCGCGAAAAGGCCGATGGCAAGCGCGAGCGCGCCATCAACATCCCCGAGTACCGCCTGCTCAATCGGCGCCCGAACGAGTGGCAGACGAGCTTCGAATGGCGCCGGTTGATGACGGCCCACGCCGCATTGACCGGCTCTGCCCTGTCAATCAAGGTTCGTGGCGACAACCGGCGCGTGCGCGAGCTGATCCCGGTGATGCCCGGCCGCTGGGACGTGCGCCGCATCTCCCGCTACGAGGTGCGCTACCGCGTCTGGGACGAGTTCGGCTTCGTCGGCGAATTCCTGCCGTCCGATGTGTTCGTGCTGCACGGCCTGCAGTGGGACTACATCGGTGCGCTCAACCACGTCAAGGCGGCCGCCAGCGCCATCGGGCTCGGCCTGGCTGCAGAGCGCTCGCAGGCTGCGTTCCACGAGAACGGCGCGCGCCCCAGCGGCACCTACTCGGTTGAAGGCACGCTCAGCAAAGACCAGTACACGTCGATCACCGAGTGGTTGCGGCGCCAGTACTCCGGCACTGAGCGCACCGGCATGCCGATGGTCCTGGACAGGGCCGCCAAGTGGTTGCAGACCAGCATGTCGGGTGTCGACGCCCAGCATCTGGAAACCCGCCGCCTGCAGGTGGAAGAGGTCTGCCGCGCGTTCAACGTGTTCCCGATCATGGTCGGCCACAACGACAAGGCCACCACCTTCGCCAGCGCTGAGGCCTTCTTCGCCGCCCATCTGAAGCACACCCTGGCCCCCTGGCACGTGGCCTGGACGCAGCGCCTGGACGAAACCCTGCTCGATGGCGCCGGCCCGCTGTTCGCCGAGTTCGACACCCGCTACCTCAACGCGGGCGCCATGAAGGACCGCGCCGTCTGGTCCCGGACCATGGCCGAGATGGGCATCTACACGCGCAACGAGCTGCGCGACGAAGAGGGCAAAGACCCGCTCGACGGCCTCGACGAGCCGCTCACCCCGATGAACATGACGGGCGCCCGCCCGGCAGGAGAAGACCCCAATGCGCCGACAGACTGAACGCAAATCCGCCCCCGGCGCCCGCCCCGAAGTGCGGGCATTCGCGCTGGCCATCAAGGCCACCGGCGATGACGGCACGGTCGAAGGGTACGGCAGCGTCTTCGGCGTGCGCGATGCCTACGCCGACGTCATCGCTCCGGGCGCGTTCGCCGAAAGCCTTGCCGCCCACAAGACCGCCGGCACCATGCCCGCGATGCTGTGGCAGCACGACGCCTGGGAGCCCATCGGCGTGTGGTCCGAGATGGTCGAAGACGAGAAGGGCCTGCGCATCAAGGGCCGCCTGGCGCTCGACACCGTGCGCGGCAAAGAGGCGCACGCGCTGCTCAAGATGGGCGCGCTCAACGGCCTGAGCATCGGCTTCCTCTCGAAAGAGTGGCTGTACGACCGCGAGACAGACGTCCGCACGCTGACGCAGATCGAGCTCTGGGAGGTGTCGCTCGTCACCTTCCCGGCCAACGACAAGGCCCGCATCACCGGCGTCAAGGCCAGCGATGCCGGCGCCATCCAGACCCTCAAGGACGCCGAGAGGTGCCTGCGCGACGCGGGCTTCTCGGCGGACGCGGCCCGGGCCTTCGTGGCCCAGGTTCGTCGCATCGCCCCGGTTCCGCGCGACGCGGATGGCGTGGATGCGGCCACTGCAGCGGCCGATCGGCTGCTGCGCTCCATGACGCCCACCTCCTGATCCACCGAAAGGACTCCACCGTGAAGACCCCGAAGCTCAACCCGATCATGGCGGCCCACCACGCCGCCTTCCTGGCCAAGGCCGCCGCAGCCGGCCACCGCTACGAGCGCCGCGAAGCGCCCGACATGCGCAAGCTGGCCGAGACCATCGACCGCATCGCCACCGCGTTCGAGGAGTACAAGAAGACCAACGACCAGCGCCTGCTGGAGCTCAAGTCCAAGGGCAGCGTGGATCCGCTCCTCGAAGAGAAGCTGCGCAAGGTCGATGCCGAGCTGTCGAGCCTGGCCGAAGTCAAGACGGCTCTCGAAGCCGTGCAGACCAAGCTGGCGCGCCCGGGCGTGCTGCCCGCCGCGGCCAACGAGCAGCGCGAGTCGCCCGAGGCGCTGTCTTACCGCCAGGCGTTCCTGGGCTGGGTGCGCAACCCGGGCGACCCCGAGCGCCGCACTGCGCTGCAGCAGCGCGCGAAGGAGCTGCGCCGCGTCGAGTCCAGGGCTTTCGGCGACGACGACGGCTTCGAAACCCGTGCCGCGCAGACCGTCACCGGCACGGGCTCGGCCGGCGGCTTTGCGCTGCCCGAGATCATCGAGCGCCAGATCCAGCGGCTCAGCGTCGACATCAGCCCCATCCGCCAGATCGCCACCGTGCGCATGGTCGGCAGCCCCGACTACAAAGAGCTGTTCGACGTGAACGGCGCGGCCTTCGAGTGGGTGGGTGAGACCGGCACGCGCAACCAGACCAACACGCCGGACCTGGCCGAAGTGGCGCCCACCTTCGGCATGGCGTCGGCCCGCCCCCAGGCGTCGGAAGAGTCTCTCGACGATCTGTTCTTCGACGTCGAGAACTGGCTCATCGAGTCGGCTGCCGAGGCCATCGCCCAGGGCGAGGGCACCGCTTTCGTCAGCGGCAGCGGCACCAACCGCCCCACCGGCTTCCTGGCCGGCCCGGCGCCGGTGGTCACGGCAGACACGACGCGCGCGTTCGGCACGCTGCAGTACATCCCGTCTGGCCAGGCCGCGGCCATGCCGACCTCGGCAGACACGCTGCTCGACGTCGTGTACGCCCTGCGCGCCCGCTACCGCCGCAACGCCCGCTGGGTCAGCAACAAGCTGGTGCTGTCGACGCTGCGCAAGTACAAGGACACCACGGGCCAGTACCTGTGGCAGCCTTCGATGATGGCCAACCAGCCCGACACCTTCATGGGCTACCCGGTCACCGAGGCGGAAGATCTGCCGGTGGTGGCGGCCAACGCGTTCCCGTTGGCCTTCGGCGACTTCAAGGAGGGCTACCTCATCTGCGATCGCGTAGGCATGCGCATGACGCGCGACGAGATCACCAGCCCCGGCTTCGTGAAGTTCTACGTGCGCAAGCGCGTGGGTGGCCGCCTGCGCAACACGCAGGCCATCAAGCTGCTGCGGATCTCCACGACCTGAGCCACCGCCGCTCGATCGCGCAACAGGCCCGCCACAGCGCGGGCCCGTTGCATTGCAGCCCACACCCCGAGGTCACCATGCCCAAGATCAAGGTCATCAAGCCCTTCAAGTACGCCCACGGCGGCCACACCGTCCAAGAGTTCGAGCCCAGCGACGAGCCCATCGACACCACCGACGAATGCGCCGATCTGGCCGTCGAACAAGGCTGGGCGAAGAAGGTCAAGACGCGCGCCGCGGCTCCCGCCGCCGCCGACGCTCTTCGCGCCCGCATCACCGAGCTCGAGCAGCAGCTCGCATCCGCCACCGACGACGCCGCCAAAGCCGCCCTGGCGGCCGAGCTGGCCGCCAAGCAAGCCGAGCTCGCCGAGCTCACCTGACCACCGCCGGCAAGCGCCAACGGGCCCCGCGGGGCCCGTTTTGCTTGCCGGTCCAAACGTCTGCACACCCTAATCGCCGCAGCCCCATCCCAGGAGATTCGCATGCCCGTCGTCTACACCAACGCAGTCAAGATCGCCCGCATGGCGGCCGTGGTCGCTCAGGCCGGCACGACTGCCGTGCTGGAGATTGGCACCACCGGCATGGCGACCGTGCTCGCCATCATCCCCCTCGGCAACCCGATCGCCGGCGCAGCCACGGGCGCAGGCGTGCTGACCCTCTCCGGCTTCCCGCGAAGCGACACCGCAGCGGACGCCACAGGCACCGCGGCTGCCGCGCGCATTCGCACGGCGTCCGGCGGCACCGACATCATCACCGGCCTCACGGTGGGCCTGACGGCCGCCGATGTGATCCTGGACAGCCTGAGCATCACCGCAGGCCAGAACGTCACGATCAACAGCGCCGTGTTCACCCACGCAGCCTGACGCGACATGAGCACCAACTACCGCGCGTCCGCCGCGCCAGCAATCACCTTGGCCTCCCTGGCATCCAGCAGCAGCAGGACCGTGGGTAGAGTTTCGGCATCGCTCAGCAACGCTTCCAACCGCGACGATTTCGCAATGCCGTACCTGCGGGTGCGCTCTGACGGTCTCGTCTCTGCCGGCGGCCAGATCGAGTTGTGGGCCTTCGCGCGACGGGCCGACAGCGCCTGGCCGGAGTTGTTCACAGCCGCCTACACAGGGGCTGACGCTGCGGCTACCGTCGTGAGCCGCGACATCCTGGTGGCTGGGGCTGTTCTTCTGGGGACCGCCACCAACGACACGACGTCGGGCCGCGACTACGTCATCCGCGGGCGCGAGTTGGCTATGGCGTTCGGAGCCCTGCCCCAAGAGGTCGGGTTTTTCGTCACGCAAAGCACCGGGCAGGCATTGGACTCCACGGCCGGCAGCCATGCGCTGACGGTCAACACCGGCAACTACGCCTAACAGCATGCCGCGCCGCGTACTCACGCGAGACGAAGTCGCTCAGCCAAGCGGTGTTCCGCGGCTGCGCGGCGACAGCCTGACTCAAGGCCTTGTGGTTGCGCATACTGCTGCCAGCGACTTCAACCTTGCCAGCGGCGCGACGATGTCCCGCCTGGACATTGCGACAGAAGCAAGCGCGGCGGGCCTTGCCGGAAGGTCCACTGGGGCGGGCGCACAAGGCATAGACACGGGCGTGACCATTCCAGGCTTGACGGGCCTAACGGTCCTCGTGGTGGCGGCGCGCATGTCTCCGACAACCACCTTCGGCAACCCGCCGACCGTCCAGTCTGTGGTCCACACAAGCAGCAGCGGCGCAGACGACAACCGATGGATCCTTGTCTTCGGAAACGGGTTCGGCCCTGCGGTCGACAAAGACAAGCCACGTTTCACGCAAGACGTTGGCGGCGCGCCGTCCAACCAGCAAATCTGGATTGACGGCCGACTGCAAAGCTCTACGAACCCCGCCGATGAGTCGCTCATCAATGGTCGCTTTTACACCGTATTGGCCTCTGCGGATGGGGCGCAGGGCGGAACTCCGATATTCCTGCATGGCAGGGTGTTCACCGCTGACTTCTGCGGCGACGTTCGCATTGCCCTTGCGCTTGTGTGGCGGCGCAACTTGAGTGACGCCGAGAAGCGATCTGTCAGCGCAAACCCCTGGCAGGTGTTTGAGCCGGCTCGCCGAAATCGCTCGCGTGTAAGGCCGCTCCTGAGTCAGGCGAGCGTAATTGACGTTACAGCAACCACAGCTCGCCCAGTTTTGAACGTCACCTTCTGAGAACACCACCATGCCCACCGATAACGTCCCACTTCCCGCCAGCACTGGAAAGGCCGCCACGCGCGAGATTGTCTACAGCGGCGAACTGGCCCAAGCCCAGGCCGTTGGGCTGGTGACATTTGAAGGCCCCGACGACGCCAAGACCGCGACCGACGTCACATACAGCTACCCACTGCCTACGCAGGAAGTGAGCAGCCCGATCAGCTTGCTGAACCGCATCCTGCAGGTGCTGATGTCGCCTCTCGGATTCGACCGCTCGATCAGCCGCCAGCGCAGCACCGCCGTGATCGAAAGCGGCACCGTGACGACCGTGACGACCGTGACGACCGTGGCGACCGTGACCACCTGCGCCACCGTCAGCTCGCTGGCCAACATCGCCGCCATCGGTGGCTACAGCGCCCAGATGCAGATCATGGACACCAACCGCGCCGCCTGGGCAGATTGCGTCCGCGCCCGTATCACCTGAACTCAAGGAGCCAATCATGGCCAACACCTTCAAGAAAGTCATCGACCGCATGATGTGGGCGCAGGTCGCCCCGTCTCCCAACGCGCACGCCGCCGGCACTTCGATGTGCGCCGACATGCGCAGCGACCTCTCGCGCAACCCGTTCGCCTACAACCTCGTCAGCGCGTCCATCCTCAACCGCTACAACATCGTCACGAAGTCCTGGCAACTCGCCGTCAACCCCGGCCTGGGCGGCACTTTCGCCGCCGGTGCCGCGGCGGCCTTCGTGCCCAGCTTCGCGGCGGTGGGCACCATCGCGGCCGGCGCGACCACCACCAGCTTCACGCTCTCGACGGCGCTGCCCAGCGCGGTGGGCGTGAACATGCTGGCCAACCGGGGCGGCTCGGGCGAATACGGCTTCAAGATCCGCCTGATCGACACGGTGGCCGGCAAGACCGAGGAGCGGTTAATCGTCGGCAACACCGGCGGCACCACGCCCACCATCACGGTCGACAACGCCTTCACGTTCACCCCCGCCACCGGCGCGCGCTACGAGCTGCTGTCGGGCCGGGTGATGATGCTGTCGGCCGGCACGCTGGCCGCCACCATCTGGCGCAGCTTCGAGGTGGCCACCAACACGCTGGCCAGCCTGACCAACACCAACCTGCCGGCCACCGTCGCCACCGACTCGGCCATCATGGTGCTGGATGAGCAGTACACCCCCTTCAACCACGAGCCCGGCGAAGGCATGGTCAAGGGCACGTTCCAGTACGACAACAACATCGTCGCGCGCATGGCCCTGTCGGCCACGGCGGCCGCGGCGTCCACGCTCACCGGCCAGGCCACGCTAGGCGACGCGGTGGTGGCGGCCAACGAATACAGGAACTTCCAGGTGCGCATCGTGGCCGATGCGACCACGCCTGCCTCGGTGGGCCAGCGCCGCATCATCGCGTCGCACACGGCCGGGCCGAGCCCGGTCTACACGCTGGGCACGGCCTGGACGACCACGCCCAGCGCCGCGGCAAAGTTCGTCATCGAGCTGCCCAACCAGCTCCTGCTGCGCTCGTCGGCCACCACCGCGGTGTACACCTACAACTACAGCGACGCAGCGCAGAGCAACGGCACCAACACCATCGCCGCCGGCAGCTGGAGCACCACCTACTTCGGCGCAGCCCCGGCGGCCAACGCCGCGGGCAACCTGTGGTGTCCCAGCTTCGGCATCCAGCCCGACGCAGCGCGAAACGCGCGCCACTCGCACTGCTTCTTCTTCCGCGGCGGCGCCGTCACGCTGGACCTGCTGGACATCGCAGGCGGCACCACGGGCACCTGGTCGGGTGCGGTGGTGTACGACGGCGGGGTCAGCGCTTTCGGCGCCGGCACCACTGGCTGCTACTCGCCCTTCGGCCAAGAGGGGAGGATGCACTACATCAACGTGTACACCGCGAGCGCGATCAACCAGATCTTCCGCTTCGACTGCAAGAACCGGGTCTTCAGCCCGTACACGCCCACCGACTTCATCCAGGCGGGCACGGCGGCCATCGGCTCGCGCATGGCGGCCTACGCGGCCATCGACGGCACCGATCGCTACGACGTGGTGCTGCTGCAGTCGCACCTCGCCACCATCAGCCAAGAGCTGATTCCTCTCGTCTAACGGGCTGACATGACCGTCGCGGACCTTATCACTATCCTGCGCAACCGGCTCGCCACGCTGGGCCAGCAGCGCGGGCACGCCGTGGCCATTGGCGACGTGGAGCGCGTCGTTGCGCTCGACGCCGACATCGCCGAAACCACGACCACGCTGGCGCAGCTCGAAAGTCTGTAAGGACCGCCGGTGCTGCTGCTCCTCCTCGCCGGCTCGACGCCACGGCTGTACGCCGTCATTGCGCCGGCCGCAGGCTGGCTCGACCCAACTGCGGAACAAATTCTTGCGGGGCAGAGCGGCGCAGGAGCGCAGGCCACTTGGTACGGCAACGAGGAGTCGCCGACCGAAACGCAAAAGCCGTACACCTTCGTTCGGCTGGCGACCGGATTGGCTGGCGGCACAAGCTACCGAATCGCCCTGGTTTGGAGTGACGGCGTTGTCACCAGCAACGTCGTCGTCAGCGACCCTTTCACCACCACAAGCTCTGGTGTTGTTGGCGCCCTTCTCGTCACCGAGTCTGGCGTAGACAGCGTAGTTCTGCTTGGGCAGGTCACAGTCAGTGGAGCGATCTCCGCGGCTGATGTTGGCAGCGACACGGCCGCGCTGAGTGGCAGCAACAGCATCAATGGCACATTGGCCGCCACGGAGAGCGGCGGCGACACCGTGGCCGCGACGGGGGCCGTGCTCGTGCAGGGCGCGGCCGCGGTCGCGGAACTCAACGGCGACGCTGCCACCGTGTCGGGTGGCGTCGCGGTCGCTGGCGCCATCAGCGTCTCGGAAGCAGCAAGCGACACCGCTGCCCTGAGCGGCAGCAACAGCATCGCCGGCGCACTGGCGGCCGCAGAGTCGGGCGCCGACGCTGCCGCAGCGCCCGGCCGGGTCTTCGTTACTGGCACGCTGATCACTTCCGAAGCCGGCGCCGACACTGCTCTTGTCAACGGCTCCAGCACGATCACCACCGTTGGCAATGTGTCCGCCGTCGAAACCGGAGGCGACACCGCCGCGCTGACTGGCGCCGCGCTCGTGGCCGGGCTGCTGGCGGCCACGGAAGGCGGCACAGACACCGGTGCCGTCGCTGGCCAGATCCTGGTGCGCGGCTCGCTCGACGCCACAGAGTTCGGAAGCGACATCGCGGCGATCCTTTCGGCGCTTGCGCCCCCGGTGCCAGGCGCCCCGCGCCGCCGTGTCAACGAGTCAGCCCCTGGCCGCCGCCCCGCCAACCTCGCAACGGGCCGCCGCCCGGCCAACCTCTGCTGAGCCTGCCATGTCCCTGCGCCTGGTCACCCCACCCTCTGCGCTGCCCGTCAGCCTGGCCGATGCGAAGCTGCACCTCAAGGTCGACCACGACGCCGACGACGCGCTCATCACGCTCATGCTCAAGGCCGCCGGCCTCAGCGCCGAGCAAGAGCTGAACCGCGCGCTGATGTCGCAGACCTGGGAGATGCGGCTCGATGCATTCCCCCCGGCCGAGATCGAGATTCCCAAGCCCCGCGTGCTCAGTGTCAGCAGCGTGGCCTACACCGACGCGACCGGCGCCGAGCAAACCCTCAGCGGCAGCCTGTACACGCTCGACCCCGACATGCCCCCCGGCTGGCTGCTGCCCGCGCTGGGCACCAGCTGGCCCGACACGCGCGACCAGGCCAACGCCGTGCGCATCACCTTCGTGGCCGGCTACGGCAGCACGCCCGATAGCCTGCCCGAAGACGTGCGCCTGTGGATCCTGCTGCATCTGTCCGCCGCCTACCGCAACCGCGAGGCCTTCAGCGCCGGCGTCAGCGTGGCCGAGCTGCCGGGCCGCTTCTTCCCCGCGCTGCTCGACGCGCAGAGGTACTACGGGTGAACCTTCCGCAGCTCAACGCCGGCGCGCTCGACCAGCGCGTCACCATCCAGCGCCGCACGGCCGGGCAAGACGCCCGCGGCCAGGCGCTCGAGACGTGGGCCGACGTCGCCACCGTCTGGGCCCGCGTGCAGCCCCGCCGCGGCCGCGACTTCTTCGCCGCCGCGCAAGACCAGGCCACCTTCGACTGCACCGTGTGGATGCGCTACCGCGCCGACCTGCTGGCCAGCGACCGCCTGCTCTGGAAGGGCCAGCCGCTCGAGCTGGTGGGCCAGCCGGTGGACGTGGGCGGTGCAGGCGTCTGGACGGAGCTCATGTGCACGCAGGGCGTGCGCGCCGGGGCCGCCGCATGATCAAGGCCACCGTCTCTGGCATCCCCGATCTGAAGGCCGCGCTGGCCGGCGTGGTGCCCGAGCTGCGCCGCCGCGTGCTGCGCAACGCGCTCGGCGCGGCGGCGCGCGTGGTGCGCGACGACGCCCGCCGCCGCGCGCCGGTGCTCTCGCCCACCGTCAACGCGCCGTACCGCACGCCGGTGCTCTCGCCCACCGTCAACGCGCCGTACCGCACGCCGGGCACCGTGCGCAAGGCCATCGTGGTGCGCACCAGCAAAGAGTCGCGCCGCGCTGGCAACGTGGGCGTGTTCGTGAACGTCAGGCCTGCCAAGCGGGGCCAGCGCGGCGCCAAGAGCAAGACCGACCCCTTCTACTGGCGCTTCATCGAGTTCGGCACCAAGTTCATCCAGGGCCGGCAGTTCCTGCAGCGCGCGGCCGACCGGCTGCCCCAGGCCCTGCAGGTGTTCATCAACCAGGTGGGCCCGCAGATCGCCAAGCTCAACAACCGCCGCGGCAAGGGGGTGCGGTGAGCGCCGAGACCGACTTCCGCGCGCTGCTGGTGGCGCACCCAGGCCTGGCCGCGCTGGTGGGCACGCGCGTGAGCGAGAACGCCGTGCCCGAGGGCGCGGTGCTGCCCTTCGTGGCCTTCACCTCGCGGCACGATTTGACGCACAACCTGCTCGGCGAGGTGATGGCCGACCAGTGCGTCTTCACGGTGCAGTGCTGGGCCCGCAGCTCAGCCGATGCCGCCGCCGTGGCCGCGCAGGTGCTGCTGGCCGTGCAAGGGGCCGACCCCGCGCGCGGCGCTGTGGTGCTCAGCACCGAGGGCGGCTACGACGCCGAGCTGCGCCTGGACGCATCCATCCTGTCTGTCGAGTGGTGGGCCCTGTAGCCCGCTGATCCAGCCAAACACCCGTTCAACCCATAGCGGCCCGCCCGGCACCCAGCCGGCGCGGGCCGCGCGGGTTTCAACAACCCCCGGCC
>Ga0315902_10011336_pt1 | contig 11705 bp, 3 predicted proteins | sample LakEriMetagenome_9_FD_203523 | JGI IMG/M metagenome (GOLD analysis project Ga0315902, IMG submission 203523) | Freshwater fungal communities from buoy surface, Lake Erie, Ohio, United States - Buoy 12 MA117 | ecosystem: Environmental > Aquatic > Freshwater > Lake > Lake biofilm | place: USA... | reverse complement strand
CCGATTCTTTTCCCCGGTTTTCCGTGTCCAAGTCTGCCCGCACTCCGCTGCTGATCATCTTCCTCACGGTCTTCATCGACCTGTTGGGATTTGGCATTGTTCTGCCGCTGCTCCCCCGCTACGCCAAGAGCTTCCAGGCCAGTGGTCTCACGCTGGGTCTGCTGATGGCGTCGTTCTCGGTGATGCAACTGGTGTTCGCCCCCATCTGGGGACGCCTTTCCGACCGGGTCGGACGACGCCCCATTCTCATCCTCGGCCTGGCGGGCTCGGCCCTGTTTTACGCCCTGTTTGGCTACTGCACCTCGCTGGGCCCCCAGGGGAGTCTGCTGGGGCTGGGGGTCATTCCCTGGCTGTTCCTCTGCCGGATTGGAGCCGGTATTGCCGGGGCCACCATCCCCACCGCCCAGGCCTATATCGCCGACGTCACCGGTCCCCAACAACGGGCCGCCGGCATGGCGCTCATTGGGGCAGCTTTTGGCATTGGCTTCACGTTCGGCCCTCTGCTGGGTGCCGCCTTCGTCCCCGGAGACTTTTCCGACTTCCGCCGGGCCGGCAATCCCGTCGCCCAGACACTGCAACTTTCCGAGCCCCAACTGGCCCAGATCGACCAGGCCCAGGACACCTACCGGCAAGCCCGCCGCGAGCTGGGTCGCAGCAGCCTCCGCCGCGACCGCGACCAGCTCAAGCAGCAGCGCGACGACCAGATTCTCGCCGTGATGAACGACCAGCAACAGGCCGAATGGCGCCGCCTCAACGCTCCGGTCAGTGCCCCCGGCTATGTCGCCGGAGCCCTGTCGTTTCTCGCCCTGTTGTCGGCCATCTTCCTGCTGCCCGAATCGCTCTCGGCCCAGTCGCAGCCCCAGGGTCGCCACTGGATGGACCTGTCGAGTCTGCAGCAGGCGCTGGGAAAACCGTCGATCGGGCTGATCCTGCTCACCACGTTTCTCACCACCTTCGCCTTCGCCCAGTTCGAGAGCACGCTCTCGCTGCTGACCGACTTTCTGGGAATGGCCGACCGCAGCAACTACCTCGTCTTCGCCTACATCGGTCTCGTGCTGACCCTCAGCCAGGGACTGCTGGTGCGCCGGCTCTTGCCCCGCGTGGGAGAACTCAAGATGGCGGTCGTCGGGACCATCCTGATGACGATCGGCCTGCTGGCGGTCTCCTGGGCGGCCGACCGCGAGTCGACCAGCCTGCTCTACAGCGTGTTGCCGTTGTCCGTCGTCGGCTTTTCAGCCACCAACCCCTCGCTGCAGTCGCTGTTGTCGCGACGAACCAGTGCCGACCAACAGGGAGGCATTCTGGGATTGGGTCAGAGCATGTCGGCCCTGGCCCGCATCCTCGGCCCCACGCTCGGTCTGACCCTGTCCGACAGCAGCATTCTCCGTCCCTACCAGGTGGGGGCCGGCCTGATGCTGGTCAGCGTGCTCATGACGCTGGCCCTGCGGAAGTCTCCCGGCCCCGGCAACGACTCCCCCGCCGACGCCGCCACCCCGGCCTGACAACATCCCGCCCGGCCAAGCTGCCAGACGCGAGGCCTGTTTTCGTGGGCAATCGCGGCCTCCAGCGGCGGTGTCGCAAAAAACATCCCCCGTTCGCTTGAGAAGTGCGAACCAGACGTTAGAATTCTGCCTCTCCACTTCAGACAGATGGCTGCGGTGAAGTCCCTCGCAAGAGGGTCAGGGTCACGCCCCTATAGCTCAATTGGTAGAGCAAGTGACTCTTAATCACTAGGTTCTAGGTTCGAGCCCTAGTGGGGGCATTTTCCCAAAAGCCGCGTCCGAGACATCGGACGCGGCTTTTTTCGTGACCCGAGCCGGTGATGCGGGCTCGTGCGGTCCCCCTTTTCCGCAACACAGGCAAACCCCGCTGGGGGCCAACGTCGAGGGTTGTCGCGGCGAAACGCGTCCAGACGCATGGCCGCAGGGCGGGCGGCCTGGAGTCTTCAGCCGATCGGTGGTCTCATGCCCCCGGGGGGGCCGCTTCACCCCCCGGTTCCGGTTCGGCCGGCGGTGTGGACCGCAGCACCACCCGGAACCCGAGGTGAAACAATCGCCGGGTGGGGGCGTGACTGACACGGTACGCCGACCGACAACTGCTGGCCCGGTCGCACCAGGCGCCGCCCCGAATGACTCGGTCGCTCAAGTGCGGCAGATCGACCAGTGGATCGACCCCGGGCAGCCGGCGTGTTCGATAGCGGTCCAGACACCACTCGTCGACATTTCCGTGCAGGTCGTACAGGCCCCAGGCATTCGGCTCTTTTTGACCGACGGCATGTGCCGACTTGTCCTGGCGGTCCCAGGTATTCCCCTCGTGCCAGGCGTAGTCGTCCAATCTCTCGGCACTGTCGCCGCAGGCATACGCGGTGCTGGTCCCCGCGCGACAGGCGTATTCCCATTCCGCTTCGGTCGGCAGCGAGTATTCCCAACCCGCAGGCAGCCGGTCGGCCTGCCGTTCCTGGTGGGTCAACCGCCGGGCAAACTCCCGGGCGTCCTCCCACGACACACAGGTGGCGGGGAAGCGTCCCCCTTCCTGAATCCAGGGCTGTCCCTGCCAGGGGCGCGTCTCCATGACGCGAAACCACTCGTCCTGGGTCACCTTCGCACTGCCCCAGCCAGAACCCCCGGGTCAGAACAACCGGCACGGGCTCTTCATCGGCATCGCGTCCCGGTTCCGACCGGGGACTGCCCATGGTGAACTTCCCGGGCGGACACCACACCAGCGCCATCCCCAGGCGGTTGTCGGCCCTGGTCTCCCCAGCCGTCTCTCCCTCCCGCCGCGGCTCAGCCGCCAGCCCCAACCCGGCCCCCACCAGCCACACCAACGCAATCCACGCCCGACGAATGCAACAGCGGCCAACCCAACAGCGGCCAACCCAACACCTCCGCGTCATCCTCTCCATCGCTGCTTCCCTGCCCCGGCGTCTGGTACCGCTCCGAGAAAAAACTCCGCGGAGACCTCGCGGTCAATTGTCGCTGGTCTTCCCCGCCAGGGGCAAGAGCCGTTGGAGCGTTTGGCGTTGGGGTTCGAGTGCCGGTTGCCGTCGTCCAGCATCACACCCCCGCTGCGACGCGAACCCCGTCATCCCAGCCGCCACGGTCCCCTTTCCAGCGCCCCGCACTGGTTCTCTTTCTGGCACCCCGTGACAGACCCCGGTTTTCCCCCATGTCCACCTCCCGGCGTGGTGCCGATTGCAATCCACACGGGCAACCCAACCGAACATCCATGGCCCCCGGACAACGTGTCTCTGTCCCGCGTGGAACACGTTCCACGCGACGGACGCCGGGTGGCTTTCAAACCACACGCACGCCGACCCCCCAGTCCCCCGGATCCCGGCCCGTTCAACCCCTCCCCGTTCGACCACCGCAGAAGCGACCCCGATCGGGATCGCAGTGGCTCGCCGGGGGTCGAACGCAGCGACCACCCCCGGTCCACGCCCCCTCCCCGCGGGATGTCACTGGAAGGGGTGTCAGACAGCGCGGGTCGAAACAACCGACATCGGCAACCAACCGTCCCCCGCCGGTCCCCTCCACACAGCATCCCCCAACGGGCCAATATTTCGTCTGCGTTGCCCCACCGGTTTCGGAGAACGGTCGGCCCGTTGGGCCTGACGGAACGGGGTGGGGAAGCCCCCAGGGCCTGCGACCCTGGCTGGGAGAACGGTTGGCCCGTTGGGCCGGACGACGACCTGTTCGGGCCCGAACGTCGCGAACCGCACCAACACCCGTCCGTCCCGACGGGCGGCAGACCTCCCCACGAGAACGATCGGTCATTCCCAGCGCCGGGCGTGACATCTGGTGACCCACCGCACCGCAAACCGACCCCCGGCCCAACGGGCCAGCCGCTCCCCCAGCCCGGCCCAGCGGGCCGGGAAAGGTCCCCCCCGACCACGTCGTCCGCCGGCCCAACGGGCCAACAATTCCTCCTCGCCCGGAACGTCGCGCGCACCATCGACTTGGCCTCGCACCAGCCGCGGACAAAGGCAGTCGTCTCGACTGCTCGAGTTTCCCCTGCTCAACTCTCTCGGCCTCCGGCCGCACCCCTTGTTCCAACCCTCCCAACAACGCCTGCACCGCGAAAATGGTGCCAGAAAGTCCGGTTCATCCGGACCAGCGCGGACGACTCCCTTCGAGTAGCCCCTGGACTTTCGTTTAAGTCCGTGTCCGTTAGGCTCCCGAACAATCCCTGGTCTGGTGGATGGCTTCGCGTCGCGCCGAGTGATTCAAACTGGCGACACTCTCCTCGGCTTACAAGACCCGATCACCGGTCGAATGCCCAGTGTGGTGGAAATGTGTACCCGTCCCCTTTTTACGTCCCTCAAGGCGTTAGGCTTCCAGCCTGCGAGTCACACACACAATCCGCAGCCCACTTGCACCGACAGGGCCACGGATTTCCCCATAAGTCCGTGTCTGTTCGCTACCCACGCACATTCCCGTGCGGCGGGCCGCGCCAAGTTGCACCGGGCGAGTTGAAGTCGCGACCCGCGGAGCTGTCCACAGTAACTTAATGCTGGCAGCAAGTCCCCAGTGTTGTCTGAATATGTATCTGTCCCCGGTTACATGCACTTAGCGGAAACGAGTTGCCTGCCTAGCACATTCCAAGGAAAGGTGTTTTTAGGAAACGTGATGGTGTGTTTTTGGGGTTTTTTTGGTCTGTGAAATACATCAGAATTTTTTTTGCCCGAGTCGCCGCGACATACAGAAGCCGCCGAGATTGGTCTACTTCAGACTGATCATGCGACGTGGCGAAGTACGGAACGCGGCCTTCATGTACGCAGATAACCGCTACAGCTTCGAACTCGCTTCCCTTCGATTTGTGCATCGTCATCAGATTTAGACAGTTGCTGGGAACGGCGACCATCCCGAGTTCGCTTGCCGCCATGTTCGCCAAGTCGACATTGTGCTTTTTCATGTCGGAGAGCATGCCGACCGCAGACTTTGTCAATACTCCACGGTGACTAGGCGTGAGCATCTCTTCTTCGATCAAAATGCTTTCGCAGGCGGCAGCCAAGTGTAGAAGCCACTCCACAATCCCTTCGTACTCAGCGAGTATCTCCTTTGCCTCAAGGATTAGCCTAAAGATGACTCGTCGTCCGGCGAATCGGTAGATTTGCCGCGGCTTCACTTCGTCGATGATCGAGAGGGTGAATAATAGTGCCTTTTGTACTCTGGCCGCAGCCTCCGCATCCCCTGTCATCAGATAGGCTGACAGGGCTTCTGACAGGTGCGTGAACTCGTGGGAGCGTTTATACGGCCGTGCACCAGGTCCAATGATCGGAATTTGCCGCTGGCGCAATTCCCGTCCCAGCGCAAGCAGGTCTGTCCACCACGGAGCGAGGATTGCAGCTTTTCCAAGAGGAATGCCGACTTCGTCGAGTGTTGGTAAAAAGTGCTCGAACACGCCTTCGATCGGAGTGGCACAGTGGACGTATTTCGGAGGAATATGGAAGTCCCTGTCTTCTCCGACCGCAATCATTTTGGGATTTGACGGGCACAGAAGCTCTGCATTGTTCACTATGAACTTCGAACTGCGAAAATTCCCCGTCAAATGAAGATCGCACTTTGCTTGGACGCGTTTGGCAAATTCCGCCATAAGGCCTGGACGGGCACCAGCGAAGCCTAAAATCGACTGATTCGGATCGCCAACAAAAAAGACTTTCGATCTCCCATGTCGGAAAACGACATATAGCAGTAGCGCTTGATTGACAGTCGTATCCTGAAATTCATCCACAATGAACCAGGCGAACCGGCTCGCAAGGGCACTGGCTATAAAGGGATTGTCATGAACGAGTTTCGTGGCGAAGAAGACGATGTCGCCGAGTGTTACCTTGCTTTCGGCATCCGCTCTCGCGAAGAACTCTTTAACAGCTGCTTGCGGAAGGCCAGAGTTTGTCGGGATCTTGTCTGGGAACTGCCTCTGAAGGCCATCGAACCGATCAGTTAGGCTTTGTTTGATGTCGTACTTCTTTTTGAGTTCGTCAACGACAGCATTGAACCACTCGTCGTCACTCGTGATGACTACCCAATCCGGCTTAAGCTCGGGGATTAGGTGGGCATATGGGCGCAGGACGTAATTCAGACAGAACGAATGGATCGTCGAAATTTCGCAGATATCTAGATCATCTCTATCGCCATACGTCCGGAGCCGTGCCTCAATCTCATTAACACCGGTGTTCGTGAAGGTGATGCAAGCGATCTTCCGAGGTGTGTCCCTCACTTCGTCGATGCAACGTTGAAGTTTCGCGATGATGGTTCGCGTCTTCCCGCTTCCCGGACACGACGTCAGGCAGAGGGTGTCGGGGTACTCCACCGCGTTCTTTTGCTCATCGGTGAGGGGGATCATTTCGTTACCCAGTCGATGGCATTCTTGATGTATTCAGGAAGCGATGTTGCCAGAGCCGCATGCTTTGACACGACTTGAGCGAACCTCCCCTTCTGGAACCGCTTTGATGCATTGAGCACACAGTTTTTCGCTTTTTCGAGTCGCTGCGTCTGTTCTCGTGTGAGCGTCGTCGCATCGCCAATGTCCGTCGCGAGTCTTTTTAGAAATGCGGAACTCGTTGATGCCCCCAGTTCTTCACAAGCGGCCGAGAACATTTCCAGCGTCCCCACATCCGTTAGCTCCATTTCGAACGTCGTATTGCCAACGAACACCCTAGCAAATGCATTTTCCATGGTCCTGAGTTTGTCGATCCGATTCGGCTTACCCGCCGCAGGCGTTGCTGGACCATCAGCTGCATCGGCGGGATCAATATCCACTTCCGGTTTTTCATTCTGGGAATCACCATCGGTGATGATCGCGCACTTCTTCTCAATCGCATCCGGCCCGAACAGCTTTGTATAAGGCTCAAAATGCGCGCCGTGGATCGGAATGACTGAGATGCCCTCTTCGTCGAGATCTTTTTTGAGCACAGTCTTTACGAGAGGGGCGATGAGGAATAATTCAGCCGGCCCCTCAACCAAGATGACTTTCCGGGCAAAAAGCAGCGTCGAACGGGTAGCGTCGAGGTATCGCTCCAGGTCCGCTCGTTCCTTGTCAGTGAGTTTTGGGTTACTCGTCCCTACCGCCGACTTGGTCTCAACCGTCCCGTCGTTTGTCAACACAATTAATGACGCGAGCGGGGCTTGAGACGTGATATGTGTGCTGTGCGTCGTGATGAGGGTCTGCGCTTGGTGAGCCTGTAGCGACTTGAAAAGTACCCGCTGAAGTTGCGGATGGAGGTGCGCTTCCGGTTCTTCGATGATGAGCAGCTGTCCTGATGTCTTCGCCTCTTTGACGCGGCGCGCGAAGAACGTGACGTACATACTAATGAAGAGGATGTTGTTTAGCCCGAGCCCATTACGCCCCGGCTCGAATTTCTGCACGGCAGCATTCGAGAGTAAGACTGTCAGGCTTCGCGAGATGTCCGCGAACGAGGGCGAGGACATGCCAAGGGCAACGTCCATCGTGAATGCTTTGCCAGCCGTCGAGTCCATCGAGCTCTTGATCGAAGTCCCCACAGCCGAGATCGTCGTACTGGAAGAGATCGTGTCGTTTGCTTTCATGAGGCAATCGACTAGCACCTTTTGTTCGGCCTCCGGAATGTCCGCCGTCGTCAATAATTTCGCGAGCGGAGAGGATCGAGCTTGCCGCAGCCGCTGCTCCACGTCACGTAGCGGTTCCATGAAAACAACCAGATAGCTCTGTTGTAGATCTTCGAAGCTCACCCACGTGCCGAAATCGTCGCTCCAACAGGCGGTGGCCGGATCAATCGCGCCGCCACCCCGAATTTCATAACGATAGTCTTCAATTGTCAAACCTGTTCCCGGATGCTTCTTTGCTCTGATCGCTTCGATGATTTCTCGCCGAGGCCGGAAACGATAAGTGATTCTTGCCAAATCGGGGCTGACGACGCAGTGCATCAGCATCCCTTCCTCCGACGGTTTCGCGGTGAATGCTTTGTACTCCAGAGAGACCATGATCTGCTGAGGAGTGCTGATGTCCGCACCGGAGCAGAAATCCTCAGGCATCAAATTGCGGTAAGTCGAGGAAAGGCCGCCGTCAATTGCAAGACGTATCGCGAAAACCAAGTTCGTTTTCCCAGTATTGTTCTCACCGACGACGCAGGTCACCTTGTCCTCGACTGGAACGTCAAGATGCACAAAATTGCGAAATCCCCGAATGACGATTCGACTGAGGTACACTGGAACCCCGCTTCACAACTTGTTTCTGAGTGGTCTGCCACAAACGTTCGTCTTAGTTTATGCCATTCTTCGATGCACGCACAAGAATCAGCTGCGAGTTATTAGAATCGCTTACGCTCGCTGTCGGCCACATCAATCCCTGCATAACAACGAGAATTTCTGCATAGAGCAAGAGGTACTCATCAAAACAGTCGCCATTCCACGTAAGGTTAGTTTGACAACTGGGGAAAAAATGTCGTCGCGTGCGGCGGCCTAGTTACACGGCGAGAGCCTGACACTAATCGCCTTTCGAGTCGGCTTCCATACAGTGGCCGGAGAATGTGATATTGCGTTTGAGTCGCGTCAGTTCGTCGACCAGCGCCATGAGCGTGCAAGGCTGTCCGCCGCGTTCGAGCTGTTGAACTGGCTCTTCCCAACTGGTCGCGAGAGACCTCCTGCTTCAGCAGGAACTTGGAGGCGCTCATCGCTTTGGGAACTGTCGCCGCGAACCCATCACGACGGCCGTTGCAATTGCTGACCTAGTCTTTGATTATACGCCGCTGCTTACGACTAAATTCCCAGTCTTTTAAGCATCGCCAGACGGTTCACCATCAGCGCGTCTACCAGGTGTCTTAAACTCTGCCGCACACTCGCAAAAGCACACCTCGTGGGCTCTTGGCTCCTGGTCCTCTTTCGGCGCCCTATGACACCCCCCCTCTCAAACCCGCCCATAAACACTCTCCCCCTCCCCGAAATAACTGTCGTATACGTGCTGCCAGACCGTGTCGCACTTCTCTTCGTACAGTTCTTTCGTGTAGACCCGGGGGAGGTCGTCGAGGATGGTTTTGACCGTCGCCAGCACGTCGGCCCGGGTTCGCAGGCGCTGCCGCCAGTCGAGAACCAGCTTCGCCTGCTTCAGTGTCTGCAGCAGCTTGCGGGCCACCTCCTTCACCTGCTTCCGCTCGGCGGCCGACATCTCCGGGGCGGGCCGCGTCAGAATGTCGAAGACCGCCAGTTCCTCTTCGCTCAACTGCTCCGCCACCCCCCGGCGTTCCTCGGCCGTCAGTTCCCGGGCGAAGTTCAGCAGCTTCGCGAAAAACCCGTCCACATCCTGCCCCTTGTTGTACTCGTCAATCAGCTTCTTCAGCTTCTCCCCCAGCTCCACCCGGGTCTTGTTCTTCCGCACCAGCTCGGCCAGCTTCCGCTGAATCGCCCCCTTCAGCTTTTCGGCCTCCGTCCGCTTGCGTGACTTTTCAAAGTGCTCCTTGAGCGCCTCGAAGTCGATCTCCCCCAGATCGATCGGCGACGTCTTCTCGGTCGCGTGGATCACATACCCCATCGTGGCGATCGAGTTGTCCAGCAGTTGCTCCACCTGCTCCATCACTTCGCCAATATCGACCTCGGGACCAAACCCCCGGATCTTCTCGGCCAGCACCGCCAGGCAGGTCTTCAGCGGGGCGAACTCGTTCGCTTTGGGGTCGGGCAGAATCGCCTTGTAGACCCGCACCACGTGATCGACCAGCGACAGAAACCGCTTCTTCAACTCGTCGTTGACGATGATCTTCTCGACCGAATCATCGACCGCGTCGGCAACCGTCTTGTCGACCAGCCGGGTGGCCGCGTCTTCTAGGTGGGCAATCCGCTGGAATCCGGTCGACTCCACAATCGGGGTCAGCACCACCCCCCGTTCCTCGCAAAACGCCAGCGCCTCGGCCAGGGCCACTTTGAGGGCCGCCACCAGTTCGTCTTTGCTTTGGATCGGGCTGTCCCCCGGCTGCCCGTCGCCCCCCTCGGCCGCCCCGTAGATCGACAAGGCCCGCTGCAGGTCGCGAAACACCCCCACATAGTCGACGATCAGGCCGTTGTACTTCTCGCGGAAGACCCGGTTCGCCCGGGCAATCGTCTGCATCAGCGTGTGGTTCTTCATCGGCTTGTCGAGGTAGACCGTCGAGACGCACGGGGCGTCGAACCCGGTCAGCCACATCGCGCAGACAAACACCAGCCGGAACGGATCGTCGGGGTTCTTGAACTTCGTTTCCAGATCCTCCCGCACCATCCGCTCGCGGTGCGGTTTGATGTCGATCCCCCGTTTTTTGAACTCGTCCACCTCGTTCTGCTGCGACGAGATCACCACCGCCATATCGGTCGTCTTCAGGAACTCGATCTGGGCTGCGAGGGTGGGGCGGCGGGTGTCGTCGGCCAGCGGCAGCTCGGCCTGCAGGTCGGCCAGGTGCGCCTTCCAGTGGCGCTGCACCTTCTCGTACATCCGCACCGCCGTCAGCTTGTCGATGCAGATCACCATCCCCTTCCCCCCCTGTTCCCGCCCGAGGAAGTGGGCCACCAGATCTTCCGCGATCTTCTCCAGCCGGTCGTCCCGCGTGATCAGGTGGTATTCCCGGGCGAAGACCCGCTCCAGCTTCTTCTGCTGGTCCTCGGTCAGCTCGGCCTGATCGATCAGCGTTTCCAGATCGTCCTTCAGGTTCTCGTTGGTCAACTGCAGTTCGGGAACCCGGTTCTCGTAGAACAACGGCACCGTCGCCTTGTCTTCGAGCGACTGGCGGAAGTTGTAGATCGAGACGTAGTCGCCGAAGACTTGGCGGGTTTGTTCTTCCCCCGCCATCAACGGCGTGCCGGTGAACCCGATGAAGGCCGCCTTCGGCAGGGCGTTCCGCATGTTGAGCGCCAGCGTGTCGTACTGCGACCGGTGCGCCTCGTCGGTCATCAGGATGATGTCTTGCCGGTCGCTCAGCTTCGGGTACTGCCGTCCCTCCTTCGTGCCGAATTTCTGGATGAGGGTGAAGACAAACCGGTGGTCTTCGGTCAGCAGTTGTTTGAGGTGTTCGCCGCTCTCGGCTTGGCATTCCTCGGTCGCCGCCCCGCAGTTGCGGAAGTTGCGGTAGATCTGGTTGTCGAGGTCGTCCCGGTCAGTGACGACGACGAAGGTCCAGTTGCCGGGGATCTTTCGCAGCACCTTCTGGGCGAAGAAGACCATCGAGAACGATTTGCCGCTTCCCTGCGTGTGCCAGAAGACCCCCAGCCGTCCCTGATTCTGGCGGATCTCCCAGAGGGCGGCGACGGCGTTGTTGACCCCCAGAAACTGGTGGTTCTTGGCCGTCACCTTCACCAGTCCCCCCTTCGACTCGTCGAACAGGGTGAAGTTCTCGATCAAGTCGAGAAACCGGACCGGTTCGCAGGTCCCCCGCAGCACCGTTTCCAGCGAAATGACGCCGGTTTCCCCCTCGCTGGTGATTCGTTTCCAGTCGCCGAAGTGTTCCCACCCGGCCGTGACGCTGCCGACTTTCGACGCGCTGCCATTCGAGAGAATGATCTGGGCGTTGTACCAGAAGAGTTGGGGGATGGTCTCTTTGTAGTCGCGCAGGTTGGCGGTGTAGGCGTGTTCGAGTCGGCCGTGGGCCTTCTTGAGTTCGATGAACAGCAGGGGGAGCCCATTGACGAACCCCACCAGATCGGCCCGGCGTTTGTAGATCGGACCGCTGACCCAGAATTGCGACACCAGGCAGAAGTCGTTCTGGTGGGCGTTCA
>Ga0315902_10011335_pt1 | contig 11707 bp, 12 predicted proteins | sample LakEriMetagenome_9_FD_203523 | JGI IMG/M metagenome (GOLD analysis project Ga0315902, IMG submission 203523) | Freshwater fungal communities from buoy surface, Lake Erie, Ohio, United States - Buoy 12 MA117 | ecosystem: Environmental > Aquatic > Freshwater > Lake > Lake biofilm | place: USA... | reverse complement strand
AACCAGCAAAAGCGGGACAAAGCGTTCTTTCTCTTCATGATCCTGGGGTTCTTTACCGGCATGTTCACAGAAATGATCGGGGTACATACCGGCATACTATTCGGGAATTATGCCTATGGAACCATCCTCGGCCCCTCCTGGAAAGCTGTACCCTTCCTTATGGGATTGAATTGGTTTGTGACCGTCTTCATTGCCGCAGGCACAGCTCAACTGATCCTCGAACATTTCATGCCGAATGACTCCGGGATGATGCGCGCGCGCATTGTCAAATTCCTGTTGATCCCTTTGACGGGGGCGGCCATCGCTACATTTTTTGACTGGATCATGGAGCCGGCTGCGGTATCCCTGGGATTTTGGACATGGGCAGGTGACGGAACTATCCCGATGCTGAATTACATTTCCTGGTTTGCCATCAGTTGGCTATTGTTGACGGCGGGCATGCTACTGGGTATGGATGTTCGCAATCGTTTCTCCATCCCGTTACTGTTGATCCAATCCTCTTTCTTTTTCTTGCTGCGTTTATTTTTCTGATTTTATCCTCCACTCTTCGTCGATCAGTCGCATGCACTCCATGCCGCTCAGGTTCCAATTTTCCATGACCTGCCCTGAAATGTGACGAATATCATAATTTCATTCAGGGAATGGCCGGATGGCCACTTACCGCTAACCACGAAACACCAGACATGACACAACGTGAATACACTGTGATGGATCTGGAGCGCATACATCTTATCTATTTTGTCATCAACCGGGCATTGGAGATCACAGATAGCGGAAAGTTGATGACCCAGCGCGTCCTGCTGGGAGCTAATCTCAGGGAAGCCTTTGATGTGCTGCGTCCAAAGTTCAGGCGGGAACTGGAATTCGATGATATCGCCTCCTTTCGGGATCGCATTTTTGTCCTGCGGGCAAAGCCCGGTGAATCCAAGACTTTTTTCAGGGGCGAATTCGTGCGTGGAGACGATCCGGACACACTGACATTTTACGGCATTTCATGGTCTCCCACAGAGGCGGACCTCCGGGATATGCAAAATGGCTCAGTTTACGCGGTGAACGGTTTCTCGAAAGGGACCGATGCAGAAAATGTCGGGGGTAATGATCTCTTCCGCATGCGATTTGACAGTTTCAGTCAGATAGATGCGTCTTTGCTGAGGGAAAAACAGCGATTTGAAGCGTTGTTCGATTACTCCACGATGGCCATCCTGGTATCCGATGACACTGGAGGCATCGTACTGGCGAACCCGATGGCCAAACATACCTTCGGTTACGAACCGGAGGAGTTCATCGGTCGAAAGGTGGAGGATTTCATGCCGGAGCGTTTCCGTAGAGGGCATGTCGGAAAGCGCGACCACTTCCACAAACGACCCCAAAACCGAACCATGGGTCCGGGGCTGGACCTATATGCCCAGCGCAAGGATGGCAGTGAGTTTCCGGTCGAGATCAGTCTTGGACATTATGCAACGGAGGAAGGCAGATTCGTTATTGCCTATGTGATCGATATTACCAGGCGGAAAGAGATCGAACAGGCCATCCTGCGTCAGCAAGAGGAAATGGCAAGGGCTCATGCCGAGATCGAGACGCTCAACGAAGAGTTGGAAGCCAAGGTGGAACAGCGCACCCGACAATTGCAGGAGACCATGGAGATCCTGGAGAAATCGCGTGACGATCTCGAACAAGCCCTCAGCAAGGAAAAGGAATTGAGCGATCTGAAAACACGTTTCGTGTCCATGGCCTCGCACGAATTCCGCACCCCCCTCAGCACCATCCTCTCCTCCGCGTCCCTGGTTGCTAAATATATACTTTCAGAAGAGCAGGATAAGCGGGATAAACACATTCAACGGATCCGTTCTGCCGTGAGCAACCTCACCGACATTCTCAACGAATTCCTGTCGATCGGAAGGCTTGAAGAAGGAAAGATCCAGGTGAATGTTTCCGAATTCAATCTCAGGGATCAGGCTCAACTCGTATGCCATGAGATGCAGACGATCCTCAAACCCGGTCAGCGCATTCAGTATGCCCATCAGGGGCCTGTGACGGGCAAATTGGATCTTTCGATGCTCCGTAATATTTTCATCAATCTCATTTCCAACGCCCTTAAATTTTCTCCGGAGAACGGACTCATCGAAGTGGAAACCGAGGTGAATGAGCAACAAATTCTCATTTCCGTCCGCGATCATGGCATCGGTATTTCTGAAGAAGATCAAAAACATTTGTTTGAACGCTTTTTCCGCGGAAAGAATGCCACCAATATTCAGGGAACGGGGTTAGGTTTACACATCGTTTCAAAATATGCGGAACTGATGGGTGGCTCCATTTCGGCGGAAAGCGCATTGGATGAGGGAACCAGATTCATCGTAAAATTCAGGATATGAAGACCATACTGCTGATCGAAGACAATCTGGAAGTGCGGGAGAATACCGCGGAGATCCTGGAACTGGCCGGCTACCTTGTGGTGACCGCGGAGAATGGCAAGATCGGTGTGGAGGCCGCCATGCAGCAGAAGCCCGACCTGATCATCTGCGACATCATGATGCCTGTACTCGATGGTTATGGTGTGCTGCACCTGTTGCGCAAGAATGATCAGTTGCAGAACATCCCCTTCATCTTTCTGACGGCCAAGGCCGAGCGCACCGACTTCCGAAAGGGCATGGACATGGGCGCGGATGACTACATCACCAAGCCCTTCACGGACATCGAACTGCTGAACGCCATCGAGCGAAGATTGCAAAAGGTCGAATTGCTGAAGAAAGAATATGCGGCGGATATACATGGTCTGCACGACTTCATGCGGGATGCCGACCGGGAGGATGCGCTGAAGGCACTGTCAGAAGACCGCAATATCAATCATTACAAGAAGAAACAACTCATCTACTCCGAAGGCAACCATCCACTCCGCTTATATTTTGTGCAGAAGGGTAAGGTAAAAACCTTCAAGTCGAATGACGACGGAAAGGAACTCACCGTAGGGCTCTTTCGGGAGGGCGACTTCTTCGGTTACATTTCGCTGCTGGAGAACACGGTCTACCGCGAAACCGCAGAGGCCATGGAGGAGTCCCAAGTGGCGATCATTCCAAGGGACGAATTCGAATCCCTCATCAATGAAAATCCGGAAGTGGCCAGGCGATTCATCAGGATGCTGGCGAGCAATGTGTCGGAGAAGGAGGACCAACTGATCGGACTGGCCTACAACTCCCTCAGGAAAAGAGTGGCAGATGCCCTTATGACCCTGCAGCGCAAGTATCATCGCTCGAATGCAGAACCCTTCTCCATCCACATTTCGCGGGAGGATCTGGCGAACATCGCCGGAACGGCCACGGAGTCCCTGATCCGGACACTCAGCGATTTCCGCGCCGAAAAACTCATCGACATCCGCGATGGCTACATCTTTATCCTCAATGAGAAGAAACTGGTCGGCATGCTCAACTGACGGCTGACCTCCGCATCATACATCTGAAGGAAACATTACATGTGACAACCTTTTGTCATCCGTTCATTGAAGGGTGGAGGACAGGTAGTTATTGAATTCGTATCGCAGGCTGTTGAACTCTTTTTCCAGGTAATGGATCTGGCCGCGGAGCTGCTGCTGACGATCTCTCATCGCCGAGTCCGGTGAAAAGTTCTGGTGACGGAATCTATGGGTCAGATCCCGTTCCTGTTCCTGTACATCGTGCCGGAGTTCATCCAGGAACTCATCTTTGATGATGAACTGGTTCTGAAAATGTTCGGCCTGCGCCAGAAAATCACGATCCGTCGTGCCATCTACAACCTCCGCCAACCGGTTCTTCAGAAAACTATTTTCCTGCCTGAAGAAATCGATGGATCTCAACCAGGTCATGTTCTCATGATGATACTGCTCCAATATGTTCACCAGCGCGTTCACCTTCGTTCTCTTCTGATGTTTTTCATGATCTTCATTCCGGATACGCCATCCTTGCCCGTATCCATGTCCGAATTCCCGTCGTCATTCCCTGGCTTGTTGCCCATGAGGACTGGCTGGTAAGTTTTGTTTAAGATATCACCCCTCCTCAATAAACAAATGTAAGATTTGGGATGTGCAAATTCTGTAATTTCTGTCAGACAAGAAACTGATATATATCAGTTTGGCCGGCAGTGTACCGCCTGGTTGATACTGACCTTCAGGCGCGGGCTCAGATAGGGAATACCGAGATCCAATCCCCTGATGATCAGGAGAATGGACATGATGATGAGTAGGGCCGGGTACATTTTCCGGAGCTTGTAACGCACCTGATGATGCAGGATCGAACCCATCCACACCGTCGCAAGCATGACAGGGGCGGTACCCATACCAAAGAGGGCCATGAAGCCGGCTCCCTGCAGTGGACTCCCGCTGACGGCGGATCCGGCCAGTGCCATGTAGGTCAGTCCGCAGGGCAGCAGTCCGTTCAGTAGTCCGGTGGCAAACATGGCGCTGGGCGTGCCCCTGAAAAGCACTTTTGCCAGGACCTGTCGGATCCGGACCATCCGGCTTTGCATACCCCTTTGCAGCATATCCGTCCGTGCGATCGCCGGTGCAATCATGAATACGAGGATCGTGATCCCCAGGATGAGGGAGACCCGTTGCTGCCATCCAAACCAGCGCAGTCCCGCCCCCAGCCAGCCGGCCAGGAGGCCGAAGGCGGCGTAGGTCGTGATCCTGCCGGCATTGTACATCAATCCTCCGGAGATCTTCCGCCAGGGTTCGCGGCCCTGCAGGGGCATTGCCATGGCGATTGGTCCGCACATCCCCACGCAGTGGAGGCTGCCGGCAAGGCCCATGAGCAAGGCTGGGATGATCAATTCTCCTGGCATTTGCGGATCACGGTTTGGCTGAAAGGATGTTTTCCGTGTAATAATCGATGCCATCACAGGTCCATGTGGTCTTGACGACGGACATGCCTGTTCGTTTACGGTTAGAGGGCATCACCAATTGTTGAAGACCATCGCGGGTGTCGATGTCCACCTTTACATCCAGGGATTCATCGGCGGGATAATAAACCCAAACCTTACCTGTGATCATCTTTCCGGCCTGCTCTTCCGGAAATCGGATGAAGAGGCTGTCGCCCGAGACCATGACAGTGAGTTTGCCGGGTAGCGCATCTGCTCGTCTCGACTGATCTATCCGCTCCTGATACCTGATCTCCTGTTCGTAATAGTCGGGTGTGACGAGGTCGATCTTCTGACGGCTCGACTGCATGACCAGAAAGAGGATGCCGGCTACAAAGAGCAGGTATGCGATGGTGATCTTGGTTCCCCAGTTGAATTGCATGGTTGGTTGGTATTATCGCATCGGACCCATGAAGGTCACGTTCACGTTTTTGATATTGATGCCTTTTTCATACACGCCGATCCGGATGGGTGTGCGGCGCTGGCGGATCTCCGCGGGCTCCACCCTGATGATGAAGGTGGCGGTCTTGTACCCTTCCTTTTCCACCACGATGCTTCCACCTGCCACTTCGATCTCCCCCCGGATGCCTTCGAGCTGAAGGGTGATGGGAATGTCTTCACGTGTTTTATTGGCGAGTCGGGCGTTGTACACATTTGCGATGCGGCCGTCGGGCAGTTCCCGGAAGACCGTGCCCGAGGTCCGAAGGATGGTCACGTCCACGTCATCCCGGCTGGCCAGCATGAAGGCAAGGGCACCTGCGAGTGAGAGCAGTACAAAGGAGTAACCGACGATGCGTGCATTCAGCCGGGGTTTTTCACCCTTCACCACGTTTGCCTCGGAGGCGAAGCGGATGAGGCCGGTGGGTCTGTTGACCGCTGTCATGATCTCATCACAGGCATCGATGCAGGCTGTGCAGTTCACGCATTCCAATTGCGTGCCGTTGCGGATGTCGATACCGGTCGGACAAACCCGTACACAGGCGGCACAGTCTACACAGTCGCCATGCGTCTGTTCCGTCTTCCGGGCCTTTCCCCGGGGTTCGCCGCGTACATAGTCGTAGGCCACCACGATGGAATTCTTGTCGAGCAATACGCCCTGCAGTCGTCCGTAAGGGCAGACCACGATACATACCTGCTCCCGAAACCAGTAATAGACAAAGAAGAAAACCGTCGTAAAAATGGATAGGGCGACAAAGGTTCCGAAATGCTGATCGATGCCTTCCGTCATATATCGCTTCACCTCATCCATGCTGATCAGATAAGCCATGAAGAAGTGGGCGATCAGGAAGGACATCAGCCAGAAAACGATGATCTTGACGGCGCGTTTCCTGATCTTGTATGCATTCCAGGGCATCTCACGCAGCTGTCGCTGCCTGATATGGTCGCCATCGAGCCAATATTCGATCTTCCGGAATACCATCTCCATGAAAATGGTCTGCGGACAGGCCCATCCGCAGAAGACCCTTCCGAAGACCACCGTGAAAAGGATGACGAACACCACAAAGGTGAGCATCCCAAGCATGAAGATGAAAAAGTCTTCCGGTCCGAAGATCTGACCGAAGAGAATGAATTTCCGTTTCAGGATATTGATCATGAAAATCGGCTCCCCTTTTATCTTAATGAAAGGAAGTCCGAAAAAGAGGATCAGATAAAGGATGCTGGCGATGGTTCGCTTGTTGTAGAGGCTGCCTTTTGGCTTTTTCGGGGATATGTAGTTCCTGGAGCCTTTTTTATCGATGGTGGCCACGGAGTCGCGGAAGGATTGATCCATCTGCGACTTTTTGGCCAGGGCTTCCGCTGTGTCCCGGTGATACATGCGTAATGGTTTACAACTTGAGCGATCAGGGATCCTGCCGGACGTTCCCTTCCGGCAGGATCCTGTGCAGGTGATATTATTTCGAGAACGGTTCCCCCTGCGGTTCCTTCGGATTGGCGGGCTTTGTGCCTTTCATAGATTTTACGAAGGAGACCAGGTTTTTCATTTGAACGGGGTTGTACACGGACTGCCATGACTGCATCCCTTTTTCGGGATACCCCAGTTTGATCGTTTTATAGATATCGTTCATACCGCCGCCGTGTATCCAGTGATCATCTGTCAGATTCGGACCGATGCCTCCGCCGCCGTCCGTGGCATGACAGGCTACACAGCTTTGATTGTAGAGGGCTTTACCGGCAGCGATGCCCGCTGCATCAGCCAGGGTGACATTGTTCTCATCCACCAGGTCTTTTGTTTTCTCCTTGTACAATTCTTCCTGCTTCCGGCCTTCTGCCATCTCGGCCGCATACTCCTGTTCCGGATTCTTGCCTGTTCCAAAGAGGTGGAAGTTGAAAATATAGATGAAAGCTGCAACGACCGTCACATAGAAGCCATATTTCCACCAGGGCGGCAAAGCATTGTCGAGCTCACGGATGCCGTCGTAGTCGTGGTCGAGCAAGACATCCGCTTCCTGTTCCACGGGAATGGCCCGCGTAAAAAAGTGCCGGTCGAGTCGGTTCCACCATTCGACCCAGCGGGAGGATATCTCCGTCTCCTCCACGGGCTTCGGCTCGTCCAGACCCATCAGGGCGCGATAGGTACGCCGGGCCATGAAGGCCAGGAAGAGGATGACGATGACTTCCAGCACAATTACGCCGGACAGCATGTAGAACTCGAGTTCAGACAGTCCGCCGTAGTTGTTTGTTTGTACCATGGTGGCGACGGTTTCTTCTGCCTGCCCCACCGCCGTGGTGTTGACCCCGAAGAGTCCGATCAGGAGGATGGTGATGTTTGCCGCTTTCCGCTGTTTGTCTGTCAGATGCCGGCTGAAGATCAGCAAAGACTGGCCCAACCCCCAGATGACCGCCAGCAGGATGATGGCCGTGAAGAAAAGCATGATCTCAAGCCAGTTGGTGTCGGGCCTGCTTGATGGAGCAACTCCGCCACCCTTTGCCAGGGCAGATGCACCGGGCAGGAGCAGCAGCACTGCTGTTTTTTTCAGGTATGCGTAACCGTTATGTAGTGACATGTTCGGATCGTTTTATCGTTATCAATGTTTGTTGTCCTCTGACAGGTCGAGGGGAAGGTTGGACAGTTCCGAGACCTCTTCGTTGGGCAGACGCTTCACATACATCAGCACACCGGCGAAAAACAGGGTGAAGATGATCAGGGAGGCCACAGGATACCATTCGATGCCCGCGATCTGATCTGCGTATTGTTTGATGATCTTCGACATGTCAATAATGGTTTTGTGCGGTCTGTTCCTTTCCGATATCCGTTCCGAGGCGTTGCAGGTAGGCGATGACGGCAATGATCTCTTTGTTGGGTGGTGTTTTGATCCCATCCTTTGCGAGATTCGACTGAATGTTTTCTGCCTGTTTCATCAGGTCATCGTTTGCCTGTGCGTCATAACCCTCCGGATAAGGGACACCCAGGCGTTGCATTGTGCGGATCTTGGCCGGGGTGCTGGCGGTATCGAGTTCGTGCTCGAGCATGAATGAGTAAGCCGGCATTAAGGATCCGGCGGACAGGGCCTGCGGGTCGTCCATGTGGTTGTAGTGCCAGCTGTCGGATTTCCGGTTGTTGCCCACGCCTTCGCGGGCGAGGTCCGGCCCCGTGCGCTTGGAGCCCCACTGGAATGGGTGATCGTACACAAACTCTCCGGCCTTGGAATATTCTCCGTACCGGGCAGTTTCGGAACGGAACGGACGGATCATCTGCGAATGGCAGGTGTAGCATCCCTCACGGATATAAATATCTCGACCCTGCAGCTCCAGCGGTGTGTAAGGTTTGACACTGGCGATCGTCGGCACATTGGATTTGATCAGGAAGGTCGGGATCATTTCCACCGCGCCTCCGATCAGGATGACCACAAGGGTCAGCACCAGCAGTTGCACGGGCCTTCGTTCGATCCAGCGGTGCCAATGCTCTGAACCGTGATGCCTGTAAGTTTCTTCAAGGGCCGGAGCAGCGGCCTCTTCTTCAGCGAGCAGCGATCCCTTCGCACAGGTCTTGAACAGATTGTATACGCCGAGGATCGATCCGAGGAGGAACAGGGTTCCGCCGAATGCACGCATCGCATAGAATCCCTTCAGCTGGGTGACGGTTTCGAGGAACTGATATTTAAGCTGCCCTGCTTCGGTAAAATCCTTCCACATCAGGCTCTGCTTGAAACCGGCCCAGTACATCGGGATGGCATAGAACAGGATGCCCAGGGTGGCGATCCAGAAATGCATGTTGGCGAGTTTGCGCGAATACAACTCGGTTTGGAAGATCCTCGGCAGCAGCCAGTAGAGAATGCCGAAGGTCAGCATCCCATTCCATCCCAGGCCACCGACGTGCACGTGGGCAATCGTCCAGTCGGTGAAGTGACTGATGGCGTTGACATTCTTCAGCGACAGCATCGGCCCTTCAAATGTGGACATGCCGTAAGCGGTCACCGCCACGACCATGAACTTCAGGATGACATCTTCTCGCACCTTGTCCCAGGCTCCACGCAGGGTCAGCAAGCCGTTGATCATGCCGCCCCAACTCGGGAAGATGAGGGTGAAACTGAATACGACACCGAGCGACTGCGCCCAGTTGGGCAAGGAGGTGTAGAGCAGGTGATGCGGTCCGGCCCAGATATACAGAAAGATCAGTGCCCAGAAATGTATGATCGAAAGCCGATAGGAGAATACGGGACGATTGGCTGCTTTCGGCATGAAATAATACATCAGCCCGAGGTAGGGCGTGGTCAGGAAGAACGCCACGGCATTATGGCCATACCACCATTGTACCAGCGCGTCTTGTACGCCGGCGTACGCTGAATAACTTTTCAGGAAGGAGGCGGGGAACTCAATGGAATTGACGATGTGCAGGACCGCTACCGTCACGAAGGTGGCGATGTAGAACCAGATGGCCACGTACAGATGTCGTTCCCGGCGTCGGAGGATGGTCCAGAACATATTGACCCCGAAAACCACCCAGATCAAGGCGATGGCAATATCGATCGGGAGTTCGAGCTCGGCGTATTCCTTGCCTGTGGTCAGGCCAAGCGGAAGGGTTAGTGCCGCCGCCACAATGATCAGCTGCCAACCCCAGAAATGGATCCGGCTCAGCAGATCGCTGGCCATGCGGGTCTTCAGCAAGCGTTGCAGGGAATAGTAGACGCCCATGAAAATGCCGTTGCCGACAAAAGCGAAGATCACCGCATTGGTGTGCAACGGCCTCAAACGACCGAAGGACAGGCCGATGGTCTCCTTGCCGACGGCGATCGCAGAGAGATTCCATTCCGGAAATACTAACAGCAGGGCGACCCAAACGCCCACCAGCATGCCAACGATCCCCCAGATCATGGTGGCGTAGGCGAAATTCCGGACGATCCGGTTGTCATAACTGAAATTCTGGACTTGCATCACTTGTGTATTTGATTGTTTTGGGGTGAGTGATCGTTGGAAGGGGGAGGAGCGGCATCGTCGAACAACATGCGTACAGAAGGTGTGTAGTCATCGTCATACTGACCATTGCGCACAGACCAAAGGAAGGCGACGAGGAAGCCACCGGCGATCAGGATGCTGGCGGTGATGAGGACGATGATCACACTCATGTGCTGGGCAGAATTTGCCGCAAAACTATCCTCAGCTTCCCGGGCGGTCCATGACGTGGGTCAAAATCGGGGATGATTCACGTCATGGAATAGTCAATAGATATAAAATATTTATTGATATCCATCTGATAAAATATAATTAAAAATCAAAATATAATTTTTCTGTCCCATGCCTGGTGTGCGAACCGGCTGCGCCTGTGCCTGGGTAACGGAGACAGGGCGCCGGTCACTTCTGCCGTTCTTCCCGAATTTTCATCCGCTCATCTTGCCCATCGCCCTGTGGTCCCCATCTTTCTTGTGGGAATTGATGAATTTTAATTACTTTGCAATTCAAAGTACTTTATATAATGAACATGTCAACGGAACAGGAACATCTGGAGTCGATCCGCGAAATGCGGAACCTGATGGAAAGGTCAACCCGGTATTTGTCGGTCAGTGGACTGGCGGGGGTCATTGTGGGCTTCATTGCGCTCGGTGGTGTGGCCTGTCTGCTGACCAACATGGACATTCCGATCGGGCGACCGGTTTCCTTCAATGAATTGGCCGCAGCAGGCGGTCCGCAGGCTTCATGGATCAATGAGCGGATCCTGACCATGGCAGCCGGAGTGTTTTCGCTCTCTTTGATCGTGGAGATCGGACTGGCCTACCGGAATGCACGTAAACTGCGTTTGCCGCTCTGGGATGCTACGGCGCGACGGATGATCACAGCCCTGGGGATTCCGATCCTGGGGGGCGGGGTCTACTGCCTGAGCCTGATCCAGGCCGGACAGCCGGATGGTCTGGCCCCGGCTTCTCTGATCTTTTACGGACTGGGTCTGGTGCATGCCGGCCGGCATGCGGTACCGGATGTCGGTCGACTGGGACTGGCCGTGTTCGTCTGCGGTCTGACGGCTTCCTTCTTTCCGTCGCTGGGCGTCTATTTCTGGGCGCTTGGATTCGGCATACTTCATATCATCTATGGCATCACCATCCACTTCAAACATCAGCGGTGAAAGGATTCATAGCGGATTTCAACAAGGCCTTCGAAAGCCGGATCCGATTGGGCATCATGTCGATCCTGGTGGTGAACGATGCGGTAGATTTCGCTTCGCTCAAGGTTCAGTTGCAGGTCACGGACGGGAACATGGCGAGCCATCTTTCCGCGCTGGAGAAGCTCGGGTACGTAGAGGTAAGCAAGCAGTTCATCGGCCGAAAGCCGAATACTTCCTATGCCGCGACCGACGCCGGACGCCTGGCCTTTGCCACACATCTTGATGCGC